>Ga0137796_10000079_pt1 | contig 58933 bp, 66 predicted proteins | sample OV2TP3_FD_97704 | JGI IMG/M metagenome (GOLD analysis project Ga0137796, IMG submission 97704) | reverse complement strand
GTCGCGATCGGCCTCAACCTGCAGTACGGGCTGATGCGCATCATGAACATCTCGCACGGCGAGTTCCTGATGCTGGGCGCCTACCTCACCTGGCTCGCGCACACCACGTTCGGGGTGAACCCCTTCGCCCTCATGCCGCTGGTGGCGCTCGCGCTCTTCGCGCTCGGCCTGGTGGTGTATCGGCTCTGTTTCCAGCGCATCGCGCGCACCGCCCCCGCGGTCGAGGTGATCGAGGCGAGGAGCCTGCTGGTCGGCTTCGGCCTGATGTTCCTGGTGCAGAACGCGGTCTACCTCGCCTGGGGCGCGGACCTGCGCGGCTACTCCTACCTCGTAGAGCCGGTCGAGATCGCGGGGGCGCGCTTCCAGGCCAACCGCCTGGCGGTGTTCGGCTTCGCGGTGGCGGCGAGCCTGGCGCTGCTCGCGCTGCTGCGCTGGACCATGTTGGGCAAGGCGGTGCGCGCGATGATGCAGTCGCCCGCCGGGGCGCAGCTCGTGGGCATCGACACCCGCACCCTGCACCCGGTGGTGTTCGGAGCCGGGCTCGCGCTCGCCGGCGTCGCCGGGGGGCTGCTCTCGATGGTCTACGAGATCTCGCCCTCGATGGGCGAGCCCTATACCGTGACCGCGCTCATCGTCATCACGCTCGGGGGCCTGGGCAGCGCGCTCGGCAGCCTGCTCGGGGGCTTCATCCTGGGGCTGGTCGAGGCCTTCGGCATGCACTTCACCAGCCCCTCGCTCAAGATGGTGCTCTCCTACGGGGTGCTCGTGGCGGTGCTCCTGGCGCGGCCCAAGGGCCTGTTCTCCCGATGAAAACGACGCGCGAGCAGCTGCTTGCGACGCTTGCCTGCGGCGTCGTGCTCGCGGCTGCGCCCTGGCTGCTGTCGGATTTCCTGCTCGCGCTCGCGCTCAGTTGCCTGATGTACGCGGCGCTCGCGCTGAGCTGGGCGATGTTCTGCGGGCCCACCAACTACCTCTCGCTCGCCACCTCGGCGTTCTTCGGCCTGGGCGCCTACGTCACCGCCTGGAGCCTCGGCACGCTGCCCTACGGCGCGGCGGTGCTCGCGGGCGGCCTCGCCGGATCGGCGTTCGCCGCCCTCATCGGCGCAGGCGTGCTGCACCTGCGCGGCGCATACTTCGCGGTGATCACTTTCGGCCTGGGAGAGCTCGCGTTGCACTCGATCACCTACACCGAGAAGACGTACTTCCACACTGCGGGCCGCATCATCGGCGACCCGCCGGAGAACGCGGTGATCTACTGGACGGTGCTCGCGCTCGCGCTCGCCGCGGCCGCGACCGCGATCCTGGTGCGCTCGAGCCGGCTCGGCACCGCGCTGCGCGGCATCGGCTCGGACGAAGAGCGCGCGCAGACGCTCGGCGTGGCGACGCGCCGCGTCAAGGTGCTCGCCTTCTCGGCTTCGGCGTTCTTCCCCGGGGCGCTGGGCGCGGCGATGGCGGTGCGCTGGACCTACATCGAGCCGCTCTCGGTGTTCAACCCGTTCATCGGCTTCCAGACCGTGCTGATCGCGATGCTGGGCGGCGCGCAGACGCTCCTCGGGCCGATCGTCTCCGCGGTCTTCTTTACCCTGGTGAGCGAGTTCCTGCGCCTGCGTTTCCCCTATGTGTTCCTGATCCTGCTGGGGCTCCTGCTGATCGTGCTGATCCTCTACCTGCCGGGGGGGCTGGCCTCGCTGCTGCAGCGCCGCTTCTGGAGGGCCGGTGCCCGCTGAAGTCCTGCTCGCGGCGCGCGCGATCACGGTGCGCTTCGGCGGCCTCGTGGCCGTGGACCGCGTCGACCTGGAAGTGCGCCACGGGGAGCTGGTGGGCCTCATCGGCCCCAACGGCGCCGGCAAGACGACGTTCTTCCACGCGCTCTCCGGGGTGCTCGAGCCCGATGAGGGGCGCCTGCTCGTAGGGGGCGAGGACCTCACCGGCAGAGCGCCGCATGTTTTCGCCAGCCACGGCGTGGCGCGCACCTTCCAGACGCCGCGGGTGTTTCGCGAGATGACGGCGGAGCAGAACGTGCGCTTCGGCCTGGAGTTCGCGGGCAGAACGCGCGCGCACGCGCACCACGCGTTCGACGACGCGGGCACCATCCTCGGCGTCCTCGGCCTGGAGGCCGCCGCCGAGGTGCCCGCCGGCGCGCTCACGCCCGCGCGCCAGCGCCTGCTCGAGATCGGCATGGCGCTCGGCGCGCGCCCGCGCGTGCTGCTCCTGGACGAGATCGCCGCCGGCCTCACGCACGCGGAGATCGACGGCGCGGCGCAGCTCATCCGGCGCGTGCGCGACGAGCTGGGCGTGGCCGTGATCTGGATCGAGCACGCCGTGCGCATGCTGATGAGCCACGTGGAGCGCGTCGCGGTGCTGCACCAGGGACGCAAGATCGCGGATGGCGACCCGCGCGCGGTGGCCAGGGACCCCGGGGTGATCGAGGCCTACCTCGGCGAGGAGGGCGAGCCGGTGCGGGAGGCCGCGTGAGCGCCGGGCTGGCGGTGCGCGGGCTCTGCGCGGGCTACGGCGGCATCCGCGTGCTCGATGGCGTGAGCCTCGAGGCGCCGCCAGGCGAGCTGACCGTCGTGGTCGGCTCCAACGGCGCCGGCAAGACGACGCTCTTGCGCGCGGTTTCGGGCCTGATCCCGCGGACCGGAGAGGTGCTGTTCGACGGCGCGCCGCTGCCCGAGGCCCCTTCGGCGATCGTCTCGCGGGGCCTCGCCCAGGTGCCCGAGGGGAGGCAGCTGTTTCCCCAGATGACGGTACGGGAGAACCTCGAGCTGGGGGGCTACCTCCTGCCGCGAGGCGAGCGCGAGGCGCGCCTTGAGCGCGTGCTCGAGCTCTTCCCGCGGCTCGCCGAGCGCCGGGCGCAGCTCGCCGGCACGATGTCGGGCGGCGAGCAGCAGATGCTCGCCGTGGGCCGCGCCCTCATGGGCCGGCCGCGCCTCCTGATGCTCGACGAGCCCTCGCTCGGCCTCGCGCCGAGGATGGTCGACGAGCTGCTCGCGATCGTGCGCCGCATACGCGACGACGGCGTCACCATCCTGCTCGTAGAGCAAAATGTCGCCAAGGCGCTCGCGATCGCGCAAGGCGCGTACGTCATCGAGCGCGGCGCGGTGGTGATGAAAGGCCCCGCAGGCAGGCTGCTCAAGTCCGAGCAGCTGCGCGCGGCCTACCTCGGCGCCGAGCGCAGGCCCGGAACGCTCACCTGGAAGGGAGGACTCTTCATGGCCCAGCAGCAGACCACCGCGGTGACCATCGCCGCCGAGAACGCCTGGAAAGGCAAGCTCTTCACCGGCCGCTGGCAGATGGCGAAGGGCGGCTCGCGCGAGGTGCTCGAGCCGGCCACCGGCAAGGTGCTGACCGAGGTCGGCGTCGCGGACGCCGAGGACGTGCGCGAGGCGGCAGCCGCCGCCGCGGCCGCGCAGCCCGAGTGGGCGGCGACGCCCGCCGAGCAGCGCGCCGCGGTGCTGCGGCGCGCGGCGCAACTGCTCGAGGCGCACGCCGAGTCGCTGCGGCCGTGGATCGTGCGCGAGACCGGCTCGATCCCGCCCAAGGCGGACTTCGAGCTGCACATGGTGACGGGGATCCTGCTGGAGGCCGCGGCGATCGCCACGCAGCCCCCGGGCATGATGCTGCCCTCGGGCCCCAAGCGCATGAGCTTCGCGCGGCGCGTGCCGCACGGCGTGGTGGGCGTGATCTCGCCCTTCAACGCGCCGCTGATCCTCTCGAGCCGCGCGGTAGCGCCCGCGCTTGCGCTGGGCAATGCGGTGGTGCTCAAGCCCGACCCGAGCACGCCGGTCACCGGCGGGTTCATGCTGGCGCGCCTGTTCGAGGCCGCGGGCCTGCCCGCGGGGCTGCTGCACGTGCTGCCCGGGGACGCGGCGGTGGGCGAGGCGCTGATCGCCGATCCCGATATCGCCATGATCTCGTTCACCGGCTCGACGGCGGCGGGCAGGCGCGTCGGCGAGCTGGCGAGCCGGCACCTGAAGCGCGTGACGCTCGAGCTGGGCGGCAAGAACTCCACCATCGTGCTCGACGACGCGGACCTCGATGTCGCCGCCTCCAGCGCCGCCTGGGGCGCGTACCTCCACCAGGGCCAGATCTGCATGGCGACCGGCACCGTGCTCGCGCAGCGCAAGATCGCGCGCGAGCTCACCGAGCGCCTGGTCGCCAAGGCGAAGCAGCTGCCGGTCGGCGACCCGAGCGCGGGGCAGTGCGCCCTCGGGCCGATCATCAACGCCCGCCAGATCGAGCGCATCGACGGCATCGTCAAGGACGCGGTGGCGAAGGGCGCCGTCCTGCGCGCGGGCGGGACGTACGACAGGTTGTTCTACAGCCCCACGGTGCTCGAGAACGTGAAGCCCGACATGCGGGTGTACACCGAGGAAGTCTTCGGCCCGGTGCTTTCGGTGGTGACCTTCGACACCGACGAGGAGGCGATCGCGCTGAACAACGCCACCGAGTACGGCCTGTCCACCGGCGTGATCACCCAGTCGATGGAGCGCGCGATGAACTTCACCGCCAGGCTCAGGACGGGGATCATCCACATCAACGACCAGACCGTGGCCGACGAGCCCTGGGTGCCGTTCGGCGGGCGCGGGGCCTCCGGCAACGGGGGTCGCCACGGCGGCGTCGCCAACTGGGAGGAGTTCACCCAGTGGCAGTGGGTCACGATCCAGGATCGCGCAACTCCCTATCCCTTTTGAGGATTTCTGCTGTAACGACGCTGTAACCTGCGCGGTCCAGACTCGCGCCCGTCAACCACGGGAGAGCGAGCCATGAGACTGAAGTACGAAGTTCGGGCGCTGGCGATGGCCGGCGCGCTGGTTGCGGCGCAGGCCGCGGTCGCCCAGCAGGTCGTCAAGATCGACGGTTCGAGCACGGTCTATCCGGTGACCGAGGCGGTGGCGGAGGAGTTTCAGAAGGCCAAGAAGCAGAAGATCAAGGTCACGGTCGGCATCTCCGGCACCGGTGGCGGGTTCAAGAAGTTCTGCCGCGGCGAAACCGACATCTCGGATGCCTCGCGCCCGATCCTGAAGAAGGAGATGGGCGATTGCAAGGCGGCTGGCATCGAGTACATCGAGCTGCCGGTGGCGTTCGATGCGCTCACGGTCGTGGTGCACCCGAAGAACGGCTTCATCCAGGCGATGACGGTCGCCGAGCTGAAGAAGATGTGGCAGCCGGCCGCGCAGGGCAAGATCCTGAAGTGGAACCAGGTCAATCCGCAGTGGCCGGACGCCCCGCTCAAGCTCTTCGGCGCCGGCGCCGATTCCGGCACCTTCGACTACTTCACCGAGGCGATCACCGGCAAGTCCAAGTCCTCGCGCGGCGACTTCACGGCTTCCGAGGACGACAACGTGCTGGTGCAGGGCGTGTCACGCGACGTGAACGCGCTGGGCTTCTTCGGCTTCGCCTACTACGTCGAGAACAAGGACAAGCTGAAGGCGGTGCCGATCGTCAACGAGAAGGGCCAGCCGGTCGCGCCTTCCATGGACGCCGTGCTCAAGGGCAGCTACTCGCCGCTCGCGCGCCCGATCTTCATCTACGTCAACCGGAAATCGCTCGACAAGCCCGAAGTGAAGGAGTTCGCCGAGTACTACATGAAGCACGGCGCCAAGCTCTCGCGCGAGGTCAAGTACGTGCCGCTGCCCGATGTTGCCTACACCCACAACCTGGAGACGATCGCCAGGAAGACCGTGGGGACCAAGTTCGGCGGCGAGAACAGGGTCGGTCTGACGATCGAAGAGCTGATGAAGCTCGAAGCCAAGCTCTGAGCCGCCCGCGACCCGGCCGCCCGCGGCCTGCCGCGGGCGGTTGTTCGTTGATACCATAGGCGATCGAACCCGATGTCCGCCGTTGTGCCCGGCGAAATCTCCGCTGCGCCCCATAGCGGGGCGATGACCGCCCGTCTCGCCTACCGGCGCTCGCGCATCTGGCGGGAGCGGACGATCGAGGGCGTGCTTTTCCTCGCGGCGATGGTCTCGGTGTTCACCACCGTCGGCATCGTCTACGTGCTGGTCAAGGAATCCGTGGTGTTCTTTCAGACCGTGCCGCTGCGGGACTTCCTCACCGACACGCAGTGGACGCCGCTGTTCGACGACGCGCACTTCGGCGTCATGGTGCTGCTGTCGGGGACGCTGACGAGCTCGGTGGTGGCGCTGGCCATCGCGATTCCGCTCGGCACGATCATCGCCATCTATCTCTCCGAGTTCGCCCCCTTCGCGGTGCGCGAGGTGGCCAAGCCCTTCCTCGAGCTGCTGGGAGGCGTGCCGACCATCGTCTACGGCTACTTCGCGCTGCTGTTCGTGACGCCGATCCTGCAGTGGTTCTACCCCGAGCTGCCGGGCTTCAATCTGCTGTCGGCGGGCATCGTCATGGGCATCATGATCATCCCGTACGTCAGCTCGATCTCGGAGGACGCGATGCGCGCGGTGCCGATGAGCCTGCGCGAGGGCTCCTACGCGATGGGCGCGACGCGCTTCCAGACCGCGACCCGGGTGGTGGTGCCGGCGGCGTTCTCGGGCATCGCCTCGGCCTACATTCTGGGCATCTCGCGGGCGGTCGGGGAGACCATGATCCTGGCCGTGGCGGCGGGCCAGCAGCCCAATCTCACCCTCAACCCGCTCGAGCCGGCCGCCACCATCACCGCCTACATCGTGCAGGTGGCGCTCGGCGACCTGCCGCACGGCTCGATCGGCTACCAGACGATCTTCGCCGCCGGGCTGACGCTGATGCTGTTCACGCTCGCCTGCAACATCGGCGGCCACATGCTGCGCAAGACCTTCCGCGAGGCCTATTGATGGAGCACGTGCGCGACCTCGGGCAGATCCGCGCGCTGATCGCGAGCCACAAGCGCCGGGACGCGGTGTTCGCCTGCGTCGGCGTGGTCGCGCTGATGATCGGCGTGCTGACGTTCGCCGCGCTGTTCGCCGACATGGCGTTGAAGGGCGTGCCGCGGCTCGACTGGGACTTCTTCACCAGCTATCCGTCGCGCCGGGCCGGCCAGGCGGGTATCCTGACGGCGTGGGTCGGGTCCTGCCTGGTGATGCTGACCACTGCGGCGGTCGCGGTTCCGCTCGGCGTGGCGGCGGGGCTGTACCTCGAGGAGTACGCGCCCAGGAACTGGGTCACCGACATCATCGAGATCAACATCACCAACCTGGCGGGCGTGCCCTCGATCATCTACGGGCTGCTCGCGCTGGGCCTGTTCGTGTACCAGTTCGGCTTCGGCCAGTCGATCCTCTCGGCCGGGCTGACGCTCGCGCTCCTCATCCTTCCGGTGGTGATCGTCGCCACGCGAGAGTCGATCCGCGCCATCCCGCAGGGAATCCGCGAGGGCGCCTACGCCCTGGGGGGCACGCAGTGGCAGGTGTGCCGGGACCACATCCTGCCCTACTCGTCCGCGGGCATCCTCACCGGCGTCATCATCGGCATGGCGCGCGCGATCGGCGAGACCGCGCCGGTGATCACCATCGGGGCACTGACCTTCATCGCCTTCCTGCCGCCGGCTCCGGTCAAGGCGGAGCCGCCGTTCGTCTCGTTCGAATGGCTGATGTCGCCCTTCACCGTGATGCCGATCCAGATGTTCAACTGGACGTCGCGTCCCGAGGCGGCGTTCCTGGTGAACGCCGCCGCCGCGGGTTTCATCCTCGTGCTGATGACCCTGGCCATGAACGGCCTCGCCATCTGGCTGCGCTACCGCCTGCGCAAGAAAATAAAATGGTGAATCCATGCCCGCCGTGTCCGTAGCCGCCGTGGCCGAACCCCGCCCTGAGGCCGGCACGCAGCCCGTGCCCAAGGCCGAAGCGAGGAATCTCAGCTTCTACTACGGCGCCTTCCGCGCGCTGAAGAGCCTGAACCTGGTGGTGCACGAGCGCCAGGTCACCGCCCTCATCGGCCCCTCGGGGTGCGGCAAGTCCACGTTCCTGCGCTGCTTCAACCGGATGCACGACCTCTATCCAGGCAACCGCTACGAGGGCGAGATCCGCATCTACCCCGACGACATGAACCTGCTCGAGGCGTCGGTGGACCCGATCGAGGTGCGCATGCGCCTCTCGATGGTGTTCCAGAAGCCCAACCCGTTCCCCAAGTCGATCTTCGAGAACGTCGCCTACGGCCTGCGGGTCCGGGGCGAGCGCTCCAAGCGGGCGCTTGCCGACAAGGTCGAGGCCGCGCTGAGGGGCGCAGCGCTCTGGGACGAGGTCAAGGACCGGCTGCAGGATCTCGCGTTCAACCTCTCCGGCGGTCAGCAGCAGCGGCTGTGCATCGCGCGCGCGCTCGCCACCGACCCGGAGATCCTGCTGTTCGACGAGCCGACTTCCGCCCTCGATCCCATCGCCACGGCCTCGATCGAGGAGCTGATCCACGACTTGAAGACCCGGGTGACGATCCTCATCGTCACCCACAACATGCAGCAGGCGGCGCGGGTCTCCGACTTCACCGCCTACATGTACCTCGGCGACCTGATCGAGTTCGGCCGCACCGACGAGCTGTTCATCAAGCCGAAGAACAAGCAGACCGAGGACTACATCACCGGCAGGTTCGGATGAAGGGAAACCCGACATGGGCGTGACCGAGCACATCTCCAAGGCCTTCGAGGCGGACCTCGACACGACGCGCACGCGCGTCCTGCAGATGGGCGGCCTGGTCGAGGCCCAGATCCTGTCTGCGACCGAGGCCTACACCTCGGGCGAAGCGCGGCTCATCGAGCAGGTGATCGAGAACGACGCGCGCGTCAACGGCTACGAGGTGGCGATCGACGGCGCCTGCGGGCAGATGCTGGTGCGGCGCCAGCCGGCGGCGATCGACCTGCGCACCATCATGGCCATCAGCAAGATCGTCACCGACCTCGAGCGCATGGGCGACGAGGCGAAGAAGATCGCGCGCATGGCCAGGCAGATCCGCGAGCACGGCGGCTTCCAGGCGCAGCGCTTCCCGGCGATCCGGCACGCCGCGCTGACCGCGGTCAAGATGCTGCGCGAGGCGCTGGACGCGTTCGCGCGCCTGGACATCGGCGCGGCCGCCGAGGTGCTCAAGGAGGACTCCGAGATCGACCGCGAATTCAAGGCCGTGCTGCGGCAGCTGATCACCTTCATGATGGAGGACCCGCGCACCATCACCCCGGCGCTGGAGACGCTGTGGGTCGCCAAGGCGATCGAGCGCATCGGCGACCATGCCAAGAACGTCGCCGAGCAGGTGATCTACATCGTCCGGGGGACGGATGTGCGCCACACCTCGTTCGCCGACATCGAGAAGGAACTCTCCAGGGAGTAGCGCTGCGCATGCCGGCATCAGTGCTGATCGTGGAGGACGAGCCCGCGATCCTCGAGCTGATCGGGGTCAACCTCGAGCACGCGGGCTACGAGACGCTGCGGGCGAAGAGCGCCGAGGAGGCGACGCGCTTCCTGCAGGAAGTGCTCCCCGACCTGGTGCTGCTCGACTGGATGCTGCCCGGGCAGTCCGGGCTCGCGCTCGCGCGCAAGCTCCGGGGCGACGCCCGCACGCGCGAGCTGCCGCTCATCTTCCTGACGGCGCGCGCCGAGGAGCCCGACAAGGTGGCCGGGCTCGAGGCGGGCGCCGACGACTACGTCACCAAGCCGTTCTCGACCAGGGAGCTGGTGGCGCGCATCCGCGCGGTGCTGCGGCGGCGCAAGCCCCAGCACGGCGATGCGCCCGTCGAGATCGCCGGCCTGCGCCTGGACCCGGCCGCGCACCGCGTCAGCGGCAACGGCCATGCGCTCGCGCTCGGGCCCACCGAGTTCCGCCTGCTGCACTACCTCATGACCCACCCCAACCGGGTCTACTCGCGCTCGCAGCTGCTCGACGAGGTCTGGGGGGACCACGTGTTCATCGAGGAGCGGACCGTGGACGTGCACATCCGGCGCCTGCGCCAGGCGCTCGCCGCGAGCGGGCACGACGCGCTCGTCGAGACGGTGCGCGGCAGCGGCTACGCCTTGCGTCCCGAGGCTGCCGCGGTCGGCCGGAGTTGAGGCCGGCGTGAGCCCGCTCGAGATCCTCCTCGGGCTGGCAGTCGGGGTGCTTGCCTGGCTGCTGTGGGGCGAGCGGCGCGAGTTCCGCAAGCTCCTGCGCTGGGCCTCGCAGCCGCGGCTCACCGACGCCCCCGAGGCCGAGGGCGGCTGGGGCGAGGTCTTCAACCACCTGCACCGCCACCGGCGCGCGAACCTGCACCGCCGCCGGCAGCTCGCGCAGCTGATCGTGCGCTCGCGCCGCGGCGCCCAGGCGCTGCCCTACGGCGTCGCCGTGCTCGACGGCGAGTTCCGCCTCGACTGGTGCAACGACGCGGCGGCCGCGCACCACGGCATCGACGCGGTGCGCGACCGCGGCCAGCCGATCGCCAACTTCGTGCGCGCGCCCGAGTTCACCGACTACCTGCGGCAGCGCGACTTCTCGGCGCCGGTGCGCCTGCGCTCGCTCGGGGCCGAGCGGCGCACGCTGGAGCTGCAGATCGTGGTGTTCGGCGAGGCGGAGCACCTGCTGCTGTCGCAGGACGTGACCGGCGCCGAGCGCCTGGAGGCGATGCGGCGCGACTTCGTCGCCAACGTGTCGCACGAGCTGCGCACGCCGCTCACCGTGCTCGTGGGCTTCCTGCAGACCATCCAGGACCTCAAGCTCGACGCCGGGCGGGTGCGCGACTACGTCGGCCTCATGGCGCCCCAGGCCGAGCGCATGAAGCGGCTGATCGAGGACCTGCTCACGCTCTCGGCGCTCGAGCACGCGCCCGCGCCGCCGCCGGCGCAGCGCGTCCCGCTGCGCCCGCTGCTCGAGCGCGTGCGCTCGGAAGCGCAGGCGCTCAGCAAGGGCCGTCACCGCGTCACGCTCGAGATCGCGGGCGCGCACGACCTGCTGGGCGCCGAGAACGAGATCGCGAGCGCCTTCCTCAACCTCGCCACGAACGCGGTGCGCTACACGCCCCCCGGCGGGGAGGTGCGGCTCGCCTGGCATGCGGATGCCGACGGCGGCGAGTTCTCGGTGACCGACACCGGGATCGGCATCGAGCCCGAGCACCTGCCGCGGCTGACCGAGCGCTTCTACCGCGTGGACCGCGGCCGCTCGCGCGAGACCGGCGGCACCGGGCTGGGCCTGTCCATCGTCAAGCACGCGCTGGCGCGCCACCACGGCGCGCTCGGGATCGAAAGCGCGCCCGGCAAGGGCAGCCGCTTCGCCGCGAGGTTTCCGGCCTCGCGCCTGGTCGCGGCGGCGCAGAAGGTGCCGGGGTAGGATGGCGCCATGGAGCTGATCCTGTGGCGGCACGCCGACGCGGAGGAGGGGGAGCCGGACCTCGACCGCAGCCTCACCGGCAAGGGCCGCAAGCAGGCCGAGCGCGTCGCGCGCTGGCTGCAGCGCCACCTGCCCTCGAAGTACCGCGTCGTGTCGAGCCCCGCGCGGCGCGCGCGCGAGACCGCGGAAGCCCTCGGCGAAAGGTTCAAAGTCTCGCCGCGCCTCGCGCCGGGCGCCTCTGCAGCGGCGATCGCCGAGGCCGCGGGCTGGCCGCGGCGCCGCGGCGTGGCGGTGCTCGTGGGCCACCAGCCCGACCTGGGGCGCGCGGCAGCGAGCCTCGTGGCGGGGGCGGCCGCCGAGTGGAGCGTGAAGAAAGGCGGGCTGTGGTGGCTCGAGTACCGCGTGCGCGGCCGCCAGGCGCAGGTGGTGGTGCGCGCCGTGATCGCGCCCGATCTGGTCTAGGTCCGCCCGAGCTGCGCCACCTTGCGCTCGGAAAGGCCGCTCAGCGCGAAGCGCGTGCCGACCGACTTCCAGCGGTCCGTCTCGGCCTCCAGCGCCGCCGCCGAGAGCGGGTTCTCCTCGAGCCACGCTTGCGGCAGCCCGAGCACGAACCCTGCCGCGTCTCCCGAGACGCGCAGCGCCGGCAGCCTGACGTCGGTGCGGCTGCGAAGCACCAGCGTCGCCACGCGCAGCGCGAACACCAGGTTCCAGTCCTCGCCCTCCAGGCCGGCGTCGCGCACCTTGCCGAGCTTGCCGCGGTGCGCGAGCACCAGGCGCGCGAGGCGCTGCTGCTCCATGCGCGAGAAGCCGGGCATGTCGGCGTTGGAGAGCACGTAGGCGGAGTGCTTGTGGTACTGCGCATGCTCGATCGACAGGCCGATCTCCGCCAGGCGCGCCGCCCAGTCGAGCATCAGCCGGTCCGCCTCGTCCTTGTCGCCGCCGAGGGCCTCGTAGATCTTCACGGCGAGCGCGCGCACCCGCTCGGCCTGCGCGGCATCGACGTGGTAGCGGCGCATGAACTGGGCCACGGTCGCCTCGCGCATGTCGCGGTGCTCGACGCGTCCCAGCAGGTCGTAGAGCACGCCGTGGCGCAGGGCGCCTTCGGACACCTTCATCGATTCGATCCCCAGCTCGTCCAGCACCGCCTTGAGGATCGCCACCCCTCCGGGCAGCACCGGCGCGCGCCCGGCGCGCAGGCCGGCGATGCGGTCCGGATCGGCACGCTCGTGCTTGATGAGCTGGCTCCTCAGGCGTTCCAGCCCTTCGCGCGTGATGCCCTCGGCGGCATGGCCGTTCTCGGCGAGGATCGCCTCGATCGAGCGCGCGTTGCCCGAGGAGCCCACCGCCTCCTGCCAGCCGCGCGCGCGGTACGCGCCGACGATGCCGGCGAGCTCCTGGCGCGCCGCGAGCTCGGCGGCCTTCATGCGCGCCTTGTCGATGCGCCCTTCCGGGAAGAACCGCAGGCTGTAGCTGACGCAGCCCATGAAGAGCGACTCGGTCATCTCGGGCTCGAAGCCCGTGCCGATGACGAACTCGGTGGAGCCGCCGCCGACGTCCACCACCAGGCGCCGCGCATCCTTCTCACCTTGCGCCGGGGGCATGGAGTGCGCCACGCCGAGGTAGACGAGCCGCGCCTCCTCGCGCCCGGCGATCACCTCGATCGGGAAGCCGAGCGCCTGACGGGCCTCGCGCAGGAACTGCGGCGCGTTCTTCGCCACCCGCAGCGTGTTGGTGCCGACCGCGCGCACCGCCTGGCGCGGCAGGCCGCGCAGCCGCTCGCCGAACTTGCCGATCGCCTCGAGCGCGCGCGCCTGGCTGGCACGGTCGATGCGCTTGTCGGCGGTCAGGCCCCCGCCGAGGCGCACCACCTCGCGCACCGCGTCCAGGGGATAGACCTGGCCGTCCATCACGCGCCCGACCAGCAGGTGGAAGCTGTTCGAGCCGAGGTCTACCGCGGCGAGGACGTCCGGACGGCCCATTCGGATAAAATTAGCACCCCCGTACCGCGGGGGCAAACCGCGTCCCGGCGGCCTCACCGGCCAACCCCCAGATGATCAAGAAAGCGCTGCCGCCGTCGCACTTCCTCAACCGGGAGCTGGGACAGCTCGAGTTCAACCGGCGCGTGCTCGCGCTCGCTGCCGACGACGCGATGCCGCTGCTCGAGCGCCTGCGCTTTCTCACCATCGTGTCCTCCAACCTCGACGAGTTCTTCGAGATCCGGGTGGCGGGACTCAAGGAGCAGATCAAGATCGGCGTCAAGGAGACGGGACCCGACGGCCGCAGCCCGGCGGAGGCCTTCGCCCAGGTCTGCGCGCAGGCGCACACGCTGGTGGGCGAGCAGTACCAGCTGCTGAACGCCGTGATCCTGCCCGCGCTCGCGCGCGAGGGCGTGCTGTTCCTCAAGCGCGAGGGCTGGACCGACGCCCAGCGCGCCTGGATCAAGGACTACTTCACGCGCCAGCTGCTGCCGGTGCTCACCCCGATCGGGCTGGACCCGGCCCATCCCTTCCCGCGCGTGCTCAACAAGTCGCTCAACTTCGCCATCGAGCTGGAGGGGCGCGACGCCTTCGGCCGCAAGTCGCGTGCCGCGATCGTGCAGGCCCCGCGCGCCCTGCCGCGGGCCATCCGCCTGCCGGCGGAGGTGGCGGGCGCGCCGCACGGCTTCGTGTTCCTGTCCTCGATCCTGCACGCCCACGTCGACGAGCTGTTCGCCGGCATGGAGGTGAAGGGCTGCCACCAGTTCCGCGTCACGCGCAACTCCGACCTCTTCGTCGACGAGGAGGAAATCAAGAACATGCGCATCGCGGTGCAGGGCGAGCTGCTGCACCGGCATTTCGGCGACGCGGTGCGGCTGGAGGTCGCGGAGAACTGCTCGCCCGGGACGATGGAGTTCCTGCTGCAGCAGTTCGGGCTCGCGCAGGAAGACCTGTACCGCGTCGACGGCCCGGTGAACCTGTACCGGCTGCGCGAGGTCCACGACCAGGTCGAGCGCCCGGACCTCAAGTACCCGCCCTTCCAGCCGGGGCTGCCGGCGGCGCTTGCGCGCAGCGGCGACATCTACGCGGCCCTCGCGGCGCGCGACGTGCTCCTGCACCACCCCTACGAGTCGTTCCTGCCGGTGATCGAGTTCATCCGCACCTCGGTCTCCGACCCGCGCGTGCTCGCGATCAAGCAGACCGTCTACCGCACCGGCACCGACTCGGAGCTGATGGAGATCCTGATCGAGGCGGCGCGCCGCGGCAAGGAGGTGACGGTGGTGCTCGAGCTGATGGCGAGGTTCGACGAGGAGACCAACATCGGCTGGGCCTCGCGCCTGGAGGAGGTCGGCGCGCACGTCATCTACGGCGTGGTGGGCCACAAGACGCACGCCAAGATGGCGCTGGTGGTGCGCCGCGAGGACACGCCCGCGGGCAGCGTGCTCAAGCGTTACGCCCATCTCGCCACCGGCAACTACCACCCGAGCACCGCGCGCCAGTACACCGACTTCGGCCTCATGACCTCCAACGAGGACCTCTGCGCCGACGTCAACGAGGTGTTCAAGCAGCTCACGGGCCTCGGGCGCGCCGCGCGCATGAAGCACCTCTGGCTCTCGCCCTTCACCCTGCACAAGCGCATCGTCACGGCGGTGAGGAACGAGGCGCGTCTCGCCAAGGAGGGCAGGAGCGCGCGCATCGTCGCCAAGATGAACGCGCTGCTCGAGCCCGAGATCATCGAGGAGCTCTACGCGGCCTCCCAGGCGGGCGTGCAGATCGATCTCATCGTGCGCGGCGTGTGCGCGCTCAGGCCGGGCGTGGAGGGGCTCTCGGAGAACATCCGCGTGCGCTCGATCGTGGGGCGGTTCCTCGAGCACTCGCGGGTGTTCCTGTTCCACAACGACGGCGCCGAGGACGTGTGGCTCGCGAGCGCCGACTGGATGGACCGCAACTTCTTCCGGCGCATCGAGCTCGGCTTCCCGGTGCTCGACCCGGCGCTCAAGAGCCGCGTCATCGCCGAGGGGCTGCAGGCCTATCTCGAGGACGCGGCGCAGACCTGGATCATGAAGGCCGACGGCGGCTACGAGCGGCCGGCGGCGCGCCGCGGCAAGCCGCGCGCGGTGCAGCAGGAGCTGCTCGCGCAGCTCGCGGTGCCGGCCACGTGGTCAGCCGCGAGCCGGCGCGAGGCCGAGGAAATGCCGGGCATGGCGCGCGTCTAGGGCGATGCGGCCGCCGCAGCGAGGCGCGACAGGCGTGAGGCGGCTCGCCGAAGCGACGCGGGCTTCGCTCGCGGGACTGGCGCAGGCCGCGCGCCACGAGGCCGCCTTCCGCCAGGAACTGCTGCTTGCGGCCGTGCTCGTGCCCCTCGGCCTGTACCTGGGCGGGAACGGCGCCGAACGCGCGCTGCTCGCCGGCAGCATCCTGCTCGTGCTGGTCGTCGAGCTGCTCAACTCGGCGCTCGAGGCGGCGGTGGATCGCGTCTCGCTGGAGCCGCATGGCCTCTCGGCTCGCGCCAAGGATCTCGGCAGCGCGGCGGTGATGCTGTCGCTAGGGATCGCGGGCCTGGTCTGGGCCTTGGTGCTTCTGACGTAATCCGTTGACGGATTGGAAGATATGGCTTCGCTTGACGCGGGTACATAATTCGACTATTCTAGAAATATGGAAACGACCCAGGCGATCGAAGCGCTCGGAGCGCTCGCCCAGGCGAGCCGGCTCGAGGTGTTCCGGATGCTCGTACAGGCGGGCCCTGCGGGGCTCGCGGCGGGCGCCATCGGCGCCCGGCTCGGGCTGCCCCCGGCGACCCTCTCCTTTCACCTGGCGCAGCTGGTGCGCGCGGGGCTCGCGACGAGCCGCCAAGCGGGGCGCTTCGTCATCTACAGCGCCGATTTCCGGAACATGACCCGGCTCGTCGGCTACCCCACCGAGAACTGCTGCGGCGGGGCGGCCTGCACGCCGCAGTCCCAACCCATCGTCATCGAAAGGAAGACCCATGAAACGGCTCCACGTGCACGTCGGCGTGCATGACCTCGAGAGCAGCATCCGCTTCTACTCGGCGCTGTTCGCCGCGCAGCCCACGGTGAAGAAGGACGACTACGCCAAGTGGCAGCTCGAGGACCCGCGCGTCAACTTCGCCATCTCCACGCGCGGCAAGAAAGGCGGGCTCGACCACCTCGGCATCCAGGCCGAGGACGCGCGCGAGCTGGAGGAACTGCGCGTGCGCCTCGCGCAGGCCGACGTCTCTGCGCTCGAGCAGAAGGGCACGCAGTGCTGCTACGCGAAGAGCGACAAGTACTGGACGCTCGATCCGCAGGGGATCGCCTGGGAGTCGTTCCACACGCTGGAGTCGGCGCCGGTGTACGGCGAATCGAGGCCCGCGGAGATGCCCGCCGCGAAGGCGGCCTGCTGCGCGCCGGCGGCCTGAGGCCGCGTCCGTGCACCGCGACGAAGCCGGCTGGCGCGGGCGGCGCAGGCACTGAGGTGCAGCTGCTCGCGGCCCGCCTGTGGCGCGGGCAGACGACCAACTTCCGCTCCGAGGGAGGCGGCTTCGCGCCGCTCATCGTGCTGGCGTGAGCGGGGCGGCAGCGATGAGCGCCTTCGAGCGCTGGCTCACGCTCTGGGTGTTCCTGTGCATCGGCGCCGGGATCGCGCTCGGCCAGGCGCTCCCCGGGCCGATTCGCGCGCTCGGCGCGATGGAGCTCGCGCGCGTCAACCTCCCCGTGGGCCTGCTCATCTGGGTGATGATCGTGCCGATGCTGCTGCGCGTCGACTTCGGCGCGCTGCGGCAGGTGCGCTCGCACCTGCGCGGCATCGGCGTCACGCTCGCCGTCAACTGGCTGGTGAAGCCGTTCTCGATGGCGTTCCTCGCCTGGCTCTTCCTGCGCGAGCTCTTCGCCCCGTGGCTGCCGGCGGCGCAGATCGACTCGTATGTGGCGGGGCTCATCCTGCTCGCGGCGGCGCCCTGCACCGCGATGGTGTTCGTCTGGAGCCGGCTGACGAACGGCGACCCCTACTTCACGCTGACGCAGGTCGCGCTAAACGACACGATCATGGTGTTTGCCTTCGCCCCAATCGTCGCGCTGCTGCTGGGTCTCGCCTCGATCACGGTGCCCTGGGACACCCTGCTCACCTCCGTCGTCCTGTATATCGTCATCCCGGTGATCCTGGCGCAGCTCTGGCGCCGGCGCGTGCTCGCGCTCGGGCCGGGGGCGCTCGAGGCGCTGCTCGCGCGGCTGCAGCCCTGGTCGGTGGCGGCGCTGCTCGCGACGCTGGTGCTGCTCTTCGGCTTCCAGGGCGACGCCATCCTCGCGCAGCCGCTCGTCATCGCGCTGCTCGCCGTGCCGATCCTGGTCCAGGTGCTCTTCAATTCGGCGCTCGCCTACGGGCTGAACCGTCTCGTCGGGGAGAAGCACAGCATCGCCTGCCCATCGGCCCTCATCGGCGCGTCGAACTTCTTCGAGCTCGCGGTCGCCGCGGCGATCAGCCTGTTCGGCTTCGAGTCGGGGGCCGCGCTCGCCACCGTGGTCGGCGTGCTGATCGAGGTCCCGGTGATGCTGCTGGTGGTGGCCGCAGCCAATCGCTCGAAGGCGTGGTACGAGCGCACGGCAATAGCGTGACAGTTCGGTGACGGTGCCCGGCCGGCGCAGTTTCGGAGATACTGCCCCGCGCTCCAAGGAGGAGATTTCCGCATGTCATCCATGACCCTGGACGTCCTCTTTCTCTGCACCGGCAACTCGGCGCGCAGCATCATGGCCGAGGTGCTGCTCAACGCCATGGCGCCCGGCCGCTTCAGGGCCTGGAGCGCGGGGAGCCACCCGGCCGGGAGCGTCAACCGCTTCGCGCTCGAGCTGCTGCAGAAGAACCGGCTCCCTACCGAGGGCCTGCGCTCGAAGAGCTGGGACGAGTTTGCCGCGCCCGGCGCGCCCCGCATGGACTTCGTCTTCACCGTCTGCGACCAGGCCGCGGGCGAGGTCTGCCCCGTCTGGCCCGGGCAGCCGATGAGCGCGCACTGGGGCATCAACGATCCGGCCGCGGCCGAAGGCGACGATCAGGCGAAGCGGCGCGCCTTCTTCAAGGCCTACAACGAGCTGCAGAACCGGCTCTCGATCTTCGTCAGCCTGCCGCTGGACAAGCTCGACCGGCTCGGCCTGCAGCGGCGGCTGGAGGAGATCGGGCGCATCGGCGGCCCGGAAGCGAAGGACGCGGCCTAGGGCCGGGCCGAAGCGCGCTCGAGCGCCGCGCGCAACACGCGGTTGTTGTGATCCTGCACGATGAGCTGGCTCCTGAAGAGCGCGTAGAGCTCGAGCGCGGCCACGCCCAGAAGCACGAGGATCCCGAGCGCCCAGAGATCGGTGAAGAAGAGCGCGATGGCGGCAATCGCGCCCGCGAGCTCACCCACGCCGCGCGCCCAGTTCCGGAGATAGAAGTGGTGCAGCCCCGAGACGAGGAGCCAATTGAGCGCCGCATAGGTGTCGGGGTCGCGAAGCTGCTTCTCCGCCTCGCGGTAGACTTCCGCGCGGCGCGCGTCCGGCAGCTTCGCGAGCGCGGCGCGAAGCGCCTCCTCCTCGCGCTCGACCGCGTCGCGGCTCAGCACACCGGGTCGGAGCGCCTCGCCACCGCGTCGCGCTCCGTGCAGCGGCAGATCCGCGCGAATCCCAGCCGCAACCCGCGCGCGGCGCCGTGCCTGAGCAGCGCCTGGCGCATGTACTCGGAGCAGGAGGGCTCGAAGTTGCAATCAACGTTGTAGCGCAGCCCCCCGCCGCGCGTCTGGTAGCGCTCGATGAGCCGGACGAGGAGCCGGGCGAGCATCGTCACCTGCCCAGCGTCACGATCGCCGCCTCGCGGCTCCAGAAGAGCCAGAAGCGCTTCATCTCGATCACCATGAAGACGAGTTGCCAGCCCTCGGCGGCGTGCTTGTTGAGCTCGACCTCGATCCGCTTCAGCGGCAGCCCCGAAGCGCCGAGGAAGATCGTGCCGCAGCCGCCCTCGGCGACGTGGATCACCTTGTACTCGCGATACGCCATGCCTTTCTCCCCCTAGAAAGTTCCCGGAAACGCACCTCCGTCCATCAGCAGGTTCTGCCCGGTGATGAAGCCCGCGTGCACGCTGCACAGGAACGCGCACGCCGCGCCGAACTCGTCGATGTTGCCGAAGCGCTTCGCCGGGTTGGCCTCGGCGCGCATGCGCGCGAGCTCCTCGGGCGTCTTGCCGAGCCTGGGCGCGTTGAACGCGAAGTTCGAGCGCAGCCGGTCGGTGTCGAAAGGCCCCGGGAGCAGGTTGTTGATCGTGACATTGTGCTGCGCGGTCTGGCGCGAGAGCCCGGCGACGAAGCCCGTGAGCCCGGTGCGCGCGCCGTTCGAGAGGCCCAGCTCCGGGATCGGCATCTTTACCGCGCCCGAGGTGATGTTGACGATGCGCCCGAACCTGCGCGCGATCATGCCATCGACGGTGGCCCTGATGAGCTCGATCGGCGTCAGCATGTTGGCGTCGAGCGCCTTCACCCAGTCCTCGCGCGACCAGTTGCGGAAGTCCCCCGGCGGCGGGCCGCCCGCGTTGTTGACCAGGATGTCGGGGCTCGGGCAGGCCTTGAGGGCGGCGGCGCGCCCCTCGGGCGTGGTGATGTCGCCGGCGACCGCGGTGACGCTCGCGCCGGTGCTCTTGCGGATCTCCGCGGCGGTCGCCTCGAGCGCTTCTTTTCCGCGCGCCGTGATGACGAGGCTCACGCCCTCGCGCGCGAGCGCCATGGCGCAGCCCTTGCCGAGGCCCTTCGATGCGGCGCACACGAGCGCCGTCCTGCCCTTGATTCCCAGGTCCATGCTCTCCTCCCCGTGACGCTAAAATTATGACATGGCGGGTCACTCCAGATGGGCGAACATCCAGCACCGCAAGGGCCGCCAGGACGCCAAGCGCGGCAAGATCTTCACCCGCCACATCAAGGAGATCACCGTAGCGGCGCGCCTGGGCGGCGGCGACCCTGGGGGCAATCCACGGCTGCGCCTCGCGCTCGAAAAAGCGCGCGCCGACAACCTGCCCGGGGACAACATCCAGCGCGCGATCAAGCGCGGCACGGGCGAGCTCGAGGGCGCGGCCTACGAGGAGGTGCGCTACGAGGGCTACGGGCCGGGCGGCGCGGCGCTGCTGGTCGAGTGTTTGACCGACAACCGCACGCGCACCGTGGCCGAGATTCGCCACGCCTTCGCGAAGAACGGCGGCAACCTGGGCGCGGACGGCTCGGTCGACTACCTCTTCAGGCACTGCGGGCAGCTGGTCTTCGAGCCGGGAGCGTCGGAAGAGAAAATCATGGAGGCGGCGCTCGAGGCGGGCGCCGACGACGTGCTCGCCAACGAGGACGGCTCGATCGAGGTGCTGTGCGCGCCGGCGCAGTTCGACGCCGTGAAGGCCGGCCTGGAGAGGGCGGGGTTGAAGCCCGGGCTCGCCGAGGTCACCATGAAGCCGGCTGCGGAGGTGCAGCTCGCGGGCGAGGAGGCGGCGCGCATGCGGCGGCTGCTCGATGCGCTCGAGGCGCTCGACGACGTGCAGGACGTCTATACCACCTCGGATCTCGAGACCTCGTGAGGATCCTCGGCGTCGATCCGGGCCTGCGCATCACCGGGTTCGGCGTCGTCGAGCGCCGCGGCAGCCGCCTTGCCTACGTGACGAGCGGCACCGTGCGCTCCGGATCGGGCGAGCTCGCCGCGCGCCTCAAGACGATCCTCGAGGGCCTCGCCGAGGTGATCGCGGCCAACCGCCCGCAGGAGGTCGCGATCGAGAAGGTGTTCGTGAACGTCAACGCGCAGTCCACGCTCGCGCTGGGGCAGGCGCGCGGCACTGCGATCTGCGCGGCCGTGCTCGCCGGGCTCCCGGTCGCGGAGTACACTGCCCTGCAGGTCAAGCAGTCCGTGGTCGGCAAGGGCCACGCCGAAAAAGAACAGGTCCAGCACATGGTGAGGCGCCTGCTCGCGCTCCCCGGGAACCCGAGCCCGGATGCCGCGGACGCGCTCGCCTGCGCCATCTGCCACGCGCACGCGGGCCGGCTCGGCGGTTTCTCCACGCGCGGCTACCGGATCAAGGGCGGGCGGCTCGTATGATCGGGCGGCTCGCCGGGAGGCTCCTAGCCAAGCACCCGCCGCAGGTGCTCCTCGACGTCGGTGGCGTCGCCTACGAGGTGGACGTGCCGATGAGCACCTTCTACGGGCTGCCGGCCACGGGCGAGGCGGTGACGCTGCACACGCACCTCGTGGTGCGCGAGGACGCGCAGCTGCTCTACGGGTTCGCGACGCTGGAAGAGCGCGCCGCGTTCCGCCAGCTCATCCGCATCGCGGGGGTGGGGGCGCGCACCGCGCTCGCGGTGCTCTCGGGGCTCTCGGTCGCCGACCTCGCGCAGGCGGTCGCCCTGCAGGAGCCTGGGCGGCTGACCAAGATCCCGGGCATCGGCAAGAAGACCGCGGAGCGGCTGCTGCTGGAATTGAAAGGCAAGCTCGCCGAGGCGCTGCCGGGCGCGGCGGCGCAGGCCGGCGCCGAGAGCTCGGGCGACATCCTGCACGCCCTGGTCGCCCTGGGCTACAGCCAGAAGGAGGCGCAGGCGGCGGTGCGGGGCCTCGCGCCGGGGATCGCCGTGGCCGAAGGCATCCGGCAGGCGCTCAAGTCGCTGGCGAAAGCGTGATAGACTGTCTTAGCTAACTAGTGGACTAACCCGTGGCCGACACCTTCAACGTGCACGAGGCGAAGACCCGCCTGTCGCAGCTCATCGACCGGGCGGAAGCCGGCGAGGAGATCGTGATCGCGCGGGCGAACAAGCCGGTGGTGAAGCTCGTGCCGGTGGCGCCGCGGCCGAAGCGGCGCGTCGCCGGACTCAACGCCGGCGGGGTCTACTGGATGGCTCCGGACTTCGACGCACCGCTTCCCGAGGAATTCTGGGACGGCGACCCGAACGACGCGCTGAACACCTGGATCCGCGAACGGCAGCGCAAGCGCGCGGCGGCGGCTAGGCGCGCGCGCGGCGGGACGGCGAGGCCGGCCCGGCGCCGCCGTGCCGGCCGCAGATGAGGCTGCTGCTCGATACCCATACGCTGATCTGGTGGGACCGCGAACCATCGCGACTTCCGGACCGGGTCCGTGATGCGATCCAGGCGCCCGGCAACGACCTGCTGCTGAGCATCGCGAGCGTGTGGGAAATGCAGATCAAGCAAAGCAAGGGTACGCTGCAGTTGGATCGGACGGTGCGGGCGACAGTGGAGTCGCAGCAGGAGCGCAACGGCGTGCAGGTCGTGGGCCTGACGCTGCCCCACGTCTGGGAGCTCGCGGAACTGCCCCTGTACCACAGCGATCCGTTTGATCGGATCCTGCTCGCGCAAGCGCGTGCCGATAGGCTCACCCTGGTTTCGCGTGACGCGGTGATGCGCAGGTACGGGGCGGAGGTACTCTGGTGATCGAAACCGACCGCCTCATCGCGGCCAAGCCCGCTTCCACCCAGGAGGAGCAGTTCGAGCGCAGCCTGCGCCCCGCGACGCTCGCCGAGTACATCGGCCAGGACAAGATCCGCGAGCAGTTCGGCATCTTCATCGAGGCGGCCCGGGGAAGGAACGAGGCGCTCGACCACGTGCTGCTGTTCGGCCCGCCGGGACTGGGCAAGACCACGCTCGCGCACATCGTGGCAAGAGAGATGGGCGTGAACCTGCGCCAGAGCTCGGGGCCGGTGCTCGAGCGTCCCGGGGACCTCGCCGCGATCCTCACCAACCTCGAGCCGCGCGATGTGCTCTTCATCGACGAGATCCACCGCCTCTCGCCCGTGGTCGAGGAGATCCTCTACCCGGCGCTCGAAGACTACCAGATCGACATCATGATCGGCGAGGGGCCGGCGGCGCGCTCGATCAAGCTCGACCTGCCCCCGTTCACCCTCGTCGGCGCTACGACCCGCGCCGGGATGCTGACCAATCCGCTCAGGGACCGCTTCGGCATCGTGGCGCGGCTGGAGTTCTACGGCCCGGCAGAGCTCGCGCGCATCGTGCGCCGCTCCGCCGGCCTGCTCGGGGTGCGGCTCGCCGAAGAAGGCGCCGTCGAGATCGCGGGCCGCTCGCGCGGCACGCCGCGCATCGCCAACCGCCTGCTGCGCCGGGTGCGCGACTACGCGCAGGTGAAGGCCGACGGCGCGGTGAGCCAGGCGGTGGCGGACGCGGCGCTCGCGATGCTCGAAGTCGACGCGCTGGGGTTCGACCTCATGGACCGCAAGCTGCTGCTCGCGGTGATCGAGAAGTTCGCCGGCGGCCCGGTGGGGCTGGAGAACCTCGCGCACGCCATCGGCGAGGAGGCCGACACCATCGAGGACGTGCTCGAGCCCTTCCTCATCCAGGGCGGCTACCTGCAGCGCACGCCGCGCGGGCGCATGGCGACGCTCGCGGCCTACCGGCATTTCGGCATCGTGGCGCCTGCGGCGACGCCGGATCTGCTCACGCCGCCGGAGCCGCCGCGCCCCTGACCCTTTTTCGGGGGTCGCGCGTTAACGGACTACAATCGGCGCGTGCCCTTTTCCTGGCAGGTGCGGGTCTACTACGAGGATGTCGACATCGGCGGCGTCGTCTACTACGCCAACTACCTGCGCTACTTCGAGCGCGCGAGGAGCGAATGGCTCCGGAGCCTGGGCGTCGACCAGGAGCGGCTGGCTGCGATCGACGGCATCGGCTTCGTGGTGGCGCGCGCCGAGATCGACTTCAGGGTCGGCGCGCGGCTCGATGACCTGCTCGAGGTGACGGTGCGGCCGCTCGAGACGAAACGCACCTACCTGTGGCTCGCGCAGGAGGCGCGCCTCGCCGACGGCCGCGTCTGTGCGGCGGCGCGCATCCAGGCGGCCTGCGTGCGCCACCGGGACATGCGGCCGCAGCCGCTCCCCGAGACGCTCGCCGCGAGGCTCGCCGCGTGACCCTGACGCAGGACCTCGAGCTCTGGACGCTGGTCTTGGGGGCGAGCGCCGTGGTCAAGGCGGTGCTGCTGCTGCTGGTGGCGGTGTCGTTCATGTCCTGGATGTTCATCTTCCGCAAGTGGTTCGCGATCCGGCGCGCGCGCGAGCAGACCGAGCAGTTCGAGCGCGAGTTCTGGAGCGGCAACGACATCAACGCGCTCTACCAGGGCGCGGTCAACAACCGCCACACGATCGGCAGCCTGGAGCGCATCTTCGAGGCCGGCTACCGCGAGTTCGCCAAGATCCGCGGCCAGCGCGGCACCGACGCCCCGGTGATGGTGGACGGGGCGCGCCGCGCCATGCGCGCCACCTACCAGCGCGAGATGGACGCGCTCGAGCGCCACCTCGCGTTCCTCGCCTCTACCGGCTCGGTGTCCCCCTACGTGGGCCTCTTCGGCACGGTGTGGGGGATCATGCACGCCTTCCGCAGCCTCGCGAGCGTGCAGCAGGCCACGCTCGCGCAGGTCGCGCCGGGGATCGCGGAGGCGCTGGTGGCCACCGCGATCGGCCTGTTCGCCGCGATACCCGCCGTGGTCGCCTACAACCGCTACTCGCACGACATCGACCGCCTGGCGATCCGCTTCGAGAGCTTCATGGAGGAGTTCTCCAACATCCTGCAGCGGCACGCGGTGATCCGCTAGCCATGGCGCGCCTGCACTCCAAGCGCGGGCCGATGCACGAGATCAACGTCGTGCCCTACGTCGACGTGATGCTCGTGCTGCTCGTCATCTTCATGGTGACGGCGCCGCTCGTCACCCCGGGCATCATCGACCTGCCCACGGTGGGCAAGGCGGGCCAGCCCAAGGTGGTGCCGATCGAGCTGATCCTCGCCGAGGACCAGAAGCTCACCGTGCGGCTGCGCGATGCCACCGGAAACATCGTCGCCGAGCGGCCCATGGCGCGCGGCGAGCTCGCGAAGCTCGTCAGGGACCCGAAGACTCCGGTCCTCATCGCGGGGGACAAGAACGTGCGCTACGAGGCGGTGCTGCAGCTGATGGACGAGCTGCGCAGCCGCGGCGTCGAGCGCGTAGGGCTGCAGGTGAAGCCCAGGCAATGACCGCCGCCGTGTTCGAGGAGCGGCCGGACCCGGGCGCGGCCGCCTCTTTGGCCCTCGCGTTCGCGGTCCACGTGCTGCTCGTCGCGGTGCTCGTCTTCGGCGTGCGCTGGCAGAACCCGCCGCCGCGCGCCGTGTCGGTGGAGCTGTGGGAGCCGCCCGCCGTGCCCGAGCCGCCCAAGCCGGTGCCGAAGGCAGAGCCCGCTCCGCCGCCCAGGCCCGAGCCGCGCATCGAAAAGCCGCAGATCGTGGAGCAGAAGGCACCGCCGCCCAGGCCCAGGCCGGTGGCGAGGCCTGCGCCGCCCAGGCCCGCGCCGCCACGCGACGCCGAAGCCCAGAAGCGACTGCGCGAAGAGCTCGCGCGCGAGCAGGCGGCGCTCGCCATCGAGCGCGAGCGCTCGCAGATCCGCGACCTGCTCGAGCGCGACGCACAGGCCGCCGATCTGCGCGCGCGCGCCGCCTGGACGGACAGGATCCGCGCCAAGATCCGCGGCAACATCGTGCTGCCGCCGGACATCAAGGGCAATCCGGAAGCGGTGTTCGACGTGGTGCAGCTGCCCACGGGCGAGGTGCTCAGCGCCAGGCTGCGCAAGTCGAGCGGCCATCGCGGCTACGACGCGGCGGTCGAGCGCGCGATCCTCAAGTCCTCGCCGTTGCCCAGGCCCGACAGGCCCGAGCTCTTCGTGCGCGAGCTGGAGCTGAAGTTCCGCCCGCTCGACCCCGTATAATATCGGCGCATGCGGACGCTGCTCGCGGCCATCGCGTTTCTCCTCGCCGCCGCCGCTCCCGCCGCCTCCGCGCAGCTCTCGATCGAGATCACGGGCGCCGGAGCGCAGCGCATCCCGATCGCGATCGTGCCCTTCCCGGGCGAAGGCGCGCTCCCGCCCTCGATCACCGCCATCGTGCGCGCGGACCTGGACCGCAGCGGCCTGTTCCGCACGCTGGAGGTGCCGCCGCTCGCGCCCGCGCCCACGGAGGCCTCGACGGTCAACCACGCCGAGTGGCGCGCGCGGCTGGCCGATGCGCTCGTGCTTGGCTCGGTGGCCGCGCGCCAGGACGGGCGCTTCGAAGTGCGCTTCAAGCTCTTCGACACGGTGAAGGGGGCGGACCTCTCGGGCGTCGCCTACACGCTCTCGCGCGCGCAGGTGCGCGCCACCGCGCATCGCATCGCCGACTTCATCTACGAGAAGCTCACCGGCGTGAAGGGGGTGTTCTCCACGCGCATCGCCTACGTGGTGAAGCGGGGCCCGAGGTACGAGCTGCAGATCGCGGACGCCGACGGCGCCGGAGAGGAGACCGCGCTCGCCTCCTTCGAGCCGATCATCTCGCCGGCGTGGTCGCCCGACGGCCGGCGCCTCGCCTACGTGTCCTTCGAGAACAAGAAGCCGGTGGTCTACGTGCACTCGCTCATCGACGGCAAGCGCCAGGTGGCCGCCAACTTCAAGGGCTCGAACTCGGCCCCGGCCTGGGCCCCGGACGGCTCGCGCCTCGCGGTATCGCTCTCGCGCGAGGGGGGCTCGCAGCTGTTCCTCGTCAACCCGGACGGCGGCAACCTGCGCCGGCTGACGAGCTCCAGCGCCATCGACACCGAACCGGTGTTCTCCCCCGACGGTCAAACCATCTATTTCACCTCGGACCGCGGCGGCAGCCCGCAGATCTACCGCATGCCGGCGGCGGGAGGGGAGGCGCAGAGGGTGACTTTCGAAGGCAGCTACAACGTCTCGCCGCGCCTGAGCCCGGACGGGCGCAGCCTCGCCTACGTCGCGCGCCACGGCGGCCGCTTCCAGGCCGCGGTGCTCGACCTCGCCACCCGCCAGGTGCAGGTGCTCACCGACAGCGATCGCGACGAGTCGCCGAGTTTCGCGCCCAACGGGCGCATGATCCTGCTCGCCACGGTGATCGGCGGGCGGGGCGTGCTCTCGGCGGTGTCGGCCGACGGGCGCGTCAAGCAGCGCCTGACGATCAGCGCCGGGGACGTGCGCGAGCCGGCCTGGGGCCCCTACATCCAGTGACAAGGAGACATGCCATGCGTGCATTGACCATCGCCGTGCTCGCCGCCGCGCTCGCGGCCTGCTCGAGCACTCCGGACCAGGAGCAGAGCCCCGCCGGGGTCGAGGAGCGCAAGCCGGGCGCGGGGCCGGGCGCGCAGACGCAGCCCGTGAAGCCGGGGTCGGTGGCGCGCGTGGACCTCACCTCGCGCCCCTCGGACGCGAGCCCGCTCAAGGACCCCGGGAGCATCCTGTCGCGCCGCTCCATCTTCTACGACTACGACAAGTTCGACGTAAAAGACCAGTACCGCGAGCTGGTGGAGGCGCACGCCCGGTACCTGCGCGAGAACCCCAGGGCGAAGATGCTCATCCAGGGCAACACCGACGAGCGCGGCAGCCGCGAGTACAACGTCGGGCTGGGGCAGCGGCGCTCCGACGGCGTCAAGCGCATGCTCCTGCTGCTGGGGGCGAAGGAGGAGCAGATCGAGTCGGTGAGCCTGGGCGAGGAGAAGCCGAGGTCGGAGGGCCACGAGGAGAGCGCCTGGTCGCAGAACCGGCGCAGCGACATGCTCTACCAGGGCGAGTATTAGGAGAAATGCGGTGAAGCTACGGGTTCTCCTGCTCCTGTCCTCCATCGCGCTGGTCCCGGGGGTATCGGCGCAGGGGTTCTTCGACGACGACATCGCGCGCCGGCGCATCGACGAGCTGCGCAAGCAGGTGGAGGCCGCGGACAAGGCGCTCGAGGAGCGCCTCGCGCGGGTGGAGGACAGGCGCGCGCTCATCGAGCTCGCCTCGCAGATCGAGGCCTTGCGAGGCGAGATCTCGCGCCTGCGCGGCCAGCTCGAGGTGATGCAGCACCAGCTCGAGACCGCGGACAGGCGCGGCAAGGATCTCTACGTGGACATCGACACGCGCCTGCGCAAGCTCGAGCAGGTGCGCGAGCAGGCCGCGGCCGAGAAGCCGCCGGCGGAGGCCGGCCCGCCGCCCGACGAGGCGAAGGCCTACGAGGCGGCGCTCAACCAGTTCAAGCTGGGCAACTATCCGCTCGCGATCTCGGCGTTCCAGGGGTTCCTGGTCACCTATCCGTCCTCGAAGCTCGCGCCTTCGGCGCAGTACTGGATCGGCAACGCGCACTTCGCGCAGCGCGACTACCGCCAGGCGATCGCCGCGCAGCAGAAGGTGCTCTCGGCCTGGCCCGCGGACCCGAAGGCCGCGGACGCGCTGCTCAACATCGCCTCCTCGCAGGAGGCGCTCGGCGACCGGCGCGGCGCGGCGAAGACCCTTGAAGGGCTGGTCGCCAAGTACCCCGCGAGCTCGGCCGCCGCGAGCGCGCGCCAGCGCCTCGCGCAAGGGGCGAAGAAGTAAGCGCCGTCGTCCTGCTCTCCGGGGGCCTGGACTCCGCGACCACGCTGGCGTGGGCCCGGCGCGAGGGCTTCGCCTGCCACTGCCTGTCGGTCGACTACGGCCAGCGGCACGCGGCCGAGCTCGCGGCCGCGGCGCGCATCGCGCAGCGCCTGGGCGCCGCGGCGCACCGGACCGTGAAGCAGGACTTGACGGTGTTCGGCGGCTCGGCGCTCACCGACCGCTCGATCGAGGTGCCGGTCGCGGGAGTGGCGCCCGGGATTCCGGTCACCTACGTCCCGGCGCGGAACAGCGTGCTCCTTTCGCTCGCGCTCGCCTGGGCGGAGGTGCTCGGCGCGCGGCACATCTTCATCGGCGCGAACGCGGTGGACTACTCGGGCTACCCCGACTGCCGCCCCGAGTACCTGCGCGCGTTCGAGGCGATGGCGAACCTCGCCACCAAGGCGGCGCTCGAAGGCAAGACCCTCTCGGTGCGCGCACCGCTCATCGACCTGCCGAAGGCGGCGATCGTGAAGCTCGCGCTCGAGCTCGGCGTCGATCCCGCCGAGACGGTGACCTGCTACCTGGCCGATGCCGCAGGCCGCGCCTGCGGCAGGTGCGACGCCTGCCGCATCCGCCGCAAGGGCTTCGAGGACGCGGGGGTGCCGGACCCCACGCGGTATCAGGCGGCCTGATCGCCGGATACGCCCCCTCGAACGCCGGGGCGCGGCGCTTGCGCTACATTCTGCGCCCATGAGCGAAGCCTCGCCCGCGCAGCTCGCGCCCTGGGTCGCCTGGGGTGCGTTCGCGCTCGCCTTCGTCTTCGGGTTCGTCGGCAACAGGACCAACTTCTGCACCATGGGCGCGGTGTCCGACTGGGTCAACATGGGCGACACCTCGCGCCTGCGCATGTGGCTGCTCGCCATCGCGGTGGCGATCCTGGGCTCGAACGCGCTGCACTACGCGGGGGTCGTAGACCTTTCCAAGTCGATCTACCAGGGGCCCAGCTTCACCTGGCTCTCCTACCTCGTAGGCGGGTTCCTGTTCGGGGTCGGCATGACGCTCGGCTCGGGCTGCGGCTCGAAGACCCTGATCCGCATCGGCGGCGGGAGCCTCAAGTCGGTGATCGTCTTCGTGTTCCTCGGCATCGGCGCCTACATGACCCTGCGCGGGCTCTTCGGGGCGTTCCGCGTGGGGATGCTCGAGCAGGCGTCCGTGACGCTTGCCGGCGGGCAGGACCTGCCTTCGATCGCCTCGCGCCTGGCGGGAGGGGACAAGAAGACCTGGGTGCTTGGGCTGAGCCTCGTCCTGGCCGGCGGGCTCATCGCGTTCATCTACAGCTCGAAGGACTTCCGCTCGAGCTTCGACTACACCCTGGGCGGGGCGGTGACGGGGCTCGTGGTGGTGGGGGGGTGGCTGGTGAGCGGCAAGCTCGGCTACCTGGCGGAGGATCCCCAGACGCTGCAGGAGGCGTTCGTAGCGACCAACACCGGGCGGATGGAGTCGTTCTCTTTTGTCTCGCCGATGGCGTTCACGCTCGAGTACCTCATGCTCTGGACCGACAAGACGAAGATCGTCACCTACGGCATCGCCTCCGCGGGCGGGGTGATCGCGGGGTCGGCGGCGTATGCGCTCGCCTCCAGGACCTTCGCCTGGGAGGGTTTCCGCGACGCGGAAGACACCGCGATGCACATCGTCGGCGGGATCCTGATGGGGTTCGGGGGCATCACCGCGCTCGGCTGCACCGTGGGGCAGGGGATCACCGGATTCGGGACGCTCGCGCTCGGCTCCATCGTGACGTTCGCGGCGATCGTCGCCGGCGCCGCGGCGACGATGAAGTGGCAGTACTGGCGACTGACCCGCGCGGGCTGATAAAATTCACGCCCTTCCGGGTCGTTAGCTCAGCTGGTAGAGCAGCGGACTTTTAATCCGTTGGTCGGCGGTTCGAATCCGCCACGACCTACCAATCCCTTCTTCTACCTCAAGAAATTCCGCCTCCCCTTTCCGCGGGAGCGTAGGCAAGCAGTCCGCCGGGCTGGCTAGGAACCGGGCTCGGAGGCGTGGGATTCGACAACGGCGAGCACTCGTGCGACTGCCGATTCCAGGTGCACCCGGGCGGCGCGACCGGCCCGCTCGCCGTCCTTCGCGGCCAATGCATCGAGAATCTCCTCGTGCTGCTGCCAGACGATCTTCGCTTCGTTCCTGGCCTGGAGCACCTCTCCCATGGCGCGGCGCAGGTGATTCCAGTAGTGGCTCATGACTTCGGCAAAGAGCGGATTGCCGGAGAGCTCGTAGATAAAGGCGTGGAATCGCGTGTCGGCTTCGATCAGCGCATGAAGCTCGCCCGTGCGCAAAGCACGCTTTCCCTCCCGGACGATGAGCTTTCCCTGCCGGGCGGTTTTCTGCGTCATGTTCGCCGCAGCGAGCCGGGCGGCCATCGGCTCGATCGCCGAACGAAGCTCGTAGATCGCCTTGAAAAACGCCGGATCCAGGTGGGCCACGGCGAGACCCCGCCGCCCCGTCTCCTTCAGGAATCCCTGCGATTTGAGCAGCACCAGCGCCTGGCCCACGGGCTGGCGTGAAACGCTCAGTCGCCGCGCGATGCCTTCCTGCGTGACCCGTTCGCCGGGGGCCAGCGTGCCGTCGCAAATGGCATTCAGGATGGCCCGATAAGTCTGGTCCAGAAGCCTCAGCGGCGGTGCCAGGCTGGGCAGGGCCTTGGTGTGGCTCATTGTGGCACCATGCAGTATTCTACATACTGTATACTGAAAAGCCATGGCCGACACCGTTCGCGTCCTCGTCGCCAAGGTCGGCCTCGACGGCCACGACCGTGGCGTCAAGATCGTCGCCCGCACGCTGCGCGACGCCGGCATGGACGTCATCTACACCGGCCTGCATCGCACGCCGGAGGAGGTTGTCGATGCCGCGATCCAGGAAGACGTGGACGTGCTCGGCGTCAGCATCCTCTCCGGCGCCCACATGACGATTTTTCCGCGGCTGCTCAAGCTCCTGCAGGAGCGCGACGCCGAGGACATCATCGTCGTCGGCGGCGGGGTCATGCCGGACGAGGACGTCGCCCGGCTGAAGGCGATGGGCATCAGGGAGATCCTCCTGCAGGACGCGCCGCCGGAGGCCATCGTCGGCACGATCCGCCGGCTGGTCGCCGAGCGCGGTCCGAAGTAGGCGCCGAACGCATGGAGTGCTGGTCGTTTCCGCCGGCGTACGACCCGGAGTACTTCCCCGAGCGAAGCGCGCGCTACTGGTTCCCGCGCCGCGAGACCATGCCGCCCGGCGAGCGCGAGCAGGCGATCCTCGCGCGGCTGCAGGACGTGACGCGCTACGCGTACGCGCATGCGCCGTTCTACCGCAGGAAATGGGACGAGGCCGGCTTCCATCCCGACAAGCTGAAGACCCTCGAGGATTTCGAAGACCAGGTTCCGGTCATCACCAAGGCCGACCTGCGCGAATCGCAGGCGCGCGCGCCGATGTTCGGCGATTACGTGTGCGTGCCGGATTCGGAAATCCATCATATCCATGGAACCTCCGGCACCACCGGCCGGCCGACTGCTTTCGGCATAGGCCGCGCCGACTGGCAGGCGATCGCGAACGCCCATGCGCGCATCATGTGGGGCATGGGCATGCGCCCGGGCGACACGGTGTTCGTCGCCGCGATCTTCAGCCTCTACATGGGCTCCTGGGGCACCCTGGCGGGCGCGGAAAGGCTGCGCTGCAGGTCGTTTCCTTTCGGGGCGGGCGCGCCGGGCATGACGGCGCGGGCGGCCATGTGGCTCGCCAGCTTCAAGCCGCAGGCGTTCTACGGCACGCCGTCCTTCGCGCTGCACCTCGCGGAAGTGGCGCGCGCCGAAGGCTACGAGCCGCGCGATTTCGGGCTCGGGGTCATGTTCTTTTCCGGTGAGCCGGGAGCTTCGGTCGCGGGCGTACGCGACAGGATCCGCGAGACCTACAACGCACGGGTGATCGACTGCGGCTCCATGGCCGAGATGACGCCGTTCATGAACGTCGCCGGCAGCGAGCAGAGCGACCAGGGAATGCTGTGCTGGCAGGACGTCGTCTACACCGAGGTCTGCGATCCGAAGACCTTTCGCCGCGTGCCTTACGGCGAGCGCGGAACCCCCGTGTACACGCACCTCGAGCGCACCTCGCAGCCGATGATTCGCTTGTTGTCCGGGGACCTGACGCTGTGGGTGAACGAGCCCAATCCCTGCGGCCGCACCTATCCGCGCCTGCCCAGCGGCATCTTCGGCCGCATCGACGACATGATCACGATCCGCGGCGAAAACGTCTATCCGAGCGAGATCGACGCGGTGGTCAGCGGGCTCGCCGACTACGGCGGCGAGCATCGCATCGTCATCACGCGCGAGAGCTCGATGGACGAGCTGCTGGTGCGCATAGAAGCCGCGCCCGGGCTGTTCGAGCGCGGCGCGGATGCGCCCGGCGCGATGCGCACGCAAGCCGGGGCGCGGCTGCAAAAGGTTCTCGGGCTGCGGGCGCTCGTGGACATCGTGCCGCCGGGGACCTTTCCGCGCACCGACTTCAAGGCGCGGCGCGTGGTCGATGACCGGGAGGTCTTTCGCGAGCTGCGCGAAAGGCTGGGCCGTTAGCCGTGCAGGCGAATCTGCCGTCGCTCGAGCTCGTGGAGCGCGTCTGCAGCGGCGAGCGCCGCGCCATTGCGCGCATGCTCTCGCGCGCGGAATCCGGCGCGGCCGAGGCGCGCGAGGCCCTGGATGTGCTTTATCGCCGCGCCGGCCGTGCGCACGTCGTCGGCATCACCGGCGTGCCGGGCAGCGGCAAGTCGACCCTCGTCGCGAAGCTGATCGCGGGCGCGCTCGCGAGCGGGCGCAAGATCGGCGTCGTGGCGATCGATCCCTCCAGCCCGTTCTCCGGGGGATCGATCCTCGGCGACCGCATCCGCATGGGCGAGGTCTCGGGGCATCCTTCGGTGTTCGTGCGAAGCATGGCGACGCGCGGCGCGCTGGGCGGGCTCGCGCACGGGACGCTCGAAGCGGTGGACGTCCTGGACGCCGCGGGCTATGGCATGATCTTCATCGAAACAGTAGGCGTGGGGCAGGACGAGGTGGATGTCGTGCGCGCCGCGCATACCACAGTCGTGGTGTCGGCGCCCGGGCTTGGAGACGATATCCAGGCGATCAAGGCCGGCATTCTCGAGATTGCCGACGTGCACGCGGTGAGCAAAGGCGACAAGCCGGAGGCCGACAAGACCGTCGTGGAGCTGAAAGCCATGCTCGGCCTTGCCCTGCCCGCGGCCGGCCTGAAACGCGCGGTGCCGGTCATCAGGACCTCGTGTGCCCGAGAAGAAGGCATCGCCGAGCTGCTGGCAGCCATCGACGCCCATCGCGAGTATCTCGTGGCCAGCGGACAGTACGAAGCGCGCCGGCAGGCCATTCGGGAACGAAGGATGCTCAAGGCTGCCGAACAGCTGTTGCGCCAGGAATTCGAGCGGCACCGGCAGGGACGTGTGGCAGCCCTGGTCGCCGAGCTCGCCGCCGGCACGGTTTCGCCGCAGGCCGCCGCAATGCGGCTCGTCGCGCACATAGGCACGGAGATCATCCGATGAGCAGAGAACTCGAGGATTTCCGCCGGCTGCTCGAAAGCTGGGAGCAGAACGAGCTGGCGGCCTTCCTGAAGAAGGCGCCCGAGCGACGCCCGGAATTCCGCACCAACACCGGCTTTCCGGTGAAGCGGGTCTACACGGCGCTCGACCTCGCGCAGACGCCGCCCGAGGACATCGGCCTGCCCGGCCAGTACCCCTTCACGCGCGGGGCCTATCCGACCATGTACCGCGGCCGGCTGTGGACCATGCGCCAGATCGCCGGATTCGGCACCGCCGAGGACACCAACCGGCGGTTCAAGTACCTCGTCTCGCAAGGCCAGACCGGGCTGTCCACCGACTTCGACATGCCGACCCTCATGGGCTACGACTCCGATCATCCCATGAGCGAAGGCGAGGTCGGGCGCGAGGGCGTCGCCATCGACACGATGGCCGACATGGAGCTGCTCTTCGACGGCATCGACCTCGAGCGCATCTCGGTGTCGATGACGATCAATCCGTCGGCCTGGATCCTCCTCGCCATGTACGTCGCTGTCGCGCAGCAGCGCGGCCTGGACCCGGACAGGCTCTCCGGCACGATCCAGGCCGACATCCTCAAGGAATACATGGCGCAGAAGGAATGGGCCTTTCCCATCCGCCCCTCGGTGCGGATCGTGCGCGACTGCATCACCTATTGCGCGCGCAACATGAAGCGCTACAACCCGATCAACATCTCCGGCTACCACATCTCGGAGGCGGGCTCGTCAGCGCTCGACGAGGTCGCCTTCCCGCTCTGCAACCTCATCACCTACGTGGAAGAGGTGACGAAGACCGGCGTGCAGGTCGACGAATTCGCTCCGCGGCTCGCCTTTTTCTTCGTCTCGCAGGGCGATTTCTTCGAGGAGATCGCGAAGTTCCGCGCGGTGCGCCGGGCCTACGCCAAGATCATGAAGCAGCGCTTCGGCGCGAAGCACCCCGATTCCATGCGCCTGCGCTTCCATACCCAGACCGCCGCAGCGAGCCTGACCAAGCCCCAGTACATGGTCAACATCGTCCGCACGACGCTGCAGGCGCTGTCCGCCGTCCTGGGCGGCACGCAGAGCCTGCACACGAACGGCATGGACGAGGCCTTCACCATTCCGACCGAGGAGGCGATGAAGATCGCGCTTCGCACCCAGCAGGTCATCGCGCACGAGTCGAACGCGGCGAACGTGATCGATCCTCTCGGGGGCTCCTACTACGTGGAGCATCTGACCACGCAGATGGAGCGCGCGATATTCGAGGTCATCGAGGAAGTGGACCGCCGCGGCGGGACGATCAAGCTCATCGAGGAAGGCTGGTTCCAGCGCCGCATCGCGGACTTCGCCTACGAGACCGCGATCAAGAAGGCCAGGGGCGAGAAAGTCGTCCTGGGCGTCAACCAGTTCGCCGAGCCCGACGAGAAGGTCGACATCGAGACGCATGCCTACGATCCGACCACCGCCCAGCGCCAGGTCGACCGGCTGAAGCGCGTGCGCCGCGAGCGCGATCAGCGCAAGGTCGAAGGCCTTTTCGGCCGGCTCGTCGACGTCGCGCGCAACCAGGACGAGAACCTCATGCCGGTCACGATCGAGCTGGTGCGGGCGGGTGCGTCGATGGGCGAGATCGTCGAGCGGCTGAAGACGCTGTGGGGGACCTACCGCGAGACGCCGGTCTTCTAGCGCGATGATCGTCCTGCCCTATCTGCAGCACGAGCCGCGAATAGCCACCGGCGTCACGGCGCACGCCTCGGCCGCGGTCGTCGGCCGGACGGCGCTCGATTCCGGGTGCACGCTTGGCGAGCTCACGCTCGTGCGCGCCGACGGAGAGGACGTGCGCATCGGCGCCGATTGCTGGTTTGGCGAAGCGAGCACGGTGCACATCGCCGATCGTGTTTTTCCGGCCGTCATAGGGTCGCACGTCACGGTGGGACGCTACGGGCTGGTGCATGCCTGCACCGTAGGGGACGATTGCGTCGTCGGCGAGCATGCAGCGGTGATGGACGGTTCGGTCGTAGGCCCGGGAGCGGTGATCGCCGCGCAAAGCATCGTGCCGCCGGGCAAGACTCTCGAAGGAGGCTGGCTGTATGCCGGGGCGCCCGCCCGTGCGGTGGAGCGCGTCTCGGCGCAGCTCCTCGAGGATCTGCACCAGGCCCTGCGGCGCGAAACAGGCGCCGGCGTCCCGCACGTGCTGGCGCGCGCGCGCGTTCCGAGGCTGCTCCATGAGCCGGGCACGGGCGTCGACCAATCCTTCGGAACGGGCGTCTACATTGCTCCCACGGCAAGCATTGCCGGCCATGTCGTGCTGGGCCCGCGGTCGAGCGTGTGGTTCGGCGTCGAGATCGATGCCGGCGAAGCAAGCATCGAGATCGGCGAGGCAACCAACGTTCAGGACAATTCGCGGCTATACGCGGGCGAGGCCGGCAAAGGCATCCGCATCGGTCCCCGTGTGCTGATCGGCCATAACGTGCGCATCTTTTCCAGCACCATCGAGGAAGGCGCAGTCATCGGCATGGGCGCCGTCATCGGCGAAGGCACGGTGGTAAGGGCGGGCGCCTGCGTCGCGGCCGGCTCGATCACCGGGCCCGGGACGGAGGTCGCAGCCGGGCAGGTATGGGCCGGGCGGCCCGCCCGGGCGGCCAGGCCGCTGTCCGCCCGAAACCGTGAGGAGTTTGCGCAGGCGGTGGAGGTCTACGTCGAGTACGCCGCGAATTACCTGGTTTGCGGCACGCAAGCCCGACGTGCCGCCGGCGCACGATAAGAGGAGCGCGGCATGGGTCACCGATTGAGCAAACGCCCATCGGCGCCGCGAGTACCTCCGCGCATCTCGTTGAGTTAGGGCGCCGCCCCGCCGGATCGTTCGGCCCACGGAGCTTGCCGCCCCGGCGTGGTGCACGGCGTCTTTTGTCCCTCACTGCGCAACGGTCTTTCGGGTCGACAGCGCGCTTGCGCCGGCGGGCTCGCTGGCCTCAACCGGCTGGTCTCCTTGCAACACCCGCGCTCGCTCTCTGGCGGGGAGGCGGCGGGGCGCGAGATCAGCCAGAATTCCGGCCATGCCCGGTGCGCGCCAGGCCTGGATCGGGGCCCCCGAGGTCGTGCGGCTGTTCCCGACGTTCGTATGGAAAGCCAGGCTTGCGCCCCGCGTCTACGACCGTATCAATCGATCGGTCCTGAGACGGCTCGAGGAGATGCGCCGCGAGCTGCCGCCTCTCGAGCGCGGCACGGTGTGGCAGTCGGTGCACGCCCTGCACGAGCTCGCGCCGTTTCGCACGCTGGTAGCGTGCATCGACCAGGCAGTCGATGCACTGCTCGCCTTCCTGCGCAGCGGCGCTCGCGAGGTGGTGATCACGGGATGCTGGGCGAATCTGAGCGCGCCCGGTGCGCAGCACCGCATGCATGCCCATCCGAACAATTTCTTGAGTGGCGTCTATTACGTACAGGTGCAGGAGGGCGCGAACACCATCAACTTCCACGACCCGAGAGCCCAGGTCGGCATCATCCGCCCGCCGGTGACCGAGCTGACCGCCTACAACACCGATCAGGTCGTCGTGACGGTGGAGGTTGGAACGCTTCTCCTGTTCCCCGCCTGGCTGCCGCATTCGGTCGATGCCAACCGCAGCGAGCGAACGAGAATCAGCATCAGCTTCAATGTCATGTTCACGGAATTCGCCGAGACCGTCAGCCGGCCGTTGTGGGGGGTGCCGTAAGGCCCCGATCTTGCGGCAGCGCCTGGATCACGGCCTCTCGGCGACAGACGCCACCGTTGCCGGATACTCGGGGCGGATATCGAAGCGCAGCCGGCGATGGGCGATGCGCAGCGCCATTTCCGCATCCGCGGGGCTCGTCCCCCGGGCGAAGATGAACCCGAGGTAGCTCGCCCCGTCGGGAGGCGGCGCGATGATCTGGCCGGGCTCCGCCGTGATGGCCACGCCGGTGACGCCGCGCACCGACTGCGCGGCGGCGAGACCTTCGAGCCCGTGGTAGATGCCGCGCCGTGGAATCGGGATCATCATCACGCCCGCAGCGCCACCCTCGCCGGCCGCATCGATGGCGGCGGGGAGCGGTTCCGCCACCGCCTGGCGCAAGATCAGCTCCTCCAGGCTCATGCCCAGCAAATGGACGAGCACGCGCCCGCATAAGCCCCCGATGGAGCGAGTCGCGACCTCCAGGATCCAGATGCCTCGGTCATTGACCCGCAGTTCGGCGTGCACCGGCCCGGTCACGAGCCGCGCCGCGCGGCAGGCACGGGCCACCTCCTGACGGATGCGGTCCTGAAGCGCCTGCGGCAGCCGCGACGGCGTGATGTAGAGCGTTTCCTCGAAATAGGGCCCGTCCAGGGGATCGGGCTTGTCGAAGAGCGCGAGGGTGGTCAGCTCCCCTCCTCGCAGGCTGCCTTCCAGGGCGTACTCGCGCCCCGGAACGAACTGCTCGATGACGAGGCCCAGCTCCCGGGCGTCGCGATCGGCACGGGACTGGATGGCCCGCGCCCAGTTCACGGCCCGCAGCAGCGCTGCGGAATCGTCGGCGCGGATCACGCCGCGGCTTGCCTGCAGGCGCCGGGGCTTCACCACCACGGGAAACCTCAACCCGGGAAACAGTCTCCGGGGATCTTCTCCGGTCGGCAGGTGATGGAATTCAGGACACCGGAATTGCCGTTCCTGCAGCAGCCGGCGGAACGCCAGCTTGTCGCGCACCCGGCGCACCGCATCGAGGCCGTTCGCCGGCAGGCCGAGCCGCTCCGAAAGCAGCGCCGCAAGCTCGACTCCCGAATCGTCCACGGCGAGCACTGCATCCGGGGCGACGTCGATCTCCCGCAACAGGGTGTCCGCCGCCTGCTCCGGCCGGTCGAAATGCAGCGCCATGATGGGAGCGAGGCCCCAGGTCGGGGCCAGCTGGTGACAGTAATTGGCCGCGGCCACGATCTCCACGCCGAGCCTTTTCGCGGCGGCGAGAAAATCGGCGTTGCGATAGCCCGTGGTCGGCAAGAGCAGCAGGATGCGCTTCATCGTGTAGGCCGTATCAGAAGGACCGGAGCTGCTGATCGGTGGGCTCGGCGCAGCAGTACCACGGTTCCGACAGGCGCGGGATCGGAGCGCCGAGATCGCCCGCGAGCTTTGGCGCAGGGCGCCCGGCAGCTTCATGGGCCATGCGCCAGATGGCGGCGAACACTTCGCGGCGCGGAACGCGCTCCTCTTCGCATCGGGCCACGCGGGCCTGCAGGTCCCGCTGCAGATGGTCCACCCGGGGATCGCGATGGCTCCAGGGATAGCCCAGGAGCCCGGCGTCGAAGGCCATCAGCTCTTCCCTGAAGCCTGGGAGCTGCAGAAGATGGGAGCCTTCGGGAACGAGCAGCCGGATGGTGAGCTGCACCGGGGGCACGCTTTCCACGATTTGCAGCTCCACGAGCCGCTCCAGCAGGGCGATGTAGCCTTCCAGTGTCGTCCAGGGGGTGAAGGCAACGAAGGTCGGCGCGAGCGCGATGCCGGCTTCGCGGGTAAGCGCCACCGCCCGGTCGAAGTCCCGGCTGGAATGGTTCTTGGCGAGCCGGCGCAGGATGTCGTCGTCCACGGCTTCCACTGCGGAGGTGATGTACAGGCAACCGCTGCGCCGCAGCTCGGGAAGCAGCGCGGCGTGCTCGACGAGGTGCTGGATCTTGATGGTCGCGTCGAACGTGACGTGAGGGAACGCCGCGTGCAGGCCGCGCGCGAGCCTGAGGCCATGGGTGGGACCATTGAAGAAATCCGGGTCGCCGAAGGAAATATGGGCTGCCCCTTCTTTCACCTGCTGCCGGATGTCCTGCATCACCACGTCTGGCGGGACGACGCGGAACCTTCCCTGGTACACCGGGACCACCGGGCAGTGCCGGCACAGGTGCTTGCAGCCCCGGCTGCCCTCGGCAAAGCCGGCGACACGGGTTGAGCCGTCCGGCAGCACCAGGTGGGCGTAGCGGGAGAGCTTTGGCAGGCCGCTGCGGTCCGGCACCTCGAACGCGACTCGGCGCAGGCTGATCACCGGCTCGCCCTGGGTCACCGGTTCTCCATTGACACGGAGTCTCCGGCACAGCGAAAGGAGCGCCGGCTCCACCTCGCCTCCCAGTACGGTGCCCACGCCCGATGCGCGCAGCAGCGCCTCGTTCATGGGGGCGTAGAGCCCGTAGACGCAGAGGTGCGCCTTCGGCGCGAGCCGCTTGATGCGGGGCAGGGCCTGCACCGCGATGCGGGTGGCGGTATGCATGCCCGCGTAAAGCGCCACCAGTCCCGCATCCTCCAGGATTTCGGGATCGAGCTTCTGCAGCGAGAGATCGAGGCAGGTCACCGCGAACCCCTCGCGCTTGAGCCATGCGGCAGGCTGCGCCAGGGCGAACGGCTGCCGCCCCAGCTCGTAGGGGTTTATGAGGACAACCTTGAAGGGCTCGGCTATTTTGATTTCGGCCGCTGCTCGAAAGGTGCGGGGCCCGGCTCGCGGCTCGCCCCGGCCTGTTCGAGGCGCTCGAGATATTGCCGCCACAGCGTATCGCGGTTCCTGCCCAGCCAGTACAGGTAGTCCCAGGAGTAGATGCCGGTGCTGTGCCCGTCGGAGAACGTCGGCTGCACCGCGTAGCTGCCGCTCGGCTCGAGCGCCGAGATATCCACGTCGCATTTTCCGACCTGCAGCACCTCCTGGCCCGGTCCATGGCCGCGCACTTCGGCGGAAGGCGAATACACGCGCAGCAGCTCGTAGCTCAACTCGAACCGGCTGCCGTCCGAGAACACGAGCTCCATCAGCCGCGACTTCTGGCGCAGCTTGATTTCGGTGGGTCGTGGCGTATCGGTGTCCATGCGGCCGTTCGGGGCGTGATCGCGCGCAGCCGCGGCCTACTTCTGCTGCGGCGGGACATAGCCGGAGGCAACGTCGGCGCCGCTGCCGAAGAAATGATTCTCCATCTGCTGCGCGAGGTAGTCGCGCGCCTTCTTGTCGGCGAGGTTGAGCCGATTCTCGTTCACCAGCATCTTCTGGTGCTCGAGCCACTGCCGCCACGCTTCCTTCGACACGTTCTCGAAGATGCGCTTGCCGAGCTCGCCGGGATAGGGTGGAAAATCGAGCGCCTCGGCCTCGCGCCCGAGCTTGATGCAATTGACCATGCGCGCCATGTGTCAAGTATGCCCGCGCGCCCTGCCGGTTCAAACCACTTGCCATGTAGGGGTACGAGCAGGTCGAAGAGCCCCTCCACACTCCATGGTCAATCGTGGACAGCTTCCCAGGGCGGACCGCGCCGCGCTCGGCGGTGCGGCCGATCCAGAAGCGCGCAGCCTAGCGCAGCCGGCGCACCGCCTCGATGGCCTGAGAAGGCTCCAGCCGCGTCCTGTAGTCCGCGTCCGCGTGCGCGAGCGCGATGCGGCCGTCTGTTCCGATGACGAAGGTCCCGGGCGCGGGCAGCGTCCAGTCGCCGCCGTTCCAGTCGGCGAGGTCGCGGCCGCGCGACTTGTAGATCGCCTTCAGCTCCTCGGAGAGCTCGAACGCGAGCTTGTACTCCCCCGCCACCTTGCCCCCGGCGTCGGTCAGCACGGTGAAAGCGAGCGAGTTCTTCTCCTGCGTGGTGAGCGAGTTGTCGGGTTTCTCCGGCGACACGGCGATCAGCTGCGCCCCGAGCGCCTTCAGTTCCGGCAGTGCCTGCTGGTAGGCACGCAGTTCCAGGTTGCAGTACGGGCACCAGCCGCCGCGGTAGAACTTGAGCACCACCGGGCCCTCGCGCAGGCGCTCGGAGAGCCGCACGGGCTTCCCGCCGGCATCCGGCAGAGCGAAATCCGGCGCCGCGTCTCCCACCCTCGGGGTGTTGCGCTCCAGGCCCGCCTCTCGCAGCTGCCTGATTCCTTCCTCGTAGGCGGCGACGATCGACGGGTCGTTGGTCGCGGCGAACTTGGCCTTGAGCGCTTCAAGCTCCTCCTTCAGTCCCGGCACGGTGTACTCCCGTAGAGTGTGGTCCGAATGCCATATGTCGCCCGGCGGCCCGGAATCTTTCGCTACCGCAGCAGGCGCTCGAAGCGCGCCGGATCCGCGAGGCGCGCCAGCGGACAGGCGAGCACGCGCCCGGCAAGGGTGTATTCCACCGCGCCGGGGTAGAGCACGACAAGGCGCTCGAGCTCGAGGTCCGCGAGCGCCCGCCGCAGCGAGGGCGAGAGGCGCGGCGCGTCCGAGCGCTTGAACTCGACGCCGAAGCGACGCCCGCGCCGCACGAGCAGGAGGTCGAGCTCCGCCCCCTGGTGCGTGGCCCAGAAGTAAGCCTCGTCGTGCTCGACCGTGGCGAGCACCTGCTCGATCGCGTAGCCCTCCCAGGAAGCGCCGGCTTTGGGATGCGCCAGCAGCTCGTGCGCGCTGCGCAGCCCGAGCAGCTGATGCAGGATGCCGCTGTCGCGCAGGTAGATTTTCGGCGCCTTGACCTGGCGCTTGGCGATGTTCTCGTGCCAGGGGCGCAGCTGCCGGACCATGTAGAGCCCCGCGAGCAGGTCGAGGTAGCGCCGCACCGTGGGCTCGGAGACGCCGAGCGCGCGCGCCGGCTCGGCGGCGTTCCATACCTGCCCGTGCCAGTGGGCGAGCATGGTCCAGAACCGCAGCAGCGTCGTGGCGGGCACCGCCGCGCCGAGCTGGGGCACGTCGCGCTCGAGGAACGTCTGCACGAAGTCGCGCCGCCAGGCGAAGCTGTCGGCCTCGCTGCGCGCGAGATAGGCGCGGGGAAAGCCGCCCCGCAGCCAGTGACGCTCCAGCCTCCCGGCGCCGAGCTCCGCGAGCGTAAAACCGCCGATCGGCACGAGCTCGATGCGGCCGGCGAGCGACTCGGAGGACTGCGCGAGCAGCCCCGGTGACGCGCTGCCGAGCACCAGGAAGCGCGCCGGCAGCGGCCGCCGGTCGGCGAGCACGCGCAGCACCGGGAACAGGTCCGGACGGCGCTGCACCTCGTCGATCGCGACCACGCCGCGCAGAGGCGCGAGCGCGGTCATCGGCTCGCCGAGGCGCGCGAGCGCGGCCGGGGCCTCGAGGTCGAAGTAGTTGCGCGATGCCGGCGGGACCAGCCGTCGCGCGAGCGTCGTCTTGCCCGCCTGGCGCGGCCCGACGAGCGCCGCCACGCGCGCGCGCCGCAGCGCGCGCCGCAGTTGCGCGAGCAGCCCGGCGCGGGAGATCATGCGAAATATTACCATGACAATCGAATATCAGATATTCGAATTTCATGGTACTTAGTCCAGCACCAGCCCCCGCTCCTTCGCCAGCGCGGCCCAGCGCGCGATCTCCGAGCGGATGAAAGCGGCGAACTCCCCCGGCACCATCGGCTGGGGATCGATCGCCTCCCCCGAGAGCCGCGCGCGCAGGGCGGGCGAGCCGAGCGCCCGGTTGATCTCGGCGTTCAGCCGCTGCGTCACCTCGGCGGGCAGCCCCGCGGGCCCCACGATGCCGTACCACTGCGCGCCGTCGAAGCCCGGGTAGCCCGACTCCTCGAATGTCGCCACCTCCGGCAGCAGCGGGTGGCGCTTCAACCCGGTGACCGCAATGGCGCGCATGCGCCCGGCGGCGATGTGCGGGCGCGCGGCGGCGAGACCCGGCATCATCATCTGCACCTGCCCCGAGCGCAGGTCGTTGATCGCCGGGCCGATGCCGCGGTAGTGCGCGGTCACCATCTCGAACCCGGCCGCGGTGCGGAACTGCTCCATCGCGAGGTGGTTGAGCGTGCCGATGCCGCCCGACGCATAGTTGATCCTGTCCTTTGCCTGCCTCGCGAACGCTACGAGGCCCTTGAGATCGGTCGCCGGCACGGAAGGATGCACCACGAGCACGTTGGGCGTGGTGCCCACCATCGCGATGGCGGTGAAGTCCTTGACCGCGTCGTACGGCACCTTCCTCACCGCGGGATTGGTGCCGTGCGTGCCGACGTAGCCCACCATCAGCGTATAGCCGTCGGGCGCGGCGTGCGCCACGCTGCGCGTGGCGATGCTCCCGCCGCCCCCGGAAACGTTCTCGACGATGAACGACTGCCCGAGCGCGCGCCCGAGCCGGTCGGCGATGGTGCGCCCCACGAGGTCGAGGCCGCCGCCGGGCTGCGCCGGGACCACGATCCGCACCGTCTTCGCGGGATAGCCCTGCGCGCAGGCGAGCCCCGCGGCGAGCGCGAGGCTAGCGGCGAAAAGGCGCGAGATCGAGCGGTCCATCGAAGGCCCGGTCGGCGAAGGCGAGGAACTGCGCGGCGAGCGCATCGGGCCAGCCGCCGTGCGCGGCGTTCGCCCGGAACTTGCACTCGATCTCCGCGCGCGCGAGCGGCTCGTGCCGTCCGCCGCGGATGTGCGGCTGGCGCTCCTCGAACACCCGCCCGTCTTTCAGCGTCATGCGCACGTGGCCGGTGTAAGCGGCGGGGTAGGGGTTCTCGGCATCGATCGCGTAGCGCACCTTGCCGGCGAGCGCGAGCACGCGCTCGTCGCGCATGGTCCGCTCGCTGAAAGCCTCCAGCCCCGCGCCGCCGGTGACGAACGCCACCGCGATATTGAACGGGGTGCTGAACTTGGCCGCGTAGGCGTTCGGCGGGCGCCGCTTGGCGGCGAGCGGCTCCCAGAGGCGATCGACATAGCCTCCGGCGGTCTCGCACAGCACCTCGGCCACGTCCTCGGCCTGGAAGCCGCGCTTCGCGAGCCGCAGCGCGCAGTCGATATAGGGCTGGTTCATGGTGCCGGTGGCGTAGGGCTTGAAGGTGAGGTCGGCCATGTGCCATCGCTCGCCGAAGCCGCGGGTGAGCGCCTCGTAGTCGCCCTCCGCGCCCCGCGCGAAGGCGAAGAAGAGCCCGTGCGCTCCCTCGAGGACCGTGCCAGGGCCCCTGCAGCCCTCGCGCGCGAGCCGCGCCGCGTGCAGCCCGGAGCGCGCCGCCCAGCCCGCGTGCAGGCGCTTGGTCCACGCGCCCTCGGCGAGGTACTCGATGATCCCGCCCGCCATGCTGCCCGCGATGCCCAAGGCGTCCACCATCTGCTTCGCGCTTGTGCCGAGCGCTTTCGACGCGGCGAGCGCGGCGGCGGGCGCACCGAGCACCGCCGTAGGGTGAAAGCCCGCCGCGTGGATGCGCTTGGGCGCCACGAGGCTCAGGCGGCAGAGCGTCTCCGCGCCCACGGCGATGCCGGCGAGCGCGTCGCGGCCGCTCCTGCCGAAGCGCTCGCAGGCGGCGAGCACCGCCGGCACGATCACCGCGCCGCAGTGCACTGGCCCCCCTTCGAACGTGTCGTCGAAATCCTCGCCGTGCGCCGCCGTGCCGTTGACGAGCGCCGCGTCCCCGGCATGCCAGTCCCCCGCGTGCCCGAGCGCCGTGCAGGGACCCTCGCCCTCGAGGCTCGCTTTTACCGAGGCAACGTAGTCCGCCACGCGCGCGGCGACGCAAAGGCCCGCGACGTCTACGAGCAGATCGCGGCAGCGCTCCCGTACGGCGGCCGGAATCGCTTCTGCGCGAAGCGCCTCGGCGCGGGCGGCGAGGGTCTCGGCGACGGTGCTCACACCATGTACCCGCCGCCGTTCACGTGCAGCGCCTGACCCGTGATGTAGCGCGCCCCCGGCCCGCAGAGAAAGCGCACCGCCGCCGCCACCTCGCAGGGCTCGCCGCGCCGTCCCACCGGGGGCAGCGCCTGCCGGTCTGCCGGGCGCTCGGGCGCGCCGGGGAGCCCGCGCACCGTCTCGATGGTTCCCGGCACCACGCAGTTGACCGTGATCCCCTGCGGCGCGAGGTCCATCGCGAGCGCGCGGGTCATTCCGGCGAGCCCCGCCTTGGCCGCTACCACGTGCGCGCGCCCGCGCGCGCCGCGGTGGCCGGTCATGCCGCCGATGTTGACCACCGCGCCGACACCGCCGCGCGCAAGGTGCGGCAGGCACGCCTGCGTGCACAGGAACGCGCCATCCAGGACCGTGGCGAGCACCCGGTGCCATTCCTCGAGCGGCATCGCGGCGAAAGGCGTCTCAGCGCGCACCGCGGCGTTGTTGACGAGGAAGTCCAGGCGCCCGAAGCGCGCGAGCGCAGCCTCGACCATGGCCGCTACAGCGTGTGCATCGGTGACGTCGGCCAGGTGCACCGCCGCACGACCGCCCGCCGCCCGGATGCCCTGCGCGGTTTCCTCCGCCTCCGCGCGCGAAGTGCGTGCGCTCACCATCACGGCGGCGCCGCCCGCGGCGAGCCCGCAGGCGATCGCGCGGCCGATGTTGCGCGCGCCGCCCGTGACGAGCGCGACCTTCCCCTCGAGCTCGCGCATGCCCTAGTCGACGTGCTTCTCGTCCTTGTACATCACCTTGTGCCGCGTGGTCGCGACCCACTCGTCGATCTGCGCCTCGGTCCGGTACTGCGCGGGATCGAACCGGTTCCAGCTCACGATCTCGCCGAGCGTCTTCTTCCAACGCTTGTACGGTGCCTTGGCCGGCTGCCCGAAGCACATGATGTCGAGAACGGACAGCTCCTGCGGGATGCCGAGGAGCGGCTTCATCGCTTCCTGCGCCTTCTGCTGCCCGATCGCGGTCACCCACCAGACGCTGTAGCCGAGCGCGGCCGCGGCGAGGTGCGCCGACATGGTCGCCGCGGCGACGCTCTGCAGGAGGATCCGCTCGGCGTTCTCCTTGTACATGCGGTCGAGCGCCGAGCCGTCGTTCAGCACCGGGAAGGCGCGCACCCAGCGGAAGTCGCTCGCCACCACGATCATGCCCGGCGCGCCGGCGAGGCCCCGGTAGTCGGGCGTAGGAAACTTCATTTTCAGCTTCGCGCGCGCCACCTGTTCGTCGCGGAAGTACGCCATGATCTGGTCCTTCAGCGCCTGGTCGGTGACGACGATGAAATGCCAGGGCTGCGAGTTCGCCCCCGAGGGGCTGTGGCGCGCGGCCTCCAGGATCATCTCGTAATGCTCGCGCGGCACCGCCTGTCCCGGCGCAAAAGCGCGCACCGTCATGCGGCGGCGCACGACCTCCATCAGCGCGTCGTACCTGCTCCGGTCGCTCATTGCCTCCTCCGTCCGTGCCGCGAACGATAGTCGGCTTCCGGCCTTGGGTAAACTGCGCATCGTGCCGGGGATCGCCGCGCTCGCCCTGCTGCTGCTCGCCCCGCCCGCGCTCGCGCAGGCGCAGGCGCTGCCCACGCTCGCCCCCGTCATCGAGCGCGTCGCGCCCGCTGTGGTCAACATCGCGGTGCTGCAGCGCAGCCCCGAGGAGCAGAACCCGCTGCTGCGCGACCCGTTCTTCCGCCGCTTCTTCGGCCTGCCGGACCAGCCGCGCCAGCAGATCTCCGCGGGCTCGGGCGTGATCGTGGACGCGAAGGGCGGCTACGTGCTCACCAACCACCACGTCATCCGGGAGGCGCGCGAGATCGCGGTGATCCTCAGGGACAACCGGCGCTTCCCGGCGAAGCTGGTGGGCTCGGACGCGGGCACCGACATCGCGCTCCTCAAGATCGAGGCGCAGGGCCTCGCGGAGGCGCGCTTCGGGGACTCGGACGCGCTGCGCGTGGGCGACTTCGTGGTCGCGATCGGCAACCCCTTCGGCATCGGCCAGACGGTGACCTCGGGGATCGTCTCGGCGCTCGGCCGCTCGGGGATCTCGCCCGAGGGCTACGAGGACTTCATCCAGACCGACGCGCCGATCAACCCCGGGAACTCGGGCGGCGCGCTGGTGAATCTCAGGGGCGAGCTGGTGGGGATCAACACCGCGATCATCGGGCCCGCGGGGGGCAACGTCGGCATCGGCTTCGCGGTCCCGGCGCACATGGTGCGCGCGGTGATGCAGCAGCTGGTGCGCTACGGCGAGGTGCGGCGCGGGCGCCTGGGCATCAGCATGCAGGACCTGCCGGGCCGCGAGGGCGCCGAGATCGTGCAGGTGCAGCCCGGCTCCCCCGCGGCTGCCGCCGGCCTGCGCGAGCGCGACGTGGTGCTGGCGGTGAACGGCCGGCCGATCCGCGGCGCCGCCGAGCTGCGCGCGCAGCTCGGCATCACGCCCGCTGGCGAGACGATCGAGCTCAGGGTGCAGCGGGGGAGCGAGACGCGCACGCTGCGCGCGCGCATCGCCGAGATCGAGGCGCGCCATGCGGCGGGCGGCGAGCGCATCGCGCAGCTCCCCGGCGCGGCGTTCGCCCACGCCGAGCGCCAGGGCGCGCGCGGCCGCGAGCGCGTGGTGCTGGTGGCGGCGGTCGAGGCCGGATCGCCCGCGTTCCGGAGCGGGCTGCGCGCGGGCGACCTGATCGTCGCGGTCAACCGCAGGCGCGTCGGCACCCTCGCCGAGCTCGCCGAGGCGCTCGAGGGCGCAGAGCGGGCCGCGCTCGCCGTGCTGCGGGGCGACTTCCTGCTGACCATCCTCATTCGCGGCTAGCCGCCGGTCTTCAGATTAATTCCAAACTATCAACAACTTGGAAACCCTGCTGGCTGGCGGAATACGGGCTTTTGGCGCAACCCCGCGCGACCTCGCGAACCCCGGGCTCGACGCGGCGCAGGCCGGGAGCCGCCGGATCGCCAAAGTGCTTTCTCGCCCACGGCGGATAATCGGGGCACGCCGACGATGAACGGGCACGTCTCAACCGACCGGCAGGCGCGCGAGGAGCTGGAGCTGCTGCGAGAGCAGGTCGCGCGGCTCGAGGCGCTGCTGCAGAAATACCGCGCGACGGAGGAAAAACTTGCGCACCTCGCCGACTTCCCCGAGCAGAACCCCGACATTGTCGTCGAGGCGGACACGGACGGGCGCGTCAATTACCTCAATCCCGCGGCGCAGGCCAGGTTTCCCGAGCTGCGCCGCGACGGCTTCGCGCACCCGCTGTTGGGCGACCTGCCTCGCATCCTGCGCGCGCTGCGGGCGGCGAACCTGTCCTACCACGCGAGCGAGATCGACCTGCGGGATGCGGTGTTCGAGCGGCAAATCTCGCTCTCGCGCGAACCCGACGCGCTGCGCGTGCGGGTCTACGTGCACGACATCACGCGGCGCAAGCGTGCCGAGCAGGCGATCCGCAGGCTCGCCAAGCAGGTGGTGAGCGCCCAGGAGGAGGAGCGCCGGCGCATTTCGCGCGAGCTGCACGACGAGGCGGGGCAGGCGCTGACGGCGCTCAAGCTGGGCCTGGAGCTGCTGCGCTCGGAGCTGCCGCTCGACACCGAGATGCTGCGCCAGAACTTGGCCGAGGCGGTGGCGCTCGCCGAGACGACGCGCGAGCGCGTGCGCCGGCTTGCGCTCGGGCTGCGGCCGCCGGCGCTCGACACGGTCGGCCTGAACCTGACGCTGGAAGCCTGTTGCAGCGATTTCGCGCGCCGCACGCGCCTTGCGATCGACTACCGTGGAAGCGAGCCCCCCGGGCTGTCCGACGCGGCGAAGATCTGCCTCTACCGGGTGCTCCAGGAGGCGCTCACGAACGTCGCCCGCCATGCCGGCGCGGGGCGGGTCGAAGTCACGCTGTTTGCCGGGGAAGGCGTGGCGCGGCTCACCGTGTCCGACGACGGGCGAGGCCTCGCGCCGGGCTCGGGCCCGCACGAGGGGATCGGAATGCTCGGCATGCGGGAGCGGCTCGAGCTGCTCGGCGGCCGGCTAGAGGTGGAAAGCGCCGCGGGCCCCGGCCTGCGGCTCACAGGCGTTCTGCCGCTCGGCGAGGCGCCGTGATCCGCGTCGCCATCGCGGAGGACCACCACCTGGTGCGCGAGGGAATCCGGGCGCTGCTCGAGAGGGCGCCCGACCTCGAGATCGTCGGCGAGGCGGTCGATGGCCAGGACGCGGTCGAGATGGTGCAGCGGCTGTCGCCGGACGTGCTGGTGATGGACATCGCCATGCCGCGGCTCAACGGCATCCAGGCGGTCGAGCAGCTGCAGCGGGCCGGCAGCCGCACGCGCATCGTCATCGTCTCGATGCATTCGGACGAGATCCTGGTGCGCGAGGCGCTGCAGAGCGGCGTCAACGGCTATCTGCCGAAGGGATCCGTCTCCTCAGAACTGCTGTTCGCGATCCGGGCCGCGAGCCGCGGCGCCGTCTACCTGTCGCCTGCGATCTCCGGGGCGGTCACGGCGGACCCCGATGCGGCAGGCGCTAAGCGCTCCGGGCGCGCGGGCAAGCTGACCACGCGCGAGCGCGAGCTCCTCCTGCTGATCGGCGAGGGGCGCACCAACAGCCAGGCGGCCGCCGCCCTCGGGATCAGCGTGAAGACCGTGGAGCGCCACCGTACCAGCCTGATGGGCAAGCTCGGCGCCCACAACCTGGTCGACCTGATCCGGGTCGCCCTCAAGCATGGGCTCATCCGGCTCGAGGACTGAACGCTCGCGCCGCCCCGCACAAGTTCTGACAAATGAGGGGAAACCCGCAGTGGCGAGAGGGCGTTGCCGGATTGTTCCCGGCGTAGGCGCTGGCAACATTCGCTTTGCCGGCGACTTGCCCGGCGCGATCCGGGAGTGGCACATGAACACCGACGTTCGATCGCTTGCTCGCTCGATGCGCCGCAGGCAGCTGCTGCTGGGCAGCGCGGGCGCGCTGCTCGCGGGCGCGATGCCGCGCCTTGCGCGCGCGCAGGGCGCGCTCCAGGTCGGCGGGCTCCCCGTGACCTGCAATCTCACGCTGCCCATCGCCTGCCTGATGGCGACCGAGGGCGAGGGCAAGTCCGCGAAGGGCTCGGGCCAGCCCTTCGAGTTCGCCAAGTACAGCGGCTGGCCCGAGCTCAAGGAGTCGCTCATGTCCGGGCGGCTGCAGGCCGCCTACATGCTCGCCCCGCTCATCATGGATCTCGCCGACAAGAAGATCCCGGTGAAGACCGTGGCGCTCGGCCACCGCTCGGGCGCCGTGATCATGGTGCGCACGGACTCGCCCTACACGAACTTCAAGACGCTCAGAGGCAAGCGCATCGCCATCCCGAGCCGCTTCGCGGTCGACTACCTCTTCCTGCGCAAGATGCTCCAGCGCGAGGGCATGGCGGAGAAGGAGGTCGAGGTCGTCGAGATGGCGCCGCCCGATATGCCCGCTGCGCTCTACGCCAAGGCGGTGGACGCCTACGCGACCGGCGAGCCGTTCGGCGCGGTCGCGCAGCGCGCGGGCTACGCGCGGCCCCTCAGCATGACGCGCGATCATTGGCCGCTCTACATCTGCTGCGTGCTCACGGTGCACGAGAATCTCATCCGCAAGAACCGGCCGCTGGTGCAGCAGCTGGTCAACCACGTGCTCGCCGCCGGGCAGTGGCTCGACGCGGGCCCCGTCAACCGTCTCAAGGGCATCGAGATCGCCGCCGGGCCGCGGTTCTTCAACCAGGACGTGAACGTGCTCAAGTTCGTGATGGAGAATCCCGCCGACCGGGTGACCTACGGTGACCTGAAGCTGGTGAAGGCGGAATTCGACGAGCTCATGCAGCTCTCGATCCAGGCCGGCACGATGAAGCGCCACGTGCCCTACGAGGCCTACATCGACGAGAGCTTCGTGAAGAACGCGAGTGCCGCGCGCGTCCGGCTAACCGCTTAGGCACGCAGGCGAGACGATGTACCGCACGCTGCGCGCGCTGGTCGTGCCGCTGCTGCTCGCGGCGGCCGGCGGGGCGCTCGGGCAGGCGTCGCTCAGGACGGGTACGTTCGACCCGCCGCGGGCGGCGCCGGACTTCTCGCTGCAGGGCTCGGATGGCGCCGAGTTCAGGCTCAGCCGCCATCGCGGCAAGGTGGTCGCACTGGGATTCGGCTACACCTCCTGCCCGGATGTCTGCCCAACCACGCTCGCGGAGCTCGCGCAGGCGCGCAAGCTGCTCGGTGCCGCCGGCAAGGACTTCCAGGTGGTCTGGGTGACGGTCGATCCCGAGCGCGACAGCGCCGAGCGCATGCGCCACTACGTCACTGCCTTCGACCCCTCGTTCATCGGCGCCACCGGCGCGCCCGCGCAGCTCGAGACGGTGCGCAAGGCCTACGGCATTCAGGTCGCGAGGAAGGAGTCTTCGCGAGACCCCGCGACCTACTATGTCCACCACTCCTCGTTCGTCTACTTCATCGATCGCGCCGGCATGCTGCGGGCGATGATGCCCTTCGGCGGCCGGACCGTGGACGACATCGCACACGACGTGAAGCAGCTGCTCAAGAACTAGATGACGCCGAGGCCCCGCATGTGGATCCTCGCGGCGCTCGGCGCCGCGGTTCTCGCCGGCGCCGGGTGGGCCGCTTTTGCGCCGGCGGGCGCGCAGGCGCGCGAAGAGGTTCATGTCATCCCGAAAGGCACCTGGGCGCGGCGGATGGCGGGGGACAAGTCTGACGTTATGCCCGACAACATCCGGCTGACGCTCGGCGTCAGGGACGTCCTGGTCATGAAGAACGACGACGACGTGCCCCAGATGTTCGGCCCGGTGCTGATGATGCCCGGGCAGAGTTTCCGGCTGCCGTTCAGCGTCGCCTCGCGTTACGATTTTGCCTGCACGGCGCACGTCAAGGGCTCGCTTGCCGTGTTCGTCGATCCGAAGCCGCAGTGGTGGCGGCTTGTGCTCTGGAGGGCGCGTGCGATGCTGGATGGGAGCGGGGCACAGTCATGACGGTCAGGCTCGCGCAGACGCTCGGGCGCGCGGTGCCGCCGCTCGCGCTCGTGGCCCTCCTGCTGGGCGTCTGGTGGGTGGTGGTCGTGGAGAGCGAGAGCGTGATCTTCCCGACGCCATGGCAGGTCGTGACCGGCACCCTGGAGATCGCGCACCAGGGCACGCTGTGGGCCCACATCGGCTCGTCGTTGTTTCGCGTCGGCAGCGGCTTCCTGCTCGCCACCGCGCTCGCGATTCCCCTCGGCCTTGTGATGGGCTGGGTCGCGGGCGCCTACCGCACGCTAAACCCGATCCTGCAGATTCTGAGGCCGATCTCGCCGATCGCGTGGATCCCGCTCGCCATTCTCTGGTTCGGTGTAGGCGACGTCTCGCCGATCTTCCTCATCTTCCTGTCGTCGCTTTTTCCGACCGTCGTGCAGACCACGGCGGGCGTGCACACGATCGAGCGGCAGTACCTGCGCGCGGCTGAGAATTTCGGCGTCTCGCGCTACAAGCTGTTCCGCCAGGTCGTGATTCCCGCGGTGCTGCCCCAGATCATCGTCGGCATGAGGATCAGCCTCGGCGTCGCGTGGCTCGTGGTCGTGGCTGCCGAGATGATCGCGCTGAAGTCAGGGCTCGGCTACCTGATCATGGACTCGCGCAACGCCGGCAACCGCTACGACCTGGTGATCGCGGCAATGGCGATCATCGGCTTGATCGGGTTGATGCTCGACTCCGCGATGCGGCGGCTGGAGATGCTCAAGATCGTGCGGTGGCGATATGCGCGATAAGCTCGACGTCAAGGGCATCACCAAGGGGTTCGTGACCGACAAGGGGCCCCTCGAAGTCATCCGCAAGATCGACTTCTCGGTCGCGGACGGGGAGTTCGTGGCAGTCGTCGGCCCGTCCGGCTGCGGCAAGACTACCCTGCTCAACATCATCGCCGGGTTCGATCTTCCCGACGCAGGGCAGGTCACGGTCGACGGCGCGGCGATGCACGCACCGAGCCCCAGGGGGATCGTCATCTCCCAGCAGGGGTCGGTGTTCCCGTGGCTGACGGTGCGCGGCAACCTGATGTTCGGGCTGAACGGGCGCGCCGACGGCAGGACCATCGCCGACCACTACGCCGCGCTGGTGGGGCTGAAGGGCTTCGAGCAGGCGTACCCGCACGAACTCTCGGGCGGGATGCTGAAGAGGGTCGAGGTGGCGCGCGCGCTGGTCGTGAAGCCCGAGATCCTGTACATGGACGAGCCGCTCGCGGCGCTGGACGCCCTGACGCGCTTTCGCATGCGCATCGAGCTGCTGCGGATCCTGTCGGAGGAGCGCCGCACGAGCTTGCTGGTCACCCACGACGTCGAGGAGGCGATCCACATGGCCGACAGGGTCGTGGTCCTGTCCGCGCGTCCGACTTCGATCCAGGCCACCTACCGAGTGCCGTTCGCTCATCCCAGGAAGCTCGGCAGTCCCGAGGTGCTCGGGCTGAAGGAAACAATCCTGCGAGAGCTCGGGCTCTGACGGGCGCTCGCACAAAGTTTCACCGATTTCGGGCCCTGTTGCAAAGCAGCAACGCTTCGGTTCCCCGACCGCTAGCCAGTGCCGATTGCTTTCCCGCCCGCCAAGGACGACAATCGCCTGGGGGTGCCATGAGAACGTTCGCGAAGGCGCGCGCATTGGTCGCCGGTCTGGTGGTCGCTGCGGCGGCGGTTCCGGCCGCGGCGCAGAATTTTGAGTTCGGCACGCTGCTTTCGGGCAGCTTCACGCCCAGCGGCTCGTTTGCGCATCTGTCGGTCCGCCAGGTGGGACCCAATGTCTTCGATTTCTCGTTGCACGCCGGCAACCTGAACGCGCTGTTCACGCAGGGATCCTTCGTCGGTGCCGTCGCCGTGAACGTCGATCCGAGCGTCAAGGCGAGCGCCGTCACGATCAGCAACTTCAGCGGATACGGCGTGGAGGCAGTGACGGCGAAAAACGGCGGCGGGCCCGGTGGCGTATGGGAATTCCGCTTCGCCGTCGGGGGCGGAGGCGCCAGCCAGGAGGGTGCCTACCGGCTCAGCTCGGGTGAGTTCGCATCGTGGACGGCCTCGTTCAGCAGCGCCTTGCCGGTGACCTTCGGCGGCGGCGGGCAGCCGGCGTTCGCGGCGCACGTGCAGGGCCTCACGCCCGCGCAGGGGGGAAGCGCCTGGTACGCCCCGTCGATGACCACGGCCGCACCGGAACCCGAGGTCTACGCCATGATGCTGGCGGGACTGCTGCTGGTGGGGTTTGCCGCGCGCCGCCGCCAGAGCAGGTTGCACCCGCCCGAGTTGATGCTGCGATCCTAAAGCCCCGCGGGCGACGGGGCTTTTTTGTCTGCCCGAACATTTGAAGCTCGGCGGTTGCGCGGTTCGTTTGGCGAGCAGGCGCCGCTGGGTGCTCCTTGCGCCGCTCCTGCTCGTGCTCGCGGCCGGATGCGGGGACGACGGCCGGCCCGCGGCGACGCAGGTCGCCGCGAAGGTCAACGGTGACGAAATCACGGTACACCAGATCAATGCGATGCTCGGGCAGAACCCCAATCTCGCGCCGGGAGACGCAGCCGCGGCCAGGGGCGAAGCGCTCCGGCGATTGATCGAGCGGCAGATCGCCGTGCAACAGGCGCGGCGCGGAAAGTTCGATCGCTCCCCCAAGGTGCTGCTCGCAATGGAGGCGGCTCGGGAGGAAGCCCTCGCCCGCGCCTTCACCGAGGAATTCGCCCGCTCGCAGCCCGCGCCCTCGGCAGCGAACGTGAAGCGGTACTACGCGGAGAACCCGGCACTGTTCAGCCAGCGGCGCGTTTTCTCGCTGGAGACGATCAGCGTCACGGCCGACGAAGCACTCGGCGCGGAGCTCAAGCGCCGGGCCGCGAAGCTCGGGTCGGTGAAGGCCATCGGCGAGTGGCTCAGCTCCAGGAACGTCCGGTTCGCGCCGAACAGCGGTGTACGCGGCGCGGAGGAAATCCCACTCGCGATGCTTCCTACGCTGCACGCCATGAAAGAAGGCGAGATCCAAGTTCTCGACGAGGGTGCTGGACGCTTCCAGGTAGTCCGCGTGGCTTCGGCCCACCCGGCGCCGGTCGACCTCGCGACGGCGACGCCGAGCATCCGGCAGTTTCTCTTCAATCGCAGCGTCGGCGAGGCGATGGAGGCGAAACTGAGGCAATTGAGGGCTGCCGCGAAAATAGAGTACTTCGGCGAGTTTGCGCGTGACGGCCCGGCCGCAGTTGCGAGGGACGGGCCGAGTGGCGGAGCGGGGCTGCGACCCGATAAGGCATCCGCCGACGGCAAGGCCGCCGGGTCGGCGACCGGGCCGCGCGGCACCCCCAAGGGCCCCTCCACGCCGCCGCAGCGGCTGGAGCCGCACATCGCCAAAGGCATCCGCGGCCTGCGATGAGTGCGGCCGCTTACCGCGCGCGCATCGCCGGCAGAGCGCGGTGGCGCAGGGTAGTGGGCTGCGCGATGGCGGCCGGCCTGTTCTCCGGCCACGCCGCCGCCGACCAGTTGGATACCCTCAACGTGGTCGCGAGCGGCTCGATCACGCGCGACAGCAACGTCCTGCGGCTGCCGGCTTCCGCCGATCCGACCGGCGACACCGTCCGTGCCGTCTCTGCGGGCCTGCGCCTCGACAAGCCCTACTCGCTGCAACGCTTCCAGATCGACGTCACCGAGACGCGGACCCGCTTCGCCAATCTGCCCGAGCGCAACGCGGACACGATCGACTACCGCGGTGCCTGGCTGTGGTTCCTGACACCGCGCATCGGCGGCAAGCTCGAGGCCCAGCAGGTACAGTCGATCGTCGAGGGCGACGAAAGCCAGGGAACCCAGCGCAACGTGCGCACCACCAGGACCCAGGAATTCAGCCTCGACGCCTGGGTCTCCGGCGGGTGGCACCTGATCCTGGGTGCCGACCGGCGCGAGCAGCGGAGCGAATCATCGGTCGCCACGTCTCCGGATTTCCGCGCGGTCGGCGCGCAGGCCGGCGCCATGTACGAGGCGCGGTCGGGCAACTCGATCTCGGCCATCCAATACGCCCGCGTGGGCGAGTACATCGACCGCGAATTCGTCCCGGGCAGCCTCGTCGACACACGCTACTACGAGAGCGAAAGCGAGCTCAAGATCACCGCCAAGCCGACCGGGCGCTCCGCCCTGGCCGGCCGCGTGGCTTGGCTCGCGCGCCGCCACGAGCACCTGCCGGAGCGCGACTTTTCGGGGCTGGTCGGCCGCCTCGACTATAACTGGACGGTGATGGGCAGGCTGCGCGTCGATGCCGCTGCGAGACGAAGCATCACCGCGACCACCGAACCCTTTTCCAGCTATCGCGTCGAAGATGGGCTGACGCTCGCGCCCAGCTGGCAGGTGGCCGAAAAGACCTCGCTGGTCCTGCGCCTGGATTACTCGACGTTCCGCTTCCTGGGTCCGGTCGCCGCGCCCCCGGGCCCGCTGCGCCGCGACGCGCTGCGAACGGCCGCGCTCACCGCCAGCTGGGAGGCGACGCGAAACGCGACCCTGCGCGTCAGCCTGCAGCGGCAGCGGCGCTGGTCCAACGATCCCCGGTTCGCGTATGACGCGACCATCGGGATCGCCACCCTCGTCCTCACGTTCTGACGCCGCGAGGAGATTGGGCACGTGAGAAGAGGGGCCGTGCTATTCTCGCCCGGGGACCGGGTCGCCCCTTGGCCGGCGCTGCGCTCAAGGACGGGTGCGCGGTTCGCCATGTCGGCGATCCCGTGACCGGAACTGGACTGAGAACTGTGACCGCTTCGAAGCTGCTCGCCGCCGCCTTCCTCGCGCTCGCTGCCGCGCTCGCGCTCGACGCACGGGCACAGGGACTCGCGCCGGAATACCGGCTCCGGCCGGGTGACTCCATCAGCGTCTCCGTGTTTCAGAACGCCGACCTCAAGCTCGACGCGCGCATTACCGAGACAGGCAACATCAGCTATCCGCTGATCGGCGTCATCGGCCTCGGTGGCCTGACGATCGCCGCCGCCGAGCAGGCGATCGCGAAGGCGCTGAGCGATGGCGGATTCGTCCGGAAGCCGCAGGTCACGATTGCGGTGAAGTCGATGCACGGCAACATGGTCTCGGTTCTCGGACAGGTCGCCAAGGCTGGCCGCTTCGAGCTTGAAACCGTGAACATGCGCGTTACGGACTTGCTGGCCGTCGCCGGAGGCATTTCGCAAAACGGCGCGGACACCGCGATCCTCACCGGCGTGCGCGACGGGCGGCCGCTGCGCAGGGAAATCGACATCGCGGGCATCTTCCTCGACGACCGGCACCAGGACAACATCGTGGTGGCCGGCGGCGACGTCATCTACGTGCACCGGGCGCCGGTGTTCTACATCTACGGCGAGGTGGGCAAGGCTGGAGCGCACCGCGTCGAGCGCGGCATGACGGTACGCCAGGCCCTGGCGCTCGCTGGCGGCCCGACCGCCCGCGGGACGGAGCGCCGGCTTGTCCTGTACCGCCGCGGCGCCGGCGGAGCGATCGAATCCCTGAGCCCGGACCTGAACGATCCAATCAGGCCCGACGACGTGTTCTACGTGCGCGAAAGCATTTTCTGAGGGGCCGAAGATGTTGGACCTGAACCTCCAGCAGATCCTGTGCATCCTGGGCGGCCGCTACAAGCTCGTCCTGGCCTTGATGGCGACCGTGGTGGCTGCCACGTGGGTGGTGTGCATGATTTTGCCCATGCAGTACACCGCCACGACCACCGTGGTGGTGGACACCAAGTCTCCCGATCCGGTTGCGACCGCGTTGTCGACGACGACGTCGACAGCAGTGGGCAACTATACGTTGAGCATCGGGACGGAGGCTGAGATCATCGCGAGCCCGCGCGTGCTGTGGCGCGCGGTCAAGGTGTTGAAGCTCGACGAGAACGACGAGGTCAAGACGCTGTGGCGGAACGATACAGGAGGGCTCGGTTCGATCGACGTCTGGCTCGCCGAGCTGCTGCTCAAGAAGCTGAGCGTGAAAACTACGACGACGAGTAACGTGGTTTCGATCAAGTTCGTGGGCTCCGATCCGGAATTCGCGGCGCTCGTCGCCAATACCGTCGCGAAGGCCTACATCGATGTCAATCTGGAGCTCAAGATCGAGCCGGCGAAGCAGTACGCGGCGTGGTTCGCGGAGCAGGAAAGCGTGCTGCGCGATGCCTTGGAAAAGGCGCAGGCCCGGGTATCCCAGTTCCAGGCGGAGCGAAGCCTCGTCGCTTCCGTCGAGCAGCAGGACATCGAGACGACGACCCTCGCCGACCTTGAACGGCAGTTGACGACCGCGCTCGGACAGGCCGCCGAGGTGCAGAGCAAGGTGAAGGCCGGTGAGGGTGCCGAGGGGCTGCCCG
>Ga0137796_10000077_pt1 | contig 60598 bp, 55 predicted proteins | sample OV2TP3_FD_97704 | JGI IMG/M metagenome (GOLD analysis project Ga0137796, IMG submission 97704) | reverse complement strand
ACACTTCATGACTGGCCAGACCACGAAGCCGCCCTGGTCGCTCTGGCGAGGCGTTGGGCATCCGCCGCGGGACGCGGCGAGAGGGCCAGCTAACCTCGCAGTCGAGCGGCCGCGCTTCACGCGCCACTCACCGCGCGAAAATTGCCCTCCCCGAGGCCCCGGGGTGCTATCCTGCCCTCACGGGGGCTCCGCATGGAACGCAGTCGCCATGCGCACCCCTCCGGGGCCCCGAGGACCCGCTACACGAGGGCCGAAGCCGTGAGGCTGATCGAGCATGCCCGAGCGATCGTCGAGTTCTGTTCGGGTCTTCTATCCGAGATTTGACCGCGCCTGGCTCCTGCCCCTGGCCCCGACCGTCGCCCGCATGGCGGCGGGCGGAGTCGTGGTCTTCCCGCAGGAGCCGTAACCGTTCCTGGCGTGATGCCCCGACCCCCCGCGTGGGCCTCGCTGGTCGCGTGGCCGATCGCCGCGGCCGGGTGGCTCGCCCGGGCCCGATGGCTCCAGGTCGGTCTGATCGTCCTCCTCGGCGCCCTCCTCCGCTTCTGGGGGGTCTTCCACGGCTGGAAGGAAGATTTCATCTACCACCCCGACGCGGTGACTCTCACGATTCCTGATGCCTGGGGCCTCTATGCCCGGGACGAATGGGTCGGGCCGGTGTGGAAAACCGACGCCCCGCTCTACATGTTTCTCCATGCGGCAGCCATTCGGGCTGTGGCGGGGGTTGCCGGATTTCTGACGGTCCCGGTGCCGTGGACCATGCCCTTCGTCGCGGCCATCGGGAGCGGGCTGAGCGCAGCGCTCGGCGCTCTCACGGTCTTGGCGGTGTACGGAATCGGTCGGCTGGCGTACAGTCACGCCGCCGGGGCCGTCGCCGCCCTCCTCCTGGCCATCTCGCCCCTGCACAGCCTCCACTCTCGCTACCCTTATCCCGATGCAACGATGACCTGGTTGCTCGCGCTCGCGCTCTTGGCGGCGGTGACCGTGCTCCACCGGGCCTCGGTCCCGCGCTCCCTGCTCAGCGCGGGGCTCGCGGGAGCCACCGCCGCGGCGAAGATCGGCGGAATCGCGGGGGCCCCGGCCGTGGTCTTGGCCCTCTTCCTGGGCTGGCGTCGGCGCATAGGGACGCTCTGGGCGCTGGGCGCGGCCGGCCTCCTCACCCTCCTGGTCGCGCTCACCCTCCAGGGGCTCACGTTCGGCGGCTATCAGAGTCCCTGGGGCATCGTGCATCGGATTCGCTCCGAGCTTGCCTCCCTGTGGGGTGTCGAGAATGCCGGTGAACGGCTGGGCGCGGTCTTGGGGACCCTCGCCAATGGCATGGATGCCGGCCAGCTCGCACTCGCAGGGCTGGGCGTGGTCATAGCCGTGTGGCGGCGGGCCGCGTTTGATTGGGTGCTCTTGATGCTGGTTGCCTCCCTCGGCGTTGTCCTGGTTCGTGTCCCCGTGCCCGACGACCGCTTTCTCGTCCCGGTGACGGTCGCCTTCGTCCTCCTCGGCGGGCGGACCGTAGCCGAGGCGCTCTGGCTCAGCCGCGGTCGGGTGGTTCCTGTCACGCTGATCGTGGTGGCCTTCGTCATGGCAGCGTTCCCCTCCTTTCACAGCTCGTACCGTCAGGGTCTATTCCTCGCCCTGCCCGATACCCGGTACCTGGCGGGCCTGTGGTTCCAGGCCCATGTCCCCCCGAGGCTACGTGTCGCGATTGAGGGGTACTGGCCCCTGGGCGTCAACGAACGCCCCGGGGCCGCCTACTTCGATGCCAGGAAGCCCTTGGCCGAGCAGCGGGACCAGTTCGACCTCCTCGTCGCCAGCTCTCTCGAGCACGGGCGTTATGTGGAACGTCCGGAGCTGTACCCGCAGATCGCCGCCTTTTTCAGGGACCTTCCGCGCTCGGCGCATCTCGTGCGCAGCTTCGAGCTCCTCCCGCGGGGATTCACGCACTCGACCATCCAGGTGTGGTGGTCCGCCGCGGCGCCGGTGGGATCGACCGTTCGCCCCTATCTCCCGAGGCCCTTCGATGACTCCTGGAACGGCGGAGTCTCCTGGCTTGACGAGGCCCCGTATGACAAAGATGACCGGTCGTGGTGGATCCGAGGCGGGTATCAGCGGTCCGTGACCCTCGTGAGCCACCGGCCGTTCGAGACCGTCGGGATCTTCCTCCGCAACGGGACCGAACCTAGCCGGGTGCGGATCCGGACCGGCCTCACGGTCAGGAGCCGGTGGGTCGCCCCCTACGGACGGACGCTCCTCACCTTCCGTCCGAGCGCCCTGACCTGGCAGCCACCTTACCTCGTGCCTCTCCGGGTGAGCGTGGACTCGGGCGACGGCGTCCTCGTCCAGGTCCGGCACGGGGCCCGCGCGATCGGGGAGACCTACTGGGCCTGGGGGGAGTGGGAAGAGGCGATCTCCTGGCTCGAGGAGGCCCTCCAGGCTGGCCCCCCCGACCCTGAGACGCTGCTCCTCCTGGCGACGGCGTACACCCAGACCGGACAGCCCGGCACGGCGCGCGACCGCCTGGCCGCGCTGGCCCGCGTGGAGCCCGACTTCGTGAGCCAGCTGCGCACCCTCGCCCGCGCTGCCGACGGGCCGGCCTTTGACCGGGAGTTTTCCCGGGTCACGGGGCTGAATCCGGAGCTCCTTCGGTTCAGCCTGTCCACTGTCTTCGAGGCCGAAGATCTCCCTCGCCTCACGGGTGAGGCCGTGGTGATGGCCGACGCATCCGCCGGCCAGGCGGTGGTAGTCGCCCCGGCTCGGGACCCGTCTCCCCGCGTGACCACGTACGGGCCGTATACCTATCTGCCGTGGGGCGCCTACCGGGCCGTCTTTCGCGTGCGTGGCGTCGGTCGTGCCGGGTCGGATGGACCGCTGCTGGAGGTCCTCGCCGGGGAGACCTTGCTCGCGCGGATGGCGGTGCCGGGGCGACGACTGACAGGCAATCAGTTTGAGGAGATCGCGGTCCCGTTTCGCCACCCTCGCCCCGAAGCTCGTGTCGAGTTCCGCGTGGTGGCGCGGGGCGGTACCGGGCTCGCGGTGGACGTTGTGCGCCTGGTCCCCGACCTCCCGGCGCTGCTTCGGATGAAGCTCGAGGCCCTCACCCCGACTCCAGCCCAGAACTGACCCCGGCTGAACACTCATCAACTCACCGATTTTATTCGCTTATTTGGCGTTTCACGAAATACTTGACAGAGGCCTTTCCGTTGGGTCATGATGCGCGCATCGTTCAATTTCTGAACGATAGCCCCTGTAAGTGACGGGGCGGGAGCCTGCCCGTGGATCAAAGCGGTCAAGTCGATGCGGTCCCCCAATTCGCTCGCTGGTATGCCATCCGGACTCGCTCCCGGCACGAGAAGAAGGTCGCCGCCCAGCTCGCCGGGCGAGGCGTTGAGCCCTTCCTCCCCCTGGCCAAACGGTGGAGCCGTTGGAAAGACCGGCGGAAGTGGATCGAGGTGCCGCTGTTTCCCGGGTACTGCTTCGGGCGCTTCGGGGTCGAGGCCCGCGCGCTCGTCCTCAAGGTGGCGGGTGTCGTGAGCCTGGTTGGCAAAGGGGGCGTGCCCGAGCCGGTCTCGGAGGACGAGATCGAGGCGGTCCGCCGGGTGGTGGCTGGACCCCTGCCGTATGACCCCTGTCCGGAGCTGATCCCAGGGCGGCCCGTCGAGGTCATCCGCGGGCCGCTCATGGGCGTTCGAGGTCTCCTGATCCGGAAGGATGCCAAAGCCCGCCTGCTGATCGTCGTGAACGCCATCAGGCAGGGGGCTTCGCTGGAGATCGACGCCGCCGACGTCACGCCCCTCTGAGCCCGACGTCTTTCCTTCACCGGTCGATCGTCGCGCAAGAGGCCAGAGCATGGATCCCGAAGCCCACCGCGATCTCAAGCTCCTCGATGCCATCGCCAGTGACTCGCGGGTCACCCAGCGAAGCCTGGCCACCAAGCTCGGGATCGCGCTCGGGCTCACGAACCTTTACCTGAAGCGTCTCGCCCGGAAGGGCTACATCAAGCTCGTCAACATCCAGCCGAACCGCATCCGCTACCTCATCACCCCTCAGGGGATCGCCGAGAAGACCCGCCTCACCTACGAGTTCATGGAATACTCGCTCCTCCTCTACCGGCAGGCCCGCCAGCACCTCCGGACCGTGCTGCTCCCCCTGACCGCGGCGGGCCATAAACGGATCGCTATCTACGGCACCGGGGAGGCCGCGGAGCTGGCCTACCTCTCGCTGAGGGAGCTGGGGCTGGAGCCGGCGGCGATCTTCGATGGGACCGGGACAGGGGAGTTTCTCGGGATGCCCGTCCAGGATATCCGGGCGCAGGACATGATCTCCTACGATTTGATCATCGTGGCCACCATGGACACGCCCGACCGGCTGATAGCCGAGCTGGTTCAACTCGGTGTTCCGCCAGAGAAGCTCGCCCCTCTCCGCCGGTAGGGCGGCGCGGGACCCGAAGCACTATCTGCGAGGGTCGCGATAAGCGCGATAAAATATGCCTCCGCTTCGGGCCGGCCAACAGGGAGTCTCGATTTCCCTCTCCTCGCCCACTATGGGTCGCCGCGTCGTTTCTCCGCTTTTTGGTGACTCACATGGCGACAACTGAGGTATCGATGAACGTCCTGCAGGTGGGGCTCGGCAACTTCGGTCGGCGCCACATCGAGGCCTGGCACCGCCTCGGCTTCGGCGAGCGCCTCTGGATCGCGGAGACCGATGAGACCAAGTGGATCGAGGCCGCCCGGTACAACTTCCCCCGGGCCCGCCTGGTCCGTACGGCCGCGGAGGCCCTCGATCGCGTCCAGGTCGTCGATGTCGTCACCCCGACGGACAGCCACTCGGAGCTGTGTCGCCAGGCCCTCGAGGCCGGGAAGGACGTGTTCGTCGAGAAGCCCATGACGCCCACCCTGGAGGAGGCCCGGCAGATCGCCGAGCTGGCGGAGAATGCCGGGCGCCTGGTCCAGGTCGGCTACTACTACCGGTTCCATCCAATCTCCCAGCGCCTGAAGATCGACCTGAAGGCCGGGCGCTTCGGGACGATTCGGTATCTCAACGGCAACTTCTTCGGGTTCAAGCGGGCGCGAACCGACGTCGGCGTGACCCACACCGACGGGATCCACTTCCTCGACCTCTTCAACTGGTTCCTGGACGGCGCCCCAACCGAGGTCTACGCCGTCTGCCGCGACCACTTCGGTCGAGGGTTGGAGGACTTCTCCGTGGTCCTCCTGACGTACCCCGGAGGGACGATCGCGAAGGTGGAGTCGGGCTATATCCAGCCGGGCCGCTGGAAGGACAAGGTGGTCCCCGGGGCGCTCACCTCGAAAGAGATCGTCGTCGTCGGTGACCGGGCTACCGCAGAGGTTGACTTCGAGACCGAGACGCTGACCCTCCACGACGCGCACCATGAGCTGAAGGACGGGGTCTGGACGGCCGTGGTGGGGGAGGTGGTTCAGCCGCCGGTGGAGCCGTGCGACCCCGTGCAGATGGTCTGCCGCGAGCTGGAGGCGTTTCTCTCCAGCGTGAAGACCCGGCAGCCCACCGCGGCCGGGCCGGTGGAGAGCGGGGTGCATCTGGCCGCCCTGATGGAGAGCATCTACGAGTCGGCTCGTCTCAACGCCCCCGTGAAGGTTCGCCTGTAAGGCGATGAAAGACCTGAGCGAGCACGATCTCCGGAACAACATCCCGCTGGCCGCCGCGAAGCACGAGGGGCATCGATCCGTGGTGCGGATCGGCGACGTGGAGGTCGGAGGTCAGCGGCTGGTGGTCATGGCCGGACCGTGCGCGATCGAGTCGGAGGAGCAGACCCTGGAGATCGCCCGGGCGGTGAAAGCCGCTGGGGCGTCGGTGCTCCGCGGCGGCGCCTACAAGCCGCTGACGTTCCCCTACCGCAACGAGAAGATGTTCGAGCTGGGCGAGGAAGGCCTTCGCTATCTGCGTCAGGCAGGCGACGAGACCGGTCTGCCGGTGGTGACCGAGGTGGTGGACGTCCGGCTCCTCGACCAGGTGGCCAAGTACGCGGACATCCTCCAGGTGGGCGCCCGCAACATGCAGAACTTTCCGCTGTTGCAGGAGGTCGGGCGTTCCGGCAAAGCGGTCCTGCTCAAGCGGCACTTCGGGGCGAGCCTTCGCGATTGGCTCGGCGCGGCGGAGTACGTGCTCCACCAGGGAAACGAGCGGGTGATCCTCTGCGAGCGCGGGGTCGTCGCGCCGCATACCCACGCTCCGACGTCGCGTTTCATTGTGGATCTCCAGGTGGTCCCCGCGGTGCGCGAGTATTCGCATCTCCCGGTGCTCGTGGATCCCAGCCATGCGACCTTTCGTCGCCGCTACGTTGCGCCGGTCGCGCGAGCCGGCATCGCCGCAGGGGCCGACGGCGTCCTCATCGACGTTCATCCTACCCCGGATCAGGCGGCCGTGGACCCGCTTCAAGCCTTGGACTATGAGGCGTTTGGAAAGTTGATGGACCAACTCCGTCGCATCGGCCAAGTCCTGGGGCGGAGCCTCTGACATGAGAAGCAGTGACCTCGCCACCATCCAGGCCCACCTCACGAACCGGCTCGACCCGTCCGCCGGCCGGGCCGTCAGGCTCGCGGGGATCATCGGCGACCGGCCCTCCCAGTACGCGAAGAGCCCGTCCCTCTGGAACGCGGTCTTCCAAAAGCTCGAAGTGGACGCTGTCTACCTGCCGTTAGACGTCGATGGGCCGAGCCTCCCCGCGCTGATCCGCGCCCTCCGCGAGAGCGATCGGGTCCTCGGCGTCAGCGTCACCATGCCGTACAAGGTGACGATCATCGAGCACCTGGACGGGCTGGACGAGAAGGCCCGACAGATCGGTGCGGTGAACACGGTGGTCCGGACGGAAGCGGGCCGTCTGCTCGGCCACAACACGGATGGGAGCGGATTCCTCCGAAGCCTCACGACGGCCATGCCCCCCGGCGCCGAGCCCCTCCTGCCTGACCCGAAGGGGGTGGATGTCCTGATCATCGGAGCAGGCGGAGCCGCCCGCGCTGTGGCCTTCTACCTGGCTGAGGCCATCGGCCGCGGCCGCCTACTGATCGCCAACCGGACTCATGACACGGCCGCGTCGCTGGCCGACGAGGTGAACAAGGCCTACGGGAATGCGGGCGTCGTCGTCGAGGACGACATCCCGGCCGCGGTCCCTTCAGTGGGCCTCGTGGTGAACTGCTCGACCAAGGGGCAGTCGGGGATCCGCAAGCTCCCGGTAGGGCGCGTGACGACCCTCGAGCCCTATTCGGCCCTGGCCCCTGCCAACCCGGCGGCCTTCCCGGACAGCGAGATCTCGCAGGGCGCCGGGCTTTACCGGCGATGGTTCGAGGCTTCGCTGCCTGACATCGAGCGAAATAATCACGCCTCCGCCGAAGTGGCCCTCAAGATGCCGGCATCGACCGCCGCCTACGATCTCATCTACGCGCCCCTCGAGACCGTCTTTCTCCGCCACTGCCGTCTGGCCGGCCATCGCACCGCGAACGGGAAGGGGATGAATATCGCGCAGGCGGTGGAAGGCCTGTGTGACCGCGTCTGCCGGTCGTATTTCCGCGAGATCGGGCTCGATCCCGTCGAGACGGAGCGACTGGCGGCGCAGATCATGTCGGAGGTGTGGTGAGCGCGCGCTGTCGGACGATCGCGGCGCTGAACGAGAATCACCAGGGCGACGAGGACTCTGCCCGCCGGCTCATCGATGCGGCCCGGGAGGCGGGGGCTGACGGCGTCAAGTTCCGCAAGCGCACGGTCTCTCTGGCCGGTGTCCGCCAGCTCCTCGACAGCCCCGTGCCCCGGTACCGCGCGCTGGGGCCGACCTACCGGAAGGTGCTCGAGCGCCTGGACTTTTCCGTTGATACGCTGGCAAGGCTCAGGGAGCACGCCGCGGGGATCGAGTTCGTGGTCGCTCCCTACGATCAGGAGGCCTGGCGGCAGCTTGACGGCGGCCCCTGGAGCGCCTGGAAGGTTGATTCAGCACCGGCGACCCATCTCCCGCTCCTCACGGCGCTCGGGGACTCCAAGTACCCGGTCGCGGCGAGCACCGGGGGATGCACTCGAAGAGAGATCGAGGCGATCCTTCAGTGCCTCGGAAGCATCGAGTTGACACTCGTCCACGCCCTCCATCTTCCCTCGGTCACCGCGGGCGTTCTCGATGTCGCCTACCTGGTCCCCCTGGCCCGGTTCGGGCGTCCGGTCGGATACGAGGACCATGAGCCCGGAATCTCGCTGGCACTCACGGCGGTCGCGCTGGGGGCGGTGCTGATCGAAAAACCCCTCGCGCTCGAACGGGGCAGTAGCCGCGCACCCGGGCTCGCGCCCGAGGAGTTTCGCGAGCTTGTCTGCGGAATTCGCGCCCTGGAAAACCTGCGGCTGAACGGAGCGTTGCGCAATCCCTCGCCGGAGGAGATGGACGAGCTGGAGCGGGAGCGCCCCGGGGTCGTGGCCGCGATTCCGATTCTACGTGGGACGGTGATCACCCGGGAGATGCTGACCCTGAAGCCTCCCGCGCGAGGGCTGTCGCCTCGCCTCCTCCCCCTCCTCGAGGGCCGGCGGGCGCTCTACGATATCCCGGAGGACGAGCCCATCACCTTCGGGATGGTGGGGCTATGATCTCCGTTGTCATCCGGACCAAGAATGAGGAGCAGTGGATCGGCCGCTGCCTGGACGCGGTCTTTCGACAGGAAGGTTTGGAGTTCGAGGTCATCGTGGTGGACAACGAGTCGTTGGACGATACCGTGCGGATCGTCAAACAGTTCGACTGCCGCCTCCTCACGATCTCGGAAAAAGAGTTCAGTCACGGCCGCTCACTCAACCTCGGCATCTCGGCGGCCCGGCGAGACCTCGTGGCGATTCTTTCCGGGCACTGCATCCCCGCGCACGACCGGTGGCTCCGGAGGCTGGCGCTGGCGTTTGCCGAACCCGAGGTCGCCGGCGTGTACGGCCGGCAGGAGCCCCTTCCGGACACGAGCGACCTGGACAAGCGGGACCTTTGGACAGCGTTCGGGCTGGAGCGGCGGGTGCAGACCCAGGACTATTTCTTCCATAACGCCAACTCCATGATCCGGCGGGAGACCTGGGAAAGGGTGCCGTTCAACGAGGACCTCTCGGGTGTCGAGGACCGCGAGTGGGCGAAGCGGGTGCTCGACCTCGGGTACACGATCGTATACGAGCCGGCGGCCAGCGTCTACCACTTCCACGGGATCAACCACGGGCAGGACGAGACGAGAGCCGCCCGAGTCGTCCGCGTGATCGAGCTGCTCAAGAACGGTCGCGTGCGCGCAGCCGAGTCAAACAATGGCTGAGCGGCTCGAGGTCCTCGCGATCATCCCGATCCGGGGCGGCGATCCCGAGGCCCGGCACGGCTGCATGCTGACGCTGGGGCAGAAACCCATCCTCGCGTACACCATTGAGTCGGCTCGAGCGTCCCGGCTGATCACGCGGATCGTGGTCTCCACGGACGACGCGGACGTGGTCCGGGTGGCGCGGCAGCAGGGCGCGGAGGCGCCGTTTCTCCGTCCTAAAGAGCTGAGCAGCCAGGACGTTTCTCTCGGGCGAGTGTTGCAGCATGCGCTGCTCTGGCTTGAGGAACGCGAGGGGTACCGGGCGGATCTAGTGGTCCTGCTGGAGATCACGCACCCGATCCGGCCGCCGGGACTCATCGACCGCGTCATCGAGGTCCTGCTCGCCGAGCAACTCGACTCGGTCTTCGTGGCGCGCGAGGAGCGCCATGAGTTCTGGTACTTCAACGCTCGGGGCGCGCTCGAGCGGGTCCAGCCGTCCGAAGACTCCCCACGGCAGAAGCTCCCACCGCTCTACAAGGAGATGAGAGGGATGGTCACCGTCATGCGCGCAGACTTGGTCCGCACGGCGAAGCGGCTGGGGGAGCGCGTGGGGCTAGTGCCTTTGCGGGACGCCAGCAGCCTCGTGGATCTTCACGACGAAGATGGGCTGAGGCTCGCTGAAGCGCTGATCAACCAGGGGTACCCTGACCAGGCATAGCCGATGCTGCACACGTCGTGCGTCATCTGTGCGTCGAACGACGCGGTTCCTGTGTACCGGTTGCGCCGGGATCCCTACCTCCATCGCCTGGGATTGGACCATCTCCTAGTCGCCAAGGTCATGTGCCGCGTCTGTGGGCTCGTGTACTCGCAGCCCCAGCTGGAGCCGTCGGAGCTCAAGCGACTTTACGATCTCTTGCGACCGACCGAGACCCCGAGTCCGGAGCACCTCTGGTGGAAGCGGCAGCAGGCGCGGGAGGACTTCGAGTGGGTCGCTCCGCATCTGGCCCTCGCCGGCGCCGTCCTGGAGATCGGCTGCTCGGAAGGCTCGCTGCTCCGAGAGTTCCGCGACCGTGGCTGGACAGTGTGCGGCGTGGAACCGTCGGCGTTCGCGGAGTTCGGCCGCCGGGAGTACGGTCTCGACATCCTGCAGGGGTCGTTCGAGGACATGGAGCTGCCCGCCCAGGCGTTCGACGTCGTCGTCGCCCTGCGGGTCCTGGAGCACGTGTCCGATCCCCGAGCGGTGCTTGCGCGGGGCCGGAGCCTGCTGAAGCGTGACGGAAGGCTGTACCTGGAGGTTCCTGACGCGTGGAAACCACGGCACCATCCGGCCGAGTTCTGGGGTGCCCACCATCTGCGATTGTTCACCCATGACTCCCTCGCGGGACTGCTGCATGCGGCCGGTTTTTCTCCCCTCGTGATCGATGAGAGCTGGTGCGGCCTAAGGGCCCTGGCCGCACCCGCTGGCCAGGAAGGGACTCTCCCGAGAGCTTCCAGCTCTCCGAACCATGTCCCCGCGCGCGCCCGCGCCCTTCGGCGCGCGCTCCTGCGTTATCAAGTGACTTATTTCTGCAAGGTGACCGCGAGGCGTCGCGCGCGGCAGGCGCTTGATTGGATTCTGGGGCCGCGAGCGGCGCGGGCGCTCGTCGCGTGGGGGAAGCGAACCTTAGGAGCACTGACCGCCTTCATGACCGTAAAGGGTTAAGAGGGACGCGTCGAGCGGATGTGTCTGTGTACCGGAGTGAAGGCTCGACGCAAGAGCACAATACATGACCCTAGTTCGCGCGTTTATCCAGGCTCGGATGTCCTCGCGCCGGTTCCCCGGCAAGGTTCTCGCACCCTTCCGCGGGCGCCCGCTCATCTGGCACGTGGTGACCGCGGTGGGCCGCGCGCTTCCGGAGGTGCCCGCGGTCGTGCTTACCAGCGAAGAGCCTTCGGACGACCCCCTGGTCGAATACCTCCGTTCGCTCAGAGTCGCCGTCTTCCGCGGCCCGCTGGAAGACGTCTTCGAGCGCTTCCGCCTCTGCGCTGCGGCGCATCCCTGCAACTGGATCCTGCGGCTCTGCGCCGACAGTCCCGTGCTGGACGCCCGGGTGCTCCAGGCGGTCGCCTCCCGCGCGGATGGGACCGAGTGCGATCTGGTCACGACAATCTTCCCGCGGACGTTTCCCAAAGGCCAGAATGCTGAGCTGATCCGGGTGACGACGCTCCTCGGGATCGACGTCGCAGAGCTCGACCCGGAGGATCGAGAGCACGTGACGCCTTTCTTCTACCGGAACGCCGACCGGTTCCGGATCATGAGCGTCGAGTCTGGAGACTCGGCGATGGCGGTGGAGAGCCTCGCGGTCGATACCGTGGAGGACCTCCGACGGCTGGAAACGGAGACGCGGTTGTCCTCGTACGATACCCTGCGGTCCACGGTCCGGTGAGCGGACGCGACGGGCTCGGGGTGGCGGTGGTCGGCCTGGGGGTGGGTGAGCAGCACGCCCGCGCGTATCTCTGGACGCCCGGCTGCACGCTCCGATGGGTCTTCGACCTCAATCGACGACGGACCGACCGCATCCTAAGGGAGGTCGGGGTGGGGGCGCCCGCGGTGAGCTACGAGGCGGTGCTCGCAGACACCGCCGTCGATCTTGTCTCGATCGCCTCCTCTGACGATGCCCACTACGGCCAGGTCCTGGCCGCCCTCGGTGCGGGCAAACACGTGTTCGTGGAAAAGCCCCTCTGCCGGTCCGTCGAGGAGTTGCGCGCGATCAAGCGCGCCTGGGAGGCCAGCGGCCGGGTGCATCTCGCCTCGAATCTCGTCCTCCGGGCGGCCCCCCTCTACCGCTGGCTACGCGAGGCGATCGGTGCCGAAGCGTTGGGGGAGATTTACGCCTTCGATGGCGATTACCTGTACGGCCGCCTCCACAAGGTCACCGAGGGGTGGCGCAAGGACGTGGAGAACTACTCGGTCATGCAAGGGGGCGGCGTCCACCTCGTGGACCTGATGCTCTGGCTCACCGGGCAGCGGCCAACTTCGGTGACGGCCGTCGGTAACCGGATCTGCACTGCGGGGACGGCATTTCGCTATAACGACTACATGGCCGCGACGTTCCAGTTCCCTTCCGGTCTCGTCGGCCGGATCACGACCAACTTCGGGTGCGTCCACCGGCACCAGCACGTCGTCCGGGTGTTCGGGACGAAGGCCACCCTGGTCTCCGATGACACGGGCCCGCGGCTCCACACCAGCCGCGACCCGGCGGTCCCCGCCACAGCCTTGGACCTGTCCCCGCTCCCGGCCACCAAGGGCGACCTGATCCCCGCCTTCGTGCAGAGCATCCTGGACGGCGCCGATCCTGGACCGGCGGCCCAGCACGAGTTCGACGTGATCAGCGCTTGCATCGCGGCCGACCGGGCTGCGCTCACCGGGACCCCAGTCAAGATCGAGGAGCCCTGATGCCCACGATGCCGAGCCGGACCATCCCCTTCGCCAGACCCTGGATCACCGATGATGAGCGCAAGGCCGTGCTGGAGGTGCTCGACGGTCCCATCCTGACCCACGGTCCTCAGGGGAAGGCCTTCGAGGCCGAGTTCGCGGCCTTCGTCGGCCCCGGCGCCCATTGCGTGAGCGTCAGCTCCTGCATGGCCGCGCTCCACCTCGCGTACGTCCACTTCGGCGTCGGCCCTGGGGACGAGGTCATCGTGCCGGCGCAGACCCACTCGGCGACCGCCCACGCGGTGGAGTGGGTGGGGGCGCGCCCGGTCTTCGTGGACTGCGACCCGGCGACGGGCAACCTTACAGCGGAACGCATCGCCCCGGCCATCACCCCGCGCACAAAGGCCATCTCGGTCGTCCACTTCGTGGGCATCCCGTGCGAGATGGGCCCGATCGTGGCCCTGGCGGAGCGCTCCGGGCTCAAGGTCATCGAGGACTGCGCCATCGCCCTCGGGGCGCGGCTCGATGGCACCCACGTCGGGCTCCTCGGCGACGCCGGCACCTTCTCCTTCTACCCCGCCAAGCACATCACAACGGGTGAGGGAGGGATGTTCGTCACGCGTCATGCGGAGGTGGCGGAGGCGGGCGGGAGGCTCCGCGCCTTCGGGGTCGATCGGACGCACGCGGAACGGGCAATCCCGGGACTCTACGACGTCATGACCCTGGGGCTGAACTACCGGATGAGCGAGCTGCAGGCAGCACTGGGGCGGGCTCAGCTCCGCCGGATCGAGGAGAATCTCGCCCGCCGCAGGGCCAATTTCGAGGCTTTGAAGCGGGCCCTGTCCGGGATCCGTGAGGTCCGGATCGTCGATGCAGACGCATCTGCGCAGCGGAGCAGCCACTACTGCCTCAGCTTGGTCCTGGACGGTGATCTCCCGGCGCGGCGCAACGCCATCGTCAGAGCGCTCAACGGGCGCGGGGTCGGCACGAGCATCTACTATCCCCAGCCTGTGCCGCGCATGACGTACTACCGGGCCAGGTACGGGTACGACGCCGGCCGGTACCCCAACGCCGAGGAGATCAGCGACCGCTCCATTGCGCTGCCGGTCGGGCCGCATCTGGACCGAGACGACATCGCCTATATCGCCGAGGCGCTCCATCAAGTTTTGCGCGCGGAGGAGGGACGATGATCGATCTCGGCGGGCGGAAGATCGCCATCATCGGCGGGGCCGGCTTCATCGGTCACCACCTCGCGTTGAGCCTGGCCCGCCAGGGTGCCGATGTGGAGGTGATCGACAGCCTCCAGGTCAACAACCTGCTGGCGTTCTCGGCGAAGATGCCGGACCTCCACAACCGTGACCTCTACCTCCGGATCATCCACGAGCGCCTCGATCTGCTCCACCAGGCCGGCGTCCCCCTCCACCCCCTGGATGCGCGGGACTACCATGCCCTGGGGACGCTCCTCAACCACCAGATCAAGCCGCAGGTGATCATCCACCTCGCCGCGGTCGCCCACGCGGGGCGCTCCAATAAGGACCCCTACAGCACCTTCGACCACAGCCTGCGCACCCTGGAGAACGCCCTCGACTGCGCCCGGGACCAGATCGAGCACTTCGTCTTCCTCTCCTCCAGCATGGTGTACGGCAACTTCCTCACCGAGAAGGTGGACGAGGAGCACCCCCTCAATCCCGTCGGGATCTACGGCGCGCTCAAGCTGGCCGGCGAGAAGCTGGTGATCGCCTACCAGCAGGTCTTCGACCTCCCCTACACGATCATCCGGCCCTCGGCGCTGTACGGGCCCCGCTGCGTGAGCCGGAGGGTGGGGCAGGTCTTCATCGAGAACGCCCTGACCGGCGCGAAGCTCCGGGTGGATGGGGATGGGGGCGAGCGGCTCGACTTCACGTACATCGACGACCTGGTGGAGGGCGTCTGCCTCGCCCTCCGGCACCCCGCGGCCCGGAACCAGGTCTTTAACATCACCTACGGCCAGTCTCGCTCGATCCAGGACCTTGTCGCGGTGATCCAGCGGCACTTCCCGGAAGCCGAGGTGGAGTATGCGGAGCGTGACAAGCTGATGCCCGTCCGGGGGACGCTCTGCGTGGACAAGGCCGTTCAGATGCTCGGCTACGAACCGAAGCATCCCCTCGAGATCGGGTTCGCCGAGTACATCGACTGGTACCGAACACTGGATCTCCACCCGATCAATGGCTCCTGAGGACATGGTCATCACAGAAGATGAGTGGCTGTCCGCGTGTATCGGCTATCCAGTCTTTAGGATCGAAGCGCCTCAAGACAAGCCGCAGTTCTTGGAAGCCATGGAGCGGCACGCATCGCGGCAACACACCGCGATGTATTACGTGAGGATCACGGCCGATCAGATAGAGACAGTCCGCCGATTTTCTGCTGCGGGGTTCTACGTCGTGGACGTCGGGGTGACATTCGGCCTGAAGATCCATCCTGATGGGCCAGCCGGGCCAACCCGGCCGACTCTTGCTTACGAAATCGCGGAAATCAGTCCCGAGATGCACGAGGACGTCCTCGAGATCGCTGCTACTTGCTTTCGCTACTCCCGTTTTCACCAGGATCCGGGTATCCCCCCGGTGACGGCAAACCGTATCAAACGAGAGTGGATCCGTAGCTACATCGAGAAGCGCCGAGGAGAGGCGTTGTGGGTCGCTTCGTCACAGGGACGTCCCATTGGATTTCTTGCGGTGCTCGGTTCCTATGAAGGAGGGAGCCGAATTCGGATCATTGATCTGATCGGGGTCAGCATCCAGGCGCAAAATCGGGGAGTCGGGCGTGCCCTCGTGCAGTTTTTTATGGATCGCTATGCGCCTGAGTCCGACTATCTGGAGGTCGGCACTCAGATTGCGAACATCCCGTCTCTCCGTCTATACAGCGCGTGCGGGTTCTTGCCGGCGAAAAGCGTATACGTCATGCACCGACATGTTAGGGTCGCAGGGGCACGAGACCGATGAACATCGGACGTGTATCCCTGAAAGAAAAGGTGCTCGTGGTTGCGGAGATCGGCAACAACCATGAGGGTGACTTCGAAGTCGCACGGGAGCTGGTGAAGCGCGCGGCGGATGCCGGCGTCGATGCGGTGAAATTCCAGACCTTCGATACGGACCACTACGTGAGTCGGACGGACCGCGCCCGCCATGCCCGGCTGAGGTCCTTCGAGCTGAGTCACGCGCAGTTCGAGGAGCTGGCCCAGCTCGCCCGCTCGCTCGGCCTGCTGTTCATTTCGACGCCCTTCGACCTCCGGAGCGCGGAGTTCCTCCAGGGGATCGTGGACGCATTCAAGATCGCTTCGGGGGACAATACCTTCTACCCGCTCCTGGCCCGCGTCGCGAAGAGCGGCAAGCCGATGGTTGTCTCCACAGGCCTGGCGGACCTCGACGGGGTCGAGCGCACCGTCGCGTTTATCCGGCGGCAGTGGCAAGCGCACGGCATCGAGGGGCAGCTCGCCCTCCTCCACTGCGTCAGCGCATATCCGGTTCCGCCCGAGCAAGCCAACCTCCTGGCGATCCGCACCCTTGCCGAGCGGTTCGACTGCGAGGTCGGGTATTCGGACCATACTATCGGGATCGAGGCTGCTGTCCTGGCCGTGGCGCTCGGCGCCCGCGTGATCGAGAAGCACTTCACCCTGGAGAAGCGCTACTCGGACTTCCGCGACCATCAGCTCTCCGCCGACCCCTCGGAGATGAAGGAGCTGGTCGAGAAGGTCGCCCTGGCTTCACGCCTCCTGGGGTCCCCCGACAAGCGGGTGCAGCCGTGCGAGGCTGACGGCGTCCAGACGCTCCGGCGCTCCATCGTGGCCGCCCGGGACCTGCCGAAGGGCCATCGACTCAGTGCGGCCGACCTCACCTGGCTTCGCCCCGCCGGCGGGTTGGTGCCGGGCCAGGAACACGAGCTGGTCGGCAAGGCGCTCAGGCGGGACGTGACCTTTGGGGAGCTTTTGCGCCAGGCCGATGTCGAGGAGGCGGGGCCGTGAACGTGGTTCTCCTGACCACGGAGACCGGCCACCACCTCTACTACACCTGGAAGCTGAGCGATCGTTTTCCGGTGAGGGTGATCTTCCTGGAGACGCGCCAGGTCGAGGCGCCCTTCGCCACTCAGCACGCCTTCGAGAAACAGCGCGACGCCTACGAGCGGGAGGTGTTCCTGGCGGGATGCCCCGGGCCGTTCGCCGATTTCGCCGAGATACGCGAGTTCGCGTCCATGAACGACGCCGCGGCGGTGGCGGCGCTCCGATCGCTCGATCCCGATGTCGTGTTGGTGTTCGGGACAGGGAGGCTCGAGGAGCCGGTGATCCAGGCGGCCCGCCAGGCGTGCCTCAATCTTCACGGCGGGAATCCCGAGCACTACCGGGGACTCGACTCCCACCTCTGGACGATCTACCACGCGGACTTCGACAACCTCGTCACCACCCTCCATCACGTCGACATGGGGCTTGACACCGGCGACATCGTATTCCAGACGCGCCTGCCGATACAGCGGGGGATGGGGCTCCACGAGCTGCGCGCGGTCAACACCCAGGCGTGCGTGGATCTCTCGCTGCTCGCCCTCCAGTGCCTCGAGGCGGGTCGGGCGCTCCCGGGCCGCCCGCAACTCCAGCGTGGCCGCTACTATTCCTTCATGCCGGCCGTCCTCAAGGAAGAGTGCGTGCGCAGGTGGGAGCAGCACGTCGCGACCCTATGACCGACTATTCGAGGTTTCTGGGCGACGACACGGTGGCGATCTTCCTGTTTCACGGCGTAATCCGCCGGCCCCGTCACGCGGTCCGGAACTATACCCGGAAGCACCTGCCGGTCGGGGATTTCCTCACCGTCCTGGACGAGCTGTGCGCGGCGGGCGTCCCGGTCTCGATCCCCGAGCTGGTCGCGGCGACGCGGGACGGTAAGAGCCTGCCTCGGCGCGCCTTCGCGGTGACCTTCGACGATGGGTTCGAGAACAACTTCTCGGTCGTCGCCCCCATCCTCACGGCCCGCGGGGTGCCGGCCACCTTCTATGTCACGACAGGCTTCGTCGGCGGGAACGGGTGCTCCTGGATCGACCGGATCGAGTATGCCGTGGAGGCGACGGCGGCCTTCGAGCTGGCGCTTCCGTTCGACGACCAGCCGCGCCGTTACGAAACTCCCGAGCAAAAGCGCGGCCTCCTCGAGACGATCAGGGCCGTCGTAAAGGGCGACCGGACCGTGGATCCCGAGGCGGTCGCCGATGAGGTCTGGCGCCAGCTCGGCGTCACCGGCATGGCCCTCGACCCCGAGCTCGACCGGAAGCTGAGCTGGGCGCAGGTGCGAGAGCTCGCCCGCCACCCCCTCTTCACGGTCGGCGGTCACGGGCACACCCATCGCATCCTCGAGTACCTGGACCAGTCCGACCTGGAGCGCGAGGTGGCGCTGAGCATCGAGAAGCTACGCGCGAACCTGGCGGTCCCCGTGGAGCACTACTCCTATCCGGAAGGGTTGGCGACCTGTTACTCCGAGCGCGTCATCCGAACCTTGAAGGCGCACGGGATCGTCTGCGCGCCGACGGCGGAGCCGGGGACCAACCGACCCGGCGACGACCTCTTTCGCCTCAGGCGGGTCATGGTGGCTTGATGGGATCGGCGCCAGGGGGCGAGGCATAGGGATGTGCGGGATCGCGGGGTACATCGGCACGCGGGCGATCCCGCCCGAGGCGCGGGAGACCTGTCTCGCCTTCATGCATCGCCGCGGCCCTGACCACGCCGCTCAGCGGGAATGGACGGACGCCTCCGGCCGGCACGTCTACCTCCTGAGCACCCGACTCCGGATCATCGACCTCGACGCGCGCGCCAACCAGCCGTTCCGCGTCGGCACCAAGTGGATCGCCTACAACGGCGAGCTGTACAACTACCGCGAGTTGCGCGCGGAGCTCGCGGCCCGGGGGGTGGCCTTCCGGACCCAGTCGGACACCGAGGTGCTCCTCGCGGCCATCGACGCCCTCGGCTGGGAGGGGCTCGACCGGTGTGAGGGAATGTGGGCCTTCGCGGTGTACGACGAGGCGGATGGCTCGCTCGTCCTTTGTCGTGACCGCTTCGGCGAGAAGCCTCTCTATCTCTACCGGGACTCCACCGGCCTCTACTTCGGCTCCGAGGTGAAGGGCATCGCGGCGCTCCTCGGGGCGCGGCTCCCGGTCAATGTGGAACACCTCTACCGTTACCTCGTGAACGGGTACAAGGCCCTCTACAAGACCCCATCCACCTTCTTCGCCGGGCTCACCGAGCTTCCGCCGGCAACCGTCCTCGCCATCGACGCGGCCGGGGCGGAGACTCAGCGCAGGTACTGGTCGCCGCGGGTGGAGCCGGAGGACGCGATGTCCTACGAGGAGGCGGTGGCCGGCGTCCGCGAGCGGGTCCTCCGCGCGGTCCAGCTGCGGCTCCGGGCCGATGTGCCGCTCGCCTTCTGCATGAGCGGCGGGGTCGATTCGAACTCGCTGATCTCCGCGGCGAAGAACGCCTTCGACTATGACGTCCACGGGTTCACCATCGTCAACCGCGATGCCCGCTACGATGAGCAGGACCTGGTGGACTATGCCGTCGCCGAGCTGGGAATCCGGCACACCTCGATCCCGGTGGACACGCGCGGGTTCCTCCCGAAGCTCCGCGCGCTCGTCCGCTACCACGACGCGCCGGTGTCCACCATCTCCTACTTCGCGCACTGGCTGCTCATGGAGGCCATCGCCGCCCACGGCTACCGCATCTCCCTCAGCGGGACCGCGGCGGACGAGCTGTTCACGGGGTACTACGACCACCACCTTGCGTACCTCTCCGAGGTCCGCAGCGATCCCGAGCTGCACGCGGCCGCCCGCCAGGCGTGGTTCGAGCGCGTCCGGCCCTTTGTTCGCAACCCTTACCTCCGGGACCCCGACGCCTTCATCCGGGACCCGGGGCTGCGCGAGCACATCTTCCTGAACGCGGAGGGGTTCGCCGGCTGTCTCACCCGGGAGTGGTTCGAGCCGTTCGCCGAGGAGCGCTATACCGGCGACCTCCTGCGAAACCGGATGCTGAACGAGCTGTTCCACGAGAACGTGCCGGTGATCCTCCACGAGGACGACCTGAACGCGATGTACTTCTCCATCGAGAACCGCTCCCCGTACCTGGACCGGGAGCTGTTCGAGTTCGGCTACCGTATTCCGACGCGCCACCTGATCCGCGACGGGTTGGCGAAAGCGGTGCTGCGCGACGCGATGCGGGGCATCGTGCCGGAGCGGATCCTGAAGAACCCCCGCAAGGTGGGGTTCAACGCACCGATCTACTCCTTCCTCGACGTGCGCGATCCGGAGGTGCGCGGCCAGCTCCTCGACGGAGGTCCCATCTTCGAGCACGTGCGGCGGGACCGGATCGAGGCCCTCATCGCGAAGCCCGATCTCCCCAACAGCGAGAGCAAATTCCTCTTCTACTTCGTCAGCGCCAAGATGTTCCTCGAGGAGTTTGCGGCGTGAGGTACTGCGTCCGGTGCGTGACCCCGTCCACGCGGCCCAATGTCGCCATCGGGCCCGACGGCGTCTGCAGCCCCTGCCGCTCGCACGCGCGTCGGCCCGCGATCGACTGGGCGGCCCGGGAGCGCGCCTTCCGAGAGGTCGTCGCCGATGCCAAGGCGCGGAGCCGAGGCTTCGACTGCGTCGTCCCGGTGAGCGGCGGCAAGGACAGCACCTGGCAGGTCGTGAAGTGCCTGGAGTACGGCCTCCACCCCCTCGCCGTCACCTGGAAGCCGCCGGCGCGCACGGAGATCGGGGCGCGGAATCTCGCCAACCTCGTCTCCCTCGGGGTGCACCACGTCGATTACCAGGTCAACCCGAAGGTGGAGCGGAAGTTCCTCTACCAGGCGCTCGTCCGGTACGGCGCGACCGCGATCCCCATGCACATGGCGATGTTCAGCATCCCGTTGACGATCGCGGTCCGTTTCGACATCCCCCTGGTGGTCTGGGGCGAGAACTCGGCGGTCGAGTACGGGGAGGGCGACGAGGGCCTGGGCGGGTCCCGGATGGATGCCCGGTGGCTCCGGACCTACGGCGTCACGCACGGGACGACGGCGCGCGACTGGGTCTCCGGGGAGCTGACGGAGCGGGAGCTCACGCCCTACTTCGGCCCCGACGAGGCGGAGCTGGAGGCCAAGGGCTTCCTGGCGATCTTCCTCGGGCACTACTTCCCCTGGGACCCGCAGACGAGCCTCGAGGTCGCCCTGGCCCACGGGTTCCAGCCGCGCAAGGAGGGCCCGCAGACGGGCTACTACGACTACGCGGACATCGACGACGAGTTCATCTCGATCCACCACTGGCTCAAGTGGTACAAGTTCGGCTTCACCCGGACCTTCGATCACCTCTCCCTGGAGATCCGCCACGGCCGGATGACGCGCGACGAGGCCATCGGGATCCTTCGGGGGCGCGGCGACGAGACCCCGCGCGAGGACATCGAGCGGTTCTGCGAGTTCGTCGGGATCACCCCGGGCCACTTCTTTGAGGTGGCCGAGCGGTTCCGAAACCCGGAGATCTGGGTCCGGTGCAATGGGATGTGGATGATCGAAAGGTTCCTCGTTCCCGACTGGAGGTGGGAATGAAGGTCACGCCGACCGATCCGCCGCGGGTCTTCGAGGTCGGCGGGGGGGAGCGGATCCGGCTCAAGGATTGCGCCCGCATCCATCTCGAGCCGGACGAGCAGGTTACCTTTGTCACCGAGTCCGGCGCCGAGTACGACGTGGCCCGGAAGTCGTGGGGGTTCTATGCCACCCCGTCCCTGAACGGGCGGCTCCCGCAGTTCGGCCTGCGGGGCGCGCTGGTGAAGAGCCCGGCGGGCAGGTTCTACGTCTTCCTGGTCGAGCGCGGCCGGGAGGCGGAGTTCCAGGGCTACCTGGACGTCGAGCAGCACGCGGTGATCTGCTGGCTGGACAGCGACCGCGACCTCGAGCGGCTCGAGCGGGCGCTGAGGAGGTAGCCCGATGCCCCTCACCCCCGCGCCCCTGGACTGCCCCTGCCACGGCGCGCACTTCGCGACGGCGTTCAGCTACACGGCCCCGCCCGAGGGCGAGGTCCGGTTCCGGTTCACGGCGTCAGGGGAGTACCGTCGGGAGATCCTGCGGTGTCAGGCCTGCGGCCACTTCGTCTCCCGGCACGGGATGGACGCGAGCGGCCTCTACACGGGCGACTACGTCAGCTCCACCTACGGCGACGACGGGATCCGCGAGGCCTTCGAGCGGATCCTCGCGCTCGATCCGTCGAAATCGGACAACGCCGGGCGGGTCCGCGCGGTCCTGGAGTTTGCCGCAGGACGGCTCGGCCAGCCACGGGCCGGTCAGCCCCCCTCGGTGCTCGACGTGGGATCGGGGCTCTGCGTCTTCCTCCACCGGATGAGGGCGGCGGGCTGGGAGTGCACGGCCCTTGACCCCGACCCCCGGGCGGTCAGGCACGCGCGGGAGACCGTCGGGGTCGCCGCGGTCTGCGGGGACTTCTTGAGCGTTCCGGGCCTCGGCCGCTACGACCTGGTGACCTTTAACAAGGTGCTGGAGCATGTCCGGGATCCGGTGGCGATGCTCAAGCGGGCGGGCGGTCACCTGACCGACCGCGGCTTCGTGTACGTCGAGCTGCCGGACGGGGAGGCGGCGACCGCCGACGGGCCGGGTCGCGAGGAGTTCTTCATCGACCACTGGCACATCTTCAGCCCGGCCTCGACCGCGCTGTTGGCGGCCCGGGCGGGATTTTCCCTGCGCCGGCTCGAGCGACTCCGCGAGCCGAGCGGCAAGTACACGATCCGCGCCTACCTGACGTCGGGCGCGGTCGGGCCAGGCGGGTCCAGCTTATGACTGCGGACGCGACGCGGCCGACCCACGAGGCGGCGCGGGGGCTATGGGAGGCCTCCTTCGAGGAGCAGATCGCCCGAGGGGCGTACAACACGGCGCCGGTGGAGGCGGTGGTGCGCAACGTCTCGTACTACCTCCGCGATCGGTTCTCCGCCGACGGCCTGCGCGTCCTGCACTTCCTCGAGATGGGGTGCGGCGCCGGGGCGAACCTCGTCTGGCTCGCCCGGAAGGGGATCCGGGTGAGCGGGGTGGACATCTCCCCCACGGCGCTCCGCCTGGCCCGGGTGGCCCTCGGCAGGGCCGGATGCACGGACCGGGTCGGGTGGCTGGTGGAGGCCTCGGTGAGCGCCGTCCCGTTCGAGGATGGCGCGTTCGACGGGGTCGTGGAGGCGTGCGTCTTCCAGCATCTCGGCAGGGACGATCGAGCGCGCGCGTTCCGGGAGGTGAAGCGGCTCCTCAAGCCCGGCGGGCTGTTCGCCGGGTACATGCTGGACGTCGGGCATACCGTGTTTCAGGCCAGGCAGACCGAGCAGCTCGCCGACGACGCCGGCACGCTGATCCTGGCCGACGGCGGATCGAGGTTCCACCTCGAGAACATCGGCCTCTCCCACTTCTTCCGGAAAGACGAGCTGATGGATCTCTTCCGCGAGTTCTCCGTCGTGGACCCGTGTCTGGCGACCTACGATCTCCCACGCGCCGAGGCGGGCAAGCGGGGCTACCCGGACTACCGCCAGAGCATGTGGGCGGTCTACGCCGTCAAGTGACGATGTCCGATATCGCGAACTCGCTCTGGAACCCTTGGGCGAACGACCGCCGACTCCTCGAGCTGTACCGCCGTCGGTGCCGGCAGGAGGCCGAGGAGATGACCTGCGCCGCGCAGGCCGCGGAGATCCTTGCCGAGCGCATCACCCCCGGCGAGACCCTGCTCGACGCCGGATGCGGCGGAGGGTACTACTACTGGTCGTTCCTGAACCGGGGCGTCAAGGTCGAGTATTACGGCCTGGACTATACGCCGGAGATGATCGGGCTGGCGCGGGAAGAGATGGGCGCCCGCGCCGGCCTCGCGCCCGATCGATTCATCCTTGGCGCCATCGAGAACCTCGATCGCGAGTTCGACAATATCCTCTGCTTCAACGTCCTGACGAACAGCCCCCACTACGCCCTGCCGCTCGAGCGCCTGCTCCGGTGCGCGGGGAGGCGGATCTTCATCCGGGAGAGTCTCGGGGATGCCCTCGCGATCCGCTACACGCCCGACCCGTATCTCGACGAGGACAAGCGCCACATCCGCGTCTACCACAATACCTACCCCATCGACGAGGTGCAGGCTTTCATGGAGGAGTTCGGGTTCTCGGTGACACGGATCAGGGACCGACACTCTCGGGATGGCGTGGAGGTGGTGGTCGGGATCCCGCACCACTGGCGGATTCTGCTGGGGGAGCGGAAGGGCTGAGATGTCGAGGATCGCGGGGATCGTATCCCGAGAAGACGCCGTGGGGCAGAGGCGCTCGCTGTCCACGATGCTTGCCTCCATGGCAGGGGCCGGCTGGCGCATCGAGTCCGAGACATCGGGGCAGGTCGCCCTGGGCTGGTGCGGCCCCGAGGAAGCAAGCACGGCGTCGGCCGGCGGCGTCGTCGCCGTGATGGACGGCATGATCTACGATCACGACGGATCCACCGCCGGCCTCACCGGCGCGGCGCTTCTGGTCGAGCTGTACGCGAAGTACGGCTTCGAGGGCGCCCTGCACCGCTTGAACGGCGACTTTGCGGCGGCGCTCTACGACTCCGGGGAGGGCGCGCTCTGGCTGGCGCGCGACCGGTTCGGCGTGAAGCCCCTGTACTACGTCGCCGATGAAAAGCAGTTCGCGTTCGCCTCGCGGCCGAGGGCCCTGCTCGGGCTTCCCGGTGTCTCCCGCGAGGTCAACCGACGGTTCGTCGCGATGTTTGCGGCGTCGCACTACCGCTACCTTGACAACCACCCGGAGGAGTCGGCCTACGCCGCCGTCAGGCAGCTCCCGGCTGCTCACCTGCTGCGCCTCAAGAACGGCGATCTCTCCAGGCGGCGCTACTGGCAGCTCGAGGATCTGCCCGATTTCGGGGAATCCGAGGAGACGCTGGGAGCGCGGTATCGAGAGCTGCTTTTCGACGCCGTGGCGAAGCGGCTCAAAGTCGCGCGGCAACCCGCCTTTACCTTATCCGGCGGGATGGACTCCTCCTCCGTCCTGGGTACGGCGGTCGCGCTCACCGGCGGCAGGCAGCCCGCCTTCTCGGCGGTCTATGCGGATAAGACCTACGACGAGTCGGCCGAGATCCGCTCGATGCTGGCCGAGACCGTGGAGCCGTGGCATCGGATCCTGGTCGATGCCCCGGACGTCTTCGCCCTTGTCCGGCGGATGATCGAGGCCCACGACGAGCCCGTGGCGACGGCGACGTGGCTGTCCCACTACCTCCTGTGCGAGGAGGCCGCGAGGCATGGCTTCGGGAGCCTCTTCGGGGGGTTGGGCGGCGACGAGCTGAACGCCGGCGAGTACGAGCACTTCCTCTACCACTTCGCAGACCTGCGGGCGTCGAGGCAGGACGCCCTGCTGGCCCGCGAGATCGATCACTGGGCGCGCCATCACGATCATCCGGTCTTCCGGAAGAGCCGCGAGGGTGCCGAGCGCGACATGGCGCGCCTCACCGACTCTGCCCGCCCCGGCCGATGCCTGCCCGATCGGCTCCGCTTGGGCCGATACGCGGGAGCACTGAACCCACACTACTTCGACCTCCGCAGCCTCGACCCCGTGATGGAGCACCCGTTCAGGAGCTATCTGAAGAACCGGACGTACCAGGACCTGACGCGCGAGACGCTCCCGTGCTGCCTCCGGGCCGAGGATCGGCAGGCGACGGCCTTCGGGCTCCAGCGCTTCCTGCCGTTCCTGGACCACCGGGTCGTCGAGTTCATGTTCCGGGTGCCCGGGCGGCTCAAGATCCGGGACGGGGTGGCGAAGGTCCTCCTGCGGGAAGCGATGCGCGGCGTCCTGCCCGAGGAGACCCGGACACGGGTCAAGAAGACCGGATGGAACGCTCCGGCCCATCTCTGGTTTTCCGGCACCGGGCAGGAGCTGCTGCTGGACCTCGTTCACTCCCGGCGCTTCCGCGAGCGCGGGATCTACGACTCCGATAAGGTTCAAGAGCTCATTGGCGACCACGCGAGGATCGTGGGGTCCGGCGCGCCGGATGAGAACCACATGATGTTCCTCTGGCAGCTCGTTAACCTCGAGCTGTGGTTCGAGTGGTTCCAGGGGATCGAAGGGGAGGCCTCGCGGTCGTGGACAGGGCTCTTCACTGTCCCGGGGGCTGAACGAGCGGTGCCCTGAAATGGACCAACCCTTCCTCATCGGCGAGAAGATCTATCTCCGGCAGGTGTCGGAGGCCGACGTCGCCGATACCTACGTCGCCTGGATGAGCGACCCCGAGGTCACCCGATACCTGGGATGGCGCGCCTTCCCCTCGTCCCGCGAGGACATCCTCGAGTACGTGCGGAGCCAGAAGCGGCTGGAAAGCCTCTTCCTCGCGATCGTGGTCCGAGCGACTGACGCCCACATCGGGAACATCCACCTCGGGCCGATCGACTGGGTCCACCGGAGGGCCGAGCTCTCCATGATGATCGGCGACAAGGCCGCCTGGGGGAAGGGGTACATGACCGAGGCCTTCGAGTTGGTCATCGACCACGCCTTTCAGACGCTCAACCTCCACAAGTTGAAGGCGGGGACCGATGCGGAGAACGAGGCCGCTGTCCGACTCTTTCGGAAGACGGGGTGGATCGAGGAGGGCCGGCTCCGCGCGGAGACCTTCCGCGAGGGTCGCTATCGCGACCTCATCATCTTCGCCCGGTTCGCCGACTCGCCGGCTCAGGGATCATGATCGTCGCGACCATCGAGGCGCGGATGGGATCGAGCCGGCTGCCGGGCAAGGTTCTGGCGGATATCGTCGGGCGGCCGGCGCTCGGGCACCTGGTCGATCGGCTCCGGCGGGCCCGCCGGGTGGACGAGATCGTGCTCGCGACGACCACGAGCCCGACCGACGAGCCCCTGGTGGAGTTCGCCAAAACATGGGGCGTCCACTGCTACAGGGGATCGGAGGACGACGTGCTGGACCGCGTCGTCCGCGCGGTGGCGACCGTCGGCGCCGAGACCGTCGTAGAGGTCACCGGCGACTGCCCGCTCCTCGACCCCGAGGTGATCGACCGCGCGGTGGGGATCCACCTCGAGGGCGGCTGGGACGTCGTGAGCAACACGTGGCGTCTCTCCTATCCGCAGGGGGTGGACGCTCAGGTGTTCGCCTGGGCGTCGCTCGACGAGGTCGCCAAGGCCACCGACGACCCGGCCCACCGCGAGCACGTCTCGCTCTACTTCTACGAGCATCCCGAGCGCTACCGCATCTACCACATGGAGGCCCCGGCCGAGTTCCGCGCCCCGGAGCTTCGCTTTCAGCTCGACTATCCCGAGGACCTGGCGTTCATCCGAGCCGTCTACGAGGCCCTGCACTCGGCGAATCCCGCGTTCTCGCTCAAGGAGATCTTCGACCTCCTGGCGCGTCGCCCGGAGCTTCGCGAGATCAACGGGCACATGCAGGAGAAGCCGCTTCGCTGAGATGGACACCTACCGGGTCGGCATCGCAGGCCTCGGGCAGGTCGGGCTCCTCTACGAGGAGGACCCGCGCATCGTCCGCCGGTACCCGTACCCGACGCACGCGGCCGCGTTCGCCGCGCACCCGAGGACCCGGCTGGTCGCCGCGGCTGATCCTGAAGAACATCGGCTGGAGCTCGCGCGGGCGCGTTACGGTGTCCCCGGCCTCTACAGAGACTACCGTCTCATGCTCGAGCAGGAGGCGCTTGACATCCTGAGCGTCTGCGTCCCCGCCGCGCTGCACGGGGACGTCGTCCCCGCCGCGCTCGACGCGGGGGTCAGGATGATCTTCTGCGAGAAACCCTTCACGCTACATCTCGAGGCGGCGCGCTTCCTGACCGAGCGCTGCCGGGGACAGGGCGGCTCCATCGTCGTCAACTACTTCCGGCGGTTCGACGCCTCGCACCGGGAGATCGCGGGGCTGCTGGCGCGCGGGGAGCTGGGCGCCGTCCAGCGCGTGAGCGCCGTGTACGGGAACGGGATGATGAACAATGGCGCTCACCTCGTGAACCTCCTGCTCTGGTATCTCGGCCCGGCCGCCTGGGTGGCCGCCCTGGCGGGGAGCGCTGAGGCCGATGGCGGGCAACCGGATCTCGCGATCGGCTTTGAGTCCGGCGTCCTCGCAACCCTGCTCGCGTGCTCTTATGAGCACTACCGCATCCTGGAGATCGACATCTTCACCGCGCGCGGCCGCGTCACCATCGCGAACGAGGGGCTCGACCTCCGGGTGCACGGGGTCCGCCCGAACGCCGAGGTGAGCGGGACGCGGCAGCTCGCGCCGCGCCCGCGACGGCTCGCCGGCACGGTCGGCACGGCGTTCCTCGCGGCGATCGATCACCTGGTCGGCGCGTTGGACCGGGGTGAGCAGCTCCTCCCGGCCGATGCCCTCGAGACCCACGCGGTGCTCGAAGCCGCGAGGGCATCGGCCCGGGCGGGGGGCGCCCGGATCGAGGTCGGCGCCGTGGCGACGGCCGGGCCCGTGAGCGGAGGACGCCATGGCTGAGCTGGCGCTCCTCGGCGGCCGCCCGGTGCGCGCGGAGGCGCTGCCGCGGCACGTCACCATCGGGCCCGAGGAAGAGGCCGCGGTGCTCCGCGTAATGCGGGAGGGGGCGCTCTCGGCCTTCTACGGCTCCGCTGGACCCGAGTTCTACGGCGGTCCGGAGGTCCGGGCCTTCGAGCGGGAGTGGGCCGAGGCCTTCGAGGCCCCCTACGCGGTCTCGATGAACTCGGCCACCTCGTGCCTCTATGCGGCCGTCGGGGCCCTCGAAGCGGGTCCCGGCGACGAGGTGATCGTCACGCCGTACACCATGTCGGCGACCGCAGCGGCGATCCTCGTCTACAACGCGATCCCCGTCTTCGCCGACATCGATGAAGAGACATTTTGCCTCGACCCCGCCGCGGTGGAACGGGCCGTGACGCCCCGGACTAGGGGCATCATCGTCACCGACCTCTTCGGCCAGCCGGCGGACCTGGACGGCATCCTCCGGGTCGCCCGGCGGCACAGCCTCTGGGTGATCGAGGACGCGGCCCAGGCGCCGGGGGTCCGGTATCGAGATCGGTGGGCCGGGACACTGGGCGACATCGGCGTTTACAGTCTCAACTGTCACAAGGCGATCCAGACCGGCGAGGGCGGGATGTGCGTGACGGCCGATCCGGAGCTCGCCAAGCGCCTCCAGCTCATCCGAAACCACGCCGAGGCGGTGGTGGGCGACGGCGTCGAGGTGCGCAGCCTCGTGAACATGCTCGGGTGGAACTACCGGCTCACCGAGCTTCAGGCCGCCGTGGGGCGGGAGCAGCTGAGGCGGCTCCGGATGCTGATCGACTGGCGCGCCGACCTCTGCGGCCGCGTCACCGAGCGGCTGGCGGGGCTTCCAGGCATCGAGCCGCCGCCGGTGCGCGACGGTTGCACACACGGCTACTACGTCTACGCGGTGAAGGTGCGGGAGGAGGCGGTGGGGATCCCCCGCGACCTCTTCGTGCGCGCGCTCCAGGCCGAGGGGCTCCCCTTCTGGGCCGGGTATCTCAAGCCGCTGTACCATCAGCCCCTTTACCAGCAGCGGGTAGTGTACGGCAAGGGCTGCCCGTTCACCTGCGGGCACTACGCGGGCGAGGTCAAGTACGGCCCGGAGCAGTGCCCGATCACGGAGCGGGTTCAGTCGCAGCTCATCTGCTCCGAGTTTCTCCGGTACCCGCTCAGTCTGGAGATCATCGATCAGGTGGCGGCGGCGTTCGAGAAGGTCGTGGCGAATGCCCACCTCCTCGCGGGGCTGGACCCCGCCACGCCCCGGGGTCGCAAGGGATGAAGGCGACGGGGCAACGGCTGCTCATCGCCGCCCACGACCCGGGCGGGGCGACGGCGCTCCTGCCCGTCATTCGGACGTTGGCCACCCAGGGGCTCGTGAGCCTCAGGGTCATCGGCGACGGCCCGGCCGCCAGCCTGTTCGCGCGCGCCGGGATCGAGTTCGAACACATCCGGGGAGGCGACGGGGCGGGCGAGCTGCTCGTGGTCGCCAGGCAGCTCCTGGACCGCGAGCGGCCCGACCTGGTCCTGGTCGGGTCGAGCGAGACGTACACCATCGAGCGGGCGCTCACCGAGGCGGCGGCCCGGGCCGGGGTGCCGAGCGCGGGCCTGCTCGACTACTGGAGCCAGTACGTGGAGCGCTTCAGCGGCGAGGGCCCCGGCGAGCGCTGGCGGTACCTGCCGGATCTGGTCCTTGTGATGGACGAGACCGCGCGTGACGAGATGGTCGCGCTCGGCGTTTCGCCGGGCCGCGTGGCGGTGGTCGGCCACCCCCACCTGTCCACCCTCCCCCGCTCGGTCGCACCGCTCCCCGCGGCCGCTCGCGCCGCCTTCCGAGAGGCCCTCGGAGTCCCGTCCGGCGGCCATCTGCTCACCTTCGCGAGCGAGACCTTCGGGTGGCAGTGGGATCCCTCGTATCGGTTCCAGCCGCTTTCGGGCAAGACCGAGCGGACGGTGGTGGTGCTCGAGCACTTGCTCGCTGCGCTCACGGAGCTGGTCGAGGCGCATCAGACCCCGCTCCTTGTCGTCAACAAGCTCCATCCGAAGAACCGTCCCGAGGAGTTCGCCTGGCTCGATCACCTGGTCCTCCCGTTCCCGGTCCTGACGATCGCGGACGCGGACAACGTGATCCTCGTACAGGCCTCTGACCTCGTAGTCGGGATGACCTCAATGTTCATGCTCGAGGCGGCCTGTCTCGGGACACCCACCGTGTGCGTCGTCCCGCGGGCCGCCGAGGAGTGCATGCTCGCGAACCGCTACGGCGCCCGCTGCGCGATCGCGCGCAATCCCTTCGAGCTGCGCCGGCTGCTCGGGCAAGCCCTCGTCGGCGGCGGCCTCCAGAGCTTGGCCGTCGCCGTGGACGAGGAAGACGCTGCTGAAGGCGTCGCGGCGCGGCTCTACGCCCTGCTGGGGATCGATCGCCCATGAAGGAGACACCGGTCATCGACGTGAACGGGGCGGTCGGGCGGCTCCCCCGGACGGGTCGGGGCCTCGATGGGGCCGCCCTCGCCGCCGAGGCCGCGCGCCATGGCATCGGGCTAGTCCTGGCGCATTCCCTCCGGGGCGCGTTGTACGATGCGGTCTCCGGCAACCTGGAGGCCCGGGCGGCCGCGGAGGCGCACCCTGCGATCGTCCCCGTGGCGACCCTGGACCCACGCCGGCACATTGGGCTCGAGGACGAAGTGGAGCAGCTCGCCAAGCAGGGCTTCGCGGCCGTCCGCTTCTTCCCGGGCCGTCAGGGCTGGTCCGTCGGCTCACAGGCGTTTCGGCGGTGCCTCGAGGCCCTCGCCCCCTATGGGTTGCCGGTGTTCATCGAGGCCGAGGGGTCGGTGGAGTTGGGCGAGGCCGCGCGCGTGACCGGCGAGTGTGGGCTACCGTGCGTTCTGGTAGGCCTGGACTACGCCGTGATGGCGGAGGGTCTGGCCGTCGCGGCCCGCCATTCGCATGTGCTCCTCGAGACCCACCGCCTCGCCACTCCCGGGGCCATCCGGCTCGCTGTGAACGAGATCGGCCCTCACCGGCTCCTCTTCGGCACGGGCCTGCCCGAACGTCCGGCCGGGAGCGCGCTGAACGCGGTGCGGTGCGCCGAGATCAGTGAGGACGAGCGCCGGCTTGTCCTCGGCGGGGCCGCGCGCCGTCTCATGCCCCTGCCCGACCCGCGGCCGGCGGCGCCACTCGGGGCCCTCGATTACGCCGGGCGGATCGTGGACGTCCACGCGCACCTCGGGGAGTGGCCATACCCGCTCGCGCCCGTCGGCGTGGCCGACCTCGAGGCCACCTGCGACCGGTTCCGCATCGATACCGTTGTGATCTCGTCGGTCCTGGCGATCAAGTACGACATGCAGCGAGGGAACGCCGAGCTTGCTGCAGCAATCGAGGGACGGCCGCGTTTCCTCGGGTACATTGTCCTGGACCCGAACGACCTTGACGGATCGTACCGCGAGCTGGACCGCTGGCTCGGCCATCCCCAGTTCGTGGGCGCGAAGATCCACTGCGAGTACGCAGGTTGCCCTACCGGTTCGCCGGAGGTGCGGCGGCTCGTCGCCGAGGTCGCGCTGCGCGGCGTCCCCCTCCTCATCCACAACGACGGCCCAGACTGGCTAGCGGCCCTCGCAGCCCTGGCCGCAGAGCATCCAACTCTGCCCCTGATCGTGGCCCATGGCGCCCTGCCCCCCTACTCGGTGGATCAGGTCTGCCAGGTCTTGCGAGGTTCGCCGAAGGTGTACCTTGAGTTCGCGAGCACCTTTCCCGTCCGGGGCGCCATTGAGCGGGCACGGGCGCTCCTGGGCGTGGAGCGCCTGCTCTTCGGGAGCGACTACAACCTGATCGATCCCGCGTACGTGCTCGGCACATACGCGAGCGCCGAACTCGCGCCGGCGGAGCGTATCCGTATCATGCACGACAACGGCTGGCGGCTGTTTCGGGATCCGGACCGGCAGGGGTAGGTGATGCGGCGCTTCTTCCTCTGGACCAGCGCTGGGCAAGCGTTGGATCCTATTCGCGCAGACCCTGAAGGAACGGACGCGGGCCTGGGTGTTAAACATTTTCCGCTCCTAAGTAGAAATGTAACATGTTGCGAGGAACAAGTGTGAATCGAAAGCGCGCACTTCTTTTAGTAGATCTCAAGTACCGTGATCTTCCAGGCTTGGCTCTCGTGAAGGTTTTGTTGGAATGCAAAGGGCCTTATGACGTCGTGCTGGCCCCCCATGCAGCGGGATACAGCGACCAATTGGCTCTAGTTAATGGGAACTTCCACCTAGTGGCTTTCCCACAGTATCTGCAGCAAGAACAAGTCACGCGCGCACATTTTTTGAAACGACATGGCATCGGAGTAGCAGTCATCCCTACTGAAGGGACATCCTTGCTTAACGAAGTTAGATTGCAGATAGCAGGAAGATTTGTGGACTCAAGTCCCGTGGATCTGTTTTTCATCTGGAACGGGAGTATTGCTGACCTGGTGCAGGCTCACCGGACGATTCCATGGGAGCGCTGCATCGTGGGAGGCGTGCCGCGGTTTGATTTCTACCATCCTCGCTTCCGGTCATTGAGATTGTCAAGGGACCGTTTCTGTGAGAAGTATGCTCTGAATCCGGAGCATCGAATCGTCACGTGGGCCACGAACTTTGGGTGGGTGAAACTTAGAGGCGAGCGACTATCAACGATCCAGCGAATTGAGCGTCGCTACCGCGAGGAAGGCCTCCACGGCACATTCTGGAGTCGGGATCTCCAAGGTGTTGTTGAGCGAGAGATAGAAAGCCGTGAACTGTTGACAGACCAGTTGCTCCATTTTGCAAGGAAGTTTCCGGAAGTAAATGTGATTATTAAGGTTCATCCAGGTGAGCGGCCGGAGTGGTATGAGCGGCGGGTGGCCTCAGCGGGGCTAAAGAATGTGCGCGTCATATCTCAGGAGTATATGTTTAATGTGCTGGAGGCTACGGATGTACACCTCCACCGCTCCTGTACGACAGCCATTGAGGCCTGGCTGCTCGGCAAACCGACAATCGACCTCCAGTTTGCTCCACGGGAGTACCATTTCTCCGAAGAACTGGCTCTGGGAGGGGATGTAGCGTTCTCTCGTGAGGACTGCATGGCGAAGATAGCCCACTATGTTGCCGGTGGAGCGCTGCCTTCTGAACAAGCGACACATCGACCTAGGATTATCGAATGGTTCTGTGGCCAAGTAGACGGTCAGAGTGCTCTACGCCATGTGGAAGCAATACAACGTTGGTTGGAGGGTTCCGATAATCAGCGAACGATGCCAAGCGCGACTTCTAAGGACTTAAGACTCGCCGTCATCTTGCAGATTAAGTCGTTATTGGGTCTTCAACCTTATGATTCTCTACGCGCATGGCTTCGGGGGGATTTTCGGAGACACTTTACTTCCAGTGAAGTGGAAATGTGGGTCGAGATGATTCGGAAGACACTGCGTAACCAGAAACCGCAATAAGTCAGGGGGTTGGCCCTTATTCAAACGGGGGATTTGCGAACGGAGCACCGGCCTGAAGCTGTTATTGATCCTGCGTAGCCCGAGCATTGCTTTTGGTAAGGTGTCGGTTAGCCGCGCGATTGTACTTCCGGCGCAGAAGAGGGCCCAAAGGATGATGTTTGAAACGTCCAATTCGTTCGAAATTCCCCGGGCCGCGGCACAAAGGATTGGCTCGTTTCTCATTTCACCACAGCGACTAGCTCCTACTCAGAACATCAATAACTACTGGTTAAATCGCCGGTGGGCATTGAACTTTACTCTTGAGCCAGGTGCCATCGTCATCAGGGGAGACTCCAATTTGTCGACTCGTATCACACCCAGGGACTACGAGCGCTTGTCGCACCTACGTTTCTTTCCTGGTCTGGTGCTCGCGGCGCGATTTGTTCGCCGTCTCTGCAGCTGGATCGCTGGGCGCGCGGATCGAGTCGTGCAGCTTGCGCAAGTCAAACAGCGGATCGCTCTCGGCGCCGCTTCTCGCGCTCATTTGCTTACGTCCGCCTCGCCAGAGTTGGCGTCGGACATCAAGCATCGCCTGAAAAAAAGCCCTTTCGAAGAGATTTCTAAGGGGTGGCCAGAGCGCGCGAGTCTCATGGCGGAGGCTTTGAATGTAATCCTTCGTTATGCCCCCAACTCGTCTGCCTCTGGGCTCCGAGTGCTGGAAATCGGCTCTGGACCTGCGATACTGGCCGGATTGATGGGACACTGTTTACGATCGCGGCATGTCCTGATTGATCTTCCTGAGCAGATCGTTGTGGGCTTTTCTATGCTGTGTGAGTTTTTTCCTGAGCAAAAGATCCTTCTCCCAAACGAAGTTGTGGCGTTCGAATCGTTGCCGCACGATCCCGATATTGTTTTTCTCACCCCGGAGCAAACGGAGTGTTTGGAGGGTGAAAGGTTTGATGTTGCAGTCAACATGTTTTCCTTTGGCGAGATGTCGTACGAGACCATCGGCGAATACTTCGCTTTGATCCGCAGGACATTAAAGCCGGGGGGAATTTTTTATTGTGCAAATCGCGTCTCGAAGTTTAATCCGCATGACGGGACGACCTCGGACTTCGACCGTTATCCATGGTCGGACGGGGACAGTTTTCTCTTCGTCCGGGATATGGCGCACGTCTTTGGTGCCAATCGAGGGCATCGTGAGTGCGTTGTGAGGATGGCCACGGCAGTGTGATTGTATGAGGTTCTCACTTCATCTTCTGACCCATCCTCCTCGTTCTGCGGACTGGGTTGGCCGCTTCGGCGCTGGTGCTCATCTGCCGCTTCAACATCGGCCAGGCGTGGCGGTAACGGCGAGGATAGATCTTCTTCATCGCTGGGAGCCAGCCCAAACCCTACGAGGAAAGGATGAGGGAGTAACTCAATGCCCGACGGCGATCCTGGACTGGCCTGAAGGACCTTTGCGATCCGGCTCCCATAGGAGGCATCCAAGGTTGCACTTGCTTTCTCCTCGCTATCACCTCAGGGCCCGCCCTACTGGCTTGCCAGAACCCTCACGGTAATCGAACTGCGGTAGCCGATCAATGATGACTACCATGCGTAAGATCCTGGCTCTGTTGACTCGAAGCGAACGGGGGCAGCTTCTAGGGTTAATGGTAGCTGTTCTCGCCATGGGGCTGTTGCAGACGGCGGGGGTCGCGTCCGTGGTCCCCTTCATGAGCCTTCTCAGCAACCCAGACTCTGTCGATCAGCCGCCCACGATGCGCTGGGTATTCGACAGGACAGGATTCGAGAACTTCCATGCGTTCATTTTTGTAGTTGGATTTCTGGTTCTGGGGATCCTAGTGCTGTCCAATCTTTTCACGATGTTCACCGTTTGGCTAATGACTCGTTTTGCATGGGGAATGCAACGCCGCCTGTCGACGGCGCTATTGCAGAGCTACCTGAACCGACCGTATGTCTACTATCTACGCCAGAACTCGACTGATCTGGGCAAAAACATTCTGGCCGAAGTGGAACTCTTGAGTATAGGCGTCTTGAATGCTTCCCTCTACGTCGGCGCATACGGGACAACCGCTGTATTTGTGCTGGCCTTTCTCGTGTGGATGGAACCGCTGACGGCTCCGCTAGTTCTTGGTGCCGTTGGCGGTGGGTATCTCCTAGCTTATATCTTGACGCGACGCCGGCTAAGTACGGCTGGCCAAAGACGAATGGATGCCAACAGGGAGCGATACAAGATCGTTAACGAAGCGTTCTCGGCCATCAAAGACGTGAAGCTGCTCGGACGTGAGACTTCGTTCATTGCAGCATTTACTGGACCTTCAAGGCGGTTCGCTGGTGCTAACGTGACCCGGGATGTTGTGATGCAACTTCCTCGGTACGGGCTGGAGATCGGAGGCGTCGGCGGTCTTTTGATGATGATCCTATTTCTTATGGCAGTCAGGCGGAACCTCCAGGAGTTCATTCCCCTGATTGCGGCTTATGCCTTCGGTGCTTACCGGGTTATGCCGGCGCTACAGCATGTTTTCCAGGGCGTAAGCCGGATACGTTTCAACCAGGTAGTGGTGGACACAATCTATCAGGACATGATGGGAAGCCGCTGTCCTACGGAGTGGACGCGCAAAGGGAGTAACAATAAGGCCGAACGCCTTCCCTTTCAGCATTTCATACGTCTCGAGAACGTGAGTTTCACGTACCCGGGTTCGACCGAGCCAGCAATCCAGGAGATCAACCTCACGATTCCGCGCGGCAGTTCGCTAGGTATTGTGGGACAAACCGGAGCCGGGAAGACCACGCTGTTGGACATCTTACTGGGATTGCTGCAACCGCAGCAAGGCCGCCTGGTTATAGACGGGATCGTTTTGGAGTCAGCCAACTTACGGGCGTGGCAGAACATGATTGGCTATGTGCCGCAGCACATCCACCTGTGCGACGACACGGTGGCGCGGAACATCGCATTCGGTATCCCCCCGGAAGAGATCGTTATGGAGGCCGTGCAGCGTGCTGCACGGATTGCGAAGCTGGATGACTTTGTAATAGAAGAGTTGCCCGACGGATATTACACAGTGGTAGGAGAGCGGGGTATCCGGCTGAGCGGTGGGCAAAGGCAGCGAGTGGGAATTGCTCGGGCGTTATACCATGATCCCGAAGTCTTAGTGCTGGACGAGGCGACGAGTGCGCTAGATGGTTCGACTGAGGAAGCGGTGCAGCGAGCTATCGCTCGGGCAGCCAGGGCGAAGACAGTCATCGTTGTTGCCCATCGGTTGACTACCGTCCGGGACTGTGACAGGATTTATCTTATGGAGAAAGGCCGTATCGTAGCCGACGGGACATACGACGAGTTGCTAAGGACAAATACCCGCTTTCGTTCCATGGCGAGGGTGCAAGAAGTTTAGCTTGAAGGCGAAGAGTACTTGTAGGAAGATTGCCACCCGCACCTTGGGCCAGGCCGTGGAGGTAGAGCTCTGGCAGGAGCGCCCCCACCTCCCGCGTCCGGCGCTGGAAGAGCGGCGGGACCCGGCTCTCGAAGCGCGCGTCGAGATCCCGCAGCTCCGGCTGGCTGAGGGTGATCGTCCCGCTTGACGGTCCACGGCGGTGCCTCCCTTCCCCTGTGGTCTTTCTCCCAGGCCTCGGTGTTGACCAACCACCGGCAGGGCACACCGCCCTTCGCATTTACACACCCTTTGAGATTGGCTCTTGTGGGAGGTTTGATTGATGTCTAGCGAACCTAAGACCTTTGCCGTCATCATCGCCCGGGCGGGCTCTAAGGGGCTACCCGGGAAGAACCTGAAGCCATTGGCCGGCAAGCCGCTGCTCGCCTATTCGATCGAGCAGGCCAGGGCTTCGGGCGTCTGCGATGTCGTGCTGGTCAGTACCGAAGATGAGACGATCGCCCGCGTCGCCAGAGAGCACGGAGCCGAAGTGCCCTTTCTGCGGCCGCCGGAGTTGGCGGCTGACGCCGCGCCCGCTGAGCCGGTGGTCAAGCACGCGCTCGAGACCTACGAGGCGATGACGGGCGAACAGTTTGATATCGTGGTCTATTTGCAACCAACCGATGTCTTTCGGACCCCCGAGATGATCCGGGAGTGTGTAAACCGACTGAAAGCTAACCCGGAATTAGACAGTGTGTTCGTGGCATACAAAACGCACAAGAATTTCTGGCGGTGGACGCCGCAGGGCTACGCTCGGCTGGCGCCCGACCTTGCAACGTACAAAGCGCGCCAGGAGCGCGACCAGGTGATCTTCCGAGAGGACGCGGGCCTCGCCTCCGCGACACGATCTTACGTGGTCAAGATGGGGCGACGTCTGGGCGACCGCGTGGATATCGTCGCGACTGACGACTTCCGAACTGCCGTTGATATCCATACGCCGTTCGATTTCTGGCTCGCCGAAAAGATCATGACCGAATGGGATCCAGCCGCGGACCATTCTGGCGCCGGTAGGAGGGCACTGGCCCAGGAATCCCGGCATGAGGTGGCCTGGTTGGGCGGCGACCTCACCTCCTGGGCCCAGAGCATTCGGAACGGTTACGCGAGGGCTTTTATCATCTTTGCCCTTCACGAGACAGGAGTGTTTGAGACGCTGCGACGTCTCGGCCCGATGACGGTGGAGGAGCTCGCGTCAGAGTGCCGGGTTGACGCCCATCTGCTTGATGGCGTGCTCAATTTCCTGGCCTTTGCGGACGAAGTGCTGGTCAAGAACGGGGACCGGTTCGCGCTCGGCCCCCGGGGAGAGTGGATCTTCGCCGACCCAGTCATGGCGATGTCGTTCGGGGCTGTGGGGGCCTATTCGTGTCTCCTCTATGAGCTTGTGCCGACGCTCCGGCGCGAGAAGCGGTACGGGGTTGATTTCGTTCGGCGGGGCGATCTTGTCGCAAAAGGCAGCTACTACACCGGAAGGGGGAATTATCCCTGGATCGTCTCGGAGCTCAGGCGGCTTGGGGTCAAGACGGTTGCCGACCTCGGGTGTGGATCTGGAGAAGTTCTGATCGCCTTCTGCACCCTCGACGCGACCTTGCAAGGCATCGGGATCGACATCTCCCAGGAAGCCCTGGAGGAGGCTCGCTCCCGGGTCAAGGCTGGCGGGCTTGGAGACCGGATCGCGCTCGTGCACGGCGACATCACACACCCGGAGACTTTTGAGGAGCACGTCGGCGATGTGGACGCCTTTCACGGGATGATGGTCTTCCATGAGTTCCTTCGGGATGGAGAGGACGCGGCGGTTCGGATATTTCGGGCGATGCGCGAGCGATTTCCCGGCAAGTATCTTCTGATCGGCGAATTCAATCGGCTTTCGGACGACGAGTTCCGGGCGATGCCGTACCCCGCGCGGATGCATCCGCTCTTCTACCAGTACATCATCCATCCTCTGAGCTGGCAGGGACTGCCCATCGCGAAGGAGCGGTGGCTGGCGCTCTTTGAGCGCGCTGGCCTCAAGGTGCTCGCCGTAAAAGACGACTTCCCCTTCCGTCTCGTGGAGTACGTGCTCCAATTTTAGGGCTGGGACGTCGCTAGGGGCGAAACGGATGGACTCCTTCACCTCGTGGATCCGCTGGCAGTTACCGTACACAGCCTCCTGCTTCGCACATTTTCCGGTGACGCTCACGAGACGGGTGATCCTCCGGCAGGGAGACCAGGAGATCGGCCTCGCTCCGTTGGTCCGCCGGTTCTGGGATAAATGGGGGGTGTTGCCAAGGGCACTTCGCGAATCTGCCGCCGGACCGCCTCCCGTCTGGATCAACATGAACTCCGGTGGCGAGGTCGTGATCGGCTGGGCGATGCTGAAAGCCGTCGGCGCTGACCAGGGGCGGCTCGTCTTCTCCACAGAATCCCACGATGGGTTTGACCTTCTCTGCCGAACGTACGGCCACGATCGAGTCTTTTTCCCGCCGTGGGATACATGGCTACCTGTCCGCCGGGTGCTGGCGCAGCTTAGGCCCAGGGCGTTGATTTTCGTCCAGAATGCGTATTTTCCCGTTTTGCTGCGGCAGGCTCGCCGCGCGGGGGTAAAGACGGCCCTGGTGAACGGGCTGCTGAGCCGCAATGTCGAGATCGGCAATCCCTTTATGCGGCGCGCGCTGGCCCTTGAGTTCTACCGCGAGCTCGACGCCGTCGCGGTTCAGCGCGAGAGCGACTATCATGCAGCCCTGCAGCTCGGCATTCGTAAGGATCGGCTGGCGGTTACCGGCGACATGTACGCTGATCTCCGGCACCTGCGCCTCTCTCCGGAAGAGCGCGCCGCGATCCGGCAAGACCTCGGGTTGGACAAGGCCGACCGGGTGGTCATCGTCGGCAGCACACATCCTCAGGAGGAGCCGGTCATCAAAGAGACATTCCGGCTGCTCCGTCAGCGCCAGCCTGGCGTTCGCCTGATCGTCGCCCCCCGCCAGATCCACGAGGGTGGGGGAATGGCGGAACGCTTGCGGGAGGGGGGCTGGAAGGTGGCCCGGGCCAGTGGGCTGAGCAAGGATGGGCCAGGGGCCTCTGGGGACTACGACATCCTTCTGCTGGACACGTTCGGGCAGCTAGGCCGGCTCTACGGGATCGCCGACGTGGCTTATATCGGCGCCAGCCTAGTCCCACTAAATGAGCGGCGGGCTGGGCATAATGTCCTTGAGCCTTTAGTGCACGGGGTCGTACCGCTGTTCGGTCCTCATATGGGCCTGTGGCGTCACGTGGTCGATCGGCTGGTCAAGGTAGACGCAACCCTCCAAGTCGATGGGACGGAGGCCTTGGCGGAGCGAATTCATAGGGTCCTGGAGGGTGATGGGGTGACGGCAAAGATCCGCCAGGTTGCGGAGGAAATCATTAACGAGGAAAGCGGCGCCGTGGACAAGACCGTCTCCTTTCTGAAAGAGAGAATAGGAGAATGAGCCGGAGGGAGATTTGGTCTGATCCTCTGTTGCTCGATCGCAGTTCATCAAACGGCATTGTGCGGTGGCTGCGGTGGCAAGCGCCGTATATCGGATACTGCTGTGCCTACTTCCCGGTTACGCTGGCCAACCGCATCTTGCGGACGAGCAAGCGCAGCTATATCGGCCTGGATCCGGTGATGCGTCGTTTACAGGATAAGTGGGGCTTTCTTGTGCCCGGGTTGACAGCCGCGGGCTCGTCAAAACCTATCTGGATAAATATGTATTCGGGTGGGGAGGTATTGAATGCGCGGGGGCTGTTGCGGCTATTAGATGTTGGAAAAGGTCCCTACATCCTATCAACAGAGGCCTACGATGCCTTCGAGCTCTTATGCCGTACGTATGGTCGCGATCGTGTCTTCTTCCCACCGTGGGATCTCGCGCTTTCCGTCCGCCGGGATCTTCGCAAGCTTCACCCACGATCGTTGATCTTCGTGCAGAACGCGTATTTTCCTACCCTTTTGCGAGAAGCGCGCCGCCAAGGGATCGTCACTGTTTTGATCAATGCTCTATTGAGCCGGAACTACCAAGTTGCCAATTATCCATTGCAGCGGGCCCTGGCGCTTGGTTTCTATAGGGAGCTTGACGCTATTTCTGTGCAGTCGGAGGAAGACTACGTCCTGTTCCGGCGACTTGGGGTGCCCGCGGATCGTATAGCCGTTACGGGGAACTTGGCTGCCGACCTTACGCACCTGCGGCTGACTCATGGTGAGCGACGCGAGCTCCGCCAGCGGCTAGGGTTGCCCGAGCAGGATCAAGTCATGGTTGTTGGCAGCGCCCCCGCGGTAGAGCAAGTGGTCTTAGCCGAGACTTTTAAAGAGGTCCGTCGTCGTCTGCCCGAAACTCGGTTCATCGTGGCTCCCCGGTGGATACATGAAGCTAGAGGGATGGCGGAATGGTTGCGTACGCAAGGGTTTAAGGTGTCGATGCGCTCAGAGTTTGATGTGGACGGTGGTGATGATGAGGGTAGGTACGACATCCTCGTGCTCGACACATTCGGGGAGCTCCCGACCGTCTACGGGGTGGCAGATGTGGCGTTCATTGGGTCAAGCCTTGTGCCCGTTAACGAGCGCCGTGGTGGTCACAACCCCTTGGAGCCCCTCGCGCACGGCGTGGTGCCGTTGTTCGGGCCCCACATGAACCTTTGGTCGGCACTGGTGTCAGAGTTCCGGAAGGCCTGGCCGTCGATTCAGGTGGATTCTCCTAGCGCGCTTGCCGAACGCGCTAGCGAGGTTCTCACCGGTGGAGCGCCCATCTCCGCGGTCCGTGACGTTGGGGCCCGCTGGATCGACAGTTCGAGTGGTGCCGTAGAGCAGACGGCAGCCTTTCTCCGTCGGCAGTTGAAGCTCGAGGAGCCCCTGTGAGTTCGCCATGGACGGAAGTAATCTTCCGACGGCCGGGGGGCGTTTTCCTGCTGTTGCTATTTGCCCTAGCGCTGAGGATCATCTTCGGCGTGGTTCTGATCCCCGACGAGTATCGGACGCCATCGAGAGATGCTGCGGAGTATGACCGTCTCGGGTTGAACCTGGCAAAGGGGAACGGGCTGAAGGACGAATTCCTTTCCCACCGGATGCCGCTCTACCCGGCATTTTTGGCGCTGTGCTATTTGATCTGGGGCCACAGCTATGTGGCGGTACGGCTCGTGCAGAGTCTGCTGGGCACTTTGACGTGCCTGTTCGTGTACCTCGCCGCCAGGCGAGTGGCCGGTGATGGGCTTGCCCGTATCGCCCTGTTCGTCGCCGCTGTCTATCCGCCCCTTATCCGATACTCGTACTTCGGCGGACCGGCATTTTTGCTGTCAGAAACACTCTTCATTTTTTTCCTCTCGCTGGGTGTCCTCGTCCTTCTCCTATGGTGGACAGATGATCAGCGGCAGCTCGCGTTGCTCGCGATCGGCGGCTTAATCCTCGGGGTAGCCCAACTGGTGAGGCCCGTATTGCTGCTCGCACCGGTATTCGTCGGCCTCTGGCTGATCATCTTTGTCCGAGATGGGCGATTTGCGATGCGCTGGTCCGGGCGGCTTGGTAGAGCCATCATCTTCGCGGTCTGCTTCCTGGCACCGACGGTTCCGTGGGCGGTGCGGAACTTCCAGGCCCACGGCGCCGTCATATTGGCAACGACCAACGGCGGTGCGGCCTTCCTGGGGGGCAATAACTCGGCGGCGCGCGGCGCATGGGTACCGCCACACAAGAATTCCGATCTCGATCCGGCCGAGTTGGAAGGGCTTGGCGAGTTGGGGCGGGACCGTCGACAGTACGAAAAGGCATGGGCATTCTTGCGCGCGCATCCCGAGCGCATCCTGTGGCTGGCCGCGCGAAAGATCCTCATCCAATTCAGCCCATTCAGTGAGGTCGAAGATGGGGTCGTCAGCTATAACTTCGGCTATGGCATGGTGTTGCCCTTCGTCGTTTTGGGAGCCCTGTGGGGACTCGTACCGGGAACGCGTCAGCCAGATCTCCTGATTGCGGCAGTTCTCCTCGCCCTAACTTCGGTGGCCATCGTTACTATGGGTGACCCGCGCTACCGGTATCCGATCGAGCCCCTTTTGATGCTCTTCGCTGCCCGGGGGCTTGTTGGTGTGCGGGAGCGCCTCGGTGGCCCGGTAGCCGTGGGCGCGATCGTCACCGCCTTGGCCGTCATCAATGGTATTTTCGCTTTCGCTCCGGCGACCGCCTACACGCTGGCCAAGACGTTCGCGTTTTGACGCCCTGTATGGCCCCCGTTTTCTGAACCTCGAACAGCTCCCTGTGACCTTTCCCAGGCGTCGTGATCCAATGGGCAGTTCACCGGTTGTCTTGCATTTGATCGATAGCCTCGCGATCGGCGGCGCGCAGACGCGGCTGTTTAACGATCTGCGGTACCTGAATGGCGCCTTCGTCCACAGGGTTTGTACCCTTTTTCCGCAGGCCTCGGACCAGGGCGACGTGCTCAGCGCCTTACGGGTCCCTTCGCAGTCGCTTGGGTTAACGCGCCTCTCAGAACTTCTCCTGGGGGCCTGGCGGTTGGCCAGAGCCCTTCGGAGCGATCCCGGCATCCGGTTGATTCATACCCAACTTTTTTGTGCTGACATCGTCGGTCGACTGGCCGGCCGGCTCACCCGGTGTCCCGTCATAAGCACGGTTCAGTCGGCGGTTTATGAGCCCGACAGTGGGCTGAATTCCTCGTGGCGGCGTTGGTTGGACCGGTGGACGACGCCGTGGAGTGAGCATTTTGTGGCGGTGTCCGGCTTTGTCAGGCAGTCGCTCCACAGACGGCTCTGTGTTCCCCTCGGCCGGATTTCGGTAATCCCGAACAGCGTCGATACCCAACGCGTGAGGCCCGAAGTGCTCCGTCGGAAGACAATGCGAGAGCAGCTCCAGCTTCAAAAGGACGATTTCGTATGGATTACAGTGGGCCGGCTGAATCCGCCCAAGGGGTATCAGTATCTCCTCGAAGGGATGGCACAGGTTGTGGCGCAGTTCTCAAGGGTACGGCTCCTCGTCGTCGGAGACGGTCCCAGTCGGGCAACGCTTGAATGTGCGGCGCGGGCTGCTGGTCTTTCCGACGCCGTCCGGTTTCTAGGGGAACGGCGCGATGTCCTTGCTCTGTTGGACGCTGCCGATGGCTTCGTCTTTCCTAGCCTCAGCGAAGGGCTCCCGGTTGCGCTCCTGGAGGCGATGGCCATGGGGAAGCCGTGTATTGCCTCGCGCCTCGGTCCACATTTGGAGATGATCGAGCACGGTCAGTCGGGGCTCCTGGTGTCCCCCCGAGACCCACTTGGTCTCGCCACGGCGATGCGTCAGGTCCAAAGCGATCCGGAGTGGAGCTGGAAGGTCGGTGAGGAGGCCCGAGCTACAGCGGCTCGTCGGTTTGACGCCGCCTCGTGCGCCACCGCACTTCGCGGGCTTTACGAGACTCTGCTGGCGGCTCGTTGAGAATGCATATCCCCAGATGTGAGCTTTCAGTTGCGAATGCATGACAGCATACAACGGAGCAGGCTCAGTCAATCCGCAGAGCAATTTCAAGCCGGCCTCGATGTCCCCCTTCTAATCGGGGCTGGCGAGATAACTATGGTAGGACGGGCACTGGGGTAGAAGCGCGCCCTGCTTGTGAATCGGCAAAGTCCCGGCAGGGATTCATCATGCGAGCCGTCCGATTGGTGGTAGTGGGCTGTGGAGCGGCAGCGTCAACGATCCACATGCCGGCTATTTCCGCCATGAAGCCGAAGGAGGTCACGGTTGTGGCATGTGTTGATCTCGACCGGAACAGGGCGAAGGAGTTTGCTGCCCGTTTTGGTATTCGCCAACATCTTGACTCTCTCGAAGCAGTCGATAACGCAGATGCCGTGCTGATAGCTACACCGCCCGCGACGCACCCTGAGCTCGTCGTCTCTGCGCTCAGAATGGGATTGCCGGTCTTTTGCGAAAAGCCTTTCGTCCTAAACGGAGAACAATTCAGAGACATCGAAAGAGCGATTGCAGCAGTGGGGAAACCTGTACATGTGGGTTATGTCCGAAGACTATATCCCTCAGTCATGCTTGCCAGATCGCTCGTTGAGGCCGGAACGGTTGGAGATGTAGTTGAGGTTGAGGCGTATGAGGGTCAACAATTCTCGTGGCCAGTTGCCTCGGACTACGTGATATCATCCCGCTCCAATGCTGGAGGTGTGTTGTTCGATCTCGGCTCACATAACCTGGACGCCATTCTTTTTGTATTGGGTCTCGATACAACGTACCAGTATGCGAATCCGACCGCACAGGTGGCGGTGATGGAGTCGATAGTTGATAGCATCAGGAATGAGTCACAGGCGATGGGGCGCGTTCGGATCACACGTCGAGATGGCGAGGTGTTAGTTAGGTACAAGTTTGTACGTACGGGTCGCCTTGCTAATATTGTGCGGATTAGAGGAACACGCGCGATGGTGGAGGTGTCTACGGCATTTTCGATGAGCGCGAATCTTGTTGTCAATGGAAGGTGCTTTTCGATTGAGGAGCATGACTCATATTTCTATTCACGGCGGTCGGTCGCCGACTGTTGCAGGCACCAGCTGCATGAGTTTGTTGCCGCCGTTAACGGCGACATGATTTGTCATTCTGTACAGGCGTGGACGCGTCAGTATATGACGACTCGGGTCCTGTCGGCGGCCAGCGACAACCGCCAGACTCTCGGAGAGATGTGAATGGCCTCCAACAGAGTACTCGTCGTAGGAGCCTTTGGGTATATTGGGCGAAATTTGATTTCCCGCTTGCTGGCGGCTGGCGGTATTGAGGTACTCGCTCTCGTACGGAGCCCCGCGAACGAGGTCTGTTTGCCCGGAATCCCGCACGAGGTGGGCGTGGTCCGGTCCTCCTTGGAGGACTCCGCCCGGATCTTGCGCCAGGCTGGTCGTATCGACGTGCTGATCAATCTGGCATACGGGTCAAGGGGCCTGCCGTTCGAGCGGTATCGATCGACGCTTCGGATCGCCCGGCAGGTTGTAAAGTTGGCTCGAGAGGCGCGGGTTTCCAAACTGATTCATGTCAGCACGTGTGCGGTATTTGGTTACAGTCTCGACACAAAGCCGGAGCCGCGCGCGGTTAAGCGACGATCGGGTGACGATTACATTATTGGGAAATGGAAGAGCGAGACCATTATCGCACGCGCTGACTTACCGCGCGTCGGGATCACGCCCGTAATCGTGAGGCCGGGCAATACTGTTGGTCCCGCCGCGCCCGCGTGGACTGTCAGACTCCTAGACATGCTCCTACATGCCCATCCGGTGGCGTATCGGCTCGGAGATGGTTTCAGCAATGCCACATATGTTGAAAACTTGTGCGACTATCTTTGCCATCTTGTCCGAGCGCCGGCAGCAGCGTTGGACCGGTTCGGCCCATATAATCATGTGGCCGAATTCAGCCACGTACCGTGGTCCGTTTGGGTGAATGATCTCGCAGCTGTTGTCGGTGGGGCCGGGGCTGTGGTCGTAGACCCGCCCGTCCGACGGGAGTCACAAGGATACTTTGACGATCTCTACAAGATTATTCGCTCACTTTCGTTGGCCGACGTAGGTCAGGTGCTGTTTAAGTCAGCGTTTGTGGGTGGAACCGCGGTTCGCGTTTTGTCATCTCTTGTTGGTACTCGGATTGGCACATGGTTGGCCGAATCGATGCGCGCTGCACGTGATAGCTCAAAACCAGTACTTTTCGATCCTCGCGTACTCGACATTCTTTCTCTCCGGATGGAATTTAAGCCTCATGTGCTGTCTTCATGGGTGCCTCCGGTGAACCTTGAAAGCGCGCGAGAGCGAATTGTCAACTGGGCCAGGTCCGCGGGCTATGCGAGGGAGAGTGCTGGGGCGTGCGACTCGAGCGATTCCTCGCAGAGCTTGAATCGAAGTCGTTCGCATGCAGCCCTACGACCCTCGATCCAAGATGATCGATAGCCAGGCCGGACGGATGCGGCAGGTTCGGTGTCCAGTGTGCGGGCATGATGGCTTGTTTAATGTCGTCGAAATGTGGAAGGAGTACACGCTGTACGAATGCGGACGATGTGATCTCGTGTTTTCTTATCCGATGGAAGGCCCGGGACGCGAGTGGTACGAATGTTGTTGGATTTATAATCTAGGTCGAGCTGAGTGTCGCACTACGTGTTGGTATCACGATTTTTTTCTCCATGGCCAGCGGGGAGACGGTCAGAGACTGCTGGACGTGGGATGCGGGACGGGAGGGTTTCTTGCTCGAGCGCGTGAGTTGGGATTCAACGTAGTAGGGATCGATTTTGACCGGCGAAGTGTCGAGCTAGCCAAGTCCAGATTTGGCCTGTCCGATATCTTTTCGGGGAGTCTCGCAGAATTCTTCTCTACGCGGCCTGATGAGAGATTTGACATCGTTACATGCTTTGAGGTGCTCGAGCATATGGCGGATCCTAATGAGTTTATCGCGCTAGTCAGACGGGCGCTGAAGCCTGGTGGACAGGTGGCCCTCAGCGTGCCCAACCGAAGTCGAGTGGTCGACGGGTTTAGCGAGGGTGATTACCCGCCAAATCACCTGACACGCTGGAGCGCGGCATCGCTCAGAGGGTTTCTCGAGCGGAATGGATTTGAGATCGAAAAACTCCGTGTGAAGCCCCTGGGGGGAGATGACGTTGCGGGATGGTTGAATGCGAAGGTCAGGTACCGTGTAGGTCGGGCCTTGTCGCACATCGGCGGTCGTGCGGAGGATTCCGCTCTTCTCGCGCGCCTAGCGGCTCTGACTGGGATGACGTACCGCCTCTTTCGAGGCCTTACTCTGCCCCTCGTGCCCTTTTTGAAGCTCGCGAGTCTGCAGGGCGCAGGACTGTTCTGTGTCGCACGAGTTCGGGGTAGGGCGTCGGCGGAGTGAAAGGCATCCGACGAGTCGCTTTCTCCCCGCCCTCGCAGTCAAGTCCTGTTCGATCTATATGAGACCTCTATCGGAGACTCGGCTACTTTTCACCAGCTCAGCGCCTAAGGCGGTAGCTCTTTACGCTTCGGCCCTGTTGATCCATTGCTCAAGATCCTGTGAGGCGCGCTGACCATTAGGAGAGGTGGTATGGCGGGGGGCAGGCGGCTCCTGGCTCGTAGGCACGCTCTGGGGCTTGTGGTCGTCCTCGCCCTGATCGTTCCGGTCGGAGTCCTGCTCATATCTAGGGCGGGGCGGTTCGTCGTCGCCGAGGATCGTTTTTCCTATGCTGAGACCGCGCTCGTCCTTTCCGGTGACCCCCTCCATCGGGCACTGGCCGCGAGAGACCTGTATCGCCAGGGTCGGGTTGGGCGAATCTTGATCATCCCGGAGCCCCTTGATCCAGCCGAGGATGAACTCATCAAGCTGGGGCTGCCACCCCCGCGCCTTTTGGCCGAACGGATCCTGGTCGCGTCGGGTGTGCCGCAGTCGAAGTTTCAGTTCCTGCCGGACGCGGCTGACGGAACCATTGTCGAAGCGCTCCGGGTGCGTGAGTTCTTGGTTGGCCAGCTGCCGCCGCGTCTCGCGGTAATCACCTCGCAGTTCGCTTCTCGTCGTGCGTGCTTTATCTTCCGGTGGGTACTCCATGAAGTCGAGATTCTCTGTGCCCCGACTCCCTACGACCGCTTTGACCCTGAGCGGTGGTGGTCGCGGCCGCGGCATGCGCTCTACGTGGTCATGGAGTACCAGAAGTTCATCACTAACGTCGTTGTCCTCGCCCTCGGGCTTCAGGGCGTCTGAGAGCGATCGGTGGCTGAAGTTGCAAGCCTCCCTGGGACCATGGGTGTCCGGGCGGTGCGTGATTCAGGAGAAAGGGGGAGGGGAGTGCGCCGCCACGTGAGATCAGTGTTTTGGGGGGCCGTGGCGGTGGGTGTAGTCACGGTCTTGGCAGGCCTCGTCCTCAGCCTCCCGGTCGAGACCCGCCAGGGCGTAGACTACGTCGTCGAGACCAAACAGATCCCGCTGCTCCTCAAGATCGTGGACTTTTATAATCGCCATCTGCACTATAAGGCGCTGGTCCAGGAGATCGTGGCAGGGGCCGAGCGGGAGGAGGACAAGGTTCTAGCGCTCTTCCGGTGGGTCCATCGGACCATCCACGCCGGAACGCCGCCGGGCCTGCGGGTGATCGACGACCACCCTTGGAACATCATCGTCCGCGGCTACGGAGAGCCGGACCAAATCTCCGACGTGTTTGTCACGCTGTGCTCCTATGTGGGAGTCCCGGCCTATTTCTATATGGTCCAAGCGGAATCCACCGGAGCCACCTTCTCCTTCAGCGTCGTCTCGATTAATGGGAAATGGCGGCTGCTTGATCCGTACTTCGGGGTCATCTTCCGGAATCGCGATGGCGAACTGGCGACCCTGGAGGAGGCCCGAACGGACCCCGTCGTCCTAGAGATGGTCCGTCCACAGCCGATATTCAATGGCACGCCCTACGCGGACCTCGTCCGGAGCGAGCGGGTGGTGCTGGTGTCGGAGCGGGGCCGCTACCAGAGCCCCTGGGCCCGGCTGATGTACGCCCTCGGCTGGTAGGGGACTCGTCAGGCGCGGGGCCGTGATAGATAACCGGCTGGACGAGGTGACGAGGAGGCCAGACCGTGAGGCCTGAGCTGCTCTCGATCCTTGGGTGTCCAGACTGCGGCGGCGTCCTCCGTCCGAGGACCCAGGCCGCTGGCGACCTCACCTCCGGGAGACTGAGCTGCGGCCGCTGCGGGGCCGCTTTCCCCATCGTCCAGTCAATCCCCCGCTTCGTGATCTCGGACGAGTATGTCCAGAGCTTCAGCTTCGAGTGGAACCGGTTCCGGCGGACCCAGCTCGACAGCACGAACGGGCGCGGTGAGTCGGAGGCCCGGTTTCGGCAGAGCTTCGATTTCCCGCTGGAGGACCTGAACGGGAAGCTTGTGCTGGACGCGGGGTGCGGGATGGGGCGGTTCATGGAGGTGGCGCTGAAGTACGGGGCCACAGTCGTAGGCATCGACCTCAGCCTGGCGGTGGAGGCGGCTCATGAGAACCTGGCCCACCACCCTGAGGCGCATTTCGTCCAGGCTGATCTCTTCCGGCTGCCGTTCCGGCCGGAGACCTTCGACCTCATCTACAGCCTCGGGGTGCTCCATCACACCCCGGATCCCTCTGGCGCGCTTCAAGGTCTCGTCCGGTTGCTCAAGCCCGGCGGGAGGATCAGCATCACCCTGTACAGCGGCTACAACAGGGTCTATATCCGCTCCACGACCTGGTGGCGGCGGTGGAGCACGCGGCTGCCGCCCCGACTCCTCTATGCCCTCTGCCACGCGGCCGTCCCCCTCTACTACCTCTACCGCCTCCCACTGGTGGGGCTGATCCTGCAGGGGCTCCTGCCCATCAGTATGCATCCGGACCGCGCGTGGCGGGTCCTCGACACCTTCGACTGCTACTCGCCGGTCTACCAGTCCTACCACACGCACCCCCAGGTGTTCCAGTGGCTGAGGGAGCTAAAGCTCACGGGCATCGCCGTGCTCGAGCCCGGGATCTCGTTCATCGCCACTCGAGGGGCATGAGTCGGATCCTCTACATCTCGCACGATGGGGTTCGCGAGGCGCTGGGGCGCTCGCAAGTCCTGGCCTACCTCTACGGGTTGAGCGCCAGGGGTACGTCGATCCGTCTGCTCAGCTTCGAGAAGGGCTGGCGGGACCCCCGCGTGAGTGCGGAGCTCGATCGGCTCCGGCAGGAGATCGAGGCGCGGGGTATCCGCTGGCGGTGGCTCTGGTACCACCGGCGGCCGGTGCTCCTGGCCACGCTCTACGATCTCATCCGGGGCGCGATCTGGGCCGCCTGGTTCGCCGTCCGCGAGCGGATCGGGATCGTCCATGCGCGGAGCTACGTCCCGGCAGTGATCGGTTGGGCCCTGAAACGGCTGTTTGGCACGAAGTTCCTCTTCGACATGCGGGGCCTCTGGGCGGACCAGCGCGTCGAGGGTGGCCTCTGGCCTCCCGATGGGCTCCGCTATCATCTGGCCAAGGCCTTCGAGCACAGGTTCCTGCGCGACGCCGACGGCATCGTCTCGCTGACGGAGGCGGCACGGCCCGAGATCGAGCGCATGGCGGGAGATCCCACCACGAAGGGCAGGATCACGGTCATCCCGACCTGCGTGGACCTCGAGCGATTCCGGATTGCCGACCCGGCGGCGCTCCGGACCCATCTCGGGCTGGAGGAAAAATTTCCGGTCATCTATGCCGGAGCGCTGGGGACCTGGTACCTGCTAGAGGAAATGCTCCACTTCTTCGAGGTCTTCCGAGGCCGGGTGCCCCAAGCTCACTTCCTGATCCTGAGCTCGGCCCCGCCCCCGCTCATCAGGACGGCCCTCGCCCGCTCGTCTGTCCTGGCAGCGGATGTCACCGTCGCAGCAGTGCCCTTCGGGGAGATGCCGATGTGGCTCTCGATTGGCCAGCTGGGACTGTTTTTCCTTAGGCCGACCTTCTCGAGCATCGCCGCGTGTCCCACGAAGCTTGGTGAGTTACTGGCTTGCGGCGTGCCCGTCGTCATCAGCGCTGGCATCGGCGATGCCGATGCGCTCGTGCGGCGGGAGCGGGTGGGGGTGGTCGTGGAGAAGTTCACCCCAAGCGAATTCCAGCGGGCCGCAGATGAAGCTCTTGAGTTGCTCAAGGACGATGGACTAGTCCATCGGTGCCGTCGCGTCGCGGAGCGCAGGCTCTCCCTCGCGGTAGGGGTTGATCGCTACCTCGATATCTACCGGCGCCTCGGCCATGCCTGACCGCCCGCGCCTCCTGTTCCTGGCCACCCATCCCCGCGAGGCGGCCAGTACCCGCTACCGGGTCCTGGCCTACTTCCCGGCCCTGGAGCGGGCAGGGTATCGGCTTGACTTCCACCCGTTCTTCGCCTCTCAGGATCTCGCGAGCCTCTACCGCCCCGGACGGTGGCTGGATAAGCTCTCGCTGGTGATTCGGGGGGCGATCCATCGGGCCCGACGTCTGCGGCCGGGGGTCTACGACCTCGTCTTCGTTCACCGCGAGCTTTTTCCCCTCGGACTCGGCCTTTTCCTCCGTCGCCTGGTTCGCGTCGGGGTGCCGGTCGTATATGACTACGACGATGCGATGTTTCTCCCCCAACGCCAGGACCGCGGACTGTTGGGTAAGCTGGAGACCCCCTCGACCGTGAATGCGCTCCTCCGCCTGAGCGATCGGGTCATCGCTGGCAACCCTCATCTGGCCACGTACGCCCGCCGCTTTAACTCCAGGGTGGAGCTGATCTCGACCCCGGTGGACACGCGGCTCTTCTTTCCCCGGGACAGTGCCGAGCCAGAGCCGGTGTGTACCATTGGATGGATCGGGAGCCCCAGTACCGCCAAGTACCTCCGCGGCCTGCGCCCGGTCTTCGAGCGCCTGGCCCAGTCCCATTCCTTCCGGGTGAAGGTGGTAGGCGCGGGTCCCCCACTGGCGTTCGGCACCCTCCCCGTCGTCAACCTCCCCTGGATTCTGAACCGGGAGGCGGAGGAGTTCCGGACATCCGACATCGGGGTATACCCACTCTGGGACGACGAGTGGTCGCGGGGGAAATCGGGGTTCAAGGCTATCCAGTTCATGGCCTCCGGCGTTCCCGTGGTCGCCTCCCCGGTCGGGATCAACTCCGAAATCATCCAGGACGGGGTCAACGGTTTCCTGGCGGCATCCGAGCAGGAGTGGACCGACAAGCTGGCGCGCCAGATCGAGGATCCGGCCCTGAGGCTGAAGTTCGCCTCCGCCGGCCGGAGGACGGTGGAGGAGCGGTACTCCTTGGCCCAAGCTGCCCCGAGGTTTCTCCAGGTCATCCGGAATGTGCTGGCAGACAGGACCGGCTGAGGTCATGGGCTCGAAGCCCGGTTCGAGGGGTCTGCAGACAGAAAGCTTGAAGGCCTGACCTCCATGAGCGTTCTGGCCTTGATTGTTGGCGGGCTGGGCGTTTCTGTGCTTCTCTCCCGCCTGGCGAACGGCGATAGGTTCCTGACGGCGGTCCTGCTCGTCTCGTATGCCCTCCGAGTCGGACTGGCCATAAGCTTATATGCGATCTCGGCGTATCATCTTCCGGTGCTCCAGGAGCTCCAGGTTGAGGGGGGGTTCTGGCGGTTCACCCAGGACGCTCCCTGGTATCATTGGAATGCTCTTCGGATCGCAGAGTCACTCGGATCTGGGGCTGAGATCCCTCCACTGACGGTGTACGGGGAGATCTTTCGTGTCGATCCTACCTTCTATATCCTTATCGCCTTTGTGTACCTCGCCCTCGGAGCTCACCCGCTCCATATTCCAATTTTGAATGCGATGCTCTGGTCGGCCATTTCCGTTTTCGCATATTTGCTTGCGTATCGATTGAAGGGCGAGGACTCAGGACGGCTTGCTGCAGTGCTCGTGTCAGCGTGGCCGTCTGCCTACGTGTGGTCGTCTCAAGTCCTGAAAGACACTTTGGCCATTTTCCTTCTTCTATCTATGCTCTTGCTGTGTATCGTGATGCTTGAGGAGAGGCGTCTCTTCTGGCTTGGGGCCGCTGTCCTCCTGGTCCCCGTCACGATGCTGTTAACGAGGCTTCGTTTTTACCTGATTCCCATCGTCGTGTTGGCACTTGGCGCCGCGGTCGTGTGTGCCTTATGTAGCTCTTCCATTGATCGGCGGTGGGGAAAGGCGGTCCGAGGCTTGATCTTAACGGGGATCCTGCTGGCAAGTTTTGTCCTGGCGAAGTCTATCGATCCGGTGCTACTCCTCTCTCCGTCTCGGGCGGGGTCTCAAGGCCCCTCAACCTCTGTTCCCGCGACTAGCGACAGCTCCGAAGTCATGGGAACAGAAGCGGAGCTCTCGCTAAAACGGGTAAGAGATGTGATTTCCTGGACGTTCAGTCCGGGTCGCATCGCTGTGGTGAGGAGGGGATTTGGCAGCGAGCGCGGCGCATCGAGCGTCGGTGACGAGATCCAGTTCCACCGTTTCTCTGACATGATTCGATTCCTTCCACGAGGGCTCGCTTACGCCTTGTTTGCTCCCTTCCCATGGGAATGGTTTTCGACGAGCGGAGACACTGGGATTCTCAGGCCGGTTTCCGGGCTCGAGGTGCTCCTGCTCTTTTCGATGGCCCCGTTTTTCGTCATTGGTGTCGCCAGGGCTGCACGTTCGCGGAGTCCTACCGCCTGGCTGCTCCTCGGCTTTACCGCGGTCGCGGCGATTCTATTGGGGATGGCCGTAACGAATGTCGGGATCCTCTTCCGTCTTCGCTTACAGTTTCTGATCCCATTGCTGGTAATCTTGGCCGCGTATGGGGGTAGTGAGCGATGGCGTGCGATCTGCGACCTGTTTCATAAGATACCCCGTTGGGCAGATCTCGGTTCAATCCCACGCATCCGTCCCAAGCGCCCATGGCGAGTAGGATGAAGTACTCACATCGTTCTCGCATTCTCACCCCTCCTTCATGAATGTTGAAAAGGCCCATGCGTGAGACCCACGACATTTTATGCTTCTCCTCAATTGACTGGGATTTCAACTGGCAGGGGCACCAGGAGATCATGGTAACACTGGCCTCGTGCGGAAACCGGATCCTGTTTATCGACAATACTGGGATACGTGCTCCCGGCCTACGGGATGTGCCACGCTTAAAGCATCGCTTCTTGAACTGGTGGAGAAGCACGCAGGGATTTCGTCTCGAGCGGGACAATCTTTTCGTTTATTCGCCTCTCCTACTGCCTTTTCCATACTCTCGGCTCGCCCGGTGGGTCAATCGGGTCATTCTCGTTCGCGCTTTAACACGCTGGATGCAGGCTACAGATTTCCGCAATCCTATCGTTTGGAGCTTTCTGCCTACTCGACTTGTTGTGGATGTTATTGATCAAATTGATCCTAAGCTTACCGTTTATTATTGTGTTGCAGACTTTGAGCATTTGAGCCTGCGTTCCAGAAAGATTTCGTCGAGTGAACGAATGCTGCTTGATCGGACCGACGTTGTTTTCGCACAGGGTGAAGTACTTGGACGGCGATGTTCTCCTCACCAGAATGTCCATATCTTCCCTGTTGGCGTCAATACAAAGGTCTTTCGGGGGAAGGCATCTCCGGCTCCTGAAGTTCTGTCGTTGAAAGCTCCCATTATCGGCTATGTAGGGGGCGTCCACCGTCATGTGGACCTAGATCTCGTCGAGCGAGTTGCCTTAGAGGTCGACGGGACGGTTGTATTCGTCGGGCCGATCCAGACCGATGTTGGTCGTCTGAAGGCTCTAGACAACGTCGTGTTCATGGGACAACAGCCCCACGCGAGGATACCGGAATTCGTCGCGTCTTTCGATGTTGGCATAATCCCCTATCATCTGACCGACTATACTAAAACCGTTTACCCGACGAAGCTGAACGAGTACCTGGCGATGGGAATTCCTGTGGTGGCCACCGACCTGCCGGAGATCCGTCGCTTCAACGCAGAGCACGGGGAGGTGGTGACGGTGGCCCGTGACGCCGAGGTCTTCATCGGGGCGATCCGGGAGGCAATGGAGAAGACTTCTCCGGCTGAGGCGGAGCGCCGGATCGAGGTGGCCCGACAGAATGATTGGGAGGCGCGGATCGGCCAGATGTCAGATCTGATCGATGAGGCGCTGGCCGCCCGTCGGGCAGCAGGGGAGCGCTGGGAGGAGTCTCTCCGCCGTCTCTACCGAACCGCTCGCCGTCGAATCGCGCGGAGCCTCGGGGTCGGGCTGGTGGCATATCTCCTGCTTTTCTACACCCCCTTTGTCTGGTTGTTTGCTGAGCCTCTGCGGGTGGTGGACCAACCAGAGCCTGCCGATGCCATCGTGGTCTTCGCAGGCGGTGTGGGAGAATCCGGCAAGGCGGGCGGTGGCTATCAGGAGCGGGTGAAGCAGGCGGTGGACCTCTACCGGGCAGGTTACGCCTCCTCGGTCATCTTCTCGTCCGGCTATACGTTCGCCTTCCGGGAGACCGAGGTGATGTGGGAGCTTGCCGTGGCCCATGGGGTGCCGGCTTCGGCGATCATCCTGGAGACAAAGGCCGCGAATACATATGAGAACGTAGCCTTCGTCCGCGAGATCCTGACCAGGCAGGAGTCACAGCGGATCCTTCTGGTGAGTTCCCCATATCACATGCGCCGGGCGCTCCTGACCTGGCGAAAAGTGGCTCCGGATATCACCGTGATCTCCACTCCAGTTCCGGCAAACCAGTTTTACGAGCGCAACTGGGGGGCGAGCCTCGAGCAGATCCGTGGAATCCTCCACGAGTACGCGGCCATCGTCGCCTACTGGTGGTGGGGGCGGATATAAGGCCTATGTGCGGGATCGGCGGGAAGCTCTATTTCGATCCTTCCCGGAGCGTGGACCCTGCGCTCCTCGAGCGGATGAACCAAGTCCTGGCTCACCGGGGGCCGGATGATGCCGGGGTCTATCACGACGGCCCGGTTGGCCTTGCCCATCGGCGGCTGAGCATCATCGACCTGAGCCCGGCCGGGCACCAGCCCATGTCGAACCCCGATGGCACCGTCTGGATCACCTACAACGGCGAGATCTACAACTTCCCCGAGCTCCGAAGTGAGCTGGAGCGGGAGGGGATGGTCTTCCGCTCCAAGACCGATACCGAGATCATTCTGGCGCTCTACGAGCGTGAGGGGGTCGAGTGCCTGCGGCGCCTGCGGGGGATGTTCGCGTTCGCCATCTGGGACGGGCGGACCCGCACGCTCTTCCTGGCCCGGGACCGAGCCGGGAAGAAGCCGCTCTGCTACTACCACGACGCCGAGCGCTTCCTCTTTGCCTCCGAGGCGAAGGGGATCCTCCAGGACCCGGAGGTGCCGGTGGCGCCGGACCTTCAGGCGGTCCACCACTACTTGACCTACGGCTACGTGCCAAGTCCCCACTCGGCGTTTCGGGGCTTCCGCACCCTACCCCCGGCACACTACCTCCTCGTCCGGGACGGCCAGGTCCGCGTCGAGCGCTACTGGCAGCTCCGCTATGGCCCGAAGCTCCGGATCGACGAGGCCGCGCTCAGTGAGGAGATCCTGGCCCGCCTCCGCGAGGCGGTGCGGCTCAGGATGATCAGCGATGTTCCACTCGGGGCCTTCCTGAGCGGCGGGATCGACTCCAGCACCGTGGTCGCCCTGATGAGTGAGTGCTCCTCCGGGCCGGTGAAGACCTTCTCCATCGGCTTCGAGGAGGAGGCGTACAACGAGCTCCCCTACGCCCGGCTGGTGGCGGAGCGGTACGGGACGGATCACCACGAGTTCGTCGTCAAGCCCGACGCCCTCGCCGTCCTGCCGGAGCTGGTCTGGCACTACAACGAGCCCTATGCCGACTCGTCGGCCATCCCGACTTACTACCTGGCGAAGATGACCCGAGAGCATGTCACCGTGGCCCTCAACGGGGACGGCGGGGATGAGTGCTTCGCCGGCTACGAGCGCTACCTTGCCAACCAGATCGCAAGGGGCTATGACCGGCTCCCCCTCGTACTCCGGCGTTCGCTGGAGCGAGGAATTGGGGCTCTCCCCGAAGTAGGCCCGTTCCGAGGGCCTTACCGACGGGTCAAGCGCTTCATGGCCGGGGCCTTCGAGGAGCCCGGGCGGCGGTATGGACGATGGGTCGGCGTGTTCCCGAACGCCCTGAAGGCGGAGCTCTATACCCCGGCCTTGCGCGAAGCGACGGCTGGCTTCGACTCGCTCGAGCTGCTCTGCGCGGCGTACGAGGCCCAGGACGCGGTCGACTTTGTTGACGCCACTCTTGGCGTGGACGTGACCACCTACCTACCGGATGACCTGCTGGTCAAGGTGGACATCGCCAGCATGGCTCATTCGCTGGAGGCCCGCTCGCCGATCCTTGACCATGTTTTCATGGAGTTTGCCGCCTCGATCCCCTCCAGCCTCAAGCTCCGAGGTCTTACCAAGAAATACATCTTCAAGCGGGCGGTCAGGGATCTCCTACCGGCTCCCGTGATCGACCGGCCGAAGATGGGGTTCGGCGTCCCCATCGACCGCTGGTTCCGCCGGGAGCTGCGGGAGATGGCCTACGACACCCTCCTCGGCCGCCGTTGCCTCGATCGGGGCCTCTTCCAGCCGGTGGTCGTCCGACGACTCTTGGACGAACACGTTGAGGGCCACGCCGAGTGGCACCCTCACCTCTGGTGCCTCCTCTTCCTGGAGCTCTGGTTCCAGCGGTTCATCGACGGCAGGGGCGCGCCCGGGACCTAACCGATGGAGCGGATCCGCCTGCTGCGGGTGATTGCGCGGCTGAATGTCGGGGGGCCGGCGCTCCATGCGACCCTGCTCACTGAGCGGCTGGACCCGGCGCGCTACGACTCGTTCCTCGTCGCTGGTACCGAGGGGCCCGCGGAGGGGAACTTCCTCACACTCCAGGGCAAGACCCTCGAGCGGCTGGTGAGGCTTCCTGCCCTGGGCCGCGAGATCCGGGGGTGGCCGGACGCGGTCGCTCTGGTCCAGCTCACCCGCCTGATCCGGCGGGTGCGTCCCCACATCGTCCACACCCACACGGCGAAGGCAGGGGCGCTGGGGCGGCTGGCTGCTTGGCTGGCTGGTGTTCCCGTGATCGTCCACACCTACCACGGCCATGTCTTCCACGGTTACTTCTCCCCGGCGAAGACGCGCCTTTTCCTGGCGATCGAGCGGTGGCTCGCCAGGCGGACGGACCGGCTTCTGGCGGTGAGCGAGACGGTTCGCTCTGAGCTGTTGAGCCTTGGGATCGGCACTCCGGAAAAGCTCGTGGTGGTACCTTTGGGGCTCGACCTCGAGCCGTTCGCCGGGGCGGGTGTGCTGCATGGCCAGCTCAGGGGGGAGCTGGGCCTCGGAGAGGACGCACTGCTGGTGGGGATCGTCGCCCGGCTGGTCCCGATCAAGGCTCACGAGGTCTTCCTCGCCACCGCCGCCGAGGTGGGGCGCCGGCTGCCCCGGAGCCGGTTCCTCGTGATCGGTGACGGGGCGCGGCGAGCCGAGCTGGAGACCCTGGCCGGACGTCTTGGCCTCGGCGACCGCGTGCGCTTCCTCGGCTGGCGCCGGGACCTCGACCGGATCTACGCGGACCTCGATCTGGTGGCGCTCACGTCGAGGAACGAGGGCTCGCCGGTCTCCCTGATCGAGGCGATGGCCGCGGGCCGGCCCGTGGTCGCGACCCAGGTGGGCGGGGTGCCGGATCTCATCGACGACGGGGTGAACGGCTGCCTGGTCCCGCCGGACGATCCGGAGGCCCTGGCCGAGGCGATGGTCACGCTCCTGGCCGACCCCGACCGACGGCAGGCGATGGGGCAGGCTGGCCGCAAGCGCGTCATCCCCGCGTTCAGCGCTGAGCGGCTCCTTGGAGACATGGATCGACTCTATGCAGAGCTACTGGGTCCGGCCATAGGGCACGCGGGTCGCTATTAGACGAAGTAGACACGGATGCGCTTGGCCGCTCGCCCGCGGTCGTCCTCCGCGAGGCGGCCGATCCGTTTCACGATCAGCCTGTTGTCGAGGGTAAAGAGTTTGAGGCGGACCATACAGGGGACGTGGAGCCCGGCGGCGTGCTGGTCCTCTATGTCGGTGTCTCCCGGCCATGGGTGGTGAGCCTTGGTCGTGATCATGGCGAGAATCGTGTGCCCGTTGTCATTGAACGCCTTTTTGCTGAGCACCAGGGCAGGCCGCCGCTTGGTGCCCGCTCGCTCGGCGAACGGGAAGGGAACGACGACCACATCCCAGGGCTCACAGATCACGGAAGGCCTCGTCGTCGTCCGGGGTGGCCCATTCGTCGAGGGTGTCGGAGAGCGCCGCATGAAACGCGGCATCGAAGGACTCCACCCGTGTGAGCGTGACGACGCCGTTTTGGACCTCGTAGGCGATCATGTCACCCGGCTTGAGACCGATGGCCTCACGGATCTCTTTCGGGATGGTCACCTGGCCTTTGGAAGACAATCTGCTGACGTACATCGGCCAACCCCCTTTACGTCTTTACCACAAGAATACAAGAGGTAAAGAAGCTTGTCAACTCTGTTCGGCGCCGGCGTGATGAGACAGCGAGTCGTCCCTGGGTTCAATCCCCGCCGGCTCTTCGACGAGATGGATCGGCTCTATAGCATGTGGCTCCTGGAGAGGCTTGGATGGACCGGATAGGGGCGCTCGCCCTGGCCTTTGGCCTGGCCCTTGGGCTGGCCACGGCCCTGATTCCGCTGATGCGGCTGCTGGCCCGGCGGGCGGGGCTGGTCGCGGTCCCGCGGGATGACCGGTGGCACCGGGCGCCGATCCCGCGTATACTGATTCCTGATCGGGATTGACAGGGACGAGGATGGAAGTGGACGCTCGCATCGACCGGCTCGAGGACGCCCTGGGCCAGCTCGCGACAGCGCAGGCCCGGACAGAGGCAGCCCTTCAGGCGCTGGCCGAGGCCCAGGCCCGGACGGAGGCCCGGGTCGGGCGGCTGGAGGAGCGGATGGACCGGGTGGAGGCCGCCCTGGTCCGACTCGCCGAGGCGCAGGCCCGGACAGAGGCCCGGGTCGGGCGGCTGGAGGAGCGGATGGACCGGGTGGAGGCCGCCCTGGTCCGGCTGGCCGAGGCCCAGGCCCGCACGGAGGCGGCCGTCCAGACGCTGGCGCAGCAAGTCGGTCGGCTGAGCGAGACGATCGGCTTTACCTTAGAGGACCTGGCCCGGGAGGTCACCCCGGCCTACCTGGCGCACCAC
>Ga0137796_10000076_pt1 | contig 60999 bp, 49 predicted proteins | sample OV2TP3_FD_97704 | JGI IMG/M metagenome (GOLD analysis project Ga0137796, IMG submission 97704) | reverse complement strand
TCCCTCCATGCCTTCTCCTGCACGGTCCCGTCAGAGGAGGAGGGGCCCACCTTCGTCGTGGCCGGGGCCGGAGAGGTCCGGGAGGGACGCCTGGAGATTTCCGCCATCGTGCGGGAGGGGGAGATGTCGGCTGAGGCATTAACGGAGAAAGCGGCTTACGTCATGGAGCGCATGGCCGAGCGCCTGAGCGGCCTGGGCGTCTCGTGGGCCGGCGCGACGGCGGTGGGCGTCTACACGGCGCACGACCCCTTTCCCTTCCTGAGGTCGCACATCCTGTCCCCCGCCTCCGACGCCGCCCGCCACGGCATCCGCTGGTTCCTCGCCCGCCCGCCCGTCGCCGGGATCGAGTTCGAGATGGACGTGCGCGGCGTGCGACAGGAGCAAGTCATAAAGCAGTAGGGGCAACCCGGTGGGTCGCCCCTACTGCGCGGCTGCGGGCACGATGTTCGTGCCGATGAACTGCACCATGCCCCGGAACGACGTGATCCCCTGCGGCCTGCCGTCTTCGTCCACGATGGGGATGTGGCGGAAACCGTGCAGGGCCATCAGGTGGAGGGCGTGGGCAATGGGCACGTCGGCCCTGAGCGCCGTGGGATTGGGCGTCATCACCTGCGACACCGGGATCGCCGACATGTCCTGCGCCTGCCCGGCCACCTTGTAGAGCACGTCGCGTTCGGTGAAGATGCCCACCAGTCTCCCGTCCGCGTCCGTGACCAGGAGCGCCCCTATGTTGTGCCTCCTCAACTCGGAGATCGCCCCGGCCAGGGAGGCCTCCGGGGAGACGCAGACCGGCGGCGGCGGGTCGAGCGCGGAGATGGGATCGGTCATGATGATGTGGTGCGCCCCGGTGGTCGGCGTCGAGAGGTCTTCCTGCATGAGGCTGGCCAGACACGAGGCGCACTCGTCCGCGCCGGGGATGTTGTCGTGACCGCAAGTCGGACAGATCATGTGGACAACTCCTTATGCGCCGTTGGAGACGACCCAGGTATCGGCATCGTGGTAGAGTTTGGCCAGATCGCCTTCGCCCTGTCTCTGGACGGCCGCCTTCACCTGCCCCAGGACCCCCTCCGCGTACGTGGACCGCTCCACGCACCGGAAGACGCCCATCGGGATCGGAAACTCCGGAGGCTCCATCCGGCTCAGCATGTAGGCCAGGTTCTCATTCTGCTCGTCGTGCGCCAGCAGGTCGGCCTCGGTGACTCCGTTCTGGCCGATCGTCACGACCTCGGGATTGAGGCCGTTCAGCCGGATGCCCTTGTCCCGGTTCTTCCCGAAGATCATGGGCCTGCCGTGCTCCAGCAGGAGCGTGGTGTCGTCGCGGGTCTGGGCCTCCGTCACGTGGTCCCAGGCGTGCTCGTTGTAGACGATGCAGTTCTGGAAGATCTCCACGAACGACGTCCCCCGGTGCTCCGCCGCGCGCCTCAGCACCACCGGCAGGTGCTTGGCGAACACGTCCACGCTGCGCGCCACGAACGTCCCCTCCGAGCCCAGGGCCACGGCGAGGGGGTTGAAGGCGTGCTCGATGGACCCCATGGGGGACGACTTGGTGACGTGCCCCGGCAGGGAGGTGGGGGAGTACTGCCCCTTCGTCAGCCCGTAGATGCGGTTGTTGAACAGGACGATGTTCAGGTCCACGTTCCGGCGGATGCAGTGGAGCAGGTGATTGCCCCCGATGGAGAGGCCGTCCCCGTCGCCGGTGATCACCCAGACGCTCAGGTCGGGGTTGACGACCTTCAGCCCGGTAGCCAGGGTGGGCGCACGGCCGTGAATCGAGTGGATGCCGTAGGTGTTCATGTAATACGGAAACCGGCTGGAGCAGCCGATCCCGGAGATGAAGACGATCTTCTCCCGGGAGATGCCCAGCTCGGGGAGGACCTTCTGCATTTGCGACAGAATGGCGTAGTCTCCGCAGCCGGGGCACCAGCGCACCTCCTGGTCGGACACGAAGTCCTTTCGGGTCAGGGTCGGCGCGGAAGGGGTGACAGTCTGATTGGACACGACAGCGGCCATAGAAAATCTCCAACGATGAATGATGAACGATGAACGATGAACGAAAAGCGAAATAGCCTTTGTGACTTTTCGTTCATCGTTCCGCGTTCATCGTTCTGCGTTGTTCTGTTATATCATCTCGTTGATCGTTCCGAGGATCTCGCCGATCTTGAACGGCTGCCCCTGCACCTTGGAGAGGGGGGTGACCCGCACCGGGAAGCGCCCGTTGAGCAGCAGGGCGAGCTGCCCGAAGTTGAGTTCGGGCACCAGGACCTTCTCGAACCGGCCCAGGACCTTCCCCAGGTTGCGGGGGAACGGGTTGAGGTAGCGGATGTGGGCGTGGGCGACGGACTTCCCGCTGGCCTGCGCCGAGCGCACGGCGGACCGGATGGCCCCGAAGGTGCCCCCCCACCCCACGACGAGCAGCTTCCCATCGGATGGCCCGAACACGTCCTGCTCCGGGATGTCGTCCGCGATGCGGGCGACCTTCTCCGCCCGCACCTTCACGATCCGCTCGTGGTCCTCCGGCGAGTAGGAGATGTTGCCGGTGATGTCCTGCTTGCCCAGCCCGCCGATCCGATGCTCCAGGCCCGGCGTGCCCGGCAGGGCCCAGGGCCGGGCCAGTGTCTTTTCGTCCCGGACGTAGGGCAGGAACCCCTCCGGGTCGGTCCGGTGGCGGACCTCGATCCTGGGAATCGTCTCCGGGTCGGGGATGCGCCAGGGTTCGGAGCTGAAGGCCAGGTAGCCGTCCGACAGGAAGATGACCGGGGTCATGCTCCGCACGGCGATGCGAAACGCCTCGATGGCCATGTTGAAACAATCCGCCGGCGTGCGGGGGGCGATCACCGGGATGGGGCTCTCCCCGTTGCGCCCGAACAGCACCTGGAGCAGGTCCGCCTGCTCGGTCTTGGTCGGCAGGCCCGTGCTGGGCCCCCCGCGCTGGATGTCCGCGATGACCATCGGCAGCTCCAGCACAATGGCCAGGTTGATGGCCTCGCTCTTCAGGCAGATGCCGGGGCCGCTGGTGCCCGTGGCCGCGAAGGCCCCGCCGAACGCCGCGCCGATGACCGAGCCCATGGCCGCGATCTCGTCCTCGGCCTGGAAGGTCCGCACGTCAAAGTGTTTGAGGGCCGCCAGCTCCTCCAGGATAGCGCTGGCGGGCGTGATCGGGTAGCTCCCGTAGAAGAGCGTCTTGCCCGCCTTCCGCGCGGCGGTCACCATGCCCATGGCCGTGGCTTCGTAGCCCGTGATCTTGCGGTAGACGCCGGGCTGGGTGGGGGCCTTCGGGACCCGGTAACGCGTCCGGAACTCCTCCATGGTCTCCCCGAAGTGATAGCCCGCCTTCAGCGCCCGCGTGTTGGCCTCCACGACCTGAGGCCGCTTGCCGAACTTCTCCTGGAACCACTGGAGGGTGTTGTCCAGCGGACGGTCGTACATCCAGAACACCAGCCCCAGGGCGAACATGTTTTGAGAGAGGTCTTTCTGCTTGGTGGTGAGGCCCTCCATCCCCTCCAGGGCGTTCCGGTTGAGGGTCGTGAGGGGAACCTTGACCACCCGGTAGCCTTTCAGCGACCCGTCTTCGAGCGGACTGCCCTTGTAGCCCGCCTTTCGGAGGTCGTTCGGGGTGAAGTTGTCGGTGTTGACGATGACCGTGCCCCCCGGCTCCAGGTCCTCGATGTTGGCCTTGAGCGCGGCGGGGTTCCAGGCGACCAGGACCTGCGGCGCGTCGCCGGGGGTGAAGATGTCCTGGCTGGAGAAGTTGACCTGGAAACCGCTCACCCCGGCCAGCGTGCCCTGAGGCGCGCGGATCTCCGCCGGGTAATCGGGCAGGGTGCTCACATCATTTCCCAGCACCGCCGACGTGTTCGTGAACTGCGTCCCGGTTACCTGGATCCCATCCCCGGAGTCCCCGGCAAAGCGGATGGCGACGGATTCCAGTTCCACAACTTCTACTTCCTTGTTATTCGTTGTGGCCACGGTGTCGGCCATATGGAAAACACCTCCTAGTTTTTGGTAGACGTTCAGCGTTCAGCAAAATCAGTGCTGAGTCCTGAGTGCTGAGTCCTGAGTAAAAGCAACTCAGGACTCAGCACTCGTTACTCAGGACTGTTATGCCCCATCCCGGGCCTTCGCCGCCAGCTCAGGTTCGGGCGGAAGGTTGTAGATCGCCTGCGGGAAACGATCGCTCAGGAACTTGATGATGGCAAACTGGGTCAGGTTGCCCACGATCCTGCCGCTGTCGTCCACCACCGGCATGTTCCGGTAGTGCCCCGCGTTCATCAGGTCGAGGGCGTGGCCGACCTGATCGTCAGGGCGCACCGTCTGAGGCGCGGGGGTCATCAGCCGGTCCACGGGTTCCTCCCACGTCGCAGGCGCATCGACGACCTTTCGAAGCACGTCGCGGTCGGTGAAGATCCCGACCAGGCGATCTCTTTTCGCGACCAGCGCGCAGTTGTGTCTCTGCTCCCGCATCCTCTGCAGGACGTCGTTCACCCGCGTGCCGGTCTCCACTATGACATAGGCGGACAGGTCCATGTGAGCGACCCTCTCGGCCCGTAAATCCTGTTGCGGACTCATGGCGATCCTCTTGAAGAGAGAATGAACCGTTGCCTCGGGTATCTAAAATGTAAAGATTTATGGGCAATGGCACAAATGAAAATTCGCGGGAGGGCCCCGTCAGACCGGCAAAAAGGAGGGATCGTCATGTCAGATGATTGTATAGTCCGTCAACTCCCTTTTGACAACCGGCTGTGTCTGATGTATATTTTGAAATAGACCTCATTCTCCCGGAAAAACCCATGCTCCTCCGTCCGCCCCCCCTCCTGCCGTTCACGGCCCTGCGGCTCTTGAGCCACCCCCTGAAGTACGCCCGGCTCGTCCTCCGCCTGCTGATGGACCGCCGGGTTCCCCTCCACCTGAAGGCCCTCCTCGTCGGGGCCGTGGCCTACGTCCTCTCCCCCATCGACGTCGCCCCGGAGATCCTCATCCCCCTGCTCGGCGTGGCCGACGACGTCGCCGTCCTCCTGCTGGCAGTCCACACCCTCCTCACCCGCGCCCCCAGACAGGTCGTGGAGGAGCACGCCCTGGCCATCGCCAGGGTCGGAAAGTAGGGGCGCAGCGTGCTGCGCCCCTACGATTGTACGCCCTGGCACGCGGCCACAAAGTCCGCCGACGTGGACGTGTAGCCGACGAGGTGCTCGATGTTTCTCAGGAAGATGCGGTTGATCCAGCCCCCTTCCGGCAGGGACTCGTCCTTGGTGTCGGGTAGCTCCGGGGCGTTCGTGCCGTCCCGCAGGACGATGACCCGGTAGTTGTTGTAGACCGCGTCGATGATCGTCCCGTAGAAGCAGGCCCGCAGGCTGTAGCCCACGGCCACCACCGTCTGGATCCCCCAGCTTCGGAGGTGCTGGTCGAGGGTCGTGTCCCGGAACCCGCTCCAGACCCACTTCGGGAAGTTCGGCTCGCCCGGCAGCGGGGCCACGCAGTCCAGGTAAGTCGGCTCCCAGTGCTTCGGCAGAGTGGACGGCTGCCAGGCGTTCTTCTTCATCCCCTTCGTCTTCCCCCAGATCTCGAACACGATGTTGCCGGGGTCGGCCACCAGGCGCAGGTCATTGTGGACGTAGGCCACCCGCAGGCCGATGTTCCGGGCTGCGGCCAGCGCCGGGGCGATGAACCGTTCTGTCGTCGGGTTGGGTGCTTTGCCGTCCACGTCCACCACCAGAAAGGCCGTCTCCTCCCGCTTCAGGGAGAGGGTCTCGTAAGCATAATCGTAGTGGGGCGCGAAGTCCCGGTAGTAGCGGATGGGAATGTTGAGTTCGGGCATGGGGGGTCTCCTTAAAAAAAGTTCAAGGTTTGAAGGTTCAAGGTTCAAGGTTCTAACTTTGAACCTTGAACTTTGAACTTTTTAACCGCTGTCAGGTCTGCCATGATACCGGGCCGTTTCGACCGCCTTGCGCCATCCTGCCCGCAGGGCCTCGCAGCGGTCCCGGTCGGCCGCCGGCTCAAAGGTTCGCTCCGGGGGGTTGAGCCCGGCCAGGTCGTCGGGGCCGCCCCAGAGGCCCACGGCCAGGCCTGCGAGCAGCCCCGCGCCCAGGGCGGTGGTCTCGATCATTCTCGGGCGGACGACGGGCACGCCCAGCAGGTCAGCCTGGGTCTGCATCAAGAAGTCGTTCCGGGCCGCGCCCCCGTCCACCCTGAGCGCCGGGACCTTCGCCCCGGCGTCGGCCTGCATGGCGGCGAGGAGGTCGGCGGTCTGACAGGCGATGGATTCGAGGGTCGCCCGGACGATATGGGCCTTTGTGGAGCCCCGCGTCAGGCCCACGAGCGCCCCGCGCGCGCGGGCGTCCCAGTGGGGCGCGCCGAGGCCGGTGAAGGCGGGGACCAGGAACACCCCGCCAGCGTCGGGCACGGAGCGGGCGAGGGTCTCGGTCTCATCCGCGGAGGCGATCAGGCCGAGGCCGTCCCGGAGCCACTGCACCGCGGACCCGGCGTTGAACACGGACCCCTCAAGGGCATAGGCCGTCCCGCCGGACGGGCCGCAGCAGACCGTGGTGAGGAGGCCGTGGCGGGACGGGACGATGCGCCCCCCGGTGCAGAAGAGGGTAAAGCAGCCCGTGCCATAGGTGTTCTTGACGCCCCCTTCCAGGACCGCGCCCTGGCCGAACAGGGCGGCCTGCTGGTCCCCCGCCACGCCCGCGATGGGGATGCCCGCAGGGAGAGGGCCGGAGGCGGTCTTGCCGAAGTCGCCGGAGGAGGGGCGGACCTCCGGCAGGACCTGACGGGGCACGTCGAGCGCAGATAGGAGCCGGTCGTCCCAGGCCAGGTCGCCTATATTGTAGAGCATCGTGCGGGAGGCGTTGGTGGGGTCCGTGGCGTGAACCTGGCCGGCGGTGAGTTTGTGGATCAGCCACGCATCCACGGTGCCGAAGGCGATCTCCCCCCGCTCCGCCCGGGCGCGCAGGCCCGGGATGCTGTCGAGCAGGTGGGCGATCTTGGTGGCGGAGAAGTAGGGGTCCAGGACCAGGCCGGTCCGCTCCCGGATGAGGTCGGCCAGCGGGCGAAGGCGGTCGCACCGCCCGGCCGTGCGCCGGCACTGCCAGACGATGGCGTTGTGAACGGGCGCGCCCGTCCTCCGGTCCCACAGGACGGCCGTCTCGCGCTGGTTGGTGATTCCGATGCCTGCGACCTGAGACCCGTCCACGCGGGCCGAGCGGAGGGCGTCGGTTAGGGCGCGGCAGACCCCCTCCCAGATCGCCTCCGGGTCGTGCTCCACCCATCCGGGCTGCGGGTAGATCTGGGGGACCTCCGCATACCCCCGCCCATGCGCCTCCCCGCGCGGGTCGAGGACCAGGGCCGTGGTCCCCGTGGTCCCCTGGTCTATGGCGAGAATCGTTGTCACGCCTCCCATCGCCTGAGCTCGATCTCCCCGTTCTCCATCACGGCATAGCTGAAATGTTTGACCCAGTCGCCCAGGACCACGAAGGTCCCCTTCTCGTCGCGTCGGAGGGTCGGCCGGTGGAGATGCCCGAAGACCACCACGTCCGCCTCCACGCCAAAGCGCCGGCGGGCCTCGCGGGAGTAGACCTCGACCATATGGCCGCCCAGCGCCCCCCTCAGCGTGGGACGGTTGGAGGCCATCCGGGCCAGCAGCGCGCCCAGGTCGGGGTGGAGCAGGCGAAACAGGGCGATGCAGGTCGGATTGCGCAGGGCCTTTTTCACGAGGCGGTAGAGGCCGCCCCCGAGCAGGTCGTCTCCGTGATCCAGGCAGATGCGCACCCCCTGGTGCCGGACCACGCTCCGGTTGGGGAGGAGGGTGACCCCGACCTCCTTCGACAGGAACGCCCCGATCCAGAGGTCGTGGTTGCCCGGAAGGCAGGCCACCGGGACGCCGGCCTCGACCGTATGGTAGAGTTCAAACAGCACCCGCGCGCCGGCCCTGGGCACCACGGATCGGTATTCAAACCAGAAGTCGAACAGGTCTCCGACGACGTAAAGGGCCTCGGCGTCGTCCCGGATGGCCCTCAGAAACGCGATCAGCCTCTCCTGTCGGTCGCGCTCTGCCCGCTCTCCCCCCCACCCGAGGTGTACGTCAGAGATAAAATACACGCGATTGGGCATGATGGATGCAGGATAAGCATTTCCGGGCCAGAAATCAACTTTTTTCATTCAGGGGCGACCCGGAGGGTCGCCCCTACTCTTTTCATATTGACAAACCTCCGGCCATGCGCTATCATATCCGGGCGCGCCGGGAGGGCATGGCTCGATTTTTCGGGAACTTTTTCTCCCCGGAGGCGGTTTAAAACTCAGCCCGCCACCCCCGGAGAGAACGCGATGCTTATGGCCCACTCCAAGACCCAACACGGCGAACCGACCTCTGACAGCGACGTCCTGGCCGACGTGATGGCAGGGGACGTCGAGGCGTTCGAAAAAATCGTAGATCGCCATAAAAACAGGCTGTTCAACTTTGTCTACCGGTTTGTGGGGGACCGGGAGACGGCGGAGGACATCGTCCAGGAGACCTTTTTGCGGGCCTTTCGCCGCCGCAAGGAGTACCGGGCGATTGCCAACTTCTCCACCTGGCTGTTCACCATCGCGGGGAACCTGGCCAAGAGCGAGCTGCGCCGACGGAAACGCTGGCGATTCTTCTCCCTGAACTGGGACGAGGAGTCGGAGACCGGCATCGAAATCCCCGATGAATCCCATCGGCCCGACACCATGGCCGAGACGGCGATGACGGACGAGATGATCCAGGAGGCCATCGAGTCCCTGCCGGCCAACTACCGGAAGGTGATCCTCCTGCGGGACGTGGAGGGGCTCTCTTACCAGGAGATAGCCAAGATCGTGAGCAGGCCGGTGGGCACTGTGAAGTCGAGGGTCAACCGCGCCCGGCTCCGCCTTCAGCGCCGGCTCAAGATGGAAGGCAGAGATGTAGGGTTGGAGGTTTAGGTTCAAGAGGAGGTTCGTGAGACGCATGACGTGTAGAGATTTTCAAAGCCGGATTTCTGCTTATGTCGAGGAAGAGCAGGACAAGGATGTAGAGCGTCTCATGGACGCGCACCTGAAGGAGTGCCCGGGGTGCGTCGAGGCGCTGAACGGGGTGCGAGGGATACGGGCCAGGTTGGGCCGACAGGAGCAGGTCCGGCCGTCGCCCGACTTCACCTTTGCCGTCCGGGGAAAGCTCCTGATGGAGGCCGCGCGGTCCCGGCGGGGCCTCACGGCCCGGATAACGGCCTGGCTGTTCCCGACCGTCCCCCGAACGATGCTGGCCGGGGCCTTCGCCGTGGTGGTGGTGGCGGGCCTGGCGCTGATCGTCAACGGCCCGAATCGCCCCTTCTCCACCCCAAAATCCCGCACCCAGAATGCAGGAGAGCCCCCCCCCTCTCAGGTCCACGAGATCCCCAGCCATTACGTCCTGGAGCGCATCCCCCCCTCTTCTCGCCGCGGTATGGCGATCTCCTCCCGCGCCTACAAGACCCGTGGCGACACCCTCTCCGCCCCGCACGGCGGGCGGACGGCCAACGTGCAGTACGTCCGTTTCTAAAACTCAATGAACAGGAAAAACGACATCCGTCTCTCCCTCGCGCCCTGGTGGGGGATGCTTCTGACCTGTGCCCTCACCCTGGGGGCTGCCCCGTCCGGCCTGGCGGCGGACGGGCGCCTGCTGAGGGCGATGGAGGAGGAGATCGCGTCGATCGTGGAGAAGAACCGCTCCTGCGTCGTGAGCATCCACACGATCACGACGCGACGGCTCAACCTCGGCCAGAATGCGTCAGGCGTGGGGGTGACCGTGCGTCACAACGTCGGCTCCGGGGTCATCTTTGACGCCGGGGGACACATCCTGACGACCGCCGAGGTGGTCCGGGGGGCCGACCAGATTCAGGTCTCCCTGGCGTCGGGACGAATGGTGGACGCGGACCTGGTGGCGATGGACGAAGACTCCAAAGTGGCCGTGGTGTGGCTCCGGGGCAAGGTCCCCCACTGTCCCCGCTTCGGCGATTCCGACAGGGTTCGGACGGGGCACTACGCCTTCATTCTCGGCAACGCCTACGGGACGATGGCCCCCTCGATGGGCACGGTCGCCGAGTTTCACGACGACGACGACCTCATCCAGATCAGCGGCTATGCCCGGCCCGGCAACAGCGGGGCGGCGGTGTTCAACAGCGAGGGGCGGGTCATCGGGATCGTCCGGGGCATCCTGGCGCAATCCCATCAGGAGGAGGCCTCCGGCGCAGACGGCGCGGACGAGGCGGGATGGAACGCGGTCCCGGCCACCCTCCTGGCCATCCCGATCAACCAGGCCCAGGAGGTCGCCCAGCGGCTGATCTCCGGGGGATGGCTCGGCATGGAGGTCAAATTCGACCCCCGTGGGACCGCGGCGACCTCCCAGGGGGAGACGGACGGGCCCGCAGACGGGGCCGGGCTGCCGATCATTTCCAAGGTGGTGGCGGACGGGCCCGCGGACAGGGCCGGGCTGCAACTTGGCGACCTGGTCGTTTTCTACAACGGCCAGAAGATCGTGGATGGATACCATCTGGCGCGGCTGGTGACGGAGACGCCGGTGGGGCGCGAGGTACAGGTCGGCCTGTTGCGCGATGAGCAGTCCGTGTCCGTCCAGGTCAGGGTCGGCCAGCGTCCCGGCCAGGCCCCCCAGAAGACGCCTCCTCCGGTGGCCTACAGGCCGGCCCACCACAGCCCCGAGACGCCCGAGATGCTCCTTCAGAGGCTCCGGAGCCTCGACCCTCAGACGCTCCGGGACCTCCAGCTGCAGATGCAGATGCTCATCCAGCAGCAGGAGGGCAAGAAGGACAAATAGGCCGGATACAACAGCAGGTTGCGCAAAGGCCCGACGCGACGGCGTCGGGCCTTTTTTTGTTTTAAAGGACAATTGCATTTGCTTATATTAAGGTGGGTTGTGGACCTGTTGGACGAAGGAGGTCGCTATGAAGGTAGGGCTTGACAACGGTAGCCCATAGTGAGCAATACCCTGTGCCTCCGATCGTCTTCTATGACAACGTACCGGGAGGCGCAGGTCTTATCGCTCGGATAAAGGAGGACAGCCAAAGATGAGTGAACAACTGACCAACATGCTGCTCGCATTTGAAGCCGATCACACGTGGATTAACAGCAATCTGGACGCGCTCCTGACGCAATACACCGACCAGTGGGTCGCGGTCAGGGAGGGTAGGGTGATTGCCAGCGCCCCTGATCTGGATAGCCTGCTGTCCGGGTTGTCAGACCCCGCCCATACATGTGTGGAATTCATCACCCGTGAGCCGCTGGAGATGGTGCTGTGATCATTCGAGGCCGTTTTATCGGGGATGCGCCGTATTTTTCAGTCCACTTGCGATCAGCCCATTGTCAAGGACTGGTCTGGTTGCTGGCGGATACCGGCGCATCCCGTACAACCCTCCTGGACCGCGACGTGAAACTCCTGGGCATCGGAGGTCAGGCCCTGGAACCGGCATCGTTGCCCATCGTCGGCATCGGAGGCAGCGTGCGTTCATTCTTGATCCGGGACGTTGAGATTACATTGGCGTCGGACGAAGGAGATGTGGCGCTACGACAGGATATTTGGGTTGTACAACACAGCCTGACACAGCTGCCTCCTGATGAGGTCTCACGTATCCTCAGACTTCCTTCAATCCTGGGTCGTGATCTGATCAACCGGTTTCATTTCACGTGCGACTACCAGGCTGGGACTGTGCAGTTGGAGCGGTGAAATAAGGGTTTTGGGACATCAAAAGGAGAGCGGTTATGATCGACCTATCAGGCCGCGTGGCCCTGATCACCGGCGCGTCGCGCGGCATCGGGCGCGGGTGCGCCCTGGAGATGGCGAAGGCCGGGGCGGACATCGTCGTGAACTACAACGCCCACGCGGAGGACGCGGCGGAGGTCGTGGGCCAGGTGGAGAGACTGGGGCGCAGGGCGGTGGCCGTGCAGGCGAACGTGGGGGAGCGGCCCGCCGTGGACCGCCTGGTGCGCGCGGCGCTGGAGCGGTTCGGGAAGGTGGACATCCTGGTCAACAACGCCTACCGGAGCATCCGAAAGCCGTTCCTGGACCTGACGGATGAGGACGTGGAGGCCACCTGGGCCGTCTCCCTCTGGGGCGTGTTCCGGTGCAGCCAGGCCGTGGCCCGCCACATGGCGGAGCGGAAACAGGGGGGCAAGATCCTCATCATCAGCTCGGTGCTCTCGTTCATCCCCTTCCCCACCTCGCTCGCCTACAACACGGCCAAGGCGGGCATCAATCAGATGGCCTTCACGATGGCCGCGGAGCTGGCCCCGCACCGCATCTGCGTGAACGTGATCGAGCCGGGGTGGACGGACACGCCGGGGGAGCGGCAGTTCGCCACGGAGGAGCAGCTTCAGGAGGGGGGGAAGAGGCTCCCGCTGGGGCGGCTGGGGCGGCCGGACGAGCTCGGCAAGATGGCGGCGTTCCTGGCCTCGGACGCGGCGGACTACATCACCGCGGGCCGCTTTCGGGTGGACGGCGGCATCTGGCTGCCGGGCGGCCTGTCCCGGTGACGGCCTTGAGCGCCGTGACCTTCCTCGACCGCCGGGTGGAGCCGGCGGCCCTGTTCCGGCGTCTCGCCCGGGAGCCGTATCCCTTCTGGCTGGACAGCAGCCTCCCCTCCGGGCGCATCGGGCGCTTCTCGTTCGTGGGCGCCGCCCCTTTTCTGGTCCTGCGATCCCGCGAGGGGCGCACGGAGCTGATCCGGGGGGGAGAGGTCCGGCGGATCGACCGGGACCCGCTCGACGTCCTCGCGGAGGTCCTGAAGGCCCATCGCGCCGACGCCCCTTCGGAAGGAATCCCCTTCTGCGGCGGGGGCGTCGGATACCTGGGCTACGACCTGGGCCGGCGCTATGAGCGGCTTCCGGCCCGCCCCCCGGACGACCTCGGCCTGCCGGACCTGCACGTCGCCTTCCACGGCGCGGCCATCGCGTTCGACCACGAGGCCGGGCGCGTCTGCGTCTGCGGGCCCTTCGGGGACGCGGTCCGCCACCTGAGCCGCCAGGTCGAGGCCATCGCCGCGGCGACGAAAGAGACGCCCGAAGACGCCTCGCGCGTCCAGGGGGGCATCCCCCTCACGTCGAGCTTTTCGCGGGGGGAATATACGGATGCCGTCCGGCGGGTGAAGGACTACATCGCGGCCGGGGACGTCTACCAGGTCAACCTCTCGCAGCGGTTCCTCGCCCGGCTGCCCACGGACCCCCTCGCCCTCTACCTCCGGCTCCGGCAACGCAGCCCCGCGCCCTTCTCCGCCTACCTGGACCTGGGCGACGCGCAGATCCTCAGCTCCTCTCCAGAACGGTTTCTGCGGGTGTATGGGAGAGATCGCACCGTGGAGACCCGGCCCATCAAGGGGACGCGCCCTCGCGGGGAGACCGGGGAGGAGGACTGTCGCCTGACCGCCGAGCTGCTCCAGAGCGAGAAGGACCGGGCCGAACTCGTCATGATCGTGGACCTGGAGCGGAACGACCTGGGGCGCGTCTGCCGGTTCGGGTCCGTTCGCGTCCCGGAGTTGATTGCCCTGGAGCCCTACGCCAGCGTCTTCCACCTCGTGGCCACGGTCACCGGAGAACTCGCCCCGGGCCGGGGCGTGGCGGACCTCCTCCGGGCGACTTTTCCGGGCGGGTCCATCACGGGCGCGCCCAAGCTGCGGGCGATGGAGATCATCGACGAGCTGGAGCCCGTGAGCCGGGGGCCCTACACGGGGTCCCTCGGCTACTTCAGCTTCTCCGGGGACGCGGACCTGAACATCCTCATCCGGACGCTGATCGTCAGGGGAGACCGGGTCTGCTTCCACGCGGGCGGGGGCATCGTGGCCGACTCCGACCCCGACGCGGAGTATGAGGAGACCCTGCACAAGGCGAGGGGGATGATGCGGGCGCTGGGGGCGACTATGGGCGACGGCTGATGCCTGACGGCTGCTCGCCGTCGTAGGCCTCGTGTCTCCGCCGCCGCCGGCTGATCTGGTCCTCCACCGTGTTTCTGGACACGACCTCGTAGAGCACGGCCTGTTTCCCCTCCCGCCGGCGGAGGATGCGGCCGAGGCGCTGCACGTGCTCCCGGATGCTCCCGCTCCCGGACAGGACCACCGCCACGTTGGCCTCCGGGATGTTCACGCCTTCGTTCAGGACCTTCGAGGTCACGACGGTCAGGTAGTTCCCCCGGTTGAACCCCTCCAGGATGGCCTTCCTCTCCTTTGTGCGCGTCTGATGCGTGATCGCCGGGACCAGGAACTCCTGCGAGATCGCGTAGGCCGTCTCATTGTCGTTCGTGAAGATCAGCACCCGGTCGCGGGGGTGCCTCTTGAGGAGGTCCTCCAGGACGCGGAGCTTGGCCGCCGTGCCCAGGGCCACGCGGCGGTAGCGCTGGTAGGCCAGCATCGCCCGCCGGCCCGCCGACGACTGGGCGGAGAGCATGACGAACCGCTTCCAGCCGTCCGCCGTGCCCACGGACAGCCGGTGAGACTCCAGAAATTCCCGGTACTCCGCGTGAGCGGCCTCATAGACGGCCCGCTCCTCGGCGACCATGGAGACCTCCATCCGCTCGGTCGTGTACTCGGCCAGGTAGTCGCCGGAGAGGTCCCGGATGCCCCGCGCGTAGACGAGCGGGCCGACCAGCGCGTCCAGGAGGAGGTGGCGGCCGTCGGCCCGCTCGGGGGTGGCCGTCAGCCCCAGGCGGTACGGGGCGATGGCCATCTCGGCGGCGTGGCTGTAGAACTCGCCGGGGAGGTGGTGGACCTCGTCGAAGACGGCCAGCCCGAAGGCGTTGCCGTAGCGGTCCATGTGCATGTAGGCGCTGTCGTAGGTGGTGACGGTCAGGTCCCGCACCTCGTGATATCCTCCGCCCAGGATGCCCACCTCCCGGTCGAACGCCTTCGTGAGCAGGTCGTACCACTGGTTCATCAGGTCGATGGTGGGGGCCACCACCAGGGCGCTGCGGCGCACGTGGGCCAGGGCCATCAGGGCCACGTGGGACTTGCCGGAGCCTGTGGGGAGCACCACCACGCCCCGGCAGCCCCGCTCGACCCACGCGTCGAACGCCTCCTGCTGGTGCGGGTGCGGGTCGGGCGGGTCGCGCAGGGAGAGGGTCAGCCGGCTGTAGCGCGGGACCGTGTCCTCCGGGGGGGCGCCCCGGCGCTTGAGCGCCTCCACGGCGGCCCGGTAGTGGTGGGCCTGCGCGCGCCAGGCGTCCACGCGCCCATCCCACGCGAACCCGGAGGGAGGCTCAAAATCGGGCGGCGGGTCCTTGATCAGGAGGGTGCCTTCGTCGTACAGGAGGCGCATACGGCACAGATTTCCGCTTGACACTGCGCGGGTGGTATGGTATATTGCGGATTGCGGATTGTGGACCTATCCCCCCGGCCATTCTGAAGGAAAGGGGGAGGAGACCTTAATGGCTTTTCAAGGCGCCCTAGCTCAGTTGGTAGAGCAACGGACTGAAAATCCGTGTGTCGTTGGTTCGATTCCGACGGGCGCCACCATATAACACGTTGCACAAGAATATAATACGAAAACTCCCCACGTGGGGAGTTTTTTCGTTTAGGGCTGCGTCGCCATTGACAAGAACGGAGAGGCAGACAGACGATGGCAAAGGTTGACAGGGATGAAAAAGAGACGGGGCGGCTGGCAACGGTCGCCCCGGCATTCTCAGAATGCTTGATATACCGTCCTCTATTTGGTATTTTTAGGATGTCGGAGGTAAACCTGTCTGAAATTTAACAGGAGATTGCCATGAGCGAGACAAAGACACTTGAGCATAACCTCCCGATCCATTCGGACCCGGAGATCATGAGCGGGGTTCCTGTTTTCTGTGGAACCCGTGTGCCCGTTCAAACCCTCTTTGACTACCTGGCGGATGGGTGCAGTGTGCCCGAGTTTCTTGAGAATTTCCCAACGGTCAGCCATGATCAGGTCATGCAGGTTCTTGAAGTTGCCTCATCCCGTGTGATAGAGGGAGTTCCATCCCGGTGAAAATCCTCGTCGACGAGAGCCTTCCGCGCTATCTCAAGAGGGTCCTGGCGGAGCATGAGGCTCAGACCGTCCAGGAGATGGGCTGGGGAGGCATTAAGAACGGCCCTCTCCTGGCCCTGGCCGAGTCCACTTTCGATGTCTTTCTCTCAGGAGATAAGAACCTGCGTTACCAGCAAAATCTGGCCGGACGGAGATTGGCCGTGATCGTGTTTCCTTCCAACCGGTTGAGCGTTGTCAAAACCCTGGAAGATAAGCTGAAATCCCGGATTGCACAGGTCCAGGCCGGGGACTACATTGAGTTGTGATTTCTTCTATCTCCTCGCGTTCTGGTGTCGCAAAAGTGACGCGGGCGTAGCATTCTCCATCGACTCTATTGGTGTTGATCAACGTGCCGTCGATGTCAAAAATGGCGAAGTTCATGCCTTCCTCGTTACCAATCCCGCCACAGATGCCCGCTATTTTCTTGTCTTCCACAGATCGGTAAAGCTTCTTCACGGCAACTTCCCCTCCTTCCCCTCATCCTCAGATCGGCCTAACCCATGGACGCTTCCCCCAGGCGCGTGAAAGATGGAGACGCGGCTGAGACCTTACCCCCGAAACGCAGGATCGCCAAATTTCTCACAGAGGCGAAGGAAAAGAGATGCCAGATCAGAGACGAATTTTGATTCACCAACCTTTTCGAATTGAGACCAAGAAGCTGCAACGGAACTCACTCCCCCTTCGTCGTTTACACTTTCACTTTCCGTGATCTCACCAAGAACAGATCCGATTGACTCAACAGTATATGGTGATCTTTTCCTCCAGATGTATGCCCACAGCCTCAATCCCCCTGGTTCGGCCCATAGACAGACTGATTGATCGTCGGTTTCCGCCTGGAAATAATACCCATTATCCCAACTTCCAACAGGCTTTTTGGGAGGATACCATCTCATCTTATGGGGCAGGGTCTTTTCACTGAGTCGTTCTCGTGTCTGTCTAAGGATTTCCCGCCAAGCTTCAAGCTTTGGATCGTCCACTGTCGGTGGCTCTCGATCTATAGATTGACCACCGTGAAGAATGGGCACAATAATACGCCCTTCCTCCTGAGCATATTGTCGGAGTTCGAGAAGGCAGAGATTCATTCCAGAAGAACCTGGACGCCCAATGTACGACACGATCCTTTTTAAACTCGGTCGCAAGCCCTCAACGACAACGACCAATCGAAATGTCCCTTCCCTCAAATGTCTACCGATCCTGTTTCGGACGGTTCCGTCGTCTAACTCGGCGTCTTTCGCACGTTCGCAGATCAATTTGGCGAGGTCGCAGTCAAGTTGGCCCCCACTTATTTCCTGTCCCTCACAAACCTCCTGTAATTCCTCGTAGCTCCACTGATAGAGGTCCGAAGCATAGTCCAGAAGCTGCCCGATAACCTCCCTTCTGGATTCATCATTTCTGGCAAGCTTGCACTCGACAATGGTTACTGATCCATCCTCGCTGAACCCCAAGAGATCGACGTAACCCGCCTCCAACTCCACCTCTTTGACGAAGAACCTTACAGGTTTTTCAGCAAGACCAAACTGCACCAAAGGGAGTAATTCAGGGTTTGACAACAAGAGCGATTGTAACTCGGCTTCATCCGTAAAAGGGGAACTCTGGACGGAGAGCCAGGACGCCTTTTTCTTGTTTTCTATCAGGATCATTGTTCCTCTCTCTCCTGATCCTCTCTCCCCATCCGATACTTGATGAGGTTCCTACAAACGCAACAAGCCGCACCTGTCCGATGCGGCTTTTATTATTGCTCTCTCTTTATGTATGCGCGAACGGCCATGACCCCCTCCCGACGCTTAAACGCACAGTGAACGGGCCTGTCTACGCGAGTAATATAGGACGGGATTATGCAGGCGTCAAGGGTAAAATGGGGTCAGGAAACCGATTTGGGATGGCTACGATTCTGCGCGGTCGTGTTCTGATCAGACCAGGCCCCGCGCCACCGCGTCCGTTAGGCGACACGCCCGCGCAGCGGCCTTCACGTCGTGCACGCGCACCGCATCCGCGCCGTTGGCGATGCACAGGGCCACGGCGGCCAGGGTGCCCTCCAGGCGGTCCTCGACGGGGATCGGAGGGGTCGGAGAGGTGGTCACGCCCACGAACGCCTTGCGGGAGGGGCCGATCAGGAGGGGGGCGCTGAGAGCGCGGAACTCGCGGAGGCGGGCGATGATCTCCAGGTTGTCCCGGAGGCGCTTGCCAAACCCCAGTCCGGGGTCGATCAGGATGCGGTCAGGAGAGATGCCGGACTGCGCGGCGAACGCGATCCGCTCCCGCAAAAACGCCAGGATTTCCCCGATGGCGTCGTCGTAGGTCGGGTTCTGCTGCATCGTCCGGGGCGTCCCCTTCATGTGCATGAGCACGACCGGGACGCCCCGCTTCGCCACGAGGGGGGCCATGCCGGGGTCGAGCCGGAGGGCGCTGATGTCGTTGACCAGGTCCGCCCCGGCGTCCAGCGCCCGCCGCGCCACCCCGGACTTGGTCGTGTCCACCGAGATCGGGGCCGGGCAGTCCCTCGCGATCCGCTCCACCACCGGGACCACCCGCCTCGTCTCCTCCTCCTCCGACACCGGCCCGGCCCCGGCCCCGTAAGGCCCGGCGGGCCGGGTGGATTCCCCTCCCACGTCGATCAGGTCCGCCCCCTCCTCCACTAGGGCCGCGACCTGTCGCGCCGCAGCGTCGGCCCCGGCGTACCGCCCGCCGTCGAAGAAGGAATCGGGGGTGACGTTCAGGATGCCCATGATCAGCGTGCGCTCCCCAAAGGTGAGCGTCGCCCGGCCACAGGGCATGACAATCAGGTCGTGAGGCATAGGTGTATCAACGAACATGCCACTTTTCTTTAGAAGAAAAGTGGCACAAAAGAATCGTACTCAAACGCGGTTACACTCAATCTTCCGGCGTCGTCTTCTCCGGCTCCTGAGCGAGCGGTTTGGCCTCCTCGTCCTCCCGCTCCCTGTCCTTCGATTCTCGTCCCCTGTCCCTGGCCCCCTGTCCGCTCCGCCCGTTCCCGTGCTGCCCGTTCCCCCGGTGCCGGTGGTGCGCGGGGCGGCGAAGGACCTCCCCGGCCAGGAGCCGGTCGATCTGGGACCCGTCCAGCACCTCAAACTCCAGGAGCGTGTTGACGAGCAGGTGGAGCTTGTCCTCGTTCGCCCGGAGGAGGTCCTCCGCGCGTCTCTCCGCGCTCGTGACGATCTCCTTGATCTCCTCGTCGATCGTCTGCGCGGTCCGCTCGCTGTAGTCCCGGTGCTGGGCGATCTCCCGGCCCAGGAAGATTTCCTCCTCCTTCTTCCCGTAGGTCATCGGGCCGAGCCGTTCGCTCATCCCCCACTCGCAGACCATGTTCCGGGCGATGGCCGTGGCCCGCTCATAGTCGTCCGCCGCCCCGTTGGCCGTCTCCCCGAACACGACCTTCTCGGCCACCCGCCCCCCCAGGATCATGGTGATCCGGTCGAACCAGTAGCTCTTCGGGTGCACGTGCCGCTCGTCCAGGGGCAAAAAGTGCGTGACGCCCAGCGCCCTCCCGATCGGGATGATCGTCGCCTTGTGCACGGGGTCGCTGCCGGGGATCAGCTTGGACACCAGGGCGTGCCCGATCTCGTGGTAGGCCACCAGACGGCGCTCCTCCTCCGGGATGATCAGGCTGCGGCGCTCCGCCCCCATCATCACCTTGTCCTTGGCCGCCTCGAAGTCCAGCATGGTCACCCGGTCCCGGTTGTAGCGCGACGCCAGCAGCGCAGCCTCGTTGACCAGGTTGGCCAGGTCCGCCTGCGACAGGCCCGGCGTGGCGCGGGCCAGGACCTTCAGGTTGACGCCCTTGGCCAGCGGGATGTGGCGCGTGTGGATGGCCAGGACCCCCTCGCGCCCCTTCACGTCGGGCCGGTCCACGACCACCTGCCGGTCGAACCGTCCGGGCCGCAGCAGCGCGGGGTCCAGCACGTCGGGCCGGTTCGTGGCCGCGATCAGGATGACCCCCTCGTTGGACTCGAACCCGTCCATCTCCACCAGGAGCTGGTTGAGGGTCTGCTCCCGCTCGTCGTGCCCGCCCCCGATCCCCGCGCCCCGGTGCCGCCCCACCGCGTCGATCTCGTCGATGAAGATGATGCACGGGGCGTGCGCCTTCCCCTGCTCGAACAGGTCGCGCACGCGGGAGGCCCCCACGCCCACGAACATCTCCACGAAATCGGACCCGCTCATGCTGAAGAACGGGACCCCCGCCTCCCCGGCCACGGCCTTGGCGATGTAGGTCTTTCCGGTGCCCGGCGGCCCCACGAGCAGGACGCCCTTCGGGATGCGCCCGCCCAGCTTCTGAAACTTGCGGGGGTCCTTGAGGATCTCGATGATCTCCTGGAGCTCCTGCTTGGCCTCCTCCGCCCCGGCCACGTCCTTGAACGTGACCTTGGGCTTGTCCTCCGACACGAGCTTGGCCCGGCTCTTGCCGAACGAGAACGCCCCCTTGGGGCCCCCCTGCATCTGCCGGAGGATGAAGATCCAGAGCCCCGCGAACAGGAACCAGGGGAGCATGTTGAACAGGAAATTGAGCCAGTTGTAGGGCTTGGTCTTGAACTTGAAGTCGACGCCGTACTCCTCCCACTCCTTCCGGGTCTGGGAGTCGATGATGCCCAGGTTCACGACGAAGTGCTGATAGGACTTGGTGTTCCCCGCCTCGTCCTGCAGGGGCTCCGGCTCGGCCAGGTGCCCCTGGAAACTCGTCTCCACGATGTCGGCGCTCCTGATCTTGCGGCCCTGGAGCAGCTCTCGATAGGTCTTGAAGCTGATCACCGCCGTGTCCGAGGGGATGTTGCTGCCGAAGAACTTGGCCGCAAAGATGACGACGAGGAAGAAGAAGATCCAGAGGAACAGGACCTTGGATGCCCGGCGCCACTGGAACCCGCGCGAAGGTCCCCCCTTCCGCTTGCCCCGCCCCGGCTGACGCCCCTCCGCGGAGACGCCCCTGTCCCGGTCCCTGAGAGGAGCGCCGGGCCTGGAGGAAGACGGACCGGACGACCGCTCCCCCCCCTCCTCCGATTCCTCGACCTCCGGCCTCTCCTGATCTCTCTCACTCATAAGAAATGTCCTTAGAAATGTCCTTAGAAATATCCTTACTTCTTTTAACGCGTATATGAACCACCCGTTTCGTCCGGCCCGTCACCCGCGCGGCGTGCGAGAGCCGATGGCCCACGACCCACACGATGGCCCCACTGCCCGTCAGGACCGGCACGCTGTCCCGCAGGGGGCGGGGGACCCTGGCGTCGGCCAGCAGGTCGCTCACCCGCTTGGTCCCGGCCATGCCCAGGGGCTGAAATCGGTCCCCCTTTCGCGCGTTCCGGATCGTCGCCCCCTGCGCGAAGGCGCGGAGGTCCGCGAACGCCTCGTCAGGCCCGGCCCTCCGGATGGACGCCCCCACTTCGGAGGCAGAATGAACGCTGACCGTGAGGACGAGGCCCAGGGCCGGGATTGTCGTCCGTCCGGGGATCTGGAGCGGCGTCTCGAAGGCCGGCGTCGGCCTGGCGAAGATCAGGGCGTCAGAGGCGCGGCAGACGCCGACCCCGGCGGAGACCCTGAGCGCCCTTGCGGGACCGTGCAGGGCGCTCAGGACGCGCCCCACGACCTCGAACGAGAGCGCGTCGCCCCGGCATCCGGCCCCGGCCAGGGCCCGCCGGATGACCCGGCGCTGCAACGCTAAATGATAACCTAAAACCCGTTGAACATCAAGGACTATCTTTCCGGGAGGGGAGGGCCTTTGCGCCCGGACGAACGCCCGATGAACGACCCCCTCCAGCCACGCCTCCTCCTCCGAAAGGATGGAGGCCGTGCGGGCCAGGACGCCCTCCACATCCGGGTTGTAGTCCCGCCGGAGCCGGGGGAGCAGGTCGCGCCGGATGCGGTTGCGCGTGAAGCGCACGTCCCGGTTCGTGGCGTCCCGCCGGAAGGGGAGGCCCCGGAGGGTCAGGTAGCGCTCCACCTCCCCCCGGCTCACGCCGAGCAGGGGGCGCACCCAGACGCCGTCCCGCACCGGCCGCATCGCGCCCAGCCCCCCGCGTCCGCTCCCCCGGAGCAGGCGGAGCAGCACCGTCTCCGCCTGGTCGCTCCGCGTGTGCCCCAGGGCGATTCGAGAGGCCCCGACCCTGCGCCGGGCCTCCTCCAAAAACCGCAGGCGCGCCTCCCGCGCCGCGTCCTCCAGGGAGCGCCCCTCCGCCCTTGACAGCGCCCCCACGTCGCAGACGCCCGCCTCACACGGAAGTTGCATCTGTTTCGCCGCCCGCTCCACGAATCGGGCGTCCGCGTCGGACGCCCGGCCCCGGAGCCGGTGGTTGAGGTGGGCCACGCAGAGCCGGATGCCCAGCGCCTCGCGCAGCCGGGACAGGAGGTCGAGCAGGCAGATCGAGTCCGGCCCCCCGGACACGGCGACCAGGACCGTCTCCCCCGGCCTGAACATGCCGTGTTCCAGGATACAGGCGCGGACCTTTTCAAGGAGGTCGTCGGAGTCTGTTTTCACGCTTACATCCTTCCTGCCCCACCACTCTGGCAACCCATTTGCTTTCCAACTTTTTTTACTCAGCAGGATGGGTTGCGAGCGAGTGCAGCAACAGGCAGGGGGGCAAGAAAAATGGTTTTCCGCTGTCACCAGTCCTCTTCATCGAGGCTGCCCATCACCAGAAGCTCCTTGCCGTCCTTCAAGCGCACCCGCCGTCCAACTCTCTGTTCAAATTCCCTGAGCACTTCCACAGATTTTCCCGTCCGACTGAGCTCATTGAAATCCTCAGCCGTAAATAGAGGCGTTTCGGGGGCGTCTGGCAGAGTGAGCACGTATTCGAGAAACAGGTTGCGAGCCCCGATCAGATCGCGCGGGAGACGAATGCCCTCCCGTCGGTTGACTTCCAGCCCTTTTAAAATCTCCTTTTTGGCATCAGCTTCACTTATCGGGGCTAATCGTATGTCTCGTTGTCTCCAGGTGTCTACAAATTCCTGAACTGCTTCTTCTGGAGAACGTGACGGAAAGATCATAATGTCTTTGACAGCCCCTTCCCAAGGTGGGTTGAAGTCTATGAGAAAGTTCATCCCCTGAACGTTGCGCCGTCGGTGGTCTGTGTACCAAAAAACCTCGATCAAACCCTGTGAATCGTCGGCATACGTGTAAGCCCGATAAAAGTGCGTTCGTTGCTCGACCTTTTGTAGGGCAGACAGGTCAGCGCCAGCGCCCTCAAGCCAGATAGAGGCTCGCTCTCGACCCCCTTCGTAGATGTTATGCCGCTCCATGAGCTTCAGCAGTGCATCTGCGTAGCTGCGTTCACCCAGCCATTCGGGCACTACTTCGTCCAGGCGACCCTGGACTCGCCTCCCGGCGCTGTGATAAGCTCTGAGCAAAACAGGGAGGAAATCGTATGCCTTCAACCCATCAAATACAGCATCCAATTCTGCCTTGAGTGCCTGCGCATCTTTTTCAGCCAGGGTCTCGTCACCCAGCAGTGCATCCAAACGTGGACGCAGCAGCGTAAGCGGCGGAATGTTCGGCGCACGCTGCTTTGACTTACGTTTTTTTCGGGACTTCCCGCTCATAGGGTGTTTCCTTTACTTTTCTTGATCTTCTCTGCGTCCTCTGCCTCCTCTGCGGTTCAATGCTTTTCATCCGTATCCCGCAATCACGATCACCCCGGCGAAGATCACGCCCGCCGCCACCGTGCGGACCAGCCCGAACCCCTCCCGCATCCCCACGGCCCCGAACAGCGCGGCCAGGACCACGCTCATCTCCCGCACGGCCCCCACGTAGCTGACGTTGGCGTCCTGCATGGCCCGCAGGACGAGCAGGTAAGACAGGAGGTTCATCGCGCCCACGGCCAGGATGGGCAGGGCATTGGCCCGCCACTCCGCCGCCACGGCGGCGACGCCCCTCTGGATCAGGAAATAGGGGGCCGGGAAGAGGGCCACGAACGCGAACATGAGCACGATGTAGAGGTCCGGCGGGATGCGCCCCACCGCGACCTTGTCTATGGAGGAGTAGATCGAGATCAGGACCCCCACGACCAGCGCCCACCGCGTCCCCGGCGCGCGCAGGAGGTGGAGCGGATGCCGCAACCTCCGGAGGGACTCCTGGTGAATGGCCTGGATGCCCAGGGCGATCATGGCGATGCCCAGGCCGCCCCACAGGGACACCCGCTCGCCCAGCAGCAGGACGGCCCACAGGGCGATGAACGCCGGGGCCGACCCCCGCGCGATGGGGTACACGAGGGAGTAGTCCCCCCGCTCGTAGGCCCGCGTCAGCGCCGCGTAGTAGGCCACCTCCGTCGCCCCGCTGGCGATCACGAACCGCCAGTCCACGCCCCGCAGCGCGTCCAGGTCTTTCAGGACAAGAGGAGAGAAAAGGAGGGTCGCGGCGCACATCGCGCACCAGGTGAAGACCTGCTTGTCCCGGCTCCGCTTGACCAGGAGGTTCCACGAGGCGTGCAGCAGCGCGGCGCAGAGGAGCAACAGGAGGGCGCGAAGGGTCACGTCAGGGATCTGGCGATAGGGATGGCGATGACTTTCATATCCTCATCTCTGATAGCAAGCTACACCTTCCACGCGCCCCCTGTCAAGCCATTTTTCTGTTGACATATTGACATGGCTTGCCAGGTTATGCTATATTTCCCTTCGAGGTTGTTATGAAAATCACCGACATCGAGGCCATCTATCTTCGGCTGCCCCAGGTCACCGCGGCCTGCGACGGCACGCAGGACACCCTCCTGGTGAAGGTCCACACGGACGCGGGGCTGGTGGGCTACGGCGAGGTCGACTCCTGCCCGCTGGTGGCGAAGGCCGTCATCGAGGCCCCGCTCTCCCACCAGATCTGCTGCGGCCTCCGGGACCTGCTGAAAGGGGAGGACCCGCTCGCCGTCGAGGCCCTCCACAAAAAGATGTATGAGGGGACGATCTACTTCGGCCGGCGCGGGGCCGTGCGGCACGCCATGGCCGGCGTGGACGTGGCCCTGTGGGACCTGCGGGGGAAGGCCCTCGGCCAGCCCGTCTACAGGCTCCTGGGCGGCCCCTTTCAGAAGTCCTTCAAGGCCTACGCCAGCGTCCTGTTCGAGGAGACGCCGGAGGCCACCGGCGACCTGGCGCGGAGGCTGATCGGGAAGGGCTTCCGGGCCGTCAAGTTCGGGTGGGGGCCGATGGGCAGGGACGAGGCCATGGACGTCGCCCTGGTCCGCGAGGCCCGAAAGGGGATGGGGGAGGACATGGACCTGATGGTGGATGCCGGACTGGTCTACGACGCGAAGACGGCCATCCGGCGGGCGCGGCAGTTCTCCGATTACAATATCTTCTGGCTGGAGGAGCCCCTCCCTCCCGACGACTTAGACGGCTACCGCCGCCTGAGCGACGCCACGGACGTGCGCATCGCCGCCGGGGAGCAGGAGGCGGACCTGGCCGACTTCGAGCGCCTGATGGACGCGGGCGGAATCGACGTGGTCCAGCCCGACCCGGCGCGGTGCGGCATCTCCGGCATGCTGGCCGTCGGACGCGCCGCCGCGCGCCGCAACCGGGTCGTCGCCAACCACACCTTCAAGAGCGGCATCACCATGGCGGCCTCGCTCCACGCCCTCGCCGCCCTGCCCAACGCCATCCGGTTCGAGTACTGCATGGCCGACTCCCCCCTCCGCCACGACCTCACGGCCCAGAAGTTCCCGCTCGCGGACGGCCGTGTCTCCGTGCCGGAGGGGCCGGGGCTGGGGGTAGAGGTGAATGAAGGGGTGATCGAAAAGTATAGGCAGTGAAAATCCGACCCCTCCCCCCATCCCACCACCCCACCTGTCGCTCCCATGAGGTCGCGACCCACCACCCTCCCAGAGGGAGAGGGGGAGCAGGCATGTCTAAACGATAAGGGCGCGACGCAGAAGGGCTAACCACCGGGGTTCAGGAGAGGCGTTAGGCTGCAATGGAAACCTCTGGACGATCCGTCTTCTGGAGCAATGCCCTTGCGTCGCGCCAAGCCGCTCGCGGCGTTTGAGCGAGCGATTCTTTGCCGACTTTCTGATCGTTCAGAAAGTCGGTCGGTGGCATGGGCCGCCGAAACGGTGGGGCGGTGGGCATGCACAAAGACAACGACCAATTCCAATGAAACCTCTGCATCTTTTTTTCTCGATTCTTTTCCTCGCCTCCGCAGCCTCCGCCAAACCCCTTCCCCCCGGCCGCGCGGCGGCGGACTCCCTCTGCAGGCTGGGCGCTTCGCTCCTGGAGGCCGGGAAACTCTCGGAGGCCGAGGGCCTGTTCCGGTCCGCCGCCCAAAAGGACCCCAGATACGCCCTGCCCCACGTCCGGCTCGGGACCTGCTACCTCCGGCGGGACAGCCTCGACGCGGCCCTGAAGGCCTTCGACACCGCCCTGGCGAAGGACCGCAAATCCGTCGAGGCCCTCAACGGCCTGGGCCTGGTCTACGCCCGGCAGCCCAGGCAGGCCCTCCGGGCCATCGACCACTTCCACCAGGCCGTCGTGATCGACAAGGGCTACGTCGAAGGGTGGTACAACCTGGCGATGACCCACCTCCGCATGCGCAACCGGGACGCGCTCTCGGCCTTCGAGGACGTGCTGAAGGCCGACCCCCGCCACCCGGACGCCCTGTTCCGCATCGGGACCATTCACGAGGAGCGGGAGGACCGCGCGAAGGCGGCCCGCGCCTACGAAGGCCAGCTCGCCGTCCACCCCAAACACGAGGAGACCAGATACCGCCTGGGCAAGATGTATCGTCTCCTCGGGAACACCACAAAGGCCCTGGAGGTCCTGTCGGAGGTGGGCGGGGCCTTTGCGCGCGGCGCTGTCCTGGAAATGGCGCAGGTCTACCAGCAGCAGGGGCAGTTCGGGAACGCCCAGGCGGCCTTTGAGGGCTACATCGCGTCTCTGGACGAGAAGGAGCGGAGCCTCTACCGGGACCTGACGGGGGTCCTGTCCGGAGACCCGCTGAGCGCCTACCAGGCCCTGCCGGCGGACCGGAGGGGGGCGACCCTCGACCGGTTCTGGGCGCGGCGCGACCCGGCCCCCCTCACGGACGCCAACGAGCGCCTCGTGGAGCACTACCGCCGCGTGGCCCACGCGCGGGAGCACTTCTCGGAGGGGGCCGACCCCTGGGACGCGCGGGGGGAGGTCTACATCCGCTACGGCGCGCCCGACCACGTCAGCCGGTTCAACGACATCCGCATCGAGACCGACCCGGCGGTGGTGGCCGTGAAGGAGCGCCTGATCGCCAGGGCGGGGGAATATCTCGCGGACATCCTGCCGCGCCAGGAGGCCGAGGCCACCGGCGACCGGCCCACGCGCGCCCAGGTCGAGACCGTGGACCCGCGCGGCCGGCCCGTGTTCCCGGTCCGGCAGAGCGCCCTGTGGGAGTACTGGGTCTACGCCCGTGTGGCCGGCGGCATCGAGGTCGTGTTCACGAAAGACTATATGGGTAAACCCTATGAACTCGCCTCCGTGCCTCCGGAGATGATCGGCCTGAGGTCTGGCACACGCTGGCTGGAGATGCAGCCCGTCCGCGTGGTCGAGCAGGCCGCGGCCCGCGCCCCCGAGGCCTACCGGCCCGACTTTGCCGCCGGGCCGCTCGACTTCTACGCCTATTCGGCCAGCTTCCGGGGGGAGGCCGGGAAGTCCCGGCTCGAAATCTACACCGGGGTGCCGGCCTCGTCGCTCGCCTATGCGCAGGTCGGAAGGGACTCCATCGCCACCGTGGAGCGGGGGGTCGCCCTCTACGACACCGCCGGGGCGGAGGTCCACCGGGGGTCGGACGCCGTCTCCCTGAGGCGCCCGCCGCCCGGCGCGGAGGGGTCGGTCGTGCCGGGGGTGTTGGCCGTGGAGGTGCCGCCGGGGCGCTACGACCTGGCCCTCCAGGCGCGCGACCCCCGGTCCAACCGCACGCAGGTCTACCGCCGGGCCGTGGAGGTGGGGGCCTACGGCGAGGCCTCCCTGATGCTGAGCGACCTGGAGGTGGGCGTGGCCCCGCCGTCGGGCAGGGCGCCGGAGGCCTTCACGAAGCGCGGCGTCTCCGTCATCCCGATGGCCTCCCGCGCCTTCAGGAAGGGGCAGCCGATCGTCGTCTATTACGAAATCTACAACCTGACGCTGCGGGGGGGGACGAGCGCCTACCGGGTCGAGTACACGGTCCGGTCCCCGGAGAGAAAGGGCGTGGGCGCGAAGGTCCTCTCCGGGGTGGGGAGGCTCCTTGGCGTCACGAAGAAGGAGTCCGAGGTGGCCATCGCCTACGACCTCTCCGGGACCAGGGCCTCCGAGGTGGGCTACCTGGAGCTGAACCTGGACGAGTCGGAGACCGGCCCGCAGGAGCTGACCGCGACCGTGACCGACACCCACGCCGGCCGCGCGGCCACCAGGGCCATCCAGTTCAGCGTGGACACGAGGTAAACGGCAGAATACAGAATACAGAATACAGAATACAGAATACAGGAGGGGGGCCTTCGGCTCTGGTTTTTCACCTGTCTCCTGTCTCCTGTCTCCTGATTTTTCTCGTAACTCGAAACTCATTCGGATGGAGGAGTACCATGGGCGCACTGGCAGTGACGGGCGGGGAGAAGACGCGGACGGGGCCGTTCCCGGCCTGGCCGACCTTCGGCGAGCGGGAGGAGAAGGCCCTGATCGGCGTCCTGCGGAGCGGGCAGTGGGGCATGGGGAAGCAGATCGACGCCTTCGAGAAGGCCTTCGGGGCGTATCAGGACGCGGGGCACTGCATCGCCGTGACCACCGGCACCGCCGCCCTGGAGGTCGCGCTGAAGGCGTGCGGCGTGAAGCCCGGCGACGAGGTGATCGTGCCCCCCTACACCTTCATCGCCACGGCCTCGGCGGTGGTGCACGTCGGGGGCATCCCGGTCTTCGTGGACGTGGAGCCGGACACCTTCAACCTCGACCCGGCGAGGGTCGAGGCCGCGATCACGAGGCAGACGAAGGCGATCATCGCGGTGCACATCGGGGGGCGTCCGGCGGACCTGGACGGGGTCGTGGCCGTGGGCCGCAGACGCGGCCTCCGGGTGATCGAGGACGCCTGCCAGTCCCACGGGGCGATCTGGAAGGGGCAGAAGGTGGGGGGCATCGCCGACATCGGGGCCTTCAGCTTCCAGTCCAGCAAGAACCTGAACGCCGGCGAGGGGGGCGCGGTGGTCACGAACGACCGGGAGTTAGGGGAGCGCGCCTGGTCCTACCACAACTGCGGCCGGGTCAAGACCGGGGCCTGGTACGAGCACCACGTGCTGGGCAGCAACCACCGCATCACGGAGTTCCAGGCCGCCCTCCTGCTCGCGCAGATGGAGGACCTGGAGGCGCAGACCCGGACCCGGCAGGCCAACGGGGACTATCTCACGAAGCTGCTCACGGAGGTGGACGGGATCGAGGTCATGCGGCAGGACGAGCGGGTCACCCGGAACGCCTACCACCTCTACGTCTTCCGGTATAAGCCGGAGGCCTTCGGCGGCCTCCCCAAGAAGAGGTTCCTGGAGGCGTTGAGCGCAGAGGGCGTCCCCTGCTCCTCCGGCTACGTCCCGCTCTACAAGGAGCGCGCATTCACGGTTAGCCGGGACGACATCCCGTTCGACAGCGCCTTCTACGGCGGAAAGGTGGACTACGCGAAGGTCTCCTGCCCGGTCACGGAGCGCGTCTGCGCAGACGAGGCCGTCTGGCTCACCCAGCGGATGCTCCTGGGGCCCAAAGAGGACATGGAGGACATCGCCCGCGCCGTGCGCAAGGTGCGGGTGAACTGCGCGGAGTTGAAGAGCTGACCTATCCCCCCGTCCCCCTTTCCTGAAGGAAAGGGGGAGAGACCTGATCTTCTGCTGGTTTTTCTCACAAAAAAATCAGGAAAGGACCTCCCCTCTCCTTTAGGAGAGGGGCCGGGGGAGAGGTCTGAGAGGACCATTGGGTGAGGGCCTTCTATCATAAAGGCGGCCCGGGGGAGCGTACGCTCGTCTCCCCCGGGAGCGATCAGCCTTTCGCGCGCAGGAGCGCACCCCGCCTTCGCCGGGTCCGACCGCCTTTGACCGCCGTTACTTCTATTATAGGTCGATTTCAGTTGTCCAAAAGTTCGGTCTAAACGCCACCTTTTTTCTGTCCCTGAGCCGCGATGACCGCCTGAACCAGGTGCGCCATCTCGGCCCGCACTCTGGCGTCCTTCTCTTCCGCCAGGGCCAGAGCGGCTACATCGAGGGGAATATCCGCCGCCCAGGGCAGGAGTTCGCACGCTGCCCTCCATCGGACACGCCAGGTCGGGTCGCGCAACAGCGAGATGACATCAGGCACAAAATCCCTGCGCTTCCGATCGTCGCTCACCTCCACGTTCAGCAAGGCCCCCGCAGCGGCTTTGCGGACCTTCTTGTTGCTGTCGCCGATCCCCTTCTTGAGGAGGTCGAGCACCACCTCCGCAGGTTGAGGCCTGGACTCCTTCAGCATGGTGACGGCCCACCTCCGCGTGCGCCAGTGCGGCAGGGCAAACGCCCGGATGAATCCTTCGATGCCCGGCGTGCCGATCTTCCGCAGCTCCGAGACAACTTCGTGCCAGTTCAGGCGTTTACCCTCTGGATACCGGCACAGGAGTTCAAACACACGCTCCCCGAAGTCCTCTCTGGGCGCTCCTGTCTTCAGCACGTCTTCCACCACGTCCATCATCTCCTCTTTGAGCCGGTTGCGGGCGTCGTGCAGCCGGCGCTTGACCGTGCCGACCGGCACCTCCTGGATGCGGGCGATCTCTTCCTGCGAGTAGCCGTTGATGTAGAACAGGACGGTGGTCTCGGCCATCGGCCGGTTGAGCCTCCCGATGGCGGCCATAATCCGGTCGCGCAGCTCCTGGCGTTCCATCTCTGTGTGCGGCGTCGCAGGGTCGCTCAGGCGGTCGTCGATCTCCTCCACCCCGGCGACCTCCACTCGTCTTCGCAGGTGGTCGATGCAGCGGTGGATGGTGATGGACCGGAGCCACGCCCCCAGGCGGGCCGGGTCCTTCAGGTTGCCCAGACGCTCGTAGGCCTCCACGAACACGCCCTGCGTGATGTCCTCCGCGTCGTGGAAGTTCCGCAGCCGGGCCAGCGCCACGCCGAAGGCCGCGTCCCGGTAGCGCTCCACGATGGGCGCGAACGCCTCCGGCCCGCCCGCCAGCGCCGCCGCGACCAGGGCCGCGTCATCGTTCATAAGGGGTCGCTCTCATGGGCTTTCATGAGACATGTCGAATCCGGGCCGGAAAAGGTTCGGGGGGAAGGCGTAAAAAAATCGGCCCTCTCCCCCGCTCGCGACACTCGCTTCCCCCTCTCCCGTACTACGGGAGAGGGGGCCAGGGGGTGAGGGCCTGACTTCTGCCCTTCGATACGCAGCCTCCCCTCGATACGCGGCTTGCAGCCGCTACTCGGGGATGCGGTTTATCCGTCCGTTCCGAGTAGCGAACAAAGTGAGCGTATCGAGGAACTGCTACTCAGGGCATACGGCAAAACTTTTCCGTCTGTCCCGAGTAGCCCCGTCCCTCGATACGCGGCCTCTCAGCCGCTACTCGGGACGGACGGGGCGTATCGAGGGACTGCCTTCTGTTACAGCGCCTACACAAACACGTCCTGCGTCTCGCCGCGCACCACCGTGATCTGCCCGGCCTCCTCCAGCTGACGCACGGTCTGCACGATGCGCAACTGCACCTCCTCCACGTCGCTCAGCCGGACAGGCCCCGAAAACTCCATCTCCTCCTTGATCATCGTGCTCACCCGCTCCGACACGTTCGAGAAGATCCGGTCCTGCATCTCCGGCTGCGCCCCCTTGAGCGCGGTCGCCAGGTCCTTCGTGTCCACCTCCCGCAGGAGCAACTGAATCTCCCGGTCCGTCAGCCGCGCGATGTCGTCGAACGTGAACATCATGTTGCGGATCTCCTCCGCGATCTCCGGGTCCTGTGAGTCCAGCTTCTCCAGCACCGCCTTCTCCGTCGAGCGACCCGTCATGTTCAATATCTCCGCCACCTTCTTGGGTCCCCCGATCTCCGTGACCTGGCCGGTGATGATCGCCTGCAACTCCCCGGCCAGGCTCTGCTCGATCTCCCGGAGCACCTGCGGGGAGATGTTCTCGATCGTGGCCACGCGATAAGACACCTCCGACTGCAACTCCTCCGGCAGGATGTTGAGTACGCCTGCGGCCTGGCTGGGGTCGAGCTGGGTCAGGATCAACGCGATGGTCTGGGGGTGCTCCTTGCTGATGAACGGGGCGATCTGGTTGGGCGCGATGTTCCGGAGCAGGTAGAACCCCCCGGACGTGGTGGCGGACACCCGGTCGAGCATCTGCTGCGCCCGCCGGGGTCCCAGGGCCTTCTCCAGCGCCCCGCGGGCGAAGTCGATCCCACCCATCGACACGTATTTGCCGGCCAGCAGGAGCTGCTCGAACTCCTCCAGGACCTCGTCCTCCTGCTCGGTGGTGACGGTCTTGAGTTCGGCGATGGTCTGGGCGATGTCCTCGATCTCGTAGTCGTTGAGGTATTTCAGGATCTCGGCGGTGGTGTCCTGACCCAGGGAGATCATCAGGATGGCCACCTTCTTACGCGAGGTGAGCTCCTCCGCATCGGGCATAGTTCTCCGGGCCTCCCAGTCGTTTCACCTGCATTCACCGGATGCCTGACGACCGGGGGGAGAATCACCGCCGCGACACGGATGGAGTCGTTCGATCAGGGAGGGCAAACTGCTGATGGAGTTCTGGAGTTGAAAAGGGGGAAGAATGAGAATCTGCGTTCTCCAAAAAATAAGGTGTTGGACGCCGGATGTCAACCCCAAAAAAGGTACAGCTTGATTTGGGAGACGGGAGGATGTATCTTGAAGGTTGTATGATCCCCTGGCGCACTCGAAGGTCTCAGCAGCGAAAGGAGAACCCATGCCCGCCCGGCCCGGAAGGGGCGCTTTCCAGTGGCCCTACACGCTCTCCCCCCACGACGCGGGGATGCTGATCGAGGACGCCTGGCCGACCCTGTTCTTCGGGGCGGAGCGCCTCCAGGAGATGCGCCGGAAGGGGGAGCGGCTCCCCTGGGCCGCGGACGCCATAGCGGCCATGCGGAGCGAGGCCGACGCGGTCCTTCAGGGGCCGCCTCTGCTCCCGGCGGAGCGCATCGGCTGGCGGCACGACTTCTACTCCCACCGCACCGCCGAGCACCTGCTCTACGACCCGGACAGCCCTCACCGGTTTCTGGACCCCCTGGACCGGACCCATCACGAGGGCGAGGCCCAGCATCGCGCCTGGGTCCTGCTGACGCACGAGCGCACCCTCCGGATGATGCGCAGCCTCGGCGTCCTCTACGGCCTGACGGGAGACGAGCGCTGCGCGGCCTGGGTGGCGGAGGGGATGCGCCTCTCGTCCCGGTTCTTTCTGAGAGGGGACCTGCGGGAGGGGAACCGGTATGAGGCCCTCTACTTTCACCCCCTCTACGACGCCCAGGTGTTGATGCTCCTGGCCAACGCCTACTCGCTCACGCGGGAGGGCTGCGCCTACTCGGAGGCGGACCACCGGGCCGTGCGGGAGGGGATCTTCGAGACGGGCATGCCCTCGCAAATCCGGTTCTTTGAGGAGACCGGCGCCCACAACATGACCTGCTACGTGGGGGCCTGCCTGGCCGTCTGCGGGGAGGTGATGGGCCGGGGCGACTGGCGGGCGATGGGCCTGAGCCATCCGCAGGGGGGGCTCCCCGCCCTGCTCCGGGACGGCCTGAGGACGGACGCGAAGGGGCAGGTGGACGGCTTCTGGTTCGAGGGGACCACTTTCTACCACTTCTACTCGGTCTGCCCGATGGTGGCGGTCTTCGAGAGGCTCCGGCAAGAGGGGATGGACCCGGACCTGCAAAACCGGTTCGAGCGGCTGTTCGAGGCCCCCGTGCGGCTCTGCGACCCGGACCTCCGTCTCCCCTGCCTGGGCGACCTGGGCGCGCCCGGCGCGCGTTCGCTGACGGTCTACAGGCACCTCTACGAGTATGCCGCCGGACAGCTCAACCCGGACCTCTACGCGCGTGTCCTGGGCGCGATCTACGGCCAGGGCGTCCCCCGCAACAGCCTGTCCGCCCTGGCCTACGGGCCGGATGAGGTATCGCCGGGGCGTCTCTCCCAGCGCTCGACGGCCCTCAGGGCCTCGGGCATCGGCGTCTTTCGCGGAAAGACGCCGGAGGGGTCCTTCTACCTCCTCTTCAGGAGCGGCCGCCACGGCGCGGGGCACGACCACCCGGACAAGCTCTCCATTGATCTGCGGGCGCTGGGGGAGCTGATCACCCCGGACCCGGGGACGGCGGGGTATGCCGTCAAGGACATCCACGCCTATTACCGGAGCACCCTGGCGCACAACACCCTGATGGTGGACGAGCGGGACCAGGGCAGGGTGGCGCGCGCGCGCCTCACGTTTCGGCCCGGGTGGGCGGTGGGCGTCCTGGAGGATGCCTATGAAGGGGTGCGCCTGGAGCGGCGCATCCGCTTTGAGCCGCCCCTGATCCGGGTCGAGGACCGATGCGCCTCCGACGCCCCGCATCGCTACGCCTGGGTCTTTCACGCCCGGGGGGGGATGGCCCTGCGCGCGGCGCGGCCCCGCGACCCCCTCGGCCTGCCGCCCCTCCCGGAGGACGGGCCCTTCGCCTGGTTCACGAACCGCTGGACAACGGCCGCGGAGGGTGTGGTCTGCGCGGACTGGCGGGTCTCGGAGCGGGTCTGCCTGCGCCTGCTGGTCACCTCAGACGGGCCGTTTGAGGTGATGGCGGGCCGGACCCCCGGAAACCCCATTCCGGACGGGCGGTCCACGGTCCTCCTGCGGGCAGCCGGGCAGGAGCGGACCTTTCGGGCCGTCTTCGAGGTCCACCGGGGCGTCCCCTCTCTCGCACCTGACGATTTGACTATACAGAAAGGAGATAGACCATGAATCAGACTCAGGAACAACCCCCATCCCCCGGCTACGCCTTCGACGACTATGTCCCCTCAGACTATGCGCCGGACCTCTACCGCACCTCCGCCGTGGCCGAGGGCATCGAACGCTTCGAGGACCTGACCGAGGAGGGCGTCCGGCGCTTCCACGAACAGGGGTACCTGGTCGTCCGCCGCGCCTTTTCGGGCGCAGAGACCCGGGACGCCCTGGAGGGCCTCATCGACCTGGTTGACGGGAAGAACCCCGACTTCAAAGGCCTCCAGTTCGAGGCCAGCGTCCGGGACATCCTCCCCACGCTCTCCAGGGAGCAGAAGCCGGACGTCGTGCGCAAGCTCATCCGCTTCGTCGGCTACGACACGCGCCTCGACGCCCTCGCGGAGCACCCGAAGCTCCTGAGCGCCCTCGCCCGCCTGATGGGCGAGCCGCCCGCCCTGTTCGCCAACCAGGCCATGCTCAAGCCGCCCCGGATCGGCCGCGAAAAGCCCTGGCACCAGGACCACGCCTACTTCAACCTCCCCATGGGCACCTGCATCATCAGCGCCTGGGTGGCGCTCGACGAGGCCACGCCCGACAACGGCTGCATGCACGTCATTCCCGGCACCCACCGGGACGGCCCCGTCGTGCACTTCAAGCGGCGGGACTGGCAGATCTGCGACACCCAGGTCGCCACGGGCCGCATCGTGGCCGTGCCCCTGAAGCCCGGCGGCTGCCTCCTCTGGCACGGCCTGCTCCACCACGGCTCCCCGGCCACCCGCTCCCCCAGGCGACGGCGGGCCCTGCAGCTCCACTACGTCCCGGCCAGCGCCGGGCGCACCACCCCCGAGGAGCGCCTGGCCGTCTTCGGCGGCGAGGGCAAGGGCATGACCTGCTGACCGCGCCGTATTCCCCCATATCCCCACCTGAAAAAGAGAGGGCTGACCGGAGAGGTCGGCCCTCTCTTTTCTGTTTTCTGTCCTGCCTGATAAAACCCCGAACTATTGTTTCCATTTCTATGCAGGGGACTATATCGAGAGCCTGATTAAAACGCTGTGGCTCTGGCCCTCACCCCGCCTCGCTGACGCTCGGCTTCCCCTCTCCCATTTATGGGAGAGGGGTGGCAGGCGCAGCCTGACGGGGTGAGGGCCTGTGCGCCAGGCAACATCATTCCATGCACAAGATTTATAACACCCTCGCGCTCCTACGTCTGCCTGAAAATTACAAAAATTACATTTATATCACTTGACAATAAAATCAATAATTTTTATATTTGACGTATATTTCATAAAAGTCGCATAAATATGTTTATCCCCGATGGGCAATTTTAACGCAAACGCCGGGTTAGCTGCAACTTAGGAGGAAGGAGGCGCGGACGATGCGACCGGGGGAGGCCGACACTGCGGAGACCCAGGGCCTGCGTGGTCGGCGTCGGCGCATCCCAATCCCCTTCATCAGGCCCTCTCAGGAGGTGACGCCATGCGATAACACCAGAGCAGAACCGGAAACAACGGCAGCCGGGAGACAATCCACCAGACCAGAGGATATGGGGATATAAGGAGGCCCATGTTCAATCACATGACCAGAAACAACGGTAGCCGGGCAGTGGATGCTTTTTCATCAGGAGGTGTTATGTTTCAACGTTGCAAAACCACAAGGGCAATCCTGACGGCGCTGACCCTGTCAGGGGTCGCCCTGGCAGGCGGATGCGGAGGGCTGAGTCGGCCCCTCGCGCCCGAACCTGCGGCCATTTCAGGGTCTCCGCCGTCCAAGGCGACGCCCCGGGCGGCCAAGTCGGCCGCCAGCGCGGCCGCCCACGAACGCAACGCCGCGAGGCGGTTCTCCCACAAGGGGGGGGAGATGCACGTGGCCTTTCCGGGGTATGGCGATGACACCACGGTTCGCGTGGAGAGCGCGCAGTTCAAGATGAAGAAGGGGACGCTCGCCAAGAAGAAGAAGGGGACGCTCCCTGAGGAGTACACGATCTCGATGACGGCTCACTCCGGCGCCACCGTGAACGATGTGGCGGTCGCCTTCGGCCCTGACGGCACGGTCTTCAGCGAGCCCACCTCGCTGACGCTCATCCTGCGGGGGCCGGTGGACCCGGGGCGTTTGAAGGCCTATCACATCACCTCTGACGGCGCGGTCACGCAGACCCCGTTCACGATCTCCCGCCACGGTCATGACAAGTGGGAGGTCACCCTTCAGGTCCCCGGCTTCTCCATCTACACGCTGGGGGACGAGTGTGATCTGACCACCCTGGTCACGACCTGGTCGGCGTGGTTGAATCAGTTCCTGACCCCGGAGACGGAGACGAGCTATGGATGGTAGCCTCGGAGCAACGACCGTCGGGGTGGACGCTTTGAAGGCTCCAGATCCGCATCACCCTCATTTTAACACCAGGAGAGAAGAAGTGGCAAAACATATCTCAGATATCGACGCTCTGGTTCGAGATCTGACTGACTTCCAGAAGGAAGTGCAGGTTGAGGAGCTGCTCGGGTCGGCTGTCGCCAAACCGCAGCCGACGGAGGAGAGGCTCTGTCAGATCGAGCAGGTCATGGAGACCTTCAAGAGCCTCGACACATTTGGAAAAGACCCCTCGCGAGACCTTCAACAGTTGCTGACGATGGGGCGCACCTACGAGCGCCTCTCGCACCTGAAGAAGGCCTGCGAGACCTACGAGACGGCCCTGGACATGGCCGGGCGTCCCGAGGACGCCGAGACTCGCGCAATGTTGCTCAACCGGATCGGCCGGGTGCTGTCGCGGTGGGGGCGCTGGGAGGAGGCGCTGGACCACTTAGACCGGAGCCGGGAGGTCTACCGGGAGCTGGGCGACGAACAGGGTCAGGCGCGCGCCCTGGTGGGGCGTGGCATCGTGTTCCACGAGCAGGGGGACTACGACGCGGCGGCGGCGGCCTACGAGGAGGCGCTGGAGATGGCCCGGCGGATCGGCGACCAGCAGATCGTGGCCAACGCCATCAACAGCCTGGCCGTCCTGGCCACCATCCGCGGGGACTTCGACGGCGCGGTGGCGAGGTATCAGACCTGCCTCAAGATCTTCGAGGAGGCCGGATATGGCCTGGGAATGGCGCGGGCGTATCACAACCTGGGCATGACCCACGCGGACCGGCGGGACTGGAACGCCGCGATAGCCTGCTACGAGCGCGGTTTCGACATCGCCCAGGAGCACGGGCTGCTCGACATCATGGCCAACATCTACCTGGGCCGGGCCGAGATAATGCTGGAGCTGGGGGATACCTCCATGGTGGCCCTCTGCTGCGCCCGGGCCATGGACATCTACCGGAAGACGGAGAACCGCCTCGGCGAGGCGGACACCTACCGGCTGCTGGGCAGGCTCTTCACGCTGCGCCGGCGCTGGTCCACGGCCGTCGGCCTGTTCCAGGACAGCCTCCGTCTGAACGAGGAGTATAGCAACCCGCTGAACCTGGCCGAGACCCACCGGGACCTGGGCAAGCTGCACGCGCTCAGGGGCCACGCGACGGAGGCCAAGACCTCCTTCAAGGCCGCCCTGGCCGGGTTCCGGAAGCTGGGGGCGCAGGCGGACGTGGCCGAGGTGGAGCGCCTGATCGACGCCCTCGACGGGAACAACGGCGTCCCCGCCGTGGACGCGCACAGGTCGTATTTCCAGGACCACGCCCCTTCGGAGGCCGTCCTCTCTGCGTCTCTCGTGGCGGAGTCCGGAAACGGGAAACTCCTGAGATGAGCCGTCTTGCCTTTCTGCAAGATGGAGACCCATACACCTTTTCTCAGGAGATATCATGTCCATGCATTGTTCAGGAGATGTCATGTCCAAACATTGTATCACCAGAATAGCGGCCATCGCAGGGCTGACGCTGGTCCTGCTGCTCGGGTGCGGGGGCCTGAATCAGCAGCCCCTCGCCCCCGACCGGGCGTCGTCGTCGAAGGCCCTGCCTCGACTGGCCAAGATCGTCCATACCCGTACGGATAAGGGGTGGTTCTACCCGGATCGGGAAGACTCGCTGTCTGTCAGCTTTCCGGCGTATGGCGATATTCGGACGGTCCGGGTGGAGCAGGCGACGTTCAGTGCGGCGAAGGGGGCGCTCGCTCAGGCGGCTTTTATCAGGATGGAGGCCTCCACCGGCGCCCTCCTGAGCGAGGCGAAGTTCGACTTCAGCCCCGACGGCCTGACCTTTAAGCCCCTTCTGGCGGCCACGCTGACGGTCGTCCTGTCCGGACCTGTGAACGCGCAAAAGCTCCAGGCCTACCACATCCAGTCGAACGGCAAGGTGACGACGGTTCCGCACAAGGTCACCCCCCTCGGGGGGAACCGGTGGCAGGTCACCATCCAGGTCCCCGGCTTCTCCATCTACGTGATGGGGGACGACTGGGCGCCGGAGGCCGGTAGTGTCGGAGAGCTGTACTAAATGTAGGGGCGAGGCATGCCTTGCCCCTACGCATCGATTCGTCATTTCTCAGGAGATATCATGTTAAAACGCAGTATCACCATAAGCGCGGCCTTCCTGACGCTGGCGCTGGGGACCCTGCTGGTCGGGTGCGGGGGCCTGAACCGGCAGCCCATCGCCCCGGCAGCCGCCCTCACGGAAGAGGGCGGAAAAGGCCCTTCGGACAGTGACCTGTCCGCCATCGTCCTCTCGCCGAGAGCGCCGGGCCTGTCGAAGGCGCAGGTCCGGGCGGCCAAGCCGGTCGCCTACAGGAAGGTCTCGAAAAGGTTCTACCCCAGGCGGAACGCTGAACTGGAGGTCGAGTTTGAGGACTCCGGCAGCGGCGCTGCCGTGAACGTGAAAGAGGTGACCTTCAAGGTGAGGGCGGGGGCGATCGACAGGGAGTATGACATCAGCATGGGCGTCTCTGTCGGCACCGCTCTGGAGGACATGGCGGTGACCTTCTCCCCCTCCGGCCTTGTTTTCAGGCCGCCGGCCAGCCTGAGGATCGTCGTGCGGGGAAGGGTAGATGCCAGTAAACTTCTGGCCTACCACATCCACGGCTCCACCGTGGAGACCATCCCGGTCAACCTCTCCTACGACGACGGGGAGACGGTGATCCTTCTGCAGGTCCCCGGCTTCTCCGTCTACTCGATGGGCGACAACTGGGCCCCCGAAGGGGATACGGGCTGGTAGTCAGTTTCAGAACAGGCGCAAGGGCGCGGCAGGGGCGCGATGAATCGCGCCCCTGCCGCCCACACATTTTTTCAGGAGTGACCGAATGGTTGGTCTCCAGGATGACCTCTGCCACGTGATAGAGCCCGCCACCAAAGCGATCCCCCGGATTCACGGGCTCCAGGACGAGCTGGCGCAGGCCTCGCAGCTGTTCGAGGAGAAGATCCGGGACCTCTCGATCGCCCGCCGGATCGGGGACTCGCTGAAATACGCCCGGGACGTCCGCAGGGTCTTCGAGACCATCATCGACACCATCTTAGAGGAGACCAACGCCGAAAACTGCTCCCTCATGCTTCTCAACCGCGAGACCGGCGAACTCGCCGTCAAGGCGGCCAGGGGCCAGACCGACGCCGCCGTCAGTTACTACCCTCTCACCCACAACTCGCGGAGCAGCTTCCGCCTGGGCGAGGGCATCGCCGGGTGGGTGGCGCAGCACGGCCGGGCGGCCTCCATCCCCGACATCTCCTGGGACAGCCGGTTCGTCGTGGCCTCGCGGGCCGCCGGCCCCATCGCCTCCCTCCTCTGTCTGCCCCTGATCATCGAGGACAACGTGGTCGGCGTCCTCAACCTGAGCCACCCCCGACGCCGCGCCTTCAGCGCCGAGGACGAGCGGCTCATGGCCTTCATCGCCGATCAGGTGTCCGTCGCGCTCAGCAGCGTCCAGGTCTTTGACGAGATGCAGCGGCTGAACGAGGCGCTCAGGACGGAGGTGGACAGGGCCACCGAGGAGTTGCGCAGGGCCAACTCGGACCTGAAGACCGAAATCGCCGAGCGCAGGCGCGTGGAGGAGAGGCTGCGGGAGCGCGAGAAGGAGTTAAAAGACCTGAACACCGGCCTGGAGGAGCGCGTCCGCCAGCGCACCTTTGAACTCCAGGTGCTCTATGAGCGGATGGACGGCCTGGTGGAGCGCCTGCCCGAAGGCGTCTGCCTGCTGGATGCGGAGCAGAGGCTGATCGTGGCGAACCCGTCCGTCCGGGAGTACCTGAAGGCCCTGGGGCAGGCGGCGGAGGTGGGCGACCTGGTCTCCTGCATCGGCGGGCGCGCGGTGGAGGAGATCCTGGCGCCCCGCCCCGACGGGCTGGCCCACGAGGTGACGCCGGAGGGATCGCAGCGGGTCTTTGAGGTCGAGGCGCGACCCGTCGCGGAGGGGCGGGCGGAGGGCGGGTGGGTGCTGGTGATGCGGGAGGTGACCCAGGAGCGGGAACTCCAGGAGCGGATGCAGCAGCAGGACCGGCTGGCCGCGGTGGGGCAACTGGCCGCGGGCATCGCCCACGACTTCAACAACCTGCTGATGGGCATCATCGGGTTTTCCGAGTTGCTGGAGATGCAGGAGGACCTCACCGACTCGGCGAAGGGGCATCTGAAGACGATCTCCTCGCAGGGGAAGCGGGCCGCGCAGCTCATCCGGCAGATCCTGGACTTCAGCCGGAAGACCGTCGTCGAGCGGCAGCCGGTGGACCTGGCGCCCTTCCTGAAAGAGGTGGTCAAGCTGCTGGACCGGACCCTCCCGGAGACCATCCGCCTGGTGACCGGGTTCGGGCCGGAGAACTGCGTGATCCAGGCGAGCCTGACGCAGCTGCAGCAGGTGATCACCAACTTAGCGGTCAACGCCCGCGACGCCATGCCGGAGGGGGGAGAGCTGCGCATCGGCCTCTCCAGCCTGATGGTGGCGGAGGGCGAGCGGCCCCCCCTGCCCGAGATGGGGCCGGGGGACTGGGTGGTCTGGACGGTGTCGGACACGGGCACAGGGATGCCGCCGGAGGTGATAGCCCACATCTTTGAGCCCTTCTTCACGACCAAGAAGGTCGGGAAGGGCACGGGGCTGGGGCTGGCGCAGGTCTACGGGATCGTGAAGCAGCACGGGGGGGAGATCGGGGTGGAGAGTCAGGTGGGAAAGGGGACGACCTTCACGATCTATCTCCCGAAGGTCGTCAAGACGCACGCAACTCCTCAGCAGGCGGACGCCGACATCCCGAAGGGCCAGGGGGAGACGATTATGGTGGTGGAGGATGAGATGGTGGTGTGCCAGGCGGTCGCGAGCATGCTCAAGCACCTGGGCTACCGGGTGCTCACGGCGGGCAACGGACAGGAGGCGCTCACTACCTACGACTCGCGCCGCGACGAGGTGGACCTGGTGCTGACGGACATGGTCATGCCGGAGATGGGCGGAATGGACCTGCTGGAGGCGTTGAAACAGAGAGACCCCGGGGTCCGGGTGGTGATGATGACGGGGTATCCGCTGAGAGGAGAAGGGAGGACTCAGGTCCCCCAGGGGATTATGGGGTACCTGGAGAAACCCGTGGGGCCGAAACAAATGGCGCAGGCGATGCGCGAGGCCCTGACCAAAATGCCATAGTGGAGAATTCCGCCATGGTCCCCATCCGTCACACCTTCCTGTTTCTTCTCTCCATAACCCTCTGCTGGACCGCCCCCGCGTCTGCGTGGGGGGTCTCCAAAGAGCGCCGGGCGCAGGCCGACTCGCTCTACGCCGTTGCGATCCGGGAGGCCGCCGGGCTCCCCCTCAAGGAGCGCATCCGGCGGTTCAAGCAGGTGCTCAAGCTAAGCTACAGGCACGCCCCGGCGCACCACGCGCTCGCCCGGTGCTACATCGAGCAGGGGACTGTGGCCTCGCGCATGAGCGCCGAGGTCGAGCTGCAGGAGGCCCTGCAACGGGACTGGGACAACGTCGAATACAACCTGACCTACGCGGACCTCCTCTGGCGCAAGGGCATGCCCGGCGAGGCCCGCCGGCGCTACGAGCGCATCCTCATGCGCGCGCCGGACAGACAATCCGTTGCCGAGGCCGCCTCCGGCGCGGCCCGCTACTTTCTGCTGGGCATGCTCCGCTATCTGAACATGTACATAAACACGCGACCCGTACTCGCGGACGACGCCAGCGCGGACCTCCCCGCCTCTCTCCTCCAGGACGATGTCCACGTCATGGCCCTTCGCAGCTTTGGCGAGAAGGATCGGGACCGGGCCCTCGACTACCTGAACCGCGCCCTGGCGGCGGACCCCGACCACAGGCCCAGCGTGGCCCGGCTCTGTCTCCTCCACTACGAGGAGGGCCGGCCCGACAGCGTCGTGATCGTGGCCGGGCAGTACCTGGAGCGCCATCCCGACGATGAGGACGCCCTGCTCTATCAGGGGCTGGGATACCAGGCTCTGGGGGAACTCGCACTGGCCGCCGAGTCCTATGAGAAGGCGCTCAAGCACATGTCCGCCGAGGCGCGGGGCGTGATGGAGTCCGTGGAGGACATCGCCTCTGCGGACGAGCAGAAGGCCCTGGCCCGCCAGGCGCAGACGGCCTCCGCGGCGGTCTGGACGGACACGCCCGGCCTGACGGACTTCTGGGGGCGGCGAGATCCCCTCCTGCTGACCCCTTTCAACGAGCGCCGGATGGAGCACTACGGCCGGGTGGCCTACGCCAACCTGCGCTTCAGCCGGCCGGAGGAGGGGGTTCCGGGATGGAAGACCGAGCAGGGGCAGGTCTACATCCGCTACGGGCGCTACCTGGGCCGGACCGTCCTGCGACCCAACGAGGTCGGGCAGATCTACCACGAGACCTGGTCCTACGAGGGGTTCAACGTCACGTTCCAGAACTGGGACGGGCTGGACCACTGGCGGTTCGAGTCCTACCGGGACCCGGCGCAACGCTCCCCTGTCTCCGACAAGAAGGAGCTGTATGCCCGCCACCCGGGGCGGTATCTGGACCCCTACGAGGACCAGAAGTACGACCTCCCCCACCAGGTCGCGGCCTTCAGGGAGGCGGACGGCAGGGTCCGGCTGGAGGCCTCCTACGCCCTGCCGGTGGATGAGTTGCGCTACCGGCGCGTGGGCAATCGCTACGGGGTGGACACACAGCGGGGGGCCTTCCTGTTAGACAGCGTCCTGGTGGAGGTCTCCCGAGACGTGGTCCGGGACGCGACGCCCAGGCGCGTGAATGAGGACCATCGGGGCCGGGTCTACACGGTGGACGAGACGCGCTGGACGGTCCCGCCGGGCCGGTACACGGCGGTCGGGGAGGTGAAGGACCACCGGTCGGGCCGCATCGGGCAGTTCCGCCGCGAGGTGGATGTGCGCCGGTTCGCCCATCCGGGGCTCTGCCTGAGCGACATCCTGCTGGCGCGGGACATCCGGCGCATCGGACAGGAGGAGTCGTCGCGCGCGGCCTTTGCCGTGGACGCCCATCCGCTGCGCATCTACCGGGTGACGGATGACGTGGCCGTGTACTTTGAGGTCTACGGCCTGACGCCCGGCGCGGACGGGCGCACGGCCTACGAGGTGTCCTACACCCTGAGCCGGCCCCATCCCCAGGAGGTGGACCTGCGCCTCTTCCCGGCGCCGGGCGGGACGCCGGTCCCCAAATCCACGCCGCCGGTGCACGCGGTCGTGTACCGTCCTGGCATCGACACCTGGGGCGGGACGACGGACCTCTTCCGGCCTCCGGCCTCCGACGGGCAGGTGGTGGAATACCGGGTGGAATACCAGGCCGAGGCCCGCGAGGAGGGGCAACGGATAGACCATCCGATGCGTCTGACGCCGGAGCGGGCGCGGGAGCTGGGGCTGACCCGGAAGGCCTTCAGCACGACGATCACGCTGCGTTACGAGGGGGGGCGCACGGAGGAGCCGCGCACCCTCCGGGTGGACGTCCGGCAGGCCCAGATGGGGCTTCAGAAGCTGAGCCTGATGGTGAGGGACCTGCAGACGAACGCCCAGGTCTCGGGCTGGACGCTGGTGAGGGTTGTGGAATAATGCTGTAGGGGCGACCGGCCGGTCGCCCCTACTTTTTCAACAACAGCTTCCCCTTCGCGATCTGCGCCCGCACGGACCGGCGCGAGGTCCCGCCCGGCGCGTCCCGCAGGGCCACGCTCCGCTCCGGCGTCAGGAGATCGTAGACATCCCGCCCGAACAGCGCCGATTGCTCCCGGAACGCCTCAAACGGCACGTCCCGCAGGTCCTTCCCCCGCGCGATGGCCTCCCGCACCAGCCCCCCCACGATATGATGGCACTCCCGGAACGGCACGCCCTTCTTCACCAGATAGTCCGCCAGGTCCGTGGCCAGCGTCATCCCCTGGATCGCCGCCCGCATCCGGTCCCGGCGCACCCGGAGCGTCTCATAGACGCGCGCGAAGACCTCCAGGACCGTCCCCAGGGTCTCGACCGTGTCGAACAGCGGCTCCTTGTCCTCCTGCATGTCCTTCGCGTAGGCCAGCGGGATCCCCTTCATCACCGTCAGCAGCGCCACCAGGTTGCCGTACACGCGCCCGGTCTTGCCCCGGATGAGCTCCAGCGCGTCCGGGTTCTTCTTCTGCGGCATCATGCTCGACCCGGTCGCGAAGGCGTCGTCCACCTCCACGAACCCGAACTCCGACGACGACCAGACGATCAGGTCCTCGCAGTACCGGCTCAGGTGGGCCATCAGGATCGCGGCCGCGGCCAGGAACTCCAGGAGATAGTCCCGGTCGCTCACTGCGTCGATGCTGTTCTCCGTCAGCCCCGCAAACCCCAGGTCCCTGCGGAGGGCTTGCCGGTCCACCGGAAACGCCGTCCCGGCGACGGCCCCGGCGCCAAGCGGCATCCGGTCCGCCCGCCCCCGTCCGTCCCGGAACCGCCCCTTGTCCCGCTCCAGCGCCCAGAACAGGGACATGACGTAGTGGGAGAACAGGACCGGCTGCGCCTGCTGGAGGTGCGTGTAGCCCGGCATCACCGCGTCCAAGTGCGCCTCGGCCACGCCGAGGAGCGCGCCCTGCGCCCGCTCGATCAGGGAGACGACCCGGCCGATGGCCTCCAGGAGATAGAGCCGCTCGTCCAGAGCCACCTGGTCGTTCCGGCTGCGGCCCGTGTGAATCTTGCCGCCCGCCGGGCCCACGATCTCCGTCAGCCGGCGCTCCACGGCCGTGTGGATGTCCTCCAGGTCGTCCGTCAGCGCGAGCCGCCCTGCGGCGATCTCCGCCTCCACCTGCCGGAGCCCTTTGACGATCCGGTCGCACTCCGCCTTCGACAGGATGCCCGCCCGCCGCAGGCCGCGCGCCTGCGCGATGCCCCCCCGGATGTCCGCCCGGTACAGCTCCCGGTCGAACCCGATGGAGGCGTTGAACCGCTCCATGAGCCGGTCCGTCTCCTTCTCGAACCGCCCGGCCCAGAGCTTCTTGGAAGGTCTCTTTTTCATGACAGCGTTCAGTCCTTATTCTCTCTTGACCTGCTTCGTCCCCTCGGCGGTGGCCGTTGCGTCGAGGAGCTGGTTGCTCCGGATGAGGGCGCCGGGCACCCGCGCCAGGGCGACGCCGTTGGAGACGAGGGTGAGGAGGGCGAGGAGGTGGTGGACGAGGGGGGGGATGGCCCGCGCGTGGACGCCCCCGCCGAACATGGCCGCGAACATGGTCAGAAAGGTGGCGGCAAGCGCCCAGGGGAAGAGGCGTCTCCTGAACCGTTTCGCCTCGTTCAGGTAGAGCCGGTCGAGGCCCCGCTCCTCGGTCTCGCGCTCGATGGCGGACCCGGCGCCGACGAAGTAGAAGATCGTGACGGTGTGGGAGAGCAGGACGATCAGGGTCGCGATCAGGGCGACGGTGATGTGCCTTCCGACGGACACGACGCCGTAAGCGGTCGCGTAGCCGAGCGCCGCGCTGACGATCAGCAGCGGGGCGGAGAGGACCGCGAGCGCCAGGATGACAGCCTGCATGGCAACTCCTCGCATGGGGAAGGGTAATACGAGTTACGCACTTGGCCGAATCTGGCCCAGAATCAGGCGATCTGTACGTCGTTGTAGGCGCGATCGGTGATCGCGCATCGGCCTTGTCAAATTGAATCGCCGGGCGACCACCGGTCGCCCCTACAGTCCTGGGCCTTCAGGGGCCAGATGCGTAACTCGTATGGTGAATTGATCCAGCTCAATAGGCGTGGATCTGGTGCCCCTGCCCAGGGAACCAGACCGCATCCACGAGGACGGACAGCCCCACCCCCAGGATGTAGCCCGTCAGCAGCCCCAGAAAGAACGGGCGGCATCGCCGGTAGAACGCCACCCCTCCGATCTTGAGGGTGAGCAGCTTGATCCCCCAGGACAGAAAGATGGTGAACGTGGACAGCCGGGCGAAGAAGGTCCCTGAAATGGCGAAGCCGAGGGGGTGGAATGGCCACGCCGGGAAGCGGTACCTCAGGAACGTCAGCCCCGACATGGCCGCCGCGCCGATGCCGCAGAGGAGGTATCGCTCGACGTGGCGCGGCTCCGGGTCCTTGATGAGCGCCACGCTCCGGTAGAAGCCCGACTGACTGTAGCGGGAGAACGGGAAGTCGTTGAAGTTGTAAGCCCCTATGCTGTACCCCAGGGAGAGCGTCGCCAGCACCGTGGTGATGAACCCGGCGACAAACGCCAGGGCGACCCCCACGCCCACGGCCCGCCGGTTTCCCCGGATGAGGTCGCTTAGTTTAGCGGCGTGGGAGAAGGCCGTCATGAACAGCCCCTTGCTCATCGAGGAGAGGGCGTTCGAGAAGGCCAGGGCCGTCAGGCTGGCCGCGGACATCGACCGGGCGTTGAGGGCCTCGACCGTGAAGACCTGGGGCTCCAGCGGCGTGCCCACGTAGATCAGGCCCGACTCGCAGACCACGCGGGCGACCCCCAGGTAGACGATGAGGGACGCCAGGACGTAGGCGAGGGCCACCTTCGCCTCCATCCCCGACGCCCGGAGCCAGAGGAAGACGAAGGCGAGGGCGGTCCAGAACCCGAAGAACGCGACCCGGTAGGAGAGCATCTCCTCCGAGTCGTCGGCGGCCGCGCTCGCGCCGAACGCCCTCCGGGCCACGGCCCGCAGGTGATGCCTGGCCGTCCAGAGCCCCCACAGGACGAGGACGGCGAACGCGCCGAAGGTCTGCCACCGGTAGGTGTCCGTCGCGTATTTCCCCACCCCATCCTCGACGGTGGACATGTCGAAGCCGAGGCGGTTCAGGACGCCCGCCTGGAGGATGAACAGGAGGTCGAAGAACCAGAGGCTGAACAGGAGGTCGAGGTTGGCGAAGTAGCTGAAGCTGATCGTGTACAGGTTGATGCGCGACCAGACGCCGGGGAACTGCTGTCCGATGTTGATCCAGGGGCCCCAGGTGATGTTGGGGACCTGCGGGAAGCCGGGCCTGAAGTAGGAGATCATGTTGAAGCAGACGATCCCGAACGAGACCCCGAACCCCGCCCAGAAGACCCTCCCCTGCGCAAAGACGGGTCGGACGCCGGGGCCGTCGGACCCTGCGGCCATCTCCACCGCCGGGACCAGCACGGGATAGATCAGGCGCTCGTGTCGCGCCCACTGCCGGCGCAGCATCACGGCCAGGCACATGGACAGGAAGGCGATGCCGCAGGCCAGCGCCATCCAGGCGAAGGCCGGGCCGGCCCAGACGGCCCACGGCGCCTCGCTCCCCTCTGGAAGCCCCTCGAACAGGTAGCGCATCGCCCTGTGGTCGTTCGGGGGGGCGATCCACGCGGGGATGTGGTCGTGCAGGTGGGCGGCCCATCCGTTCTCCGGGGAGGCAAAGTAGTAAGGGCTGGCCATCACCCCCAGCATGTAGCCCCCCAGGCCCACGCTCGGGATCGCGGCGCTGACGACGCCCATGGCCAGGATGGTCAGCACCTCCGACGGGGAGAAGGCCCACGGACGATGCAGGCGTTTGACCAGGGGGTTGAGGAGGAGGACAACGCCCAGGAAGGCCATCGCCAGGGCGATGGGGAAGTGGCTGAGCGTGACGCGGGAGGCGTGGGCGATGTACTCCACATAAATGACGAGCAGGTTGAGGGCGCAGGCCGCCAGGAGGCCGACCCCAATTGCGCGAAGGCTCACCCCTTTCATGGGCGCTCTGACAGGAGTCTTTCGGCCCGCTCCAGGTTGGCCTTCACGCGGGCGTCGGACGGGTCCGCCCGGAAGGCCTCTCGCCAGATGGCGACGGCCTTAGGCAGGTCGCCCCGGCTGGCGTAGAGGGCGCCGAGGTCGTTCCGGATGTGCGGGACGCGGGGGTCCAGGGCGATCAGTTTTTCGTAGAGCGCGATCGCCTCCTCCGTCTTTCCCGTTTTCTGGCAGAGCAGGCCGAGGCCGGCGTAGGCCGGGGCATAGTCGGGCCTGAGGCGGATGGCCCGCCGGAAGGCGGCTGCCGCGGAGTCGATCTGACCCTGCTGCGCGCAGGCGACGCCGAGGTGGTGGTGGGCCTCCACGAACTCCGGATTTATCGCGACGGCCCGCTGGAAGGCGCTGACGGCCGCGTCCTGGCGGTTCTGCATTGCGTAGACGAGACCGAGGTCCGCGCAGGCGTCGGCGTCCCCGGAGTCGGCGTCCACGGCACGTTCGAGTTCCTTCGCGGCCTCGTCGAGGCGGCCCTGCCGGGCGAGGGAGATGCCCAGGTCGCGCCGGGCGGTGGCGGCGTTCGCGCCGGAGGAGAGGGCCTTCCGGAGGGTCGCCTCCGCAGCCTGACCTGCGTTGAGGGGGTCCGGAGGGGGGCCCTGCGGCGCTCGCGCCGTGTCCGGGGCGGGGGGGATGGAGGCGGGACGAGGCGCGCGGGAGAGATAAATGACCGCGCCGAGGAGGGCCAGGAGCACCAGGCCGAAGGGCCAGGCCCGGCGAAGGGTCCATTTGGGATTCATAGCAAGTCATAATATACACTGTCGGGGCGACAGGCGCAAGCGCGGCACAAGAGACGCGCTCACCCCCTCCTCCCGTTGATGAAAATGGCGCTTGACATCGCCTTTTCTTTTTTTAAGATGTGAGGGGATAACCGTTGACGATTCGTCGTAGCATCCGCCCCCGGAGAAAGGAGGGTGGCCTTCCCGTGCACTACCGAGACATCCTCAACAAGATTCGCCTGGCCTTTCCGCAGCCGGTGAGCGACCGCGTTCACGACTCCTACGTGGTCCACACGGTCATGCGCGCGCTGGACATGGTGGACGCCCTCAAGGGGGACCTGCCGATTCTGGGCGCAGGGGGGACCTTAGATTACGAGGCCGCCCGCGCGGCGCGGCTGGCGGAGGAGGGGGCGTCGCTGGAGGAGGTGACGGCGTCGCTGGTCGGCTATCTGGGGGGCATGACCGTCTGGGGGCACCCGCGCACGCAGCAGAACGTCGTGCCGCCCCCCTCCATCGCCTCGCTGGTCGGCGTTATCCTGGCGGGGCTGTGCAACCCGAACCTGGCGTCGGAGGAGCACAGCCACCGGTTTGCGCTGGCCGAGGTGGAGGCGGCGGCGATGACGGCGGCGCTGGTCGGCTACGACCCGGCGCGGGCGGCGGGTGCCTTCACCTTCGGGGGCACGGGCACGACGCTCTACGCGATGAAGGTGGGGGTCGAAAAGGCGCTGCCGGGCGCGATGGAGCAGGGGGTGCGGGAGGACGCGGTGGTCTTCGCCAGCGACGGCAGCCATTACTGCCGGTACAACGTGGCGGGCTGGCTGGGCCTGGGCGCGAAGAACCTGGTCACGATCCCGACGAACCTGCGCAACGAGATGGATGTCCGGGCCTTAGGGGAGGCGGCGCGGGCGGCGCTGACGGCCGGGCGGAGGGTGGCGGGCATCGTCTGCACCCTGGGCACGACGGACGCCTTCGGGCTGGACGACATCGAGGAGATCGTGCGGCTGCGGGACGCGCTGGTCGAGGAGTTCCGGCTGCCCTATCGCCCGCACGTGCACGCGGACGCGGTGATCGGCTGGGCGTGGTCGGTCTTCAACGACTACCCGTTCGACGGGAATCCGCTCGGGTTCCGGCCGCGCACGGTGCGCGCGCTGGCGGGGGCGTGCCACCGCATCCGGCGCCTGGGCCTGGCGGACTCGGTGGGGGTGGACTTCCACAAGACCGGGTTCACGCCCTACATCTCCAGCCTGGCGCTGTTCAGGGACGGGGACGACCTGAGGCTGCTGGGGCGCAGCCCGGAGCAGATGCCCTACCTCTACCACTCCGGCGAGCATCGTCCGGGGATGTACACGCTGGAGACGTCGCGCAGCGGCTCGGGCGTGCTGGCGGCGCTGGCGAACCTGAAGCTGTTCGGGAGGCAGGGGTGGCAGGCGATCCTGGGGCATCTCGTGGAGATGGCGCAGCTCCTGCGGGAGCACTTAGAGGGGCACGCGGCCACGACGGTGCTCAACCGGGACAATTTCGGGACGGTCACGCTGTTCCGGGCGTACCCCGACGGGGTGGACACGTTTGAGATCAAGGACCAGGAGCTGACGGACCCGGCGTTCCGGGAGGTCCTGCTGCGGCACAACGACTACAACCGCCGGATCGCGGACTACGTCCACGACGAGGCGATGGCAGGCCGGGGGGTGGTGATCTCCCTGACCGAGTGCTACCGCCGCACGGCCTACGGGGAGCCGGTGGTGGCGCTTAAGTCTTACATCCTGTCGCCGTTCGCGGACGAGGAGAACGTGGAGGCGGTGGTCGCGAAGGTCTTAGAGGCGCGGGAGAAGATCGGAGCGTGAGATGAGGATAGGGACGTACAACGTGCTGGGGCTGCGGGGCTACCCGCCGGAGGAGTCGGAGAAGGTCATCGGGGACCGGATGGGAGAGCGGGCCGCAGAACATTTCGCAGGGGTCTTTGGCGGGCTGGGGTGCGACGCCCTGGCGCTGCAGGAGGGGGTCCCTTTCCCGCAGATCCAGCGGGTGGCCAGGGCGATGGGGGTCCGCCTGGCGACGTTCCTGTCCCCGTGCGGGTGGCCGGGGCATCTGCTGACCCGCTACCCGATTCTGGAGTCGAGGACCTTCAGCCACTTTGCGCCGGACGCGGGGGATCGTCCGCTGAGCCGGGTGGCCGGGGCGGCGCTGCTGGAGGTGGGGGGGAATCAGCGGCTCTGGGTGGTGGACATTCACCTGTATCCGGGGATCGGGGAGGACCGGCGCGCGCGGCGGGCCCCGGAGGCGGCCCTCGTGGAGGAGCGGGTCGCCGTGCTGGCGGCGGAGACGCCGAATGTGATCGTGCTGGGGGACTTCAACTGCGAGGTGGAGGAGGAGTTGCACCGGCGCCTGAAGGGGCGGGGCTTTGTGAACGCGATGGAGCGGGTCGGAGGCGGGCTTAAGCCGACGATTGGACAGCACGCCATTGACCACATCTACGTGAGCCCGGCGCTTTCAGGGCGTCTGGTGATGGCGGAGGTGGTCCGAAGGCCGGGGTTCTATCTGGAGGAGCCGAGGGTCCCCGGACAGTGGGCGCACTCGGATCATCTGCCGGTGGTCGCGGAGCTGGCGTGGCTGTAAGAAGCAAAAACGAATCGGAGAAGGGGGAAACGGTGAAACGGGGAGATTCTTTTCCCCGGTTCTCCGGCTCTCCGGTTCTCCGTTTCGGCTCCTCTCCGTGCTCTCTGTGTTCTCTGTGGTGAGGCTTTTTTTAAGGAGGGATCGGATGTCGGAGAAGATGCGGAAGGTCGTGGCGATCGACGGGCGGGGGAGGATCTCGGTGGAGCAGGAGCCTGTGCCCGCGCCGGGGCCGGGGCAGGTCCTGGTGGAGGTGAAGGCGAGCCTGATCAGCCCCGGCACGGAGCTGGGGGGCGTGGCGCGCCGGAGGCAGAGTCCGACGGAGGGCCCGCCGAGGGCGTTCGGGTACGGGAACGCCGGGGTCGTGATCGGGCAGGGGGAGGGGTGCGGGGACATCCCGGTCGGGACGCGGGTGGCGTGCATGGGGGGCGGGTACGCGCAGCACGCCTCGTCTGCGTGCGTGCCGAGGAATATGGCCGTGCCGATGCCGGAGGGGGTGGGCTTTGAGCACGCGGCGTTCAGCTGCCTGGCGGCCACGGCGCTCAACGCGATCCGCCGGGCGGAGCTGGAGCTGGGGGAGAATGTGGCCGTGGTGGGGCTGGGGCCGGTGGGGCAGTTCGCGTGCCAGTGGGCGAGGCTGAGCGGGTGCCACGTGATGGCCATAGACCGCCTGCCGATGCGCCTGGAGCGGGCGCTAAAGGCGGGGGTCCACCGGGCGGTGAACGCGCAGGAGGAGAACGCCGTGGAGGCCGCGAAGGCGTTCACGCGGGGCTACGGCCTGGACGCGGCGGTCGTTGCGTTCGGGGGGGACGGGACGGAGGCGTTCAAGATGCTGGTGCAGATGATGAAGCTGGCGCCGGACACGCACCGGATGGGGCGGATCGTGATTGTGGGCGGGGCGAAGGTTGAACACACGTTTGCGGCGGCCCTGGGGAATCTCGATGTGCGGAGCGCGGCCCGGACAGGTCCGGGGTATCACGACGAGGCGTGGGAGCACGGGAAGGACTACCCGCCGGTGTTCGTGCCGTGGACGACGCGGCGCAACCTGGAGGAGTGTCTGCGGTTCATGCAGGAGGGAGGGCTGAGGGTTGAGCCTCTGATCACGCATCGGACGCCGATCGACGAGGCGCCGGAGGCGTGCGAGAGGTTGATTCAGAGGCCGAATGAGGCGCTGGGAGTGGTGATTATACCCTGAGGAGGTGCTGACATGGCCCGTCCTGTGAGGTTGCCCGATGAGGTGGAGCCGCTGGCGCGGTTCGTGGAGGAGACGCCCCCGCGGGAGATCGTGCGGGAGACGGTGAAGCGTCTGCGCGGGGGCGTCACGGAGGGGGAGATGATGGTTGCCGCGGCGCTGGCGGTCATGCGGTCCACGGAGATGCCCTTCGTCCACCACGGCGGGCCGCTGCACCCGGTGGCGGCCCTGCCGGCGGTGGAGGCGACGATGGGGCGGATGGGGGAGGGGCTGCGCTGGCTGCCGCTGATCCAGGACGTGGCCCTGGCCAACCGGCACATCCACGACCCGGCGTCCGGGCCGTCCATCATGCCGGAGATCGAGCCGGTGGGGGCGGGGGGCGTGGACGCGACGGTCGAGGCGTTCCGGAAGTGTCTGGGCCGGAACTATACAAACGGGGCGGAGCACCATTTCCTGTGGCTCCTTCAGAACGCCCAGGGCAGGGCGACGGAGGCCCTGCTGAGCGTGGCGGTGGACAACTACCGGCACGACGAGCACAAGCTGATCGCGGCCGTGAACGCCCTCAGGCTGCTGGATCGCATCGGCTGGCAATTTGCCCCGGTCCTGCTGCGGGGGGTGGTCCGCTACAACTTCATGCCGTCGGTGTGGGCGAAGGCCCCATCGACGGAGGGGGTCGAGGCGCTGATCGAGCGCCACCGGCTGAAGGAGGGGGTGAGGTGGGAGGGGGAGGACGCGGATGAGCGGGTGGATGGATTGCGGAGGTCGCTCGTGGAGGGTTCGCTCGAAGAGACGCCGGAGCGGATCGCGGTCGCGCTGCGCGAGGGGATGTCCCTGAAGGGCGCTGCGGAGGCGGTCTCCCTGACGGCGTCGGACCTGTTCGTCGGGATGGAGACGGCCAACCCGATGGGCATTCACTTCATGACCGGGGCGAACGCGATCCGGTGGGTCTGCCAGACGCACCCTCTGCTGGGCGCGAGGGCGCTGCTGATGTGGGCGCTGGGGCCGGAGACGCGGGGGGCCGACAGCGGAAGCTGTCGGAAGGTGGGGTTGGAGGCCGACAGCGAAAGCTGTCGGAAGGTGGGGTTGGAGGCCGACAGCGGAAGCTGTCGGAAGGTGGAGGAGGCGATTCAGGCCAACGACGGGGCGCAGGCCGCGGAGCGGACGGCGGGCTACCTGGCGTCCGGGGGGGACCTGCGGGCGCTCCTCCGGCTGCTGGGGGAGTTCGCGGCGCGGGACGACTCGACGGAGATGCACGCGATGAAGCACCACCAGGCGATGGTCGAGGAGTTCGAGGGGGCGCGGCCTGCGCTGGCCTCCGTCCACCTCGTCGCCCAGGCGAAGGAGGCGGCGCTGCACGCGGGGAAGGGGACGGGGGTGTACGAGGAGGCCAGGGAGGCGTTGATGTAAGGGCGACCGCCCTTCGACGCTGCTCAGGGCAGGCAAGGGTCGCCCCTACGATATTCCTATTTCCGTTCGAGCAGCTCGATCTCGTAGCCGTAGGGGTCGGTGACGAAGGCCATCTTGCGGCCCGTGACGAAGGAGGTCCGCCAGTCGTCGGGCCATATCTTGAGCCCCTTCTTCTCCAGCTGGTCGCAGAAGGCGATCAGGTCGGGCACGCCGATGGCGATGTGCATCAGGTCCTCCGGGACGCTCAGCTTGTAGTCCGGGGAGTAGGTCAGCTCCCAGCCGTGGGCGTTGCCGGGCAGTTCGAGGTGGGCGATCTGGTTGCCCGCCGGGGACCTGTCCGACCGGCTTCTCACGACGAACCCGAAGTTGTCGCAGTAATACTGGATCGCCTCGTCCAGGTTTCCGACCCGGATGCGGGTGTGCATGAAGACGGCCATGATAGACTCCTTTCGTGAAGCAGGGGTTATTGTGGTCCGATCACGCGGATGCCGAGTTCCTCGGCGGTCCGATGCAGGAAGGCGCTCACCCCGGGCAGGTCCTTCTCCCCGGCAGCCTCCACGATGACGGGGTAGTCGGGGTCGAGGGCCTCCGTGCGGCGGAGGAAGGTCCGGTAGTCGAGGAGGCCCCGGCCCGACGGGACGGTCTCCAGGTGGAGGGTGAGCCGGTCCTCGATGAGGATGTCCTTGGCGTGGGCGCTGACGATGTGATGGCCGAGCGTGTCCATCATTTTTTCGACGGCGGGGCCGGTCCGGAAGACGGTCTTGAGGGTGATCCAGTTCACGGGGTCGAAGTCGCACCGGACGAACCGGGAGCCGACCGCGTCGAGGACCTCCTTCGTGACCTCCGCGTCTTCGAGCGTGACGAGCTGGTGGCCCTCCATGCTCAGGAAGACGTTGTGGTCCTCGGCGGCCTTCGTGCACTCCCGGAGGCTTTTGACGAGCTGCTCGCGGGACTTCGGGCTCCAGTTGTCGGGGTGGGGGTTCCAGGGGCCGGTGGGGCTCAGGGACCCCGGCCCGGTGTCTATGCCCCTGGCGCCGAGATCGCCGGCCACGCGCAGGGCCTCCTGGAGGGTCCGGGCGGCCTGCCGCCGGTGGGTCTCGTCCGGGTGGATGAGGCACTGCCAGTAGCCGGTCGTCTGGTACATCCGGAGGCCCTCGCCGGACAGGATGTCCCGCACCCGCCTGCACTGCGCCTTTGAGGTCTGGAAGGGGTCGTTCGCCCTGAAGCGGGTGAAGATGCCGGAGAAGCCGAGGGCGCGCGCGCGCCGGGCCGTCTCCACGGTGAAGTCGTCCATGTTCGCGGGCAGGAACGCGCCCGACATGCCGAAGCGCATAGGTCCTCCTAAGACTGATTGAAGAACAGCTCCTCCTCCTCGTCGCCGTGGCAGATCACCATCTCCCCGCTGCCGAACTCGGACCTTCCGAAGGGGCTGTCCAGGAGGGGGTACTTCGAGGTCTGCGCCTGTCTGTCGTTCACGGTGATCGGCCCCTCCCAGCCCATCCGGACGGTCCCGACGCTGGGGGAGGGGTAGGTGATCTTGCCGTCTTCCCGCTTCGGCTGGAGGGCGGACAGCTTCGAGACGAACGCCTCGAAGGCCCCCCAGTCGGCCCTGCGACCCGCCTCCACCACCCAGGCGTTTTCATCCGCCCGGCAGATCAGCTCCCGGCCGGCGTACTGTCCGGTCCTGCCTGTCTCGTATCCGTGCTCGGACCATAAGCCGACGTAGGCGTCCTTCTTGCGGGCGAAGACCCAGTTCCCCTTCGAGACGACCTCGTCGAAGCGGTCGCGCTCGAAGAAGGCGTGGGACATCCAGCCGAGGTCGCCGTGCCGGAAGAGGAGCAGGGCCACGTTGCGCTCGCCGAACACTCTGGGGAGGGCGCCGTTGCCGGACCAGTAGTCGGGGCGGAGGCCGCCCCCCTCGCCGGCGGTCTTGGGGCAGGAGAAGAAGAGGACGACCTTGTCCTCAAAGGTGATCTGGAAGGGGTGGACCTGCGCGGCGAGGGCGCCGGGGGTGTAGTCCTGCAGGGCGGACAGGGCGTAGTCCGGGGTCCGGTAGACGATGAAGTTGGCGGAGCCCCCCGGCGCGAAGCCCTGGCGCTGCCGGGAGAGGGAGACGGTGGCGCGGTCCGCGGCGATGTCGGACAGGACCTCAGGCGGGCGGTAGGCGCTCGTGGCCAGGCTCACGGCGCCCATGGCGTTCGAGTGGAGGCTTCCCTCGCCGAAGAGCACCCACATCATCCCGGCGGTCCCGTCGTGGTCGGGGTTCTTCAGGTAGCGGACGTAGGTCCTGCCGTGCGTGGTTCCGAGGAGGCCGCGGAAGCCGTCGGCGGCCAGGTTGAAGAAGGCCATGGTGAGGACCTGCCGGGCCTGCAGGCGGAGGCGGTTCTCCGAGGCGTGCACGAAGTCCAGGATGTTCAGGATGGGCGCGATGGTGATGGGGTAGTAGCTGTTGGAGTGCCACTCGTCGAACCCGAACCGGCCCCGCTGATTGAGCCACTCCATCATGTACTGCCGGGCCTTGGCCGCGTGCTGGAGGCCGTTCATCCCGCTGTTGGGGAAGACCTCCGTGGGCCAGAGGGTCCCGGCCAGGAACTCGGCCACGTGGAAGAGCATCCGGTGATTCTCCGAGCCTGTCACCATCACGTCCTCGCCTGGCTCGTCCACCCAGTACTTGAAGCCGAGGCAGGTGTCCTTGATCAGGGCGCGGACGTGGGGGTCGATGCGGTCCTTCCCCCGGTCCATATACATGAGTCGCAGGAGGGCCTGGATGACGAAGTCCGCGCAGTCGTGGCGCTCGCGGATCTGGTAACAGGTCTCCCAGACCGCGTCCCGGTCGATCTGCTCGGGGCGCCCGAGGGCGTAGCGGGCCACCTGCGCCCAGATGTCGTTCCCCGGGGCGTGGTGCTCCAGGGCGAGGCGCCTCCGCTCGTCGTAGCGGTCCGCGCCGGGCATCGGGGGCGTGGGGGTCAGGACCAGGGCCTCGAAGGAGCGCTTGCCCAGGGCCTGACCGGAGGAGGAGAGCGTGACCCGTATCTCACAGCCCCCGTCTCCGACGTCCGCGCCGGTCCCCAGGACGATTTCGCCCGATTTCAGGGGGCGGGTCTGAGAGCGGAGGGCCTTTCCGTTGCGCAGGATTTCGTACCGGAGTTCCGCGTCCAGCGCAGGGGGGTCGTCGCACCCGACGCGGAGGGGGTCCTGCGGGTAGAAGGTCTCGCGGGGGAGGAAGATGGAGGCGAGGGCCTTCTCCACAGTCCTCCGGTCCACGCCGGGGGGCAGGTCCCGGAGGGGCGGGCGCACGGTGAGGGCCGCGTCCACGGGCTGCAGCAGGATGCTCCCGCTGGTCATCCGGGCCAGGCGGAAGGCCCCGACGGTGAGGATGTTCTCGCCTTCGCGGAGCGTCAGGTCGAACTCGAGGGCCTGTTCGCTGCGCGGGTCGTCGATCCTTCTCCCCTGGGGCTCGTTGACGCGGCCCCAGGACTCGAACTGCACCTGTCCGTTGACGGCGATGAGGTTCAGGTTGTAGAGGTGCTGCCGGAAGCGGAAGCGGGTCCTGCCGGGCCGGTCGGGCGTGATCCGGGTGGAGAGGAACATGCCCACGAGCGAGTTCATCCGGTTGTAGCGGCCCCAGGCGAGCATCGGCTCCTCGCGGAGAATGAGTTCGCAGGGGAGGGTCTGGCCGAGGAAGGCGACCTGAGCGCCCTCCACGGGCGTCCCGGACAGGATGCCGAAGGCCTCCTGAAGGTACTTGCGGAGGATCACCTCTCCGTTGTTCGAGGTGGGGCGCTCGAACATCGAGGCGCCGAACACCTCGGCGGAGACGTCCTTGAAGAAGGGGCCTGCGGCGACCCAGGGCCGCACGATGTCGCCGGGGCCCACGCGCCGGGGGTCGGCTGCGTCCGATCCGCGAAACACGGTCCAGTTCGATTTGGGCATGGGTCGCCTCCCGAAATCGGTCACGAGTCCAGGGCAGGGGCGGGTTTAAACCCGCCCCTGTGATGCCGTTTGCACAGGCCCATGGTACGACCGGGGCCGGGAGGTGTCAAGCATTTTGTGCGAAGGGTGTAGAAGGGGGTTGAGGGACAGGTCCACATTCACAGGAGGCAGGACATGAAGATCACCGAGGTGAAGACGTTCCCCGTGTTCTACGGGTCGAGGAACTATCTGTTCGTGAAGGTGGAGACGGACGAGGGGATTTATGGGATAGGAGAGTTCGGGCTGACGTGGAAGGAGCAGGCGGGGGTGGGGGCGGTCCGGCACATGGCGTCGGACCTGGTCGGGCAGGACCCGATGAACACCGAGCGGGTCTGGCAGACGCTGTTCCGGGGGGACTTCTTCCCCGGCGGGCGGATCAACATGGCCGCGCAGAGCGCGATCGACATCGCGCTGTGGGACATCAAGGGGAAGGCGCTGGGGCAGCCGGTCTACGTGCTGCTGGGGGGGAGGATGCGGGACCGGGTGGTCTGCTACACGGGGATCGGGGGGAAGACGCCGGAGGAGACGGCGAGGGTTGCCCGGCAGCGCGTGGCGGAGGGGTGGAGATACCTGCGGATGTCGGTGATGGACCGGGACGGGGTGCTGGAGCCGTCTGCCGCGGTGCGGGACGCGGTGGCGCACTTTGCGGCGGCCCGCGAGGCCGTGGGGCCGGAGGTGGAGCTCTGCATGGACGTGCACACGCGGCTGGACCCGCCGGACACGATCCGGCTCGGAAGGAAGTTAGAGGCCTACGATCCCTTCTTCATCGAGGACCCGCTCCGGTGCGAGAACCCGCAGTCCTACCGGCTGGTGCGGGGGCACGTGAGCTGCCCGCTGGCCATCGGGGAGCACTACGCCACGAAGTGGGAGTTCCGGCAGCTCATCGAGGAGGAGTTGACGGACTACGCGCGGATCGACCTGTGCATCGTGGGGGGGCTGACGGAGGCGCGGAAGATCGCCGGCTGGTGCGAGACGCACTACATCAAGATCGTGCCGCACAACCCGCTGGGGCCGGTGTCTGCGGCGGCGTGCCTGCACCTGGACGTGGCGACGGACAACTTCGCGGTGCAGGAGGGGGGGCGCGTCGGCTCGGCGTTCATGCAGGACGTGTTCCCGGTGCAGGTTCCCTATGAGGCGGGGTATCTGCTGCCGCCGGAGCGGCCGGGGCTGGGCGTGGAGTTCGACGAGCAGGCGGCGGCGAAGCACCCGTTCCAGTGGGGGCACGGGCCGAGGCTGCGGAGGCTGGACGGGTCGCTGACGAACTGGTAAGGCCGGGCCACAGAGGCACAGAGAGGATGAAACGGGGAAGCGGAGAAGCGGGGAGTCGGGGATGGGGCTTGGCGGTTCAGGTCTGTTGCAGCGACGCACGAACCCAGGCCGCATCGGCGTCGCTCAGGGGCGGCTCCACAGGATGACGGTAATCGAGCGAGTAGTCGTAGCCGGCGCGCTCGTACACGGCGTTGAAGACGGCCTGCAGGTCCAATGCCCTGTCAGGGTCGTCCCCTGTCAGGGGCACGGGGATGGGCGGCAGGGGCTGGCGCAGCGGCCAGGCATAGACCTCTGCCCGTGGGCGGCGCTGTCCCCGGCAGACAAAGGCGTAGTAGTCGGCGAAGGGGAGGGGCTCCACGGTCGGCAGCCGCTCGCCCCCGCGCAGCAGGTCGATCTCCACGAGATGCGCCTCGCTTTGCAGGACGGATTCGCGCTTGCTCAGGTATTCCCGGCGTCCGTCGCCCGCGGGGCGTTTGTTGCCGGGCGAGAGCGCCTCGATAATGGTGACCACTTGCAGCGTCTCGCGGCGCCGGACGGTGAGGTATGCCTCGCGTCTGCGCTCGGGCATCGGAAGGGTGAGCAGGACTGGAGCGAGGGCAACGGCAGCGGCAGCCGTGGTTTCCGGGGCTTCTCCCCTGCTCTCCAGCACGGTCACGTCGGGGCGGATGAGGTCCACCCGCTCATCCGGCTCGTGTTCCACGTAGATGCGCTCCTCGACGCGCACCACGTAGCGCGGGCGCACCAGCGGGACCAGCGCGGTGTAGAGGCCCTCGATGAAGTGGTGGTGGAAGTCCTCCCACGCCTGGCCTTCGATGAACGGGTCCATTCCCGGAAAGGGGGACGGCATAGCTGCTCACCTCCTCGTGTTGTATAAAACGTCTGATGTGAAATGGTTGTTTGCTAAATTGGCTCGGATTGGGTAGAGTAGAGGCACCATTTTCTTCATCTGGAGGTGCCTTATG
>Ga0137796_10000075_pt1 | contig 61706 bp, 58 predicted proteins | sample OV2TP3_FD_97704 | JGI IMG/M metagenome (GOLD analysis project Ga0137796, IMG submission 97704) | reverse complement strand
CGGCTGCCCCCGCTGGGCCCCCCGGCGCGGCCCAGGCGGCGCCGGCGCCCGCACCGGCCCCCGGGGCACCGAGCGCGGGACCGCCGGTGCCGGCCGGCCGGGGCCGTCAGATCGTCCTGAACTTCGACAATGCCGACATCGAGGCCGTCATCCAGGCCGCCAGCGAGATCGCCCAGTTCAACTACACCCTCGCGCCCGGGGTGGCGGGCAAGAAGGTCACCGTCCAGACATCGAGCCGCATTCCCGAGGACGAGGTGGTCAACGTCCTCCTCGCGATCCTCGAAGTCCACGGCGTGACGGCCGTTCGCGCGGGGAACATCTACAAGATCGTGCCCATTGCGGCGGCCCGGGAGAAGCCCCTGCCGACGATCGTCGGCACCCAGCCCGACCCGAGCCGCCGGGCGGACGAGGTGATCACCCAGATCATCCCGATCGCCCACCTGCCCGCCGAGCGGATCGCCGTAGCGATCCGCCAGTTCGTCCACGGCGGCAACGTCGTGGTCCACGGGAACCTCCTGATCATCACCGACACGGCCGGCAACGTCGCGCGGCTCCTGCAGATCATCGGCGTCCTCGACGTGGAGGCCGGGCTCGACGAGCTCCGCATCCTGCCCGTGCGATACGCCGACGCCGTGGAGCTCGCCCGGATCCTCAACGACTTCTTCAGCGGCCGGCGCGTCCGAATCCCCACACCCGCGCCGACGCCGATCGTGCCGCGGCCCGGGGTCGCGCCGACACCTGCCCCGACCGTGGCCGAGCCCGCGGAGCGTCCGCCGCTGATCATCGCCGACAAGCGCACGAACGTCCTCATCGTGTCCGCGCGCCGCGCCGACATGGAGACCATCACCCAGCTCATGAGCCAGCTCGACGTGGACACCCAGGCGAACAAGCGCGTGTTCGTCTACTATGTCGAGAACGTCAAGGCCAAGGACCTCGCGGCCACGCTCACGGAGATCTTCGGCAAGCCCGGCGAGGCCCCCGCTCGCCCTGAGCCCCGCGAGGCCGCGCCGGCGGCCCCGCCCTACCCTGGGGCGCCCCCACCGACGCCGCCCGCGCCGCTACGGCCGACGCCAACGCCGACCGCCCCGGGACCGCCCGGCGCCGAGCTCGAGCCCAGCGTCGTCGAGGGCCAGGTCAAGGTCGTCGCGGACGAGCCGAACAATGCGCTGGTCGTCACGACGTTCCCGCGGAACTGGCCGCTCATCGAGGACACGATCCGCAAACTCGACCGGACCCCGAAGCAGGTCCTGATCGAGGTCCTCGTGGCGGAGGTCTCGCTCGACGACGACCTCCAGCTTGGTCTCGAATGGACGCTGCGAACCCAGGGCGACATCACAGTGGGTGGCCAGAGATACAACGTCGGCGGCGTCTCGCGCGTTGACGTCGGTCCGCCGTCTACGCTACCGACGCCTGCGCTCCCGCCTCCGGGCTCGACCTTCCCCGTCAATGTTCCGCCGGTCGCCGGCTTGGCGTTCTTCATCTTCGAGACCGACCGCTTCCTCGGACTCATCAATCTCTTCGCGAGCTATGGCAGGGTCAACGTTCTGTCGAGCCCGCACATCCTGACGTCCGAGAACAAAAAGGCCGTCATCAACGTCAGCAATTCCATCCCGATCGTCACGAGTTTCACCGGCGCCCAGACCGGCGTCGTTCCCGGTCAAGTCCAGCAGCCGCCCCAGACAATCCAGACCTCTAACGTCGAGTACCGCGACGCGGGGATCATTCTCACGGTGACCCCGCGGATCAGCGACAAGCGGGTGGTCGCGCTCGACGTCAAGCAGACGGTGAACGACGTGGGCGCGCCTCAGCCACCCAGCGGCTCCCCCGTCATCATCAAACGGGAAGCCGAGACGTCGGTCGTACTCCACGACAACCAGACGCTCGTGCTGGGCGGGCTGATTCAGACAACGCAGAGGAGCTCCCGGGCGGGAATCCCCTGGCTGTCGCGGATCCCGATCATCGGGTTCCTGTTCGGGCGCAGCGGCGAGACGCTCCGCCGGACCGAGCTGCTCCTGTTGATCACACCCCGGGTGATCGGCGATCCGACCGAGGCCCGCGAACTGTACGAGCAGATCCGTTCGCAGCGCCCTGACCTGCAGCGGGGCCTGCGAACCCACCCCACCATCCTCAGGCCGGAGTCGGCCGAGCCGAGCGCGCTCCCAGAGCCGGTGCCGCCGGCCACGCCCCCCACGCGGCCTCTCGAGGGAGGGCTGCCCAGTGAGCGCTGACCGCCGCCTGTGCCGTACCCCCGCCCTGCTCCTCGCCGCGCTGGCCGTGCTCCTCGCCGGGTGTGACGGCTCGGGCCGGGAGGGCAACGAGTTCGTATTCCTGACCGTGGACGGGTTCAACACGGGCGGCAGCGGGTCGATCGGCACGGTGAACTCGTCGCTCGCGGACCGGAACAGCTCGACGCTGGTGTGCGTGACCCTCCGCAACAACCTCAAGAACCCGACCGTGACGTCACCCACGGGCCTGGACAACGTGGTCATCACCTCCTACACGGTGAAGCTCACCCGCTTCGACGGAGGTCCGGTGCCGGGACCCTTCACGTTCGGCGCCAGCTTCACGGTCCCCGCCGGCACGGCCTCGAATGGCACGCTCAGCGGGAACACCGCCAGCGCGGGGATCGTCCTGGTCCCCGCCCAGGCCAAGAACGAGCCGCCACTCAGCACGGCGGCGCTGCCCGTCGCGGCCAACGCCGAGGTCGTCTTCAAGGGGCGGGACGGCGGGGGGAACCCGTCCAGACGGAGGGCGCGATCACGGTGAACTTCATCGGGACGGGGTCAGACACCACCGTGAGCTGCGGCGGGGTGGTATCCCCGTAACCAGCGGCCGGGGAGCGGCACGAGGGGCACCCGGCGACGCCGGGCGTTTCCTCACCAGCGGAGGAGGGTCGCCCCCCAGGCGAAGCCGGTCCCGAAAGCGGCGGTCAGGATCAGGTCCCCCTCCTTGATCCGGCCCTCGGTGAAGGCTTCGTGGATGCAGATCGGCACGGACGCGGCCGAGGTGTTCCCGTACTTCTCGATGTTGGTGAACATCTTCGAGGCGGGGATCTTCACGGACTCGGCGATCGCGTCGAGGATGCGCATGTTCGCCTGGTGGAAGAGGTAGAGATCCACGTCCTCGGGCCCGAGGCCGTTGGCCTCCAGCGTCTCCCGCATGACCTCCTTGAACCGCCGGACCGCCTGGACGAAGATCGCCCGCCCGTTCATCCGCGGCCGGGCCCGCCCGTCGTCGATCTTCTTCTTCGAGACGAGCGGATACGTCGAGTTCCCGTAGATCTCCCCGTAGAGCTTGTCGAGGATCGTCCCGTCGGTGTGGAGGTGGTGCGAGATCAGCCCGCTCTGCGAGCGCCCGTCCACGGCCTGGAGCACCGCCGCGCCGGCGCCGTCCGCGAAGAGCACGGCCATGTCGCGCCCGCGGTCGGAGTACTCCATCATCGGCGAGAGCATCTCCGCGCCGACCAGGAGCACGCGCTCGTACATGCCCATCCGGATGAAGGCGTCCGCCGTCGCAAGCGCGTACACGAAGCCGGCACAGCCCTGCTGGAGGTTCAGGACCGGGGTGCTCGTCAGGCCGAACTTGGAGGCCATGACGCAGCCGGTGTGCGGGTACGCGTACTCGGGGATCGTCGTCGTGTCGATGATGAAGTCGATGTCCTCGATGCGGAGGCCCGCGTTCTTCAGCGCCATCTGCGAGGCCTCGCAGCCGAGGTCCGACGGCGCCAGGTCCGCGTCGATCTTCCCGTCGACGCCCCGGGCGTAGACCTCCCGGATGTACGCCTCCTTGTCGGGCGCGTCCGCGAGGCGCAGGAGGAACCGGTACGTGCTCGGCGACACCCGGCGCTCCTTGATGCCGGTGCGCTGGGTGATCCACTCGTCGGACGTGGTGAAGCACCGGGCGAGCAGATGGTTGTCCACCACGCACTCCGGCACGGCCATCCCGGTTCCGACGATCTTCGCTTTCTTCATGGCGACCTTTCGGGGGAGGGCAGTTTCGGGATGCCGTGCCTAGGCTACTATCCTCGCGCGAACGCTGTCAAGTTGCGATCACGGGCGGCCCTACTCACCCGTGAACCGTGGGGCGCGCTTCTCGAAGAACGCCGCGAGGCCCTCGCGGTGGTCCGTGGACGTGATCATCATGCCCTGGACGAGCGCCTCCCACGCGAGGGCCGTGTCCAGGTCGATGTCGAGCGCCCGGTTTAGGAGCGACTTCGCCATGGCGTGCGCTCGCGGCGGTCCGTCGGCGAGCTGGCGGGCGAGCGCCCGAGTACGCCCTTCGAGCTCCACCGCCGGCACGATGCGGTTGACGAGCCCCAGCCGCTCGGCCTCGGCGGCCCCGATGACGTCGGCCGTGAAGACGAGCTCCTTCGCTCTCGCGAGGCCGACCCGGCGCGGGAGCAGGTAGATCCCCCCGCCGTCGGGCACGAGCCCGATCCGCGCGAAGACCTCGCCGAACCGCGCCCGGTCGGAGGCGACGACGAGATCGCACGCGAGGGCCAGATTGCAGCCCGCCCCCACCGCGAACCCGTCCACCATCGCGATCGTCGGGGTCCGGAAGTGGACGAGGGCCCGCACGGCGCGATTCATGGCCTCGACCCGGGCCCGGCCCTCGGCCGCGGTCATGCGGCGCTCCAGCATGAACTTGACGTCCCCCCCGGCACAGAAGTGCTCCCCGGCCCCCCGCAGGATCAGCACCCGCACCCCGGGATCTTCCCCGAGGGCGCGGAGGGCCGCCTCGAGCGCCTCCCGCATCTCGAGGTTGAGCGCGTTCCGGGCCTCCGGCCGGTTCAGGGTCACCGTGGCGATGCGGTCCGCCTGCTCGACCAGCACGGTCGCGCCACCCACGCCGAGCCTCCTTTCCCGCCCAGAGCGCCGTGGCCCCCGCCCCCGGGGGTTCCCCGGCGCTGTTGTCAGGACGAAACGGGGGGTCAGCCCGAAAAGTTGACAAGAAACTGACCGCCCGCGTACCGTTAGCTCATGGACAGCATCCTCGTCATCGACGACGAACGCAACATCCGGGCGTTGCTGACCAAAGTCCTCACCCAGGACCGGATGGAGGTCCACACGACGGGAACGGGGGCCGAGGGACTCCGCCTGACCGACGACGTGACGCCGGATCTCGTCCTCCTCGACCTTCGCCTCCCCGACATGAACGGGATGGATGTCCTGAGGTCCCTCAAGGCGCGCCATCCCGGCACCGCCGTGATCATCATCACGGCCTACGGCGAGATCAAGAGCGCCGTCGAGGCGATGAAGGGCGGCGCCACGGACTATCTCGAGAAGCCCTTCGAGCCGCTCGACAAGCTCCGCCTGACCGTCGCCCGGACCCTCGAGGAAGTCAAGGCGCGCCGGGAGATCCACCGGCTCCACGAGCGGGAGCAGCGCCAGTACAGCGCCGAGCAGCTCGTCGGCGAGTCCGAGGCGACCCGCCGCCTCCGGGACGTCATCCGGCAGGTCGCGAAGAGCGAGGCCCATACCGTCCTCATCCTGGGCGAGAGCGGGACCGGCAAGGAGCTGGTCGCCAAGGGCCTCCACTACGAGAGCCCCAGGCGCGAGTTCCCCTTCATGGAGGTCAACTGCGCGGCCATCACCGAGACGCTCTTCGAGAGCGAGCTGTTCGGCCACGAGAAGGGCGCCTTCACCGACGCCAAGGCGTCCAAGAAGGGCCTGATCGAGCTGGCCGACCGGGGAACGCTGTTCCTGGACGAGGTGAGCGAGATGTCGCTCTCGAGCCAGGCCAAGCTGCTCCGGTCGTTGCAGGAGCGGGTCTTCAAGCGCGTCGGGGGCACGCGCGACATCCGAGTGGACGTCCGGGTCATCGCGGCGAGCAACCGGCCGCTCGAGGCGAGCATCAAGGAGGGCAAGTTCCGCGAGGACCTCTTCTACCGCCTCAACGTCATCCCGATCACGATCCCGCCCCTCCGCGAGCGGCCGGAAGACATCCTGGCCCTCGCCCGCCACTTTCTCGCCGAGGCCAACCGCATGTTCCATAAGACGATCCGGGGCTTTGCTCCGGACACGGAGCGCCTTCTCGTCGGATACCCCTGGCCCGGCAACGTCCGCGAGCTGAGAAACCTCGTGGAGCGTCTCGTGATCCTCGCCACCTCCGACGTCGTCGAGCCCCACCACCTGCCCCCTCCCTTCGCGGGCGCGGTGGCCGCCGCCCCGGCCGCGGCCGTGGCCTCGCAGGGGCTCCGGACCCTCGCCGAGGTCGAGCGCGCGTACATCCACCAGGTTCTCCAGAACGTACAGGGGAACAAGAGCAAGGCGGCGAAGGTCCTCGGGATCTCCCGCCAGACCCTCCGGAAAAAGCTCGAGGAGACCTGAGCCTTCCCAGGGTGCAAGCCACTGGACAGTTCCTGCTGGCGTCGTGGTAAGGAACTGGGCGGCGGCGCGGCCCGCCAGTGCCGAGCGGTCAGTGGAAAACACCGTGATTTCAATAAGTTGGATCGCTCACCCCTGCGTGGTACCACCCTTGCTTCCCTGGAGAGGACGACAACCCAGGCAGTCTGGCAACCGAGGAGCCGGCCCAGGCCGACTCGCCGGGCGGAGAAGGGGGGAAAGACCGATGGGACTGACGTTCAAGAAGCTTGAGGTCAGGGATCTCCGGGAGATCGAGAGCCTCATCACGGAGAACGTGGAGAGCGTCGAGCCGGGGCTCCGGATCATCGACTCCTCCGTCCTCCTCGGCCACGCGCGGATCGACTTGGTCGGCCTGGACTCCAAGGACTCGCTCGTCCTCCTCGCCCTGGGATTCACGGCCAACGACGAGATGCTGCTGCGCGTCCTGGACGGGTATTCCTGGTGTCTCGAGTACCCCGACACGATCCGCCGGCTGTACCCGAAGGCGCGCACCAAGGTCGGCCGGACCGAGCGCCTGCCCCGGGTGGTCTTCATCGCCGGGGCGACGCCGGACTCCTTCCTCCGCAAGCTCAAGCAGTTCAGCTTCCCCGAGGTGGACTGCCTGCGCTTCCTCAACCTCGAGGTGAACGGGACGGCGGCCGTCTTCTTCGAGACAGTCGCGAAGCTGCGGCGGACCGTCCCGGGCGTGGCGCCGGCGGAGGACTCGGCCGAGCTGCCGCAGGGCATCGAGCAGCATCCGTTCATCGAGGGGACGCCGCCGGTGGCGTCCGTGGCCCCGGCGAACGGGAACGGCGCCCGGCCAGCGTCGCAACCGCCCGCCGCCGAGCAGGCTGTGGGCGAGGTCACGGGCGACGTCGAGCAGCATCGGGGTGAATGGCGGGACTTCCTCAAGCAGCTCGGGGCCGAGGCCCCGCAAGAGGATCCGGGCGCAGGACCGTCCGGCGACGTGCCCGTCCGGCCGCAGGTGATCGATCGGATCTCGACGCTCGAGACGACGCTCCGGGCCAGTGCGGCGAGCCCCGTGAATGCTGCGGCCGCGCCCGCACCGGAAGGATCCTGGCTCGGTGCCGATGAGGATTCGGGAGCCCCCGGCCACCCGGAGAACGGCTCGCTGACCCGGGAGTGGCGGGATTTCCTCAACCAGCTCAAGGCCGCTCAGTAACCCCGGCGCGGAAGGGGGGCAGGGACGATGGCAACCGACTACAGCGGGCTCCAGGTGGGCAGTCCAGGCATGATGCCCGTGACGGAACTCCGGACCGGCGCCGCGGCGCTCGCGGGGAACAACGACACGTCGCTCCTCCAGGTCGTCGTGGTGGACGACAACGCCCCGGTGCTCCGGTTCCTCCAGTCCGCCTTCTCGACCAACGGCTGCCTCGTCACGACGGCCTCGAGCGCCGAGGAGGCCCTCGACCTCCTCTCCGATCATCCCTTCGACCTGGTCGTCTCGGACATCAAGATGCCGGGGCTGAGCGGACTCGATCTCCTGCGGGCGGTCAAGGCGAAGCAGCCCGGGACGCCGGTCGTGCTGATCACGGGCGTTCCGTCGGTCAACTCGGCCGTCTTCGGACTCCGCCACGGCGCCTACGACTACCTTCCGAAGCCCTTCTCGGTGAAGGAGGTGCAGCAGCTCATCCAGCGGCTGCGGAAGGACCGGGTCCAGGGGAACGGCCGCCTGAGTTTCCCCGCGGGGCTCACCGAGGAGCTCGCGCGACGTCAGTTCGGGATGGAGGCCCTCTCCCGGATCGGCGAGCTCGCCCTCCAGAGCCCCGAGCCGGGGGTCTTCGTGGACGCGGTGCTCGACTACACGATCCAGGCGCTCCGGAGCGACGCGGCCCTGGTCCTCCTCCGGGACCAGGAGGGGCACTTCACCCCGAGCCAGAAGGGGCACCCCTCGCTCGGTGGCCAGCTCCTGAGCCTGCTCCACGCGGCGTTCGAGGAGCTGGTGAAGACGGGCGGCAAGGAGGCCCTCGCGCTCACCGGAAAGGGGGACGCCGTCACGGCCATCGCCGCGCTGATCCCCGGCACCGGGAAGGCGATGGGTGTCCTCTGCCTCGGACGTGACGCGAAGGTCACGGGCACCTTCCTGCCAGATGAGAAGGAGCTCCTGATCGGGTACGCGCAGACGACCGCGCTGGCCCTCCAGAAGATCTTCCTGCGGGAGAACCTCGAGAGCAACCTGATCGACACGATCGCGTCCTTCGTCACCGCGCTCGAGTCCAAGGATCCGTACCTGAAGGGGCACTCCGCGCGCGTCTCGATGTACGCCGGCGAGATCGCCATGGCGGTCGGGATGACCCCGCCGCACGTCAGCATCGTCCGTCGCGCCGGGCTCCTGCACGACCTCGGCAAGCTCGTCGTGCTGGACTCCGTCCTCCACAAGCCGGGCCGGCTGACGAAGGAGGAGTACGCGCTGGTGATGCGCCACCCGCTGGTCGCTGACAAGATCCTGAAGCCCCTGCGCTTCCTCGCCCAGGAGTCGAAGGCGATCCGGCACCACCACGAGCGGTGGGACGGCAGGGGGCTCCCGGACGGGCTCAAGGGCGAGGAGATCCCGCTGGCGGCCCGGATCGTGACGGTGGCCGATTCCTACGACGCGATGACCTCGACGCGAGCCTATCGCAGCGCGCTTCCGGTCGAGGTCGCGATCAGCGAGGTCCTGCGCGGCGCGAAGTCCCAGTTCGACCCGACGGTGACGGAGGCCTTCGCGTCGATCCAGCGAGCGCGCCTGCTCGAGATCAGCCGCTACTACAGCACCGCACAGATCCCGGGGATCTCGGAGGCCGGCGCGGCCCTCGAAGCCCCGGTGGGCGAGACGCACTGTTGAGCCAGCCGAGGGCACGCGTACTGGTCGTCGACGACGCGGGGCCGGTGGTCGTCCTCTGCGTGAACGTCCTCCAGTCGCTGGGGTACGCGGTCAAGGGCGCCAACCGCGGTGAGGCCGCGATCGAGCTGGTCCGCAAGGAGCCCTTCGACCTGATGGTGGTGGACTACCGGATGCCGGGCATGAGCGGCTTCGATGTCTTCCGGGAGGTGCGGGCCCTGCGGCCCGAGATGGCGTTCACGCTCGTCACCGGGCACGGGACGCCCGAGATCATCGCCGAGGCGAAGCAGATGGGATTCGACTCGATCCTCCTGAAGCCCTTCACCCCCACCGAGCTGCGCGGGGCCGCCGAGAAGGCGCTGGCCGCCAAGGCCGGCAAGCCCTCCGGGGCGTAGGCTGCCGGAACGCGGTATGCTATTCGACGCACCCCCGAGCGGTTCCGCGAGCGAGGCGGAGGTGGCAGGAATGGGTTCGGTGCTCCGGGGCATCCAGTGGGGACTCGACCGCATGCTGTCGGTCGGGTACGGCGTCGTCTATGACTTCATCTTCGAGCGGTTCCCGCCGTACCAGACCCTGCTGCGGGAGGTCCTCGGCCTGCTGGAATCGGCCGTCCCCGCGGGCGCGCACCGGCGGGACGTCCGCGTCCTGGACATCGGGTGTGGCCCGGGGAACTTCACCTTTACCCTGGCCCAGGCAGGCTTCTCCGTGGTCGGGATCGACCCGTACGACGCCCTGGTGGACCTCGCGAGAGAGAAGCGCCGCGCCCAACACCTCGCGAACCTCGCCTTCCGGCACGCCGATCTCGCCAGGGGCGACACGTTCCGAGAGGGCGGTTTCGATCAGGTCGTGAACATCCACTCCCTCTACGTCCATCCCGCGCCGGTACAGCTCCTCCGGGAGGTGCACCGGGTGCTGAAGCCCGGCGGGCATGCGGTCTTCGTCAACTTCACGCGGCGCGTCTGGCTGTGGTCGTCGTTCCGCGACGTCAGGGGCCGCGATGGACTCGGGGCGGCGCTCCGGTGCCTGCTGTGGGTCCTGCCCAACGCGGTGTTCGAGGTGACGCGGAAGCGGATCGGGCCCCACTACTGGCAGGAGGAGGAGTTCACGCGCCACCTCCGCGAGGCGGGCTTCACGGTGCTCGAGTTGCGGCGGACCTTCTTCGGCGGCGCCAGCCTTTTGGCGTGGGTTCGAAAGGACAACCCCCAGCCTACGTCATCTTTGGACGTACTTGGTGCTCGTCGGGGAACGACCCCGGACGGTGGATGAGCTTGAAGCGCACGAGTTCAAAGACGGGGTCCCTCTCGTGCGGTTCATCATCATCCTGCTGGAGGTTCTGTAGAGTGATCTCGGCGTTCCGGCTCTGGGACGGACCCCGACCGTGATCGAGACGAAACCGGCGTCGCTCGAGGCGGCCCCTGTCGGCGGGGCCGCGGCTCCGGACCAGCCGGTCATCGTGGTCCGTGGCAGGCGGGTCTACCTGCGCACCCTGACTCCCGGGGACCTCAAGTACCTCGCGGAGTGGGCCGAGGATCCGTTCCTCGAGCGGATGGTCGGAAGCGAGTTCCTCTACGCCTTCAAGCACGTGTACGACAAAGACCCGTCCTTCTTCGACGCCGTCCTGACCGATCCGACCCAGGTCGTGCTGGTGGTCATGGCCTACCGGGGCGGGACCAAGCCCGTGGGCCTCGTCCGCCTGTTCAACATCCACGTCCTGGAGGGCTACGCCTTCCTGGAAACGATGATCACCGACCAGAAGGCCATCCGCCGGGGATTCGGCGTTGAAGCCGGCAAGCTCATCTCGTACTATGGCGTCGACGTGCTGGGGCTCCGACGGATCGAGGCGAAGGTCTACGCCTACAACCGGTTGAGCATGAATTCCCTGCTCCGCCACGGCTTCCGCCAGGAGGGCATCCTCCGCAAGGCCGGGTACTGTGGTGGCGAGTACTGGGACGTCTACGTGTTCGGGATCCTCAAGGACGAGATCGAAGAGGAACGGAAGGACGACTTCTACGAATACCCCTTCGAGCGCGCGGAGGGGCACGTGATTGAGCCTACATAGCCTACTCCCCCTCGCCGCCTTCCTCCTGAACGTCTCCCTCGCCGGGATCTCGCTGCTCCGGAACCCGGGCAGCCGGCTGAACCGCGTCTTTGCGTACTTCGTCTCGGCGATGGCCCTCTGGAATTTCGGGGTCTTCATGCTCCGCCGGGCTCCGGACCCGGCGAGCGCGTACTTCTGGGAGGTGATCATCCACATCGGAGTGATCGCCATCCCCGCCTTCTACTACCACTTCGTCCTCATCTTCCTCGACGCCACGACGCGGCACCGCCCCTCTCTGACCCTCGCCTACGTGCTCGCGCTGTTCTTCAACGCCTTCAACGTCACCGGGGCCTCCAGCTTCATGAAGGGCGTCAAGTGGACCTACTGGGGCTGGGCCCCAGCCGCCGGGCTCGTGTACTACGCCCAGTTCGTCTACTTCCTCGCTTTCATGATCTGGGGTCTCTACCACCTGGTGAGGGTGTATCGGGACATCGATTCCAGCTTCCGTCGCAACAGGGCCCGTCTGATCCTTCTGGGCACCATCGTGAGCCTCAGCGGCGGGGTCATCGACATCGTCCGGGCCATCGTCCCGCTCCTCGAACGCACATACCCGGCGGGCATTCCGGCGAACATGGTGTTCGCGCTGATGCTCGGGATTTCGATCGTCCGCTACCGCCTGTTCGACGTGAACGTCGCGGTCAAGCGCACCGCGATCTACCTGGTCTTCGGCGCGGCGGTGACTTCCGCCCTCGTCGGGATCACGTGGACCCTCGAGCGATACTTCCAGCTGGCGGAGATCACCGCCCTCTGGGTCGTGATCCCCATGGGCTTCCTCATCACGCTCGTCCTGAGCCCGCTCGGCCGGCCCCTGGAGGACTACATCCAGCGCCTCATGTTCAGCAAACGGCGTGGCTGCTACGACACGCTGCTGGACCTGAGCAAGCGGATGAGCGCCATCCTCAGCTTCGGGAAGCTCGTGGACACGCTGCTCCAGGGTCTCGTCCGGGGAGTCCCGCTCACGCATGCCGTGCTCATGATCTACGACCGGCCCACGAATTCCTTCGTGCCCTACCAGGAGGAGACCACCATCGAGGTCGGGGGCGCCGTCGCCCCCATCCGAGCCGACAGCGCCATCGTCCAGTGGCTCAAGCGGGCGGAGGGCCTCCTCGTCAAGGAGGAAGTCAAGCTCAACCCGCGAATCGCGGCGTACTTCGAGGCGGCGGAGGGCGAACTGGAAGAGATCAAGGCGTCACTCATCGTGCCGCTCAAGATCGAGGACAACCTCATCGGCATCCTCCTCCTCGGCGAGAAGCTCTCCGCCGAGATCTTCGATCACCCGGAACTCGAGGTCCTCTCCGTCCTGGCCAACCAGGCGGCGATCGCGATGGAGAACGCGCGCCTCTACGAGGAGCTGGGGGCGTCGAACGCCCGCCTCATCCAGGCCAACCAGCTCAAGTCCGAGTTCTTGGCGAGCATGTCGCACGAGCTCCGGACGCCGCTCAACTCGGTCATCGGGTTCTCCAAAGTACTGCTGAACCGACTCGATGGCGACCTGACCGAGCGGCAGGAAGCCTACATCCGCTCCGTCCACAACAGCAGCACCCACCTCCTGCGGCTCATCAACAGCATCCTGGACTTCTCCCGGATCGAGGCCGGCAAGATCGAGGCCCATCCCGAGGACTTCGACCTCCACGACCTGGTCGACGAGTGCGTCGAGTCCTCGATCCCCCTGGCCCGGGGCAAGCCGGTCAAGCTCGAGAAGGAGGTCCCCCTGGAGCTGCCGCGGATCCACGCCGACCGCACCAAGGTCAAGCAGGTCCTGCTGAACCTGGTCAGCAACGCGATCAAGTTCTCGCCCGCCGGCCGCGTCATCGTCCGCGTCCAGCCGGAAGGGGACCTCGTCCACTTCAGTGTCGCCGACACGGGCATCGGGATCCGCGAGGAGGACCTCCCGCGGCTGTTCCAGCCGTTCCACCGGGTGAACAGCCCGCGGGCGCGCGAGGCGAGCGGCACGGGGCTCGGGCTCGCGATCAGCAAGAAGTTCGTCGAGCTGCACGGCGGTCGCATCTGGGCGGAGAGTCGGGAGAACCGGGGCTCCACGTTCCACTTCACGCTACCGGTCAAGCGGCTGCACGCCGAGAAGGTCGAAAGGATCACCTGAAATGCCGGGGCACCCGCGTGACCGCAAGGGAGCCAAGATCCTCTACATCGAGGATAATCCCGAGAACCGCATGCTCGCACGCGCGGTGCTCGAGGCGGAGGGGTACGAGGTCGTGGATGCCGAGGACGGGCTGTCGGGGATCGAGGCCGCCATCCGCGAGCAGCCGGGCCTGATCCTCCTCGACATCAACCTGCCCGGTGTCGACGGCTACGAGGTCGTCTCGGTCCTCAAGTCGTTCCCGAACCTCTCCACCACCCCGGTCGTCGCCGTGACGGCATATGCGATGGAGGGCGACCGGCAGCGCACCCTCGTCGCGGGCTGCGACGGGTACATCCAGAAGCCGATCGACGTGGATGCCTTCCCGGGCCAGGTCGCGGAGTTCCTCCGCGGCAAGCGCGAGCGTGTCGAAGCGCGCGAGGAGGGCATCTACCTCCGCGAGCTCAACCAGCGGCTCGTCTACCGGCTCGTCAACCAGGTGGAGGACCTGAAGCGGCTCAACGAGCAGTTCGTGCGGCGCGCGCGGCAGCTCGAGGAGCTGCACCGGGCCGTCCAGGACATCACCTCCGAGTTGGGGGTCGCCGCCCTCCTCGAGCGCCTGCTGCCCGCGCTCGTGAAGGCGCTCGGGAGCACGAGCCTCGCGGTCGAGCTGACCGACCCGCCGGGCGTCCGCGTCGCGGTGCGCGGCGAGGGCACCGAGCACCCCCAGCGCGTGCTCGCCGGGGCCGCGGCCGAGGCAACGGAACCGTGGAGCGAGGTGGAATGGACGCTGCCCCTCGCCGTTCGCGACCGGGCCCTGGGGGCGATGGTCGCGCGCCATGTCCTCCCCCCCGGCGCCAAGGCGGACGAAGAGCAACTCCTCAAGCTGGTGGCGAATCAGGTCGCGATCGCCGTCGAGAACGCTCACCTCTACGAGGGTGTGAAGCGCCAGATGGCCGAGCTGAGGGAGGCGCAGGCGCAGCTCGTTCAGTCGGCAAAGCTGGCGGCCGTCGGGGAGCTCGTGGCCAACGTCGCCCACGAGCTGAACAACCCTCTCACGAGCGTCCTCGGCTTCGCTTCCTTCATCGCCGAGCGCCTCCCCGAGGAGGACCCGACGCGGGGGGAACTGAACCTCATCATGGAGGAGGCCGGGCGCGCCCGCGACATCGTCCGCGACCTGCTCGACTTCAGCCGCCGGCGGGAGTATGCGCCCGAGCTGACAGACGTCAACGCGGTGGTTGAGCAGACCGTCGCCATGGTGCGGCGACAGGGCTCGGTGGACCACGTCACGGTCGAGGAGACCTACGCCCCGGACATGCCCAAGATCGAGGTGGACGTCTCCCGAGTCAAGCAGGTCTTCCTGAACATCATCAACAACGCGACGTACGCGATGAGGGACGGGGGCACGCTCACCATCCGCACCTTCGCGGCCGCCGACTGGGTACATGTGGAGTTCGCCGACACCGGGCACGGCATCGCCCCGGAGCACCTGGAGAAGATCTTCGACCCGTTCTTCACCACGAAGCCCGAGGTGAGCGGCACGGGGCTGGGGCTGTCGGTGAGCCTCGGCATCGTGCAGAGCCACGGCGGCGCCATCGACGTCAAGAGCGAGGTCGGCAAGGGCTCGATCTTCACGGTCAAGCTCCCGGCCCGGGTCGGGACCGAGGGCGCCGCCGAGACCCAACCCGAAGCGGTCACCCGGTAACGTGCGCGGCCGGATCCGCATCCGGCCCATGGGGCCGGCCGACGTCCCGGCCGTCGCCCGCCTCGAGCGCGCCGTCTTCCGCCGAGACGCCTGGCCTGCGGCTGCCTTCGCGCACGTCGGCCGGGTCTTCGCGACCAGCCGGCCCCCCCGCGGTCGCTTCTGGCTCGCAGAGTCTGGTGACGGTCGCATCGTCGGCTACGCCGGGCTGGAACTGTCGGCACTCGCAGGGGAGGCGGACGTCATCAACCTCGCCGTAGATCCCGCACATCGCCGGCGGGGCATCGGCCGGCGGCTCCTCAGGAGCGTGCGGGCCTACTGCCGCGCGCGGGGAGTGCTGCTCGTGTGGCTCCGGGTCCGGGCCTCGAACCGCGAGGCGCGGACGTTCTACCGCCGATGCGGCTTCCGCACCGTGGGCCGATTCCGCGCCTACTACGACGCCCCGCGGGAGGACGCGGTCCTGATGACCCTCCCCCGCCCGTAGCTGTCCCAGCTCAGGCGGGGCCGAGACCCGAGCAGACGGAGTAGTGCTGCCGGATGCAGGCCGAGCTAGGAGCGCGCCGCCGAGGCGATGACCACAGGCCGCACGGGGCCCGCCGCGGGCCGCTCACGGATCGCGAGGACCATGGCGGTCGCCACGAACGCCAGCGCTGCGGCGGAGTGGAACGCGAGCGTGTAGTTGCCGAACCGGTCGTAGAGCGCGCCCCCTCACCACAGCACCCCCGGCCATCTCCCCTCCCGCCTCAGGAGCGCCTCCACCGCCTCGCGCATCGGGAGCGCCTCGACCGCCCCTCGGCGTGTGCACGTGAGCCCCCCGGCAGCGTTGGCCACGACGAGGGCATCTTCGACCCGGGCGCCCGCCGCCAGCAGCGTCGCCAAACCCCCGTTGAAGGCGTCTCCCGCTCCCACGGTGTCGACAGGTGAGACGTCGAAAGCCGGGACATGGATGCAGCCGGCCGGACGGACGAGCACCGCCCCCACCGGTCCCAGGGTGACGACCACGGCGCCGACGCCTGCCGCGACGAGGGCGCGGCCCGCGGCCTCCGCGTCGGCGACGTCGCGCACCTCCCGCCCCGTCAGGAGCCCCGCTTCGGTTTCGTTCGGGGTCACGTAGTCCACGAGGCCGAGGAGATCGGCCGGCAGCGGAAGCACGCGGGCCGGGGCCGGGTTGAGAACCGTCCGCTTGCCGAGCCGCCGCGCCTCGCGGAGGGCCCAGCGCACCGTCTCGATCGGCGTCTCCAGCTGCAGGAGCACGACGTCCGCCCAGGCCAGGGCGCCGGCGTGGCGCGCGGCGCGCTCGACGGTCAGCGCGTGGTTGGCGCCGGGCGCCACCGCGATCTGGTTCCGCCCGGCGGGGTCCACCACGATGAGCGCGACGCCGGTCGCGGCCTCCGCCGTCCGCAGGATGCCCTCGGTCAGCCCGTCCCCGGAGAGCGTCGCCACCAGGCGGTCGCCCATCAGGTCCGCCCCCACGAGCGTGATGAAGCGCACCTCGGCGCCGAGCCGTCGCGCCGCGACCGCCTGGTTGGCCCCCTTCCCGCCGGCCGAGATCCCGAGGGCGCCGCCCGAGACCGTCTCCCCGGGCTGCGGGAGCCGCGGCACCGGTACCGTGAAGTCCAGGTTCGTGCTGCCGATCACGCAGACTCGGGCCACACCCGCTCCTCCCAGAGGCGCAGGAATCGAGCGGCATCGACCCGCAGGGCCACCCGGCAGGTCGGCCCCGGCGCGCGCCCCGCTGCGGCCGGCCGCCGGTCCGCCACGGTGGCGCCGCGGGTGAGCGCGCCCTGCGTCTCCACCGCCACCGGCAGCGCCGCCGTCTCGACCAGCGTGGGATCGGCGGCGACCGCCACCGCCAGGGGATCGTGCATCGTGATCCCCGGCTCTCCGAGCGTGCCGAAGAGCGCGAGCCCGGCGCGGGCCAGCGCGTAGGCGCACGCCGCGACCGGATCCCGCGCCGCGGCGAGCCGTTCCACCGCCGCGGCCGCCCAGACGACCTCCCGCGTCACGTCCAGCGGGACCAGCGTCAGCGGGAGCTCCGCCGCGAGGACGCGAGCGGCGCTCTCCGGATCGACGAAGACGTTGAACTCGGCGGCCGCGGTGACGTTCCCGCCCGCCGCGACCGCGCCCCCCATTGCGACGACGCGCCGGACACGGCAGAGCGCCGCGCCGTCCCGCTCCGCGGCCAGCGCGAGGTTCGTCAGCGGCCCGAGGGCCACGATCGTGAGCTCCCCGGCCCAGCGGCGCGCGCTCTCGACGAGGAGGTCCGCGGCGTCCCCCGGGTGTCGGACGAGCGGCGCCTCGGGAAACCGCGCGCGACCGTCCGGCGTCCGGATTCCCGCGAGCCCGCCGAGCCCGTCCGGACCGTGGACGTGCGTCGCGGTCGTGAGCGGGCGCGCGCGCGGCACCGCCGCTCCCACCGCCACCACCGGCGGCGGATCCGGCCGGAGCACCCCCAGGATCCGCGCGACGTTGGCCGTCGCCACCTCGACGGGGACGTTGCCGGCAACGGTCGTCACGGCGACGACGCGCCAGCCGGGGGTGCGGAAGGCGAGGAGGAGTGCGAGGGCGTCGTCGATGCCCGGATCGGTGTCGATGAGGACGGGGATCACGCGGCGAGCGCGCCGGCGCGGACTCGGCGCCCGGGCCTGTCTACCCGCGGCCCGCGGCGCGCACGGTCAGCTCGCCTGGGCGATCAGGCTGCGTGCCAGCGATTCGGCGACGAGACGATACAGGCGAACGGCGAGCTTGGGCTCTTTCTCCTCGACCTCGGCGAGCTGACGGCGGGTGAGCTTGACGCAGCGGAGCGGCACCGTGGCGACCACCGAGGCGGTGCGCGGTTGATCGACCAGGAGCGAGATCTCGCCGAAGGAGCGGAACGGCCCGAGGCTCGCGAGCGGCTTCGCCTTGTCCCCCGGGAGACCTTTCAGGATCTGCGCCGTACCCGAGAGGATCAGGTAGAGACCATCCCCAGGGTCACCCTCCTTGATGATCGCCTCGCCCGGCCCGAACGACATCTGCGTGCCGAAGTTGGTCAGGCGAAGCAGCATCCACTTCTCCACCTCCCACCGGATGTCCAGATGGCTGGGCTGCTCCTTCGGCACGGCCATGGGCTCCCCCCCGAACGCGTCACGATGCCCCGCACGCCGGGGCCGGACCCGAGGCCCCCGGCGGCCCCATAGTGCCTCAGAGCCGGCACCCGGTTCAACCCCGTCGGCCGGCCCGCCCGCGGCCAGGCCCCGGCGCGCATCCCCGGTCCCCGGCGCGGCGTCTGATATGATAGGGACGACAGGCGGCCGACCGGGCCCGGAAGGAGGCGAGTACATGCGGATCCAGATCACCTATTGCATGGAATGAGACTACTTCCCCCAGGCCTCCAGTCTGCAGGCCGCGATCAAGAAGGCGTTCGAGCTGACCGCTGACCTCAAGGAGGGGCACGGCGGCGTCTTCGACGTCACCGTCGACGGGCAGCTCGTCTACTCGAAGCACCAGACCAACCGCTTCCCGACGGACGAGGAGATCCTCGAGAAGATCCGGGCGCGCCGGAAGAACGCCTGAGCCCGGCGCCACGACCGCGAGCAGGCCCGGCTCCCCCGGGCCTCTCGATCTACCGCGTCCGCTCCCGCCAGGCCCGCTCGAGCTCCTCGCGGAAGCGCGGCGCCGCCAGCGCGATGAGGGCCCGGGCCCGCTCTTCGACGCTCCGCCCGCGCAGCTCGGCCATCCCGTACTCGGTCGCCACGCAGTCGGTGAGGTACCGGGGTGTCGTCACCTTCGCGCCCGCCGGAAGGCGCGCGACGATCCGCGACACCCCGCCGCCCCGCCCGCTGGACGGCAGCGCGATGATCGAGCGCCCCCCGGGGGCCCAGTACGCGCCCTCGACGAAGTCGAACTGCCCGCCGATCCCCGCCACCTGTCGCTCTCCGAGAGACTCCGCGTTGACCTGGCCCGTCAGGTCCACCTCGATCGCCGAGTTGATCGACACGAAGCGCTCGATGCGGGCGACCAGCTGCGGGTTGTGGATCACGGACGAGGCCTCCATGCTGACAACCGGATTCTCGTGGACGAAGCGGAAGAGCCGCTCGGTGCCCATGATCTCGCCGAGGTCCATGCGCCCGGGATTCCGGGTCTTCCGGGCGCCCGTGATCACGCCGCGCTCGATCAGCGGGAGCATGGCATCCACCAGCAGGGAGTGGACGCCGAGATCGCGGCGATCGACCAGGGCCCCGGCGACCGCCTCGGGAATGGAGCCGATCCCGATCTGGATGGTGGCGCCGTCGGGGATGAGCTCCGCGACGTGCCCCGCGATGCGCTGCTCGACCTCGCCGGCCGGGGGCGCCGGGTAGGGAACGAGGGGCCGGTCGGCCTCGACCCACGCCGCGACCTGCTCGAGCTCGAGCGTGCTGTCGCCGAGCGTCCGCGGCATCCGGCGGTTGACTTCGGCGATGACGAGGGGCGCCGCGCGCGCGAGGGGCAGCGGGTAGCTCGTCGAAACCCCGAGAGAGAGGCGCCCATCGGCGCCCGGCGGAGCCGTGTGGACGAGGACCGCATCGGCCGCCCACGGACCCCGTCGGCCGAACACCCAGAGCGTGTCGAAGTAACGCACGGGGAGGTACTCGACCTGGCCGCGCGCCAGCGCGTCGCGGAGGGCCGGCATGACGTGGAAGGTCACCCACCGGAAGCTCTCCGCGTGCTCGGGACGACAGAACGGGTAGTCGCCGAGCAGGAGCCCGCCCATGAGCGTGAGCGGGCGCAGGCGGGGCGCCTGTCGGACGATCTCCTCGACGAGGGTGCACGGCTCCGCGCACCCCGGAGGGAGGAGGACGCGCATCCCCGGGCGGAGGAGCGCGATGGCCTCCTCCACCGCGACCGGGGCTCGGCGCGGGGTCAGGCGGTGCCCGCCATGAGGGCGCGCCGCAGCAGGTCGAGCGTCATCACGCAGGCCCGGACGCGCACCTGCCGGGGGTCGCCCCCGAAGCGATACTCGCGCTCGGTGGCGTGGCCGCGGGTCGCGACCGCGATCCGCGTCGGGCAGATCGGCATCGGACCCTCACCCTCCGGGGCTCCGATGAGGGTGGCTGCCCCGAGATCGCCCTTCCGCCATTCGCGGACGGCCTGGGCGAGGTCGCCGGGGGCGCCGTCGGGCAGCCCGAGCCGTCGTCCCGCCATCTCGGCCGACGCGACCAGGGCGCAGACCCGATCCGCCGTGCCCGGAACGGCGGTCAGGCGCTCCGCGATGAGCCCGCCCGAGCCCGCCTCGAGCAGCGCCAGCGTCCAGGCGCGCGCGGCGAGCCCGGCCGCCACCACGCCCTCGAGCGTCTCGTCATCCACCCCGAAGATCAGATCCCCCAGCCGGCGCCGGACCTCCCCCTCGACCGGTGCGATCAGCGCCCGCGCCGCGGCCTCGTCGTCGGCCTTCGCCGCGATCCGGACGTCCACCTGGCCGAGGTGGGCCATGGTCCCGACGGTCGGGTTGGCCCCGCGGGCCATGTAGTCACCGAGGATCTCCCCCACCCGGCTCTCCCCCAGCCCGCAGACGCGCAGGATGCGCGAAACGATACCGCCGCGGAGGTTGTAGCGGGTCTTGAGATACGGGATCACGCGGTCGAGCAGCAGGTGCTCCATCTCGCGCGGCACGCCGGGCAGGCTGATCAGCGTCCGGTCACCGTCCTCCACGATGAAACACGGCGCGGTCCCCACCGGGTTGGGGAGCGCGACGGCGCCCCGGGGGATGTACGCCTGCTTCTCGTTCGACGGCGAGAGGGTGAACCCGCGCGCCCGGAAGAAGGCCTCGATCTGGGCCATCAGCTCGGGGACGAAGACCAGTTTGCGTCCCGTCGCCCCGGCGACGGCCTCGCGCGTGACGTCGTCGGCCGTCGGGCCGAGGCCGCCCGTCGTGATCACGACATGGGCGCGACCCAGGGCGGTCCGCAGCGCCTCGGAGACCCGCCCCAGGTTGTCCCCGACCGTGACCTTGTGGAACAGGTCCAGCCCGATGGCGGCCAGGTGGCGGGCGACGAAGGCGGCGTTGGTGTCGATGATCTGGCCGAGCAACAGCTCGGACCCGACGCTCACGATCTCTGCGCGCACCCTCCCCCCCGTCCGGACGGCCATGATAGCACGCCCCCGCGGCGCCGGGAGCCGAGGCCTGCGGTTTGCATGTTCCCCTGGGGAGAGGGACCGCAGCTCCCCCCTGGAGATGGGTGATGAGGCGACGAAACGCTGCTGGCCCAGATACTTATGCCCCGTGTGTTGAGACGGGCTGTCACCAATGAGGCCCGGGGTCCCGACCGGAAACTTTTTCCCGCGCTGCGCCGTCTCATAGTGGTGAAACCGGCTCCACGCCCTGGGACATGGATGCCGCAGGAGGTGTCAAGGAAGGTGACAATGGCGCGTCAGGTGACGGACACGAGGCCGATTCCGGCCGACCCCAAGGAGGACCTCGCCGAGCGACTCGCTGGGCTCCCGGGGGAGCTCGTCTCCACCGAGAAGGTGGACGACGTGCTGGAGACCCTGAACCTCCCCGCGACGGGGGCGGCCGAGGAGCCGGGGCCGTCGGTGGAGGAGATCGAGTCGGATGAGGACGACGAGGCGCTCGAGGAAAGCCTCAGCCCGGAAGACCCGGTCCGCCTCTACCTCCGCGAGATCGGCCGGATCCCGCTGCTGACCGCCGAGCAGGAGGTGCAGCTCGGCCAGCGGATCGAGCGGGGTCAGGAGCGGGTGCGGCGGGGCATCATGGCCGTGCCGCTCGTGCGGGGAGAGCTGATGCGGCTCGCGGACGCGCTCCGGAAGCGGGACGCCGAGCCGGCGGTCTTCCTCCAGGCGCCGGACGGGACCGACCTCACCGACATCGAGCTCAAGGGGGTCCTCGGGCTCTTCGCCCAGATCCGCCGGCTGGACCGCCAGCTGGCGGACCTGGAGGCCGCGTGGCGCCGCGCGCGAAAGGAGCAGTCCCGGCGGGCCATCCGGGAGTGGGTCGCACAGAACCATCGGGAGCGCGTCCGGCTGCTCGGCGATCTGCCGCTCAAGCCCTTCGTCGTGGATCGGTGGGCCAAGCAGGTGCGCGGACTCTCGCACGAGCAGGCCATCCTGACCCAGCGCATCGAGCGCGCGGCGGACGGCGACCGGGCGGCGATCCGCCGGCGCATGCGCCAGATCGAGGCCGAGGTGGGGCTCGCCTACCGCCGGCAAGTGGCGATTCTCCGGGAGCTCGACGCCGGCGACTTCGAGGTGCGCCTGGCGAAGAAGGCGCTGATGGAGGCGAACCTCCGACTCGTCGTCTCGATCGCCAAGCGCTACCTGAACCACGACATGGCCCTGCTCGACCTCATCCAGGAGGGGAACATCGGGCTCATGAAGGCCGTGGACCGGTTCAAGTACCGCCGCGGCTTCAAGTTCTCGACCTACGCGACCTGGTGGATCCGCCAGGCGATCACGCGCGCGATCGCGGACCACGCCCGGACGATCCGGATCCCGGTCCACATGATCGAGACCCTGAACCGGCTTTCGCGCGTCAACCGCGGCCTCTTCCAGGAGCTCGGCCGGGAGCCGAGCGCCGAGGAGATCGCCAAGCGCAGCGGGCTCCCGCTCCGGAAGGTCCGGCTCATCCTCGAGTCGTGCAAGAAGCCGCTGTCCCTGGAGACGCCGATCGGCGAGGACTCCGACCTCGGGGACTTCCTCGAGGACAAGCGGACGCCGTCGCCGACCGACTCGCTCCTGACCCAGGACCTCACGGCCCAGGTCGAGCGGGCGCTCTCCGCGCTGAGCCCCAAGGAGGCGGAGATCCTGCGCCTGCGGTTCGGCATCGGAGAGGAGGGCGAGCACACGCTCGAAGAGGTGGGGCAGCGGTTCGAGGTGACGCGGGAGCGGATCCGCCAGATCGAGGCGAAGGCGCTCCGGAAGCTGCGCTCGCCGCTCCGCGGGCGCGGCCTCCGCACCTTCGTCGAGAACTAGGCTCCCAGAGCCCCGTCGGACCGGGCGATTGCACGGCCGGGTCCCGCCAAGGGACCCGGCCGTGGTGTTTCCGCAGATACTTCGACGCCGCGCGGGTGGCGCCGGGCGAGCTCCGCGGGGTCCCGGGCGGAGGGGGTCCCCTCACGGCGCCCTTCCGCAATTCGCGCGAATTGCGGAAGGCGCGTGAGAAAGGGGCCCGGAGCCCGGGCGCGCGGGGCGAGCCCGGCGACAGGATCCGTGCGGCGGCGGGGTCACACCGGCATGACGCCGTGCTTCTTCCAGGGACGTTCGACGCGCTTGCCGCGCGCCAGCTCGAGCGCCCGGATCACGACGGGGCGTGTCTCCCGCGGGTCGATCACGTCGTCGATCGCGGCGTGACCCGCCGCGACGTAGGGCCCCAGCATCTTCCGGAACTCCTCGATCAGACCCCGGCGCTCCCCCTCGGGGTCGCCCGCCGCGGCGATCTGCTTGCGGAAGATGATGTTGACGGCCCCCTCCGGCCCCATGACCGAGATCTCCGCGGTCGGCCACGCGACGATGAGATCCGGCTCGTAGGCCCGCCCGCACATGACGTAGTAGCCCGCTCCGTAAGCCTTCCGGACGACCACCGTCACCTTGGGGACCGTGGCCTCGGCCACCGCGTAGAGCATCTTGGCGCCGTGCCGGATGATCCCCTCCCGCTCGACTTTCGAGCCCACCATGAAGCCCGGCACGTCCTGGAGGAAGACGAGCGGGATGCCGAAGGCGTCGCAGAGCATGATGAACCGCGCAGCCTTGTCCGCGGCGTTGACGTCCAGGACGCCGCCCAGGTGCATCGGCTGGTTGGCGACGATGCCGGCGCTGTGCCCGCCCATCCGGGCCAGGCCGACGATGAGGTTCTTCGCCCAGACCGGCTTGAGCTCGAAGAACCGTCCCTCGTCCACGACCCGCTCGATCACGCGGTGCATGTCGTACGCGCGGCGTGGGCTGTCCGGGACGACGTCGAGGAGACCCTCGTCCCGGCGGTCCACCGGGTCGTCCGTCGACACGTACGGGGGCGGCTGGAGATTCGAGGAGGGAAAGTAGCCCAGGTACTCCTTGATCACCCGGATGCACGCCTTGTCGTCGGGGACCTCCAGGTCCGCGACACCCGAGATCTCCGTGTGGATCCGCGATCCCCCGAGCTCCTCCGGATCGATCTCCTCGCCGACCACGGCCTTGACCAGCGGCGGGCCCCCGAGCGCCATGTGGCTCGTCCCCTTCACCATGGGCACGAAGTCGGCGAGCCCGGGGATGTAGGCCGTGCCCGCAGCTCCAGGGCCCATCATCGCAGCCACGAGCGGAACGACGCCCGAGAGGATCACCTCCTCGCGGAACAGAAAGCCGGAGGCGGCGAACCACCCGCCGCCCGCGGCCTCCTGGATCCGCGCCCCCGCGGAGTCGATCAGCCACACGAGCGGGACACGCTTGGTCAGCGCCATCTCGCGCACGCGGGCGCACTTGGTCTCCCCGGTGCGCCCCATCGAGCCCGCCATCACCGTGAAGTCATAGGCGATCACGCACGCCGGGCGCCCGTCGACGGTCCCGAACCCCGTGATCACGCCGTCGGCGGGGGTCTCCTTGCCGGCCATGGACGGATGGAGCGTGTGGTGGGTCCCGTGCGCCCCGATCTCGACGAAGCTGCCGGCGTCGAACAGGAGGTCGAGCCGCTCGCGCGCCGTCAGCTTCCCCGCTTCGTGCTGGCGGGCGACAGCCTCAGCGCCCCCCAGCTCGGCGAGCCGCGCGCGCTGGCGCCGCAGCTCCTCGATGAGCTCCCGCATCCCCATGGTCAGCGCCCCGCGGTCGTGCGGTAGTACACGATGAGGTCCATCGGTGGCGGTGCGTGGCCGATCCGCGTCAGCATCGCCGCCACCTCGCTCCGGTGGTGGGTGCCGTGGTTCACGACGTGCTGGATCATCTGCCAGAGCGCGCTCCGGTACGGCTGGCCATCGGTCGCCCGGTAGTCCAGGACCCGTTCGAGGTCAGCACCGCCGAGGAATCGGCGGAAGTCCCGCTCGACCGCCTCCCAGCGCTGGCGCAGCGCGAGCACCGTCGGGTAGGCCTCGGCCCGCTCCATCTCGGTCGGAGAGACGCCGCGCCAGCGCGCGAGCCACAGCGCCTCGGCCCCCATGATGTGGACCAGCATCCCTCGGAGCGTCGGGAAGCTGAACTCCCGCCCGATCTCCTGCGTGAAGGTCTCGGACGACAGCGCGCCGACCGCATCCAGGAGGCGCCGGTTCGCCCAGTAGTTGTAATCGACCACCGGTTGGATCGCGTCGCGAGCGAGCATGGTGTCACTCCAGAAGGGCCACGACGTCCCCCTCCTGGACCGTCTGGCCCTCGGCGACCCGAACGGCCTGCACCACGCCCGCGCGCGGCGCCTCCACCGGGATCTCCATCTTCATCGACTCGAGAACGAGGATCGGGTCTCCCGCGGCCACACGATCCCCCGCCTTGGCGACGACCTGGAAGACCACGCCCGTGATGTGTGCCCGCACCTCGTCGGCCATCCGCTCAAAGCCCCCTCTCGGTCGCCGTCACAACCGTTCGAGGAACCGCGTGTGAACTGCCCCCGCCCGGTCCCGAACACCCTAGCGCGCGTCCTCCCGCGGCCCGAGGCGGGCCACTTCGGCGTCGAGCATCCGCCACCGCCCGTCCGGTGCCTGAGCCCATCGAGCCTGAACCACGACGGTCCGCGCGCCAACGTACTTGGTCTTGAAGACGTGATGCGCACCAATCCGGGCGTGCGCCACCAGCTCGAACTGGTGGAAGCCCTCCCGGAGAATCTGGTCGAGGAGGTCCGGGGGCTGGATCTCCGCCTCCGGGGTGAAGTCCTCCCGCGCAGCGGAGTCGCGCGCGAGGAGCCGCCACGCGTGCTCGCGGACCGCGGCCTCCAGCTCGGGCGGCCCTGGTGTCACTCCTCCCCTCCCGTGATACCGCCCCCCGCCGCCAGGAGCGTCCCGAGCTCCCGCATCCACGTCTCGACCCTGACGCGACCCGCATCTGTGTCGGCCAGCGCTTCGAGAACGCGGACGCCGTCCGCCACGTGCTGCCGCTCCTCCCCGAGGCACCGCTCGAGGATCCGGCGGGTCGGGGGCTCGTAGATCGGGTTCGCACAGGCGAGGTGGGCGTCGTAGACCTCGACGAGATGGGGCTTCAGCACGCGGTAGATCCCGGTCAGGCGCTCGAGCGTCTCCTCCCACCCCTCCCGGCTCTCCACGGCGTCCATGAATCGCACGAAGGCCTCGTTCGGGGGCTCGGAGACGTGGGCGAGCGCGCGCAGCTCGGGCAGGCGCTTCCCCCAGAGGTCGGCGTGCTGGGCACAGTCCCAGACCTGGCGCCCCATCAGGAGCTTGACCGGCAGCTCCGGCGTCAGCGCGATCCACCCGGCCAGCACGCGCATCATGCGCTCCTCCGCGTAACGATAGCGCCGGACGCGCCGTGCCGCTGCTTCGACGGACAGATGCCCCGCCAACTCACGCGTCGGATCCGATAGGGTCACGCGCTGCCCAAGGGACCGCCACGCCACGCCCACGCCGGAGCGGCGGGAAGATTCGGTTGGGTGGCAAACATGTCTCGGCGGGCCGGCCGGCGTCGGGACCCGGCCACGGCGTCAGTACACAGGGCTCCGCTGGGTCGTCTTGATCAGCCGCTGGATCTCCTCGTCCGTGAAGCCGGCCAGGCGACGATATTCCGTCGCGATGGCGATGGGCACCGCGTCGGGCGCGCCTTCGCGCCGGACCCCGCCGAGGTTGAAGCGCTCGTCGATCGACTCTTGAAACTCGATCGCCCTGCGCCGTCGCTCGGGATCGCCCTCGGTCAGCTTGTTCAGCCAGTAGGAGCCCATCCGGACGTGCGTGATTTCGTCGGCGAGGACGTAGTCCACGGCGGCCGCGATCGTCGGATCGGGGAGGCGCTTGGCGATCTCGATGAGCTGGGCGAACACGTCGCAGGCCAGCCCCTCGAGACCCCGGTTGACCCCCGCCACCCGCGCCGCCGCGTCCTCGGCACACGCGCAACGCCAGAGGATCGTGCTCTCCGGAAACTCCCCGACGTAACCACCCAGGTGCTCGAGGAGCCTGATGTAGATTTCGACGTGGCGGGACTCGTCCCAGACCTGACGCGCCATGTCCATGGTGAACTCCCACGGCGCGTCCGGGAAATCGTAGACCGTGCGGCCCGCCCCCTCCATCGCCTGGAGCTCGCCGACCAGGATGCCGTGGATCCGCTCCCGGATGGACTCCTGCGAGGACAGGTCGGGGAACGCCGGGAGGCCCTGCGCCGTGCGGATCTCGCTGATCCGTCGCGCGCGCATGCGGACGAAGCGGTCCTCCCGCGCCAGCTTGTCGTAAGCGATCGGGCGCTCCATCGCCGCGATTCTACCTCACCGAACCGAGCCGGGCAACGGCAGATGTCGCGCCTAGAAGCCCGTCGGACTAAACCGGGCGTCATGCGCCAGCATTACCGCAACGCTCAGGGTGTTCCACTCCGAGCGCCGGCTTTGCCGGCGCAACCTCCTCGGGGGGAGGTCCGGAAGGGGGGCGCAGCCCCCCTTCGGGTGAGCTAGACGCGCTCCTTGAACTCGTGCCCCAGGAGTCCCTCGGGCCGGACCAGGAGCACGACGATGATGACGACGAACGCGAGCGTGTTCTTGAACTGGATCGTCACGTAGGCGCCGGTCAAGCTCTCGGCGACGCCCAGCACCAGCCCTCCCACGACGGCGCCGGGCAGACTGTTCAGGCCGCCCAGAACCGCGGCGGCGAACCCCTTGAGGAAGGGGTCCAACATGAAGAACGGGTCGAGCAGGAGCGCCGGCGCCAGGAAGACTCCCGCGACCACCCCGAGAGCCGATGCGACGCCCCAGGCAATCCCGAGAACCCGGCGCGTCGGGATGCCGAGGGTCTGGGCCGCCGGCAGGTTCTCGGACGTCGCCCGCATCGCCAGCCCCAGCCGTGTCTTCTGCACGAGGAGGTAGAGGAGGAGGCTCCCGATCACCCCGGCCGCGAACGTGCCGAGGGAGAGCTGGCTCACGAAGACGGGCCCGAGCTTCCAGGCCTTCGTGTCCGAGAGGGGGAACGGGAACCGGTCCGGCTCGGCGCCCCACTGGTAGACGATGAATCCCTGGAGGATCAGCGCCAGCCCCAGCGTCAGGATGATCTGGCCCAGGAGGTTGGCGCCCTGCCGCTGGGCCGGGATCAGGACCCCGAAGTAGAAGAGGATCGCGAGCAGGCCGCCGACCACGAGCGCCGCGAGGAACGCCACGGCGAATGGATAGCCCTGGGTGACCAGGGCGAAGGCGACGAACGTCGCGAGCGTCGCCACGTCGCCGTGCGCGAAATTCAGAACCCGCGTCGAGCGATAGATGAGGACGAGCCCGAGGGCCACGAGGGCGTAGAGGCTTCCCGCGGAGAGTCCGGTCAGCGTGTATTGGATCAGTCGCGCCATCGGCAGCTCACCGCGCCGGGCCGAGAGCCGAGAAGATCGAGGAGATGGTCAGTGCCATGGGCACCCGCTCGGCGCTACCGGAACGGCCAGAGCTGGAAATAGAGCCGCGTCTTCAGCCACCGGCCGGCCAGCCCGAGCGGCTCGAAGATCAAGACGACGAGGATCGTCAGCCCGAAGAGCACCGGGACGAACCACCGATAGTCGGCGAAGACGGTTGGCACCAGGATCACGAACGCCGCCCCGAGGATCGACCCTTCGATGGAGGCAAGGCCGCCCACGATCACCGCGACGAAGAGCGTGATCGACTCCGCGACGTTGAAGGTCTGCGGCTCCAGGTGGCCCAGGAACTGGGCCAACAGACCCCCGTGGACCCCCGTGTAGAAGGACGACAGTGCGAATGCCAGCAGCTTGTAGCGCGTGAGGTTCACGCCCATGACCTCGGCCGCGATGTCGCTGTCCCGGATCGCGACGAAGGCCCGGCCGACGTAGGACGAGATCAGGTTGTACGTGATCACGGTGAAGAAGAGCAGCAGCGCGAGATAGACGTAGTAGATCCAGACCTCCCGCGAGAGGCCGAGCGCCGGCGCGAGCCTGGGCACCGCGAGCCCGGATCGGCCCCCCGAGAGCAACTCCCAGTTGGCGAAGATCTGGTACACGGCGATGCCGAACCCCAGCGTCGCGATCGCCAGGTACGGACCCTTCAGGCGGAGCGAGGGGAAGCCGACCAGCACGCCGGCGAGCCCCGCGGCCACTCCGGCGCCGGCCAGCGCCAGGAGGAACGGCACGCCGAGCAGCTTGAGGTGCCCGAACGCGTAGGCCCCGATGGCGAGAAAGCCCGCCTGGCCGAACGAGATCTGGCCCGTGTACCCGATGAGGAGGTTCTGGCCCATGACGCCGATTGCGTAGAGGCAGACCAGGCTGGCGCGGACGACCCACGCCGTCTGAGCGTACCAGGGAAGGGCCACGACGACGGCGAGCAGCGCGCCGAGGAGCACCCATGTCAGGCGCTTGCGCGCGAACCTCAGGTCGTCCTGGTAGCTTTCGACGAGGTCCACGCGATCAGTCTTTGTACAGCGACGCGATCAAGTCCGCGTACCGCTGCTCGATGTTCCGCCGCTTCACCTTCTTCGTCGGCGTCACGTCCCCTTCTTCCTCGTAGAAGCGCCGGGGAAGGAGCGCACACTTCTTGATCCCCTCGACCTGCGAGAGCGTCCGGTTGACCTGGTCCACCTCCCGCTGGACGAGCTTCCGGACCTCGGGGTTCTGGGTGAGGTCCGCGAATGTCGCGAAGGGAATCCGCTCATCCTGGGCGAACTTGGTCACGTTGTCCTCGTCGATCAGGATGAGCGCCACGAGGTACTTGCGCCGCTCACCGATCACGACGGCGTCCTGGATGTACGGGCTGAACTTCAGCTTGTTCTCGATGTAGGCGGGCGTGATGTTCTTCCCGTAGGCGTTGATGATGATGTCCTTCTTCCGGTCCAGGATCTTCAGGTACCCGTCCTCCCAGGCGCCGACGTCGCCCGTGTGCAGCCAGCCCTCGCGGTCGATCGTCTGCGCGGTCAGCTCCGGGTCTTTGAAGTAGCCCTTGAAGACGTGCGGGCCCCGCGTGAGGATCTCGCCGTCGTCCGCGAGCGCCACCTCGATCCCGGCGATCGGCTCGCCGACCGTGCCGACGCGCGGGCGGTCCATGCGGTTGATCGAGATCACGCCGGTCGACTCCGTCTGGCCGTAGCCCTCGATCAGCGGGATCCCGAGGGCATGGTAGTACTCGAACAACTCCGGCGAAGCCGGCGCGGCGCCGCAGACCGCGATCCGGATCCGGTCGAAACCGAGCTGGCGCTTGAGCGGCCGGAGGACGGTCCAGTAAGCCAGCCGGTACGCCGCCGCCAGCCAGACGGACGCCTCACTCTCGACGAGCTTGGCCTGCGCGTACCGCCGCCCCACCCTCACCGCCAGCCGGTAGAGCGAGCGCTTGAGCCAGGTCGAATCGTCCATCCGCAGCTCGACCGCAGAGGCGAGCTTCTCCCAGATCCTCGGCACGCTCCCGAAGTACGTGGGCGAGATCTCCCGGAGGTTGTGGAACAGCGTGTCCAGGCTCTCGGCGAAGCTCACGACGTAGCCCACGTGGATCGCCTGGAAGACCGAGATCAGGTTCTCGTAGATGTGGGCGAAGGGCAGGTACGAGACGGCCTCGTCCTCCGGGCTCAGCTCGTTCGCGCTCAGCAAGGCGTTCGTCAGCCACAGGATGTTCTGGTGGGAGAGCATCGCGCCCTTCGGCGGGCCGGTGGTGCCGGAGGTGTAGATGATCATCGCCGTGTCCTCGGGCCGGACCGCGGCGAGAGCCGCCTCCAGGCGGCCCGGCTCCCGCTCGAGAAGCCGCTCCCCCTGCTTGAGGAAGTCGTCGAAGAAGACGACACGGTCGTCGGCGAATCCCCACAGCCCCTTGGCGTCCCACACGACGATCCGCTCGACCCGCGTCTCCGCAGCGACCTGGAGCGCTTTCTCGAGCTGCTCCTCGTTCTCCAGGAACAGCACGCGGGCCTCGGAGTGGTCCAGGAGGTACCGGAGCTGCTCGGGCGAGGACGTGGGGTAGATCCCGCAGGTCACGCCGCCGGCCGACATCGCCCCGACGTGGCAGTAGAGCCACTCGGGCCGGTTCTCGCCGAGGATGGCGACGTTTTCCTGGCGCCGGAGCCCGGACGCGAGCAGCCCCGTGGCGACCCGCCGGACCTCACGGGCATACTCGTTCCAGGAAACGCGGTGCCAGATCCCGTAGGCCTTGTGGCGGAGAGCCAGCCGATCGCCCTGCCGCTCGGCCTGCCGGAAGAACAGCTCCGGAAGCGTCCTCGCGCCGTCAGTCCCTGTCGCCATTACCAGCGCCTCCGTTTGCGATACAGCCGCCATCCCTTGGGTGACACCGTTGTCGCCCCGCCGAGTCCCAGGTAGACCTCGCGCACGTCCGGGTGCTCCTCCAGCTCCCCGGCGCTCCCCTGCAGCACGATCCGGCCGGCCTCGAGGATGGCCCCGTGGTGGGCCACCCGCAGCGCCAGCCGCGCGTTCTGCTCGACCAGGAGGATGGTGGTCCCCGTGCGACTGATCGCCAGGAGCGCGTCGAAGACCGCCTTGGCGATCTGGGGCGCCAGTCCCATCGAGGGCTCGTCCAGCATGAGGAGGCGCGGCCGGCGGAGCATCGCGCGACCGAGCGCGAGCATCTGCTGCTCGCCCCCGGAGAGCGTCTCGGCCTGCTGCGCTCCCCGCTCCTTCAAGATGGGGAACATCCCAAACACGAACTCGAGGTCCTGTGAAACGCGGTCGTCCCGACGTCCCCAGAGCCCCAGCTCGAGGTTCTCCCGGACGGTCAGCTCCCGGAAGAGTCCGCGGTCCTCGGGAACGTAGACGATGCCGAGGTTCGCGATCCGCTCGGGGGCTCGCCGCTCGATCCGCTTTCCGGTGAACTCGATCGTCCCCTTCTTGGGCTGGTCCTTGAGGAGGCCGGCCACCGTCTTGAGCAGGGTGGTCTTCCCGGCGCCGTTCGGGCCGAGAACGGCGAAGATCTCCCGCTCCCGGACATCGAGCGAGACGCCGAACAGGGCGTAGATCCGGTCGAAGTAGAGCGTCTCGATGCTGGAGATCCGGAGAAGCGGCTCCGTCATTCGGGTCCCCCCGCACCGCCGTCCCCTATTGATCGAATCGGCGGGACGGCTCGGGCTCGCGCCCTCGCGACGTCCCGCCCCTCCGGTGGCCTGAGGGGGGAGGGCCGGCTCGGGGCCTCCCCACGTGCCCGCGGTGAGCACGCCGACACCGGGTCTCTCACTCGCCGAGGTAAGCGCGGATCACGTCGGGGTGGCGCTGGACGTCGTCCGGGGTCCCCTCGGCAATCTTCACGCCGTGGTCGAGCGCGACCATGCGAGACGCGAGCCGCGACGCCACGCGGAGGTCGTGCTCGACGAGGAGGATGGTGATCCCGAAGCGGCCGCGGATCTCGTGGATCCAGTAGGAGACCTCGTCCTTCTCCTCGACGGTGAGGCCGGAGACCGGCTCGTCGAGGAGCAGGAGCCGCGGCTCCGTGGCCAGGGCCCGCCCGAGCTCGATCTTCTTCTGCACGCCGAAGGGGCAGTCGGCCACCCGCGCCTTCCGGTACGGCTCCAGGTTGAGCAACTCGATGATCTCCTCGCACCGGCGGCGGTGCCGAATCTCCTCGCGGCGCAGGCGAAGCAGGGCGTGCAGGAAGTTCTTTCGGAAGTGGATGTGACGGCCCAGGAGCAGGTTGTCGAGGACCCTCATGTTGAGGAACAGGCGAAGGTTCTGGAACGTCCTCGCCACTCCCCGCCGGGTCACCGCGTCGGGCGACAGCCCGAGCAGGCTCTCGCCGCCGAACGCGATGCTCCCGGCGGTGGGGCGGTAGACTCCGGTGATGCAGTTGAACAGGGAAGTCTTACCGGAGCCGTTGGGACCGATCACCGCCAGGGTCTCCCCCTCGGCGATCGCCACGCTGACCCCAGCCAGGGCCGTGATCCCGCTGAAGTGAAGCGAGACGTCCCTGGCCTCGAGCAACCCTCCCATCCTGGAGCGCCGGAGGGGGGCCGAGCCCCCCTCCGGGACGCTGTATCCTAGAACTGCGGCGGGAACGGCTGATACCCGGTGATCGTCTCGAAGGACGCGTCGGCCGCCTTCTTCGCCCGCATCATACGGATCGGGTTGAGGCCGTGGCGGCGATTCGGACCCCAGGTGATGGGAGCCGTGAGCTTTTCGGGGGCCCAGTCTCTGATGCTCTCCATCGCCTCGATGAAGCCCTCCCGGGTGAGGTTGCGCCCCGCGCGCTTGAGGCCCTCGACCGTGGTGATCAACCCGACCGCTCCGGCGAGCGCGAAGCTCTCCCGGCCCTTCAGCTTCGGGTCCTGCTTCAACAGAATCTCGAGCGCCCGGTCGGCCTCGGGCTCGCCGGGCACTGCCCCGGTGACGTTGTAGTACGCCCCCTCCCAGAGGTCGCCCAGGAGCCGGAACATGGTGTGACGGTCGCCTAGCGGGAACGACGCGAAGATCTTCGGGCGGTAGCCGACCTTGGCCATCTCCTTGATGAGGTTCGCACCGTGGGTCACGGTCGAGTAGAAGATCACGGCTTCCGCCCCCGAATCCTTGACCTTGAGCGCGTGAGTCCCGAGCTCGCGGTCCGCCACCTCGTAAGCCACCTCCGCCACCAGGCTCACCGATCCACCCAGGGCCTTGACGCCGTGTTTCACGCCCTCGAGACCGCCCTTGCCGTAGTCGTCGTTCTGGAAGAAGATCGCCACCTTCCTGACGTTCTCGAGCTTCGCGGCCTGGCGGACGAGGAAGTCGCCCTCGTCCCCGTAGTCCGGATACACCATGAACACCGTCCGCACCTTGTCGCGGGGCTGTTTGGCGAAGACCTGGGGGTTCCCGTAGGGCCAGACCACCGGGATCTTCGCGTCGGCGATGTTGTCCTTGTTCGCATTCAGGATGGCTGTCCCCAGAAGCCCGACGATGGCGAACACCGAATCCTTGAGCTCATTCACGTTGGCCACCGACTTCCCAGGGTTGTAGCCGTCGTCTTTGAGGACCGTCTTGATCTTTCGCCCGTGGACGCCCCCCTGCTCGTTCACGTACTTGGCCCAGGCCTCGGCCCCCAACGCCGTGGTGCCCCACGCGGCGGCGGGTCCGGACAGGGGGGTCGTCAGGCCGATGACGACCTCGGTGTCGGTCACGCCGGGGGCCTTCGCCTGTGCCCAGGCGGGTGTGTGTGCGAGGGCAGCCGTGAGGAGGAGCAGGAGCCACACCGGGAGTGTCTTGAGCCTCATGTCGACCTCCTGTCGCAAGGGAGAGGCGCTCTCGAGTGCAGGCCGAACTGTGCGGGATTTGCGACAATTCTAGACGCCGGGTCGGGTCTCTGTCAATTCCGGCCTCGCCGCTTGGCTGTCCCGGGCCGCTCGGTGAGGCTCGCGCGGTGGACGGCGCCGCCACCGAAGCGGGCCCGCAGCTCGTCCGCGAGCCGTCCGATCCGCTCGCCCCTACCCGCCGTCCCGAAGAGCGGGAGCTGCTGCGGGTCCCCCTCCCGCTGGAGCCCGGACACGCTCAGCCCGATCAGCCGGATGGCCAGCGGGCGCTCGAGACGGCTGAAGGCCGTCCAGGCCCGGTGGAAGATCTGCCCTCCGTCCGCCGTGGGCGCCTCCGTGGTGTCCCGACGGGTCACCGTCCGGAAGTCGGCGAAACGCATCTTGAGGGTGACCGTGCGCCCCCGGAGCCCCTGGGCCCTGAGCTCGGCGGCGACGCGGTCGGCCTGCCCGAGCAGCGTCGCGCGGAGTCGGCCGAGATCGCGCGTGTCCCGCTCGAAGGTCTCCTCGGCGCCGACCGACTTCGGCTCGTCCCAGGGCACGACCGGCCGGTCATCCTGTCCGCGCGCCAGCCCGAGGAGGTGGGTGGCTCCGGCCCGGCCGAATCGGGCCTCCAGCGTCGCGCGCGGCAGCCCTGCGAGTTGGCCGATCGTCCGGACGCCGAGCGCGGCGAGCGTCGTCTCGGCCTTCGGCCCGACGCCCCAGAGGCGGTTCAGCGGCAGACCCCTGAGGAAGGGCGCCTCCTCCCCGGGCCGGACCTCCACGAGCCCGTCCGGCTTCTCGAGGTCGGAGGCGACCTTGGCCAGGAACTTGTTCGGGGCGACGCCTGCCGACGCCGTGAGACCCACCTCACCGCGGATGCGCGCCTTGATCGCCCGCGCGATCTCCAGCGCCGGACCGAAGAGGGCCTGCGAGGCGGTGACGTCGAGGAAGGCCTCGTCCAGCGACAGCGGCTCGACGAGGGGGGTGAACCCGCCGAGGATTCCCATGATCTCCGCGGACACCCGGGCGTATTTGGGCATGTCCACCGGCAGGAACACCCCGTGCGGGCATAGCCGGTAGGCGCGGCCGATGGGCATGGCCGAGCGGATCCCGTAGCGCCGCGCCTCGTAGGAGGCGGCCGCCACCACGCCGCGGCCACGCGGATCGGCGCCGACGATGACGGCTTTGCCGCGCAGCTCCGGCCGGTCCCGCTGCTCCACGGACGTGTAGAAGGCATCCATGTCCACGTGCACGATGGCCCGGTGCGTCACGGCCGGGAAGGAGGCGCCTGGGTGCCGACGGATCGCGCGGAACCCGCCGGGGAGGTCAGCTCTGGTTCAGGTCCGGCCGCTTCGCCGGGTCTGGAGGGCCTGCCACTTCTGCAGAGACTTCCTGGAGAACCGCCACTGGTTCTCGACCTTGACCGCCGGGATCCTCCGCTCCTCCGCCATGCGGGCCAGCGTGCCCTCGTCGAGGGCGAGAAAGATCGAGGCCTCCTTCACGGTCATGGGATCCTTCATCGTTGCGCTCACCTCCTCACGTCCCCCGGTTCGGGGCGGGGATTGCATCGCCCACGGCCTTGCGCAGCGTGCGAACCTCACCCTCGAGCGTCTGGATCCGGTCCAAGAGCTGCTCCATCGCCCGGGCCAGCGGGTCCGGCAAGTCGCCATGCTCGAGGTCCACCGCGTCCTCGACTCGCTTTCCGTCGCGGTAGATCACCTTCCCCGGTACCCCGACGACGACGGAGTTCGGCGGCACGTCCCTCACGACGACCGAGCCACCGCCCACGCGGGCCCCTTCGCCGACCGTGATGGCCCCGAGGATCGCCGCACCGGCGCCGACGACGACGTTCCGCTGGAGCGTCGGGTGCCGCTTCTCGCGCTTGAGGCTGGTGCCACCGAGCGTCACCCCCTGGTAGAGGGTGACGTTCTCGCCGACCTCCGCGGTCTCCCCGATGACCACCCCCATGCCGTGGTCGATGAAGACGCCCGGGCCGACCCGGGCCGCCGGGTGGATCTCGACCCCGGTCAGGAAGCGCGAGACGTGGGAGACGAAGCGCGCGGTCACGAGCCAGCCGGAACGCCACAGTCGGTGCGCGAGCCGGTGGAACGCCAGCGCGTGCACCCCGGGGTAGCAGAGGAGCACCTCGCGCCGGCTGCGCGCCGCGGGATCCCGCTCCATAGCCGCCGCGACGTCGCGGCGAAGCAGTTCAAACACGGCTCACCTCGCCCGGGTGCCGCTCGCGATACCGCGCCCCCGCCGCCTGCAGCGCGTCCGCGACGAGCGTCGCGGCGTGCCGCCGCTCCTCCGGGAGCCCGCCGAGGGCCCGCTCGATGACGTCCGGCGTCAGCGCCGCGAGCGCGTCGACCGCGCGGCCCTGCACCAGCTCGGTGACCAGGCTGGAAGCGGCGATGGACGGGCCGCACCCGTACGTCTGAAACCGCGCCTCCGCGACCTTGCCGTCCATCACCCGGAGGAAGAAGCGTGCCAGGTCACCGCACGACGGGTCCTCGCTCTCCCCCACCGCGTCGGCGTCGCGCATCATGCCGACGTTGCGGGGAGTCCGGAAGTGGTCGAGGAGGATCTCGCTGTACATCACGCGACGGCCGCCGGCGACACGGCCCGAATCCGCTGGACGGCGGCCGACAGGACCTCCAGCACGTAGTCGATGTCCTCGTCCGCCGTGCTGCGCCCGAGCGAGCAGCGGAGCGCGCCGAGCGCCCACTCGGCGGGGACGCCCATGGCGGTCAGCACGTAGGACGGCTCGAGGCTGCCCGAAGTGCACGCCGATCCCGCCGAGGTCGCGATCCCCTTCAGGTCCAGCGCCAGGATCAGCGACTCCGCCTCGACGCCGCGGAAGCTTATGTTGAGGGTCGCCGGCAGACGGCGGGTCGGATGGCCGTTGAGCCGAGCCTCGGACACCTTGGCCCTGAGCCCGTCCCACAGGCGGTCGCGGAGCGCGCCGACGCGCACGGCCTCCCCCGGCATGTCGCGGGCGCGGAGGCTCACCGCCGTGGCGAACCCCATGATCGACGGCACGTTCTCGGTCCCGGCGCGCCGGCGCCGCTCGTGCTCCCCCCCGTGCTGGATGGACACCATCTTCGTGCCCTTCCGGATGTAGAGCCCGCCGACGCCCTTCGGCCCGTAGATCTTGTGGGAGGAGCAGGACAGGAGGCTGATCCCCTGTGCCCGGACGGAGAAGGGGATCTTGCCGAAGGCCTGGACGCCGTCCACGTGGAAGGGGATGCCGTGCTCGGCGGCGATCCGTCCGATCTCCCCGATCGGCATGATCGTGCCCACCTCGCTGTTCGCGTACATGATGCTGATCAGGATCGTGTCCGGCCGGATCGCGCGGCGGACCGCGTCGGGGTCCACGAGCCCGTCGCCGTCCACGGGGACGTAAGTCACCGCGTACCCGGCCCGCTCGAGGGCCTGGCACGTGCGCAGGACGGCGTGGTGCTCGACCTGCGAGGTGATGACGTGCCCCGCGCCGCTGGCATGGGCGACGCCCTTGATCGCGAGGTTGTCGGACTCCGTCCCCCCGGACGTGAAGACGAGCTCCTCCTGGGCGACGCCCAGGAAGGCCGCGATCCCCCCGCGCGCGGCGTCCACCGCGTCGCGGGCGTCCCGACCATAGCCATGGATGCTCGACGGGTTCCCGTAGTGCTCCGAGAAGTAGGGCAGCATCGCCGCCACCACCTCGGGGTGGACCGGCGTGGAGGCATTGTGATCGAGATAGACCCGGCGCATAAGCCTCGTCACCTCGGGTCGGGCCCGCCGCCCGCCGCGCCGCGGCTCGCAGGGCCGCGAACGTTGACAGGGGCGGGACCGGATGTTAGCGTTAGCTCGGATTCGGCCGACGAACCCACATGAGCGACCGCGACGCCCCGAACGATCTCCACGGCAGGAAGCTCGGAATCCTGCTCTCGACGAAGCCCGACCACCCGAACCTCGAGACGTGCCTGGCCCTGAGCCGCGCCGCCCTCGAGCGGGGGGGCGACCTCTACCTCTATCTCATCGACGACGGGGTGTGGAACATCGACGACGAGCGCATCCTGGACCTGGGCCGCCGCGGCGCCAAGCTCTTCGTCTGCGCGTACGGTTGCCAGCGTCGGCGCCTGCCGATCACGGACAAGGCGACCTACTGCGGGCTCGTCGTCCTGACGGACCTGATCAACGGCTGTGACCGCTTCGTCGCCCTGAACTAGTCGAATCGACCCGTGGCCGCCGAGCACGTCCTCGTCCTGATCTCCGTCGACCCCGAGACTTCTCACCGCACCAACGAGGCGATCCGCATCGCGCTCGGCATCATCGCCGGCGAGAACGACGTCACCATCGCGCTGCTCGGGCCGGCCGCGAAGGTGTTCGACCCGGAGGTCGAGGACTACGTCGACGGGGAGGACATCGTCAAGCACGTGGCGACGCTCAAGAAGCTCGGTCAGGTGTTCCACGTCGAGCGCGCGGCGATCCGGGGCGAGGGCGGCTGGAATGCGAACGGTCCGGCGATCGTCCCGTTCGACCGGGATGCCCTGGCCGACCTGATCGCGAAGAGCGACCGGGTCCTCGTCTTCTAGCCGGATCCCGAAAAAGTGCCGCACGTCCTCCACCTCATCAAGGATCGCACAAACCGGGTCGCGCTCGATACCGTCAGGCGGCAGGCCGGGGACCCGTCGGTCACGCTCTCCGTGGTCCTCCTCCAAGAGGCAACTCGGCTCACCGACCCGCTCCCGGGCCAGGTGTTTCGGCTCGCCGAGGGTCCGGACGATGACGCGTCGCCCTACCCCGCGATCGACCACAGTCGCCTCCTCGACCTCATCTTCAGCGCGGACACGGTCGTCAGCTGGTAGCGACCGTCCGCGGTCGCCGGGCCGAGAACCGAGCAGATCCGGCCGGAGGGACGGGACGTCCGCGAGGCCGCAGGCCGAGCGCGTCCCGGCGAGCTGGAGGACGCAGGGAGGAGGCCCGCCGAGGCGTATGCCGCATACGTTGAGGGCTGACGACGACCGAGGACGCCCAGAGGTCGGGACGTCCGCGAGGCCGCAGGCCGAGCGCGTCACGACCGAGATGGAGATGCGACGGTTGTCGGCACGGCAGTCAGCGGCTCGCCCGGTATTCCTCTAACCACGCCATCTGGATCGCTTCGAGCTTGCCCTCGCTCGAGGCCTTCGGGTCATCCTCGAAGTCCGGGAGCTCGATCACCGATCGGTGCAGGTCCGTGAACCGCACCGTCAGGGGATCCAGGCCGGGGAACTTCTCGGCAAGCTGGATCCCGATCTCCTCAGCGTCGCTCCACTTCAGCCCCATCGGTCAATCTCCGCGCTCGTCTCCCAGGCCGGGCCGAGAACCGAGCAGAGCTGCGACGGTTCTCGGCACGGCGCTAGTCGACGATTTCGACGATCACGTCGCCCTGGACCACCGCCTGACAGCCCAGTCGCGAGTGCAGGGTCAGGCCCTGGGCGGTGTCGAGCCGGTCCTCCTCGTCGGACTCCATGGGGGAGAGGTTCTCCTCCCCCTGTTTCACGATGACGTGGCAGGTCGTACAGGCGCAGTTGCCCCCGCAGTTGTGCTCCAGATGGATCCCGTGGTGCAGCGCGATGTCGAGCAGTGAGCCCGGCTTCCCGTGGTCGCCGTACGGGAAGTCCTTGTCGTCGACCTCCACGGTCAGGTTCTGGGGCACGAAGGTCACCTTGTACTTCGCCATGGTCACTTCTTCTCGAACGCCTCGGTCACCCGGCGGTTCCGCAGGGCTTCCCGCAGCGCCGAGTCCATCAGCAGCTCCGCGAGGTGCTGGGTCGCTTGGTTCAGCCGATCCGTCGCCGCGCGGATCCGGTCGACGTCGCCACCGCCCCGCGCGGTACGGAGCTCCTCCGCCGCCACGCGAATCCGCTCCGTCTCGTCGGCCGAGATCAGCCCCACCCCCTGCCCCAGGGCCTTCTCCGTCGCGCGCAGGACCGTGTCGGCCTCGTTGCGGGCGTCGATCAACATCCGCGCGCGGACGTCCTGCTCGGCGAACTCGAGCGATTCCTCGATCATCCGCTGGACCTCGGCTTCGGTCAGCCCGTGGGTGGGCCGCACCTCCACCGAAGCCTGCGTGCCGCTCCGGAGCTCCCTCGCGGTCACGTTGAGGATCCCGTTCGCGTCGATCAGGAAGGTCACCTCGATGCGCGGCAGCCCCGCGGGCATCGGCGGGATCCCCCGCAGCTCGAACCGGGCGAGGCTCCGGTTGTCCTTCGCGAGGTCCCGCTCCCCCTGGACGACGTGCATGTCCACGATCGCCTGGCCGTCCACGGAGGTCGTGAAGTCCTCCTTGGCCGAGGTCGGGACCGTGGTGTTCCGCGGGATGAGCACGCCCACCGCGCCCCCGAGCGTCTCGATGCCGAGCGAAAGCGGGGTCACGTCCAGGAGCAGCATGTGCGTGATACCGCCCGCCAGGATGTCCGCCTGCACCGCGGCACCCAGCGCCACGACTTCGTCGGGGTTCAGCTCCGAGTGCGGCGTCCGTCCGAAGACCTCCTGCACCCGGCGGTGGACGAGCGGCGTCCGCGTCGCCCCGCCGACCAGAACGACCTCGTCGATCCGGTCTGCCGCCAGCCCGGCATCGGCCAGCGCCATCCGGCACGGTCCCAGCGTGCGCGCGACGATCGGCTCGATGAGCCGCTCGAGTTCCGCCCGGTCGAACTCCCGCCGATACGTGAGGCCGTGCTGCGGCATCGGGATCGTCAGGACCGTGCGCTCGACGCTCGACAGACGGATCCGGGCCGCCTCGGCCCCGAGCCGGATCTCCTGCATCGCCTCGGGATCCCGCGACACGTCCGCGCCGTGGCCCTCCCGGGTCTCGGCCAGGATCAGGTCCACCAGGGCTCGGTCGAAATCGTCGCCGCCGAGGTGCGTGTCGCCGTTCGTCGAAAGGACCTCGAAGATCCCCTCCTTCACCTTCAGGATCGAGATGTCGAAGGTCCCCCCGCCCAGGTCGTAGACGGCGATCGTTCCCTCCTTCTTCCGCTGGAGCCCGTAGGCGAGGCACGCCGCCGTGGGCTCGTTGACGATCCGGAGGACGTCGAAGCCGGCGATGCGCCCCGCGTCCCTCGTCGCCTGGCGCTGGCCGTCGTTGAAGTAGGCCGGCACCGTGATCACGGCCTTCTCGACCGTCCGCCCGAAGTGCCGCTCGGCGCGCCGCTTGAGCTCGCGGAGGACGAGGGCGGAGATCTCGGGAGGCGTCAGCTCACGCTCGCCGATCCGGATGCGGACGACCTCCTGGCTCGGGGTCACGTGGAACGGGAAGTAACGGAGCTCCTCCTTCACGTCCTCGTACCCCTTGCCCATGAAGCGCTTGATCGAGTACACGACCCTTTCGGCGTTGCGGATGAGCTGGCGCCTGGCCGCTTCGCCTACGATCGGGCCGTCCGGCCCGAACGCCACCACCGACGGAAGCAGGGCCCGACCCTCCTCGTCCTTGAGGACCTGCGGCACGTCGCCATCCATGTAGGCCACGAGGCTGTTCGTGGTCCCGAGGTCGATGCCGACGATCAGCTCGCGCCCCTGCGTCCCCGCGTGCGGACGCGCCGCCGGCTTGATCTCAAGCTCCGCCATCGCCCGTCCTTTCCAGGGTCGCTCCGAGGTCTCGCAAGATCGTCCGCAGGTACGCCCGCGTCGCGAGGATGTCCCGCATCTCCCCGAGGAGGGGCCGGCGGTCCCCGTCGCTCGCCGCGTCCCACGCGGGGAACCGCGCGACGAGATCCGACTCCATCCGCGCCCGACGCGCGTCGAGCTCGGTCCGGGCGGACTCGAGCCGCGCCCGCAGCGCGGGAGCCTCGTCCGGCGCCGCGGTCTCGAGCTCCTGGCGGGCTTCCTGCAGCGCCATGATCTCCTCGAAGAGATCCGCCGGCGGGCGCGCCTGTCCCGAGGTCCCCAGCGCCATGCCCTCCAGCTCGAGGAGGTACTCGACGCGCGAGACCGGGTCGCGGAGCGTCCGGTACGCCGCGTTGACCGCGGCGGAGTTCTCCAGGCTCGCGGCCTGCTCATCGGTCCGCCGGAGGCGGAAGTAGTCCGGGTGGAGGCGACGGTTGAGCCCGTGGAAGCGACGCTCCAGGTCGGCGCGGTCCAGGACGAGCCGCCGCGGGAGCCCCAGCACCGCCCAGTGGTCGGCGCCCGGCGCGAAGGGCTGGAGGCACCCGCACTCGGGGCAGACCGCGCCCGCGGGCGCTTCAACACCGCACCCCCGGCACTTCACCGCAACCCCGCTGCTCGCTTCCATCTCGTCCGTACCCCAAAACCAGACCGGGCCTCGTCCGAGGCCCGGTCGCGCTGATGACTGCCCCCCGAACGGGTCACACGCGCGCGCCGCCCGCCCGGCTCAGGTCGTGAAGGACGTGCCGCAGCCGCAGCTCGACTTCGCGTTCGGGTTCTGGAACGTGAAGCCGCCCGTCAGCCCCTGCGCCACGTAGTCGAGCGTCGAGCCGTTGACGTAAAGGTAGCTCTTCGCGTCGACCACGACCTTGACCCCGTCGATGGCGAATTGCTTGTCGAACTTGCCGAGCTCGGTGTCGAACTCCAGGTTGTACGAAAGCCCGGAGCAGCCGCCTCCCTTCACGCCCATCCGCAGGTAGGCGTTCTGCAGCCCCTGGCTCTCCATGAGCTCCTTGACCCGCTTGATCGCCGCGGGCGTCATCGAAACCGCCATGGTCCCTCGCCGCCTCCTACGCCTTGACCGCCGCCTCCGCCTGTCTCGCAGCCCACTTCTCCTGGAAGTCCTTGATGGCGGCCTTGATGGCGTCCTCGGCCAGGACGGAGCAGTGGATCTTCACCGGCGGCAGCTTCAGCTCGTTCACGATGTCCGTGTTCTTGATCCCGAGGGCCTCGTCCACGTTCTTCCCCTTGAGCCACTCGGTGGCGAGGCTGGAGCTGGCGATCGCCGAGCCGCAGCCAAAGGTCTTGAACTTGGCGTCCTCGATGACCCCCGTATCCAGGTTCACCTTGATCTGGAGCTTCATGACGTCGCCGCACTCCGGCGCGCCCACGAGCCCCGTCCCGATGCCCGGCATCTCCTTCGGGAAGGAACCGACGTTGCGCGGGTTGTTGTAGTGATCGATCACCTTGTCGCTATACGCCATGGGTCACGCCCCCTTTATTCTGCCTTCCACTGGAGGGACTTGAGATCGACCCCTTCCTTCGCCAGCTCGTAGAGCGGCGACATCTCCCGGAGCCGCCTCACGACCTCGATCGTCCGGTCCGCGACGAAGTCGACTTCCTCCTCCGTCGTGAACCGGTGCAGCCCGTAGCGGATGGACGAGTGCGCGAGGTCCGCCCCTACGCCCAGCGCCTGAATGACGTAGGACGGCTCGAGCGTCGCGGACGTGCAGGCCGACCCGGAGGAGAGCGCGACCTCCTTGTTCAGTCCCATCAGGACCGACTCGCCCTCCACGTACGCGAACGAGAGGTTGAGATTGTGCGGTAACCGCTTCTCCGGGTGCCCGTTGAGGTACGTCTCGTCGAGCGAGGAGAGGACCCGGTCCTGCAGCCGGTCGCGGAGCCCGGCGAGCCGCTTCGACTCCTGGACCATGATCTCGCCGCAGATCTCCGCCGCCTTCCCGAACCCGACCGCCAGCGGCACCGGGACCGTTCCCGAGCGGGTCCCACGCTCGTGCCCCCCGCCATCGATCATCGGCGCGATCCGCACGCGCGGTGCGCGGCGGCGCACGTAGAGCGCGCCGATGCCTTTGGGCCCGTAGATCTTGTGGGCCGAGCAGGTCAGGAGGTCGATCCCCATCTTCTCGACGTCCACTGGAATCTTGCCGACGGCCTGGGTCGCGTCGGTGTGGAAGAGGATCCCCTTCTCCTTGGCGAGCTTCCCGATCTCCGCGATCGGCTGGATGGTGCCGATCTCGTTGTTCGCGAACATCACCGAGATCAGGATCGTCTTGTCCGTGATCGCCTTGCGGATCTCGTCCACGTCCACGATCCCGTCGGAGCCGACCGGGACGGACGTGACCTTCAGCCCCTGCTTCTCCAGGCGCCGGCACGGATCGAGGACCGCGCGGTGCTCGATGACCGTGGTGACGATGTGATCGCCCTTCTCGCGGTACATCTCGGCGACGCCCTTCAGGGCGAGGTTGTCCGACTCGGTCCCCCCGGAGGTGAAGACGATCTCCTTGGGGTCCCGGGCCCCGACCAGCTTGGCCAGCTGCTCGCGACCCCGCTCCATCGCCGCCTCGGCCTCCCAGCCGAACGGATGGTTCCGGCTTCCGGGGTGGCCGTACTTCTCGAGGAAGTACGGGATCATCGCCTCCAGGACCCGTGGGTCCATCGGCGTCGTCGACTGACTGTCCATGAAGATCGGGAACTTCAACGCCATGATCTCGGCTCTCCTCAGTTCCTGCCGGCCAGAGTCAGCGGCACCGCCGCCGGGCTGTAGTTGTGCATCTCCTCGAGACTGAGCGTGTCCAGGAGCTGATCGATGCTCGCCTGGATCATCCAGATCGGCCGGCGGATGTTGCACCGGTCGAGCTGCGGGCACTCGGAGGAGTGGTAGCAGTGGACGATGGCGAGGGGCCCCTCGATCGCCCGCAGCACCTCGCCGACCGTGATCTTTCCCGGCTCCCGGGCGAGGACGTACCCCCCCTTGGGGCCGTTGACGCTCCGGATGAGCTTGCGCTTCGCGAGACGCTGGAGGATCTTGGCGAGGAGCTCCGGCGGGATCGTCAGATCCTCGGCGACCCGCTTTGCGTTCACCACGCCTTCGTGCTGGTGGAACGCGATATAATGCACAGCCATCAGGCCGTAGTCAGCTTTCTTGGTGAACCGTAGCACCGACCTCTCCAATCGGCGATCAAAATGGTCGCATACCGAGAATCACACAGGTTCCAGGTGCTGTCAAGCCGCGATACGCTAGGGTCGTCAAGGGGGTGGCGCCTTGAGTTCGCAGAGCAAACTGGCGTTTGAGCTTTCAGAGCTCTACCGGACGGCTCTCCAGCAGCTCGACGGCGTGGCCAAGCGGATGGCCCTCGACACCAACATCCACGAGCGCCTGCGCTACCCCCGCCGGGCGCTCGTCGTCAGCGTCCCGACGGTGATGGACGACGGCCGAACCGAGGTGTTCATCGGCTACCGGGTTCACCACAACACCGTCCTCGGCCCCACGAAGGGGGGCATCCGGTACCACCCCGACGTCAGCCTCGGGGAGGTCTCGGCGCTGGCGATGCTGATGAGCTGGAAATGCGCCCTGATGGGACTCCCCTACGGGGGGGCCAAGGGGGGCGTCGCCTGCGATCCGGGGACGATGTCCCAGCGGGAGCTCGAGCGGATGACGCGGCGCTACACCGCCGAGGTCATGCTCCTCATCGGCCCCGACCTGGACATTCCTGCCCCCGATCTCGGGACCAACGAGCAGACGATGGCCTGGGTCATGGACACCTACGCCATGACTCAGGGCCGGACGGTGCCGGGGGTGGTCACCGGGAAACCGCTCCTCATCGGCGGCTCCGCGGGACGCCGCGACGCGACGGGCCGCGGCATCGTCTACGTCCTGGGTCAGGCCGCGCGGGAGGCCCGCCTCGAGCTCAAGGGCGCTCGCATCGCGATCCAGGGCTTCGGCAACGTGGGCTCCGTGGCGGCCCGCCTCCTCTGGCGCGAAGGGTGTACCGTGGTGGCCGTGAGTGACGCCAAAGGCGGGGTCCTGAACGCCCAGGGTCTCGACATCCGCCAGCTCGGGGAGCACGTCAAGGAAGCCGGCACCGTCGCCGGGTTCCCGGGGACCGAGCCCGTCTCGAACGTCGATCTCCTGGAGCTGCCCTGTGACGTCCTCGTGCCGGCGGCCGTGGGGGGCCAGCTCACGGTTCACAACGCCGATCGGGTCAAGGCCCGCGTCGTCGCCGAGGGCGCGAACGGCCCGACCACCCCCGAGGCGGACGACATCCTCACCGAGCGCGGCATCATGGTGATCCCGGACATCCTGGCCAACGCGGGCGGGGTCGTGGTCTCGTACTTCGAGTGGGTCCAGGGCCTCCAGTACTACTTCTGGCGGGAGAGCGAGATCAACACGCGCCTCCACGAGGTGATGATCCGGGCGTTCAACCAGGTCGTCGCCGTGGCCAAGCGCGAGTCGGTGAACCTGCGGACCGGAGCGCTGATGCTCGGCGTGCGGCGGCTCGCCGAGGGCTTCCAGCTCCGGGGCTTCTACCCTTAGAGATCCTCGGCGGGGGGCCGAACCTCCGCCGCTACTGATCGGCGACGTCACCCGGCTCATTGGCGGAAGCGCCTCCCTCCCGCAGGATCCGCGCCGCCGCCTCCGGGAACGTCTCGTTGATGGCGATCCCGGCCACGGTCGTCCGTCGCTCGGGGTACGGCGTGAGCTCCAGGTGCCAGTGGTAGTCCTGGACGATCGTGTCCCACTCGTCCTGGAGGATCCTGACCTGGAGGTTCGGCGCGGTGTGGAGCGCCATCTCGTACGGCGGGTCGTCGAGGGCCTTCGCCAGGGCCCCGAAGAGATCGCGAAGGAGGCGCGCCAGGTCCGCGACCTCCTCCCCCGAGACGTTCTCGTAGGCGCACGTGTGCCGCCGCGGGAGCACGCGGAGCTGGAAGGGTGCCCCAGCCGCGTACGGGACGAAGGCGACGAAGTGCGGCGTGACCCGGACGAGCCGATCGGACGTGGCCGTCTCCTCGCGAACCGTGTCGCAGTAGACGCAGCGCCGCTTGTAGCCGTAGTACTCGCGCGCCTGCGCGAGCTCCGTCCGGACCTCGTCGAAGATGATCGGCGTCGCCAGGACGCGCGAATACGGGTGCCGAATCCGAGCCCCGGCCTTGCCGTGCCGGCGCGCCACGACGACATTCCGGATCTTCTCGTCGCGCTTGAGGTCCTGAATCCGGTCGCGGTACATCCAGAGCACGCGCGCGACCTGATCCTCGTCCATGGCCGCGAGGGTCAGGTCGTGGCCCGGATCCTCGACGATGATCTCGCTCGCGCCGCGGGCCGAGATCCGGTCGAACATCCCCACCCCCTCGCGGACGAGCTCCTCCTCGATGACGAAGTAGGGATCCACCTCGGGGAAGACCCGCACGTGCCAACCCGGCTCGTTCGGCTGGCTCTCCGGGGAACGGTACGCCGCGATTTCCGGCGGCGTCAGGCCCTCGTTCCCGGGGCAGAACGGGCAGACCGCGGTCGCCCCGTCGCCGTCGGACGAACGCGCGCGCGGGTAACGCACCAGCACCCACTTGCCCGTGGTGGGATCTTTCCGGAGCTCTCCCCTCATCGGCCCTCCTCGCCTCGGGCACCGGAGCGATCGGATCGCTGCCCCGGCGCGTCGTGTGAGAAAAACCCAATAACGCCGCCAGGATAGCCGGGAGACTGGGGCTTGTCAAGAAACGCGGAAGCCCGCCCCGCTCGAATGGCACCGGGCCCCACACCGGCCGACGGGCTCAGGCCTGCCGCCCTTCCAGTGCCGCCTTGACGCGACCGGGGCGGAAGGGCACGGTCCTGAGCCGCACCGCGGTGGCGCCCAATTCCGGCCGGCAGCACGGGAGAGGCCGGCGGGAACGTCCGAGCCGATCTGCGAGCCGAGCACCTGTTCACGTGCCGCCCCGGGGAGCCGCTGAACCCGAACCGGCCGGACGGGCGTCCAAAGAGCCAGAAGGTCGGGTGCGCCCGATCACGGTGCCCGGTCGTGGACGCTGCGCGGATCACCCCGATCGCAGCTGGGCCAGTGACGAAGATGAGGAGGGGAGCGTGCGGCAGTGACTCAGAAGTCGGTGATCGTCTACAGCTCGCCGACCTGAAGGCCCTGCAAGGCGGCGAAAGAGTTTCTTTCGTCCATGGGTGTCGCGTTCACCGACATCGACGTCGTCAACGACGTCGCGGGGCGGGACGACCTGATCCGGCGGACGGGCCAGACGGCCGTCCCCGTCATCGTGGTGGGCGACGAGGTCGTCGTGGGCTTCGACCGCCCCCGGCTCTCCCAGCTCCTCGGCCTCCGCTGAGCGCGGGGGCCGGCACTCCGAGCGCGGGCTTTGCCCGCGCAATCGAAGGGGGGAGGTCCGGCCCCCCGAAATAAAGGGGGGCAACGCCCCCCTCCGGGTAATTCCGTGGTGGGCTTCGACCGCCCCCGGCTCTCCGCCCTCCTGGGCCTCACGGGCTGAGCGACCAGGAAGGTCGTCGGAGGGGGTGCTTCCCCCGAGGGTTACTGCGCCTTCTCCTTCTCCCGGAGCTTCTTGAGGTGCTGCCGGGCCACGTCCACCCACTCCTTCTCCGCGGGGACCTGTGAGGCCAGCTCGATGTACCGCTCCCAGTGGGCGATGGCCTCCTTGACGTCGACCTTTTCGTAGGCGAGCGCGAGGTTGTAGTGGGCCCCGGTGTGCTTGGGGTCCGCCTCGATGACCTTCCGGTACTCCACGATGGCATCCCGGTAGAGCCCCTTCTCCTCGTAGATCTCCCCGAGCCCCATCCGGGCGTCGAGAAAGTACGGGTCCAGGTCGATCGCCTTCTTGTACGCGGCGACCGCCTCGTAGTAGAGGTTCTTCTCGTTGTAGTAGATCTTCCCGAGGCTGAAGTGCACGCGCGCGTTCATCGGGTCAAACGCGAGCGCCTTCTGGTAGTGGCCGATCGCCCCCTCGTGGTCGCCCTTGGCGGCCTTGGCGTCGCCGAGCCCCACCTGGGCCTCCGCGAAATGCGGCCGGAGGTTCAGCGCCCGCTGGTACGCCTCGATCGCCTGGTCGTAGAGCCGACGCGGGCTCGCCATGAACTGGTCGCCCAGCGACTTGAACGGCTCCGGCAGCGAGGGATCTACCTGGATGGCGGCGCGGAACTGAGCGGACGCCTTCCAGCGGTTGCCCAGGGCGAGATGGGCGAGGCCGAGGTGGTAGTGGGCGATCGCGAACGTGGGGTCGATCTCGATCGCCCGGGAGTAGAGCTCGGCTGCCCCCTCGTTGCCCTCCTGGCCCCCCCGGAGAAACGCGCGCCGCCCCTTGACGTACGCCTCGAACGCGCGGCCGTTCGTCGTCGGCTTGGCGGCGGCCACCATCCGCTGCGTTTCCTCGGGCTTGAGGCCGAGGCGGAGCGCCTTGACGTAGACGAGAATGACATCCGCCTGCGTCTCGGAGAGCTGGTCGGCGCCACCGACGAGCGCCTCCAGCACCTGCCCCTCGCCACCCTTGGCCGGATCGAGCAACCTCGGCACGATCGAGACCCCGCCTTCCTGCGTACGCTGGTACTCGCCGTAGAACACCGAGTCCGCCCGGAGGGCGCGCCCGAGGGTTACCGCCAGGCGCTCGGCGGGCGCCGCCGGCGCGTCGCTCCCGCCGGCGCGCTGGGCCTGCGTCACCCGGGCCCGGTCGATCGGCAGCAACGCGGGGTTCGTCTGCGCAGCGAGGTACAGCGTCTCGGCGATCCCTTCCCCGAACCACGCGTCCGTCTCGCCCGGCGTCACGCTCTGGAACGGCAGCACGAGCACCACGCGGGGCTTCGCCGCCACGCCCTCCGCCAGGGCGAGCGTCGCCCCGGCGGCCCAGAACGCCGCCACGAGCGCCCGGCTGACCCGGCTACGCATGGCCCCCCACCTCCCGCTTCCGCCGCCCGACCCACCGCGTCACCTGGCCGAGCGCCGGCCCCACCCGGCGCAACGCGATCTCAGGCACCAGCGTCAGCGTCACGAGGCCGACGAGCCACGGCCACAGGTCCGTGGCCACCCGTGACCGGCGCCGGTTCAGCGTGAACGCTTCCTTCGGATCCCCGAGCCCCCCGCCGCCCGTGAGCTCGCTGATCTCGCGGAGCCCCACCTCGTTGGGGCCGAGCTCCCGGAACTCCTGGGCGTAGGGGACGACGGTGCCGACGATCTGGGACCCGATCAGCTGCTGGTCCCGGCGCTGCGAGAGACCCGCCAGGTACACTCCCTCCTCCCGGGCCGGGAAGATCCCGCGGTAGCGGCCCGGCGCCACCTGTTCGAGCTCGACGACATTCTGGCTCTTGTCGGGGTTGACCACGCCGAGCTGCGTGTCCAGGAAGTTGATGAACTCGCCCTTCGGGTCGACCGCGTCCACAGTCACGACCGCCTGGCCGTCGCGACGCTCGACCGTCGCGGTCGTGTCGGCGCGGGCCCCCGCGCGCAAGACCCAGCGTACCGTCTGGGCCCAGAACTTGTTGAAGTCCCTCCAGCGAAGCCACAGGATCGCCCACTTGGCCTTCGTGTCGGCGGTGAACACGACCGAGCGGCCGAGGCCGTACCGCCACGCGGCCATGAGCGGGTCTTCCTGGTGGGTCATCAGGAGCTGGTCCGCGGTCCCCTTCATGGTCGTCGCGACGTAACCCCCGAGCGGCGGCGCCTTCGACCAGTCGATGTCCTGGATCGTCTCGTGGTACTGGTTGGTGACCACCGGCCGGAACGGCTGCTCGATGAGCGCCGCCTTGGAGGCGAGCTGCGTCTCCAGGGTGAAGATCCGCGGGACGGTCAGCGTCTCCTCGGTGAAGTAGAAGCGTCCGCGCCCCCATTTCGCGATGTCCACCATGAGCTGGATGTCGGCGTCCGAGCCGATCGCGACGCCCGACACCGTGACCTTGTCCTTCACCATGCGGCGGATCAGCGAAGCGAAGTCACCGCGCGTCATCTGACCGTCGGAGAGGAAGATCACGTGCTTGAGGAGGGCGTCGCGGTCGTAGAGGGCTTTGTACGCCTCGCGCACGGCCGGGTAGCCGTCGGTCCCGCCGCCCGCCTTGACCGCGGAGATCTCCCGGTGGATCGCGCGCTTGTCGCGGGCCGACTGGATCGGCACGTGCCAGACGAACTCGGTGTCGAAGGAAAGGATCCCGACCTCGTTCCGCTCGTCGAGCAGGTCCACGACCAGGTGAGAGGCCTCCTTGGCGACCTCGAGCTTGTTGACCTTGTCGTTGTCCTTCATGCCCATCGCCATGGAGCCGGAGCGGTCGATCACGAGCATGACGGCCAGGCTCGGGATCTCGATCTTCTGCTTCACCTCCATGGTGACCGGCAGCGCTTCCTCGATCGGCGTGCGGTAGAGACCGCCGAGGCCGAAGGTCTCCTCGCCCCCGATCATGATCAGGCCGCCGCCCTGGTCGCGCACGTAGTCCCGGACGAGCGTCATCTGGCGCGGGCTCATCCGGAGCGCGGACATGTTCGACAGGATGAGCGCGTCGTACTTCTCGAGCGCCGGCATCGCCGTGGGCAGCTCCTCGGGGCCCCCCGCCCTGACGTCGATGTGCTGGGCGCGGAGTGCCGCGACGAAGTTCGTCACCTGCGACGGGTCCTTGTCCACCAGGAGCACCTGCGGCCTGCCCCGGACCACCGTCAGCCCGATCGCCCGGTTGTTCTCCTCGATGACGTCCCGCTCGACCTCGACGAGGGCCTGGTAGACGTGCACGCCCGACTGCTCGAGGGCCTGCCGGTAGGTGAGCACGTTCTTGCCCGCCGTGAGGCGCACGACCTGCGAGCCGAGGAACTCGCCGTTCCGGAACAGGGACAGGCGCCCGGCCGTCTCCTTCACCGAGTTGACGACCGCCTTCGCGTAGAAGGGCTCGCCGAACTTGACCTCGCCCGGGAGCAGCAACTGCTCGACGACGACCTCCTGCGCGAACGTCAGCCCGAGGGGCGAGTAGTAGATCGGGACGCCCGCGTGCTTGGCAGCTTGGGCCGCCCCGAGGGCCTTCCCCGCGTTTTCGCGGCCGTCCGAGAGGAGCACGACCCGGCCCGCCTCGCCGCGGGGGAAGGACGCCAGCGCGAGCTGGATGGCGCGCTCGACGTTCGTGGCGAGGGTGAAGCCCGGCGGTTGCGGCCGGCCAAGGCTGGGCTTCGGCCGGAGGGGCTCGGCGAGCTGCGCATCGCGGGCGAAGACGATGAGGCCGGCGCGGTCGTCCTCCTTCATCCCCTCGAGCGCGGTGGTGGCGTACCGGTACGCGGCCTCGCGCGCGGCCAGGCTCACGCTGTCGGACATGTCGAGGAGGAAGAAGACGTTCTGGCGGTCGATCCACCGGGAGAACTGGGGCTGGGTCAGCGCCCAGAGGAGCAGGAGCACACCCGCGCACCGGGCGCCGACCGCCCAGCGGTCCACGCGCCGCGGCGGGAGCACCCACCGGCCGGCGGCCTGCCGCCGCCAGTAGAGCCAGGCCTCGACGACGAGGGTCAGGAGCGCGAGCACGAGGAGCGCCCCCCAGAGCTCGCGCTGGTAGGTGAAGACATCCGGGCCACCGGCAGCCGCCACGCTGCCCGGCTCGGGCAGGGGCTGCGGACGGATGTTCGACTCGGCCGTCGCGACGAGGTTCGCGGCGAACGGCACCTCCCGCTGTCCGGTCACCAGCGTGTAGACCCCGACGCGGTCGGTCTGGGCGAACGACAGCGCACCCCGGGTGATCTGGGCCTTGTGCGTCCGCCCCACCGCGTCCCGGACCGTCGCCTGCTCCACACCGTGCTCGACCGTGAGGAGGAACGGCGTCCCGGCCGCGACCATGAGGTGCTCGCCTTCGAGGCCCACCGGATGGAGCCAGCGAAGACTGTTCGAGAGGATCAGCGGGAACGCCACCCGGAGCGGCAGGTCGGTCTTGAAGAGGTCGAAGCCGACGAAGACGGCCTTGCGCTGCGGCTCCTCCACGAGGTAGATGAGCGGGCCGCCTATGGACTCCATCAGCGTCCGCCCGGCCGCGAGTGGCCGGATCCGCAGGGCCTCCTCGACCGCGACCTTCGAGAGGTCCACGAAGCGCATGATGGGGTGCGAGCGGTCCCAGTCGAGGACGACGGGCTGCTCCATCGTGCCGAGGGGCTCGATGGGCACATCGCCGGGCACCGCGTTGACGAAGACGAAGCGGCCGCTCCCGACCTTCGGCGGCGAGGTGCTGTCGAGCACCACGGCGTCGTACGCGCCCATGCCGCCCGCGTACTCGGCCGGCGCCTTGGTCTCGAGCACGACCTGCGGGTCCGCCTTGAGGGCCTTTTCCAGGAACAGATTGCCCGGGCTCACCAGGAGCACCTTGAGCTTCCGGGGCGCGGGGATCACGCCGTGGACCACGTTGTCCACGTCCAGGTCGTCGCGCACTGCCGCCTCGACGCGCACCGTACCGCCGCCCTGGTGGGTGAACGGCACGATGACGTTCCGCTTGACCTGAGGGTCGAGCGCGATCGTCTGCTCGCTCACGGTCCTGTCGTCGATCGACACCACGAGCGGGAACGTCAGGCGCTCGTCCGCGAAGTTGGTCACCGACAGGAACGCCTGGTAGTCGTAGATGCCGTAGTAGCCCTTCCGGACGGCGAATTGCGTGATCCCGACGTTGCGCGACCCACCGCCGACGCTGGTCCACCGCACGCGCGGGTCCCCGACCTCCCGCGCCAGCGCGGGGTCGAAGGCGCCGTCTGTGACCACCTGGATGCGGACCCGGGGGTCGCTCGGCGGCACGAGGGTCAGGGCGGTGCGGACGGCCTCCCCCAGGTGGTTCTGCAGATCCCGGGCCTCGAGATCGCGCACCGCGCCCCGGGCGAGGTCCCGGTCTCGCGTGAAGGGAACCCGGATCACTGGGTGGGCCGCCGCCTCGATGATCATCACCTCGGCGCCCCGGCCAGCCTCGTCGATCAGCCGCAGCGCCCGGCTCTGCGCCTCGCGGAATCTGGTCGGCGAGACGTCACGCGCCTTCATGGACGCCGAGACGTCCACCACCAGCACGAGCCGGTCCGTTCCCTTCCCCTGGAGCGTGATCGTCGGCCGGGCGAGCGCGAGCACCAGCAGGAGCAGGGCGAGCGCCTGGAGGAGGAAGAGCGGGTCGAACTGCAGCCGCTGGAACAGGGCGGAGGCCTGCTGGTCCCGGAACGCCGGCGCCCAGAGCAGGACCGAGGAGACGCGGCGAGGCTGGCGGCGCACCTTGAGGAAGTAGAGCAGCAGGAGCGGGACCGACAGCCCGAGGAGCAGGAACGCCCAGGGCGCGAGGAAGCTCACCGCGCGATCCTCAATCGTCGCGAGCTGGAATCGCGAGTTGTGCGCAGGCTCGAGCCGGGCCGAGAACCGAGCAGATCAAGGACGCAGGGAGGAGGCGGCCCGAGGCGTATGCCGCATACGTTGAGGGCCGACGACGACCGAGGACGCCGAGATGCGACGGTTATCGGCACGGCGTTCACTGCAGCAGGCTCCCCTTCAGCCGGCGTAGGAGCAGGTCGTCGAGGGCGAGGTCCGTCGTCACGCGCACGTAGTTCAGCTCGTTCCCCCGGCAGAATCCCTCGACACCCGCCAGGAACGCGCCGAGCCGCTGCTCGTAGGCCCGCAGCGTCTCGGCGTCCATCGACACCTCCCGCACTTCGCCGGACTCGGCGTCCACCAGCTCCAGGTCGCCCCCGAACGGGGGCTCGAGCTCCTCCCGCGACAGGAGGTGGATCACGTGCGTGTCGAACCGCCGCTCCATGAGGGCGCGCAGGCCGCTCTCGTACCCGGCGGGGTCCAGGAAGTCGGAGATGACGATCGCCACGCCCGGGTCCTTCGCCCGGAGGGCGTACTGCTCCAGCGAGCCGCTGAGCGCCGTCCGCCCACCGACCGACAGGTCTGTCAGAAACTGCCCGACCGGCAGGAACTGGTTCCGGCCGCGCGTGGGCAGCCAGCCCTCCGAGACGCGGTCGCGGAAGACCGCGACACCAACGCGCTCGAGGTTCACGAAGCCGATGAAGGCGAGCGCGGCCGCGAGCCGCACCGCGTACTGGAACTTGGTGGGCGTCCCGAAGTCCATGGACGCGCTGGCGTCCAGGATCAGGTGGATGCAGAGGTCCTCCTCGTCCATGAAGAGCTTGAGGTAGAGGCGGTTGAGCCGCCCGAAGGCGTTCCAGTCCACGTAGCGAAGGTCGTCCCCGACCTCGTAGGGCCGGTAGTCGGCGAACTCCACGCTCGACCCCTTGCGCGGGCTCTTCCGCTCGCCCTTGACCCGTCCGACGTGCGGGCGGTGGGAGACGAACGTCAGGCGCTCGAGCTGCATGAGGAAGGCGTTGGAGAAGAAGCGGGGCGCGTGCGTGCGAGGTTCTGCCGGCTGCTCGCCGGCGGTCGCCCGGAGCATTACCGCTCCTCGAGGGACTGGAAGTACTCCTTGACCTGGCTCCGGTAGTCGAAGGGAATGCTCTCCTTGGCGAGGGCGTCCTCCATCATCTTGCGATACTGCGAGTACACGCTCATGTACGGCAGCCGCGACGGATTCCGCGCCCCCCGCCCCATCATGTTCGTGTCGTACGCCTCCTTGCGCCCCTTGCGCGCCTGTCCTTCGACGCCCATGTCGATCGGCGACTGGCCGAGCCGTCCCGTGGGGTCTCCGCGCCATCCCGGGTTCGTCCCCTTGCCGGGAAGCGAGCCCTCGAACTCCCCGAAGTCCGGCTCGCCGTCCCCGCCGGCGCCCCGGCTCGCGTCGCGGCCCCGGCCGCCCCGGTCCCGGCCCCCCTCGAGACCCTTGCCCCCCCGCTCTCGCTCCTCCATGGCGCGCATCTTGCCGAGCGCCCGCTCCATCGCGTCCAGGGCCCGCGACATCTGGCCCTGCTCGAGTGCCTCGGAGCCTTCCCAGACGTCCTGACTCCAGTCTCCCTCCCCGCCCGGACTCCCGCCCCGGCGCCCCATCCGATTCATCTCTTCGAGGAGCTGGCGAAGCCGCTCCCGGGAGAGCTGGTTGGGGTCGATGCCGCTCAGCAGCGTGCGCGACTTGCGGAACACCACCTTGTACGGGCTCTGCGTGAAGTCCCGCTGCAGGTCCGGCAGGCTGTCCGCCCGCTCGAGCAGCCGGAGCCGCTCGTCCCCTTGCTTGAGGAAGCTCGAGAAGTCCGGTCGCTTCTGGGCCACGCTCGTGTCCTTGAACACGGCGGCGAGGTCCCCGCGCGCCTGCTCGGGGGTCGGCGCCTGTCGCTGCGCGTACTCCCGCTCCTGCAGCTCCACGCGCTCGGCCCGCTCGGGGCGCTTCGCCGCAGGCCGGTCGGCGACCTGGGGCGCCTCGGCCTTCGTCCGCTGCTGCTCCGGCTCCTGCCCCGGAGTCAGGGGCGCCACGATGTCCTCGGGCAACGGCACCGGCGGGAGGTACGGCAGGATCGCCAGCGCGAGCACGGGGATCGGGATCAGCCGCGCCTCGCGCGGCCAGCGCCAGGGGACTGCCCGCCGCGGATCGAGACCCTGCGCGCGGTCCGCCGCATCGCGGATCGCCGCCAGGGCGAGCGCGGTCTCGTCGCGCGCGGCCAGCAGCTCGAGCGCGGTCGCCACGCGGTCGTGGAGCCCGAAGGCGCGGTCGACCACCTGGGACGCGTCGCCCGGCGGGACCCGGAGCAGGAGCCCGGAGAGCACACCGGCGAGCAGGCCCGCCCCCGCCAGGCCCGCCGCGAGCGCGAGGGCGACGGGGCCGAGGAGCGAGCGGAACGCGACGGGAAGGACGGCCAGGACGAGCCCCCACGCGAGCCCGCGCAGGCCGTAGAAGACGGCGCGGCGCAGCCGAATCACTCGGATGAGCCGCCGAACCGTGAGTCGGAGCGCCGCAGCGTCGTCCATCGTGCCTCCTGCCGGGGTCGAGCCTTAGCGGAGGAACACCTCCTTGCCCTCCCGCGTTGCAGTCTCGGCGGCTTCCACCACCTCCAGGATCAGGCGGTCCGCGTCGATCCCCTCCGCCTCTCCCTCGAAGTTCATGATGATCCGGTGACGCATGGCGGGGAGCGCGATCGCCTTCAAGTCCTCGAGGCTCACGTTGAACCGCCCCGCGCGGAGCGCGAGCACCTTCCCCCCGAGCACGAGCGCCTGGGCCGCACGGGGGCTCGCCCCGTACCGGAGGTACTTGCGGGTCACTTCGGGCGCCCCCTCCCACTGCGGGTGCGTCGCCATGACGGCCAGCGAGGCGAACGTGCGCACGTGGCTCGCGATCGGGACCTCCCGGACCAGCTCCCGGAAGGCGAGGACCTGCTCCGCGGTCATCACCCGGTCGGTCGTCGGCTCCTGGGGCCGGGTCGTCCGGTCCACGATCTCGTTGAGCTCCTCGATGGCCGGGTACCGGACCTTCAGCTTGAAGACGAACCGGTCGAGCTGCGCCTCCGGCAGGGGGTAGGTTCCCTCCATCTCGATCGGGTTCTGGGTCGCCAGAACGAAGAACGGCATCGGGAGCCGGTGGCTGACCCCCGCGACGGTGACGGACCCCTCCTGCATGCCCTCGAGGAGGGCCGACTGCGTCTTGGGCGTGGCACGGTTCACCTCGTCCGCCAGGACGACGTGGGCGAAGACCGGACCCCGCTGGAACTGGAAGTGCCGCCGCCCCCCCGTGTCCTCGACGATGATGTTGGTGCCGATGATGTCCGCCGGCATGAGGTCGGGCGTGAACTGGATCCGGGCGAAGGAGAGGTCGAGGCACGCCGCCAGGGTGCGGACCAGCAGCGTCTTGCCGAGGCCGGGGACGCCCTCGAGGAGGACGTGGCCACCCGCGAAGAGGCAGACGAGGACCTGCTCGACGATCTCCTCGTGGCCGACGATGACCTTGTGGACCTCGTTCTTCAGCTGCTCGTAGCTTCGAACGAAGGTCTCGGTCCGCTCATCGGCCATGTCCATCCTCCCTGGAGAGAGACCAGGCGCCGCTCGTGGCCCCATTATACGGCCGCCCGCGAGGTCGGCAACCGATTTCTCGGGGGGATCGCCCTCACGGGGTGCGGTAGCGCTCCTCCAGCTCGCGATAGCGCGAGAGCCCGACGATCCGGTGTCCGCGTCCGCGATCACCGGGATCCGGACGGTGGCCGCGATCCGTCGGATCTGCTCGACCATCTCCGTCATGGTGGCGAGCCCGATGTCGGGGAGGCCGAGGTGCCCGACCGCCACCCCGGAGCCGGTGACGTAGACCGCCTCGAACCCGGCCTCCTCGACGACGCGGGCGGAGAGGGGGTCCCAGGCTCCCGGCGCCAGGAGGAGCCGCGGCTGGGCGAGGAGCTGGCGAGGAGCTGGCGGAGTGTGGTCGTCGTGCGCACATGACCCTCCTTCACAATCCGAGGTACGCCTTCCGGACCTCTTCCCGGGCGAGGAGCTCGCGCGCCGCGCCCTGGAGCGCGACGGCGCCGTGCTCGAGCACGTACGCCCGGTGAGCGACGGCGAGGGACCGCTGGACGTTCTGCTCCACGAGCAGCACAGGCATCCCCTGGGCGTTGATCGCGTGGATCACCTCGAGGATCCGGTCGACCACCATCGGGGCGAGGCCGAGCGAGGGTTCGTCCAGCATGAGGAGCCGCGGACCGCTCATCAAGCTCCGCCCGATGGCGAGCATCTGCTGTTCGCCGCCCGAGAGGGTTCCCGCCGCCTGCCGCCGGCGCTCGGCCAGGATGGGGAAGAGCGCCAGCACGCGCGCGAGCGCCTCCGCGCGCCGGGCCTTCGCCGCGGGCAGGTAGGCGCCGAGATCGAGGTTCTCCTGGACCGTCAGGGACGGGAAGATCTTCCTCCCCTCGGGAACCTGCACGAGCCCGCGGGCCACGATCTCGTACGGGGCCAGCCCGTCGATCCGCTCGCCGCCGAAGCGGATCGCGCCGCCGATGGGTCGAATGAGACCCGAGACGGCCCGGAGCGTCGTCGTCTTCCCCGCCCCGTTCGCCCCGACGAGCGCGACGATCTCGGCCGAGCCCACCTCGAGCGTGACGTCGCGCAGCACCAGGACGTCGCCGTAGCCGGCCCGGAGCCGCTCGACGGCCAGCACGGACCCCTCACTCGGCACGGGCCGACCCCAGGTATGCCTCGATCACGCGCGGGTCGCGAGCCACGGCCTCGGGCGGCCCCTCCGCGATCTTCTCGCCGTGGTCGAGGACGACGATGCGGTCCGAGAGCGCCATGACCGCCCGGAGCACATGCTCGATCACCAGCACCGTGAGCCCTTCGGCCCGGAGCTGCCGGCAGAGCCCCATCATCGTCGCGACCTCCGCAGGTCCGAGCCCCGCCATCACCTCGTCCAGGAGCAGGACGCGCGGGCGGGTGGCAAGCGCGCGGGCCACCTCGAGCCGCTTCCGCTCCGCGAGCGTCAGGGTTCGCGCCTCGTGCTCAGCCTTGGCCGCGAGGCCGACGAAGGCGAGGGCGCGGAGCGCGCCCTCGCGCGCCGCCCCCACCTCGCGGACGCGGGTGAACGCGCCGACCATCACGTTCGCCAGCACCGTGAGCCCGGGGAACGGCTGCACGATCTGGAAGGTACGCGCGATGCCCAGGCGGCAGACCGCGTGCGGGCGGAGGCCGATGATCGTCCGCCCGTCGAAGCGCACGTCGCCGGCCGTCGGCCGGTGGTGGCCGGCGATCAGGTGGAAGAGCGTGGTCTTCCCGGCGCCGTTCGGACCGATGATCCCGAGGAGCTCGCCAGCCGCGACGTCGAACTCCACCCTCGAGACGGCCGCGAGGCCCCCGAACCGCTTGCTGAGCCCCCGCACCTCGAGGAGCGCCACGGCCGGACGCCCCTCAGGCCGGCCGGGGCCGGCGCGCCGCCTGCCAGGCGCCCACGAGCCCGCGGGGCAGGAACGTCACCACGAGGACCAGGATCGCGCCGTAGACCATGACGTCCACGCCGGGGCGACCCCGGATGAGCCAGCGCGTCAGCTCCGAGAGCGGCGTGAGGACCAGCGACCCCAAGACCGGGCCGAGCAACGTCCCGGGTCCGCCCACGATCGGGCGGAGCAGGATCTCGACCGACACCGCGACGCCGAACGTCAGGGTCGGGTCGATGAACGAGAAGTACTGCGCGTAGAACGTCCCCCCGAGCGCCGTCAGGAACGATGAGAGCCCCATCGCCCAGAGCTTGGTCGCGAGCGTGTTCACGCCGGACGCCTCCGCGGCGTCCTCGTTCTCGCGGATGGCGAGGAGGGTGTAGCCGAGACGCGAGCGCTCGATCCGCCGTGTGAGCCAGAGCGCCACGGCAAGGAGCCCCAGCATCACGTAGTAGTAAGGGAGCTTCTCCCGGAACTGGAGGCGCCAGAAGGCGTCACCCTCCTTCGGGAGCGGGATCAGGATCCCCATCGGCCCGCCCACCGCCATCCAGTTCACCGCGACGAGGCGCAGCATCTCCGCGAAGGCGAGCGTCACGAGGGCGAAGTACGGCCCCCGGAGCCCGTAGCGGAAGGCGAGGAAGCCGGCGAAGCACCCGAACGCCGCGGCGAGCAGGCCGCCCGCGAGGAGGCCGAGCCACGGACTCACCCCCACCCGCGTGAGGAGCAGGGTCGAGGTGTAGGCGCCGATCCCGAAGAAGGCGGCGTGCCCGAACGAGAACTGGCCGGCGTAGCCCCCGAGGAGGTTCCACGCCGCGCCGAGGAACGCGAAGAAGACGATGAGGACGAGGATGTGGACGACGTAGGGCGACGCCAGCGGCGGCAGCACGACCGCCGCCACGCCGACCGCGACCCAGGGGAGCCTGCTCACGACAGGTCCCCGGGAGCCGCCCGCTTCATACGCCGCGACCGAACAGCCCGCTCGGGCGGAACAGGAGCACCAGAACGAACAGGACGAAGATTGGGAGCTGCTTGAGCGAGCCGGGCAGGAGCGCCGCGCCGAACGACTCCGCCAGGCCGACCAGGAACCCGCCGAGGAGCGCGCCGACGAAGCTCCCCATCCCCCCGAGCACGACGATGACGAAGGCGAGGATGTTGAACACGTCGCCAACGTCGGGGGCCACGTAGAGGAACGGCGTCACGAGGCTGCCGGCGATGGCCACGACGCCGGAGCCGATGCCGAACGCGACGGCGTAGAGCCGGCGGACGTTGATCCCCACGAGCAGCGCCCCCTCGTGCTCCTCGGCGGCGGCCCGGATGGCCTTCCCGGTGTCGGTGTGCTTGAGGAAAAGCCACAGCGCCAGGGCGAGGGCGACCGAGCAGGCGAAGGCGATCAGACGCTGGACGTTGACCACGGCGTCGCCGAGGAGGAAGGCCTGCGTCGCATACGGCAGCCGGAGGCTCCGGTAGTCCGGCTTGAAGAGCGCGAGCGCGGCGTTCTCGAGGAACAGGGCGACGCCGAGGGTGAGCAGGAGCTGGTTCGATTCCGCCGTCCCGAGGTTCGGCTCGATGACGCCCCGCTCGAGCGCCACGCCCACGAGGAAGAAGGCGGGACCGACGAGGAGGATCGAGAGGTAGGGGTCCACGCCGGCGAGGTCGTAGAGGAAGAACGTCGCGTACATGCCGAGCATCATCAGCGCGCCGTGCGCGAAGTTGATGATCCGCATGACGCCGAAGATGAGCGTGAGCCCGAGGGCGACGAGCGCGTAGACGCCCCCGATCAGGAGCCCCGAGACGCACGCCTGCCACAGCAGCGTCTTCATGCTTGCCAGCCGCGCCCGCCGCGGGTCCTTATACTCTGTCCGTCGCTGGGAGTCGGGGAGAGAATAGCACCGGTGTGCCCAGTGAAGGACGGAGGGTAAGGACACGAGGCGCGGTGTGACGGCTCAGAGCTTGCGGACCAGAGGACCCGGCGGGTCGGAGCCCCAGGAGG
>Ga0137796_10000074_pt1 | contig 61899 bp, 50 predicted proteins | sample OV2TP3_FD_97704 | JGI IMG/M metagenome (GOLD analysis project Ga0137796, IMG submission 97704) | reverse complement strand
GCAGAGCGTGGTGGACTTCCGCATCCGGTCGGTGATGTGCGCGCCCCTCCTCCGGTCGGGTCGCATCGTCGGGGCGCTCTACGTGGACCACCGCCGGATCGCGGACGCCTTCACCGAGGGGGATGAGGAGTTCCTCAAGGCGTTCGGGGGCCTGGCCGCCGTCGCCATCGAGAACGCGGAGATCCACGAGGCCCTGACGCAGCGGGCCCTCCACCTGCAGCAGGAGGCGGAGCGGCGCTACGCCTTCGGGAGCCTGATCGGGGGCAGCGCGCAAATGCAGAAGGTCTACGCCCTGATCTCCAACGCGGCGGGGCACGGCATGACGGCGCTCATCTCAGGTGAGACAGGCGTGGGCAAGGAGCTGGTCGCCCGGAGCATCCACTACAACAGCCCTCGCAGGCAGGGGCCGTTCATCGTGCAGGACTGCGGGGCGATGCCGCCGGGCCTGCTGGAGAGCGAACTCTTCGGGCACCGGCGGGGGGCCTACACCGGGGCCGTGGAGGACCGGGCCGGGCTGTTCGAGGCCGCCCACGGAGGCACGCTCTTCCTGGACGAGATCGGGAGCGCGCCCCCGGAGGTGCAGGCCCGCCTGCTGCGCGTGTTGCAGGAGGGGGAGGTGCGGCGGGTGGGGGAGACGAAGGCCAGGAAGGTGGACGTGCGGGTGATCGCGGCCACGAACCGGGACCTCCAGGAGGAGGCGCAGGCGGGCCGGTTCCGGGAGGACCTGTTCTACCGCCTGAGCGCGTTCCCCATCCCGATCCCCCCGCTGCGGGACCGGCGGGAGGACATCCCGATGCTGGCCGGGCACTTCCTGAAGGAGTCCGGCAGAGCGCTGAAGAAGGAGGTCCGGGGCATCGGCAAGGAGGCGATGGCCCTCCTGCTGGACCACGCCTGGCCGGGCAACGTGCGGGAGTTGGAGAACGAAATCCGGCGCGCCGACGCCCTGACGCCGGACGGGGGAGAGATCGGGCCGGAGGCCCTGTCCGACCGGGTGCAGGGCCGCGCGGCCCAGGCCGTGGCCGTGTCCAGAGAAGGGGGCACCTGGCGGGAGACGGTGGAGCAGATGGAGCGGTCGGTGATCCGGGACGCGCTGGAGGCGAAGCGCTACAACGTGACGCGCACGGCCGAGGCCCTGGGGATCAGCCGGGTGACGCTTCAGCAGAAGATGAAACGGTATGGGTTGAGAACAGAATGAACCGCAAATTGGCGTCTGACGGCCCGGAATCGGTCGGTTTATCCGTTTGGTGTAGGGGCGGCCCTGCGTGCCACCCCACCAACGATTCACCGGATCGTTCCCCGCCCTGCCCGGCGACGCCATCCCAAAGGCCGACGGGCGATCACACAGGATCGCCCCTACACCTGTTCGTAAATCGCCTGATTCTGGGCCATAAGCAGCCAATTGCGTAACTCGTATCAGGCGCACAATCTCTTAGCACCGGGGTGCTCAAAAACTGTGCGCCTGTTTATCTGAAATATTATCAAGCAATTTTGTAGAAACATGCCATCTTTGAGGAGATAAGAGGTGCTAAGAGTTCTTAGCGCCTGACGGCCATTCGTCCGGGGCGACGGCTGAAACGTCCCCGCCATTATTCCCCTGTCTCACAAGCACATAGGCTCTGCCCATGTGCTTTTTTTGTGCCCTGCCGGAGGGGTGGAACGGCGTTTGCAAATAGAAGAGGGCGGACCGCTCCCCCGGTCCCTCTCCGAACACCAGAGGAGAGATTATGGAGCGAATCGTCAACGGACCTTTCCCCCATTTTCTCCTGAAATGGAAGAGGGACAGAAGCCTGCTCCTCCTTCCCGGGTCGGGAAGGAGGATGGGGGGTCAGGGCTAACCGGGAGGGTACCAAACTCATGGAGCGCAAGCGGCATATGAAGTTAGTCAATGGGTTCAAGAACGTTCAAGAGGGGAAGATGCAGGCGCGCGGGCGGAAGGACGCGATACCGCATATTACCCTCTCGTGTGACCCGTCATTCCCTCTCTTCGAGCCCATGCCCGGCTTCTCATTCTTCCGGCGTCGGGGGCCGGTGGACCGGACCATCGAATCCGTAGAGAAAGGCAACGCGGGTGTTCTCTCGGAGTGACATCCATATCTTCCGCGACGGGGCGCGGCGCATCCTGTTCGACGTGGAGGGTCTCCGCTTCTTCGAGATTGACGAGGCCACGGAGGCCGTTCTGAGTGTCTGCGAAGGGCGCACCTTTCGGGAGGTCGTCGGGGCCCTTCCAGACCAATATGCCACGGAGGACGTGGAGGCCGTGCTGGGGGAGATGGAGGAGGCGGGGCTTGTCACGGATGGGACCATGTCCCTTCCGGTCCTCGACTCCTCGGATGCCCTTCGGTCCCCGACCGCGCCGGTCAACGTGACCCTGCACGTCTCTCACGCCTGCAACCTCAAGTGCGTCTACTGCTTCGCGGACGGCGGGGCCTACGGCGGAAAGGCCGTGCAGATGCGGCCGGAGGTCGCGCGGCAGGCCGTGGACTGGGTGCTGGAGCAGTGCCGGTTCGTGGGGCGGTCCCACATCAACTTCTTCGGCGGGGAGCCGCTGCTCAACTTCCCGCTGATCAAGGAGGTCGTCCGATACGCGCGGGAGCGGGGGGAGACGCTCGGCGTGCAGGTGACCTTTGGGATCACCACGAACGGGGTGCTGCTGACCGACGAGGTCATCCGCTTCCTGGCGGAGGAGGACGTCCACGTCATGATCAGCATCGACGGCCCCAAGCAGGACGAGCAGGGGCTGCGCCTGTTCCACGACGGGGGCAGCTCCTACGGGGTCGTGTCCGAGAACGCGAAACGGATGATCCTGGCGCGGCCCGAGAACGTCACGCTCCGGGCCACGCTCACCTCCTGCAACATGGACCTGGCGGGGACGGCCAGGGACCTGTCCGAGCTGGGGGAGGCCAGGCAGGTGCTGGTGGGGACGCTCAACGAGACGCCGGATAAGCCCTGGGCCATCCGGGCGGAACACCTGCCGGCCATGCGGCGGCATCTGCGGGAGATGCGGGACTACTGCGTGGAGCGGCTCGTGAGCGAGGAGCGCCCCCCCAACCTGGGCAAGTTCGAGGACATGGCGCGGCAGCTCCTCAAGCGGAGCCGGGCGAGCTTCGGGTGCAGCGGGGGCCGGAAGATGCTGTCCATCTCGGTGGACGGGTCCATCCACTTCTGCTCCAGCCTGGTCGGGCGGGAGGAGTTCAGGCTGGGCGACGTCTTCTCCGGCCTCGACTCCGAAAAGCAGCAAGGCCTCAAGGAGCAGCTCTACATCGGAAACAGGGCCGCGTGTCAGACGTGCTGGGCGCGAACCCTCTGCGGGGGAGGTTGCGCGCACGACGCAGTCCTGGCCACCGGCGACCCCTTCACGCCCAACCCCGTGTCCTGCGACCTCCGCCGGCACTCCTACGAGCTGGCGATGGGCATGTGCATCGAGCTTCAGGAGCGGGCCGAGGGGCTGGTGGAGCGGCGGTACCTCTACGACGTGGTCTCCGCCGCGGAGGCGGAGGTGGCGTGAGCAGGGGCCTCCACATCAGGGACGGCCTGGAGGTCGTGCAGACCAGGGCCGGGCGCGTCGCGCTGATCTCCGGGAACAGCCTCGGCTTTGAGATCGACGACGTGACGCGGGATGTCCTGGCCCTCTGCGACGGGCGGTCCGCCGATGCGGTGGTGAAGGCCCTGCAGGGGCGTTATGAAGAAGAGGAGATAAGAGGGGCGCTGGGGGAACTCGGGGCAGTCGGGGCCCTGGTCGGGAGCCTCCAGCGCCTCTTTTTTCGATCTCTCTATCTCCTGTCCGGGCTGCTGACCGGCCCCGCAGAGAGGCTGTTCCGGCGGTCGATCCGGGGGCACGGAGACGCGGTCCTGGAGAGGGCCGGCGAGGTCCGAACCATTCTCCTTTATACGTTCTCGAAGGACCCCACGGCCACCCGCATCCCCGCGGCCATCCTGCGCGAAAAATTCCCCGAAGCAGAGTTACATATAAAAACGTTTACCGCAGAGGACGCAGAGAACGCGGAGAAAAGCGAAAAGCGAAAGAGGGAAAGGGAGAAACAGCAAAAAGACGAGAGGGAGAAAGCTTCTTCTCCCATTCTCCCACTCTCCCACTCTCCCTTTCGCCTTTTTACTGAGGCGCGGGCGCTCCGGGGCGAGAGGTTCGACCTGAGCGTGGGCGTTCACGACTTTGACGAGGACCATCCTCATCAGCGGTTTATTCTCACGTGGCTTTTCGGGCGGCTGGCGCGGGCGGGCCGGCGGATTACCTACGTGGATCGTTACGACTTTCTGCCCCGGCTGGCGCTGCCCTATCTCCTCTCGGCGTGGGAGGCCACCAAGGGCCGCTGTGCGGAGGCCCTCCGGAAGGCGACCTTTCGGGCCTACGCGGCGTGCGCGGGCCTCTTCCGCGCGCCCCACGTCGCCCCCTCCTCCCCCCGCCGCATCCTGGTCCTGGCGCCGGGGGGGATCGGAGACGTGGTCCTGACGACCCCGGCGCTGCGGGCGCTGAGGCGTCAGCACCCCGACGCGCACATCGCCTGTCTGGTCCCGCCGGGGGCCGCAGGGCTGTTGAAGGCGTGCCCGTTCATCAACGAACTCATCCCGTCGCCGATTCAGGGGAGAGGGGGTCTCAGGGACCTCCTGAGGCATCTCTCTTTTGCAAGGGAGATTCGGAATCGCCGGTTCGATCTGTCGGTCACGCTGCGCCACTGGCGCGGCCAGGCGTGCGATGGGTATCTCCCCTACCTGGCCGGCGTCCCCCGGCGGGTCGGGCCGGCCCTGTCCGGGTCCCGCGAGACAGCGGCGATCTTCACGCACCCGGTGGCAATCGCCTCGGCGCATCAGGCGGACGCCGCGCTGGAGGTGGTCCGCGGTCTGGGAGAGGACCGGGCCCTCCAGCTCTGGACGACGGAGGCGGATCGGGCGTTCGTGCAGCGGTATCTGCAGGGACAGGGGATCTTTGCGGAGGACCTGCTCATCGGCGTGCATCCGGGGAGTTCCGCGGAGGTCAAGCAGTGGCCCCCGGAGCGGCTGGCGCAGGCCGTGGACCGGCTCACCCTGGGGTGGGGGGCCAGGGTCATCCTGACAGGGGGGCCTGGCGAGGTCAGGCTGGCCTGGGAGGTGGCCCGGCACACGGAGACCTCCCCCGTCGTCGTGGCGGGAAATCTGACGCTCTCCCAGTCCGTGGCCCTGATCGAGCGGTGCGACCTGCTCCTCTGCGGGGACTCCGGGCCGATGCACATCGCGGCGGCGGTTGGGACGCCCTTAGTGGCCCTGTTCGGGCCGACGGACCCGAGGCACTGGGGGCCGCGCACCCCTCGCCATCGCGTGGTCCGCAGGCGTCTGTCCTGCGGGCCGCGGGCCGCGTGCATCGCCGGACCGCACCCGGAATGCCCTCGCGGGAGGGCCGCCTGCATTCAGGATATCACCGTGGAAGAGGTGGTGGAGGCCGCGGAGGCCCTGTTGAGTGACAGGATGATTTCGCAAGGGGACGGCCATGCAGCAGAACCTCTTTAAAAGCGAATGTCACATCTTTGAGGCGGACGGGAGGCGCGTCCTCTTCAACGTCCTCCGGGGCGATTTCTTCGAGATCGACGACGTGGCGCACGAAGCCCTGGACGCCTGCGACGGCCAGGGCCTTGAGGAGATCGTGAGCGGTCTGAGCGAACGGCACTGTCCCGACGAGGTCGAGGCCGTCCTGGAGGAACTGGGGCAGGCGGAGATCGTGGCCGGGGAACCCCTCAAGGTCGCCCCGTTCCATCCGCCCAGCCGGATCGAGATTTCGCACCTGTCCCTCTGTATAACGCGAGACAGGGCAGACCTCACCTACCCCCCGACCCCCTCCCTCTCCGTATACGGAGAGGGAGGGGGCGAAAAGGGCCTTTCCCCCCGGTTGGGGGAGGGTGAGGTCTTCTCCGCGCCTCTCTACATGCCCGAAGCAGTGGCCCTCGGCGCGATCGACTTTCTGTTTCGGGAATCCGGGGCCCTGCGGGACTGCGAGGTGACGCTGGAGGGGAATCCTCTCCTGAACGTCCCCCTGCTCCGGCGCATCATCGAATACGGGGAGGAGCGGGCGGGCGCTCTGGGCAAGCGGATCGCCTTCGAGGTGGTCACGGATGGGGCGCTGCTGACGCGCCGGGTCGCGGACTATTTCGCAGAGAAGGGCGTGGCAATCGTCCTGGAGATCGGGCCGGAGGATGGCCCGGAGGGGGTCGAGCGGGCCGCCCTCCTCCTGAGGGCGGCTTCGGCGACGTTCCATCTCCGGGTCGTGGCGAGCGGGCGGTCTCTGGACCTTGCAGGACAGATCGAGGCGCTGGCGCGTCGTTTTCCTTTCGCCGGGGGCATCGGCGTTCGCTGGGCCAACCTGCCGGCCGGCCACCCGGACGCCCTTCGCGCGGAGGACCTCCCCGAGATTCGCTCAACCCTGCGGGCGCTGAGCGGACAGACCCTGCGCCATGTCCTGAGGCGCGGGGAGACCTTCCTGGAGGAGATCGAGGGGGCGATGGCGCAGCTCCTGGAGCGCCAGGTGCTCTTCTACAGCTGCGGGGCCGGGACGCGCTCCCTGGCCGTGTCGCCCGAAGGGGGGCTCTTCCCCTGCTTCGACCTGGTCGGGTGGGAACTCCTGCGGATGGGGGACATCTTCTCCGGGGTCGACGCCGACCGCTGCCGGGGGTGGCTGCGGGACCTCCACGTGGAGCGGCGCGCGCCGTGTCGGGGCTGCTGGGCGCGGTACCTGTGCGGCGGGGGGTGCCGCGCGGACGCCGTCCTCACCACGGGGGACGCTGCCGCGCCCAACCGGGTCTCCTGCGAGCGCATCCGCCACACCTACGAATGTGCGATGGCCGTCTGCCTGGAGGTCGAGGAGCGCGCGCCGGGCCTCCTGTCGAGCCGGTACCAGACGGTCCCCGTCCCCTCTCCCGAACTTGTAGGGGCGACCGGTGGTCGCCCTTTGGAGGTCCTGGATGAACGTCCTGTTCTGGAACGATACGCTTGAGGTAGGAGGGGGAGAGACCTGGGCGCTCAGGACCGCGCTGCGCCTGCAGGAGCGGGGGCACGGCGTGGCGTTTGCGTGCCCGAGCGGCTCGTGGACAGAGTCCCAGGCGACGCAGCGCGGAATCGCCCACTTCGACTACTTTTTCGAGCCGACCTTCTGCGCCCACTTTCTGTGGCAGGCGGAGACGTTTCTCCGCGACCACGCCGTGGATGCCGTCCTCTGCACCGTGATGGGCAACCGAACGGAGGCGGCGCTCCTGTCCGGCCTGATTCGCAAGGTGGGCCGGGGCGCCGTGCTGCTCAGGATGGGGGCCGCGCCCTGGGCCGGGCTTTCGACGGCGCACCTCGGATACGGGATGGAGGACGTGGTCCGGGGGACGCTCGTGAACTCGGCCTTTCTGAAGCGGCAGGTCCTGAGCCGCTTCCCGGAGATCGCGCCGGAGCGGGTGGAGGTGCTCCACAACGGCGTGGACACCGCGGCCCTGGACCCGGCCCGCTGCGTCCGCCGGAGGGAGGCGCGCCGGGGGCTGGGGATTCCGGAGGAGGCGCTGCTGGTGGCCGCCGTGGGCAGGTTGACGCCGGTCAAGAACTATCCCCTTCTGCTCCGGGCCTTCGCGCGGGCGCGCCGGGCCCTGCCGGGCATCGCCCTGGCCGTGGTCGGAGAGGGGGAGGAGCTGGCGGCCTTGAGGGCGCTCTCCGCAGAGCTGGGCATCGCGGACGGGGTGCGATTCACCGGCTTCCGGGAGGATGTCCCGGAGGTCCTGGGCGCGAGCGACCTCTTCGCGCACGCCTCGCTGATGGAGGGCCTCCCGAACGCCGTGCTGGAGGCGATGGCGATGGGCAGGCCCGTGGTGGCCACGGATGCGGGGGGCGTTCCCGAGGTCGTCGCGCACGGAGAGACGGGGCTTCTGACGCTGTCCGGGGACGAAGAGGCGCTGGCGAAGGCCCTCCTGCGGCTGCTGAGTTCCCCGGAGATGAGGCGGCAGATGGGAGACGCCGGACGCCGCCGCGCCCGGCAGCGCTTTGACCATGATGCGCAGGTCTTAAAGCTGGAGACGTATCTCGAAAGGCTGGGAGGCTGGAGGGCGGAGATGGCTCGACCCCGATTCCCCTTCCCTTCCGGGATGGGGATTCCGCCGCAGCCGCCGGAGATGTTCTTCCCGCGTCGGTGCCACCGGCGCTATCCGTTCCGGTCTCTCAGGCAGCATGAGCAAAAGGTCGCGAAAATCGCGTCGGGTTAGAATACACTGTTCTCTATGGCAGCGAAGAAGGTTCTGGTCGTGGACGACGAGGCGTTTATCGTGCGGATGCTCACGGCCAAGCTCACTCACGGGGAATATCTCGTCGTCTCAGCCTCGGACGGACAGGAGGGCGTGGAGGCCGCTCGCAGGGAGCGGCCGGACCTGATCATCATGGACTGGTGCATGCCCCGGATGGACGGGATCGAGGCGACGAGGCAGATCAAGGGCGATCCGGGCCTGGCGCACATCCCGGTCCTCATGCTCACCAGCAAGGGGCAGGAGACGGACGAGGAGACCGCGCGGGCCGCCGGGGTCGCCCGGTATGTGACCAAACCCTTTCATATCAGCCGGCTCAGAGAAATCGTGGATGACATGTTGAGGTGATTCAAAATGGGCAGAGGCGCAGGGGATCAGGACACGGGGACGCTCGGGGGTTACACGTCCCTGGACGGGCAGGAGGGGGCCGACGGCCTTGCAGGGGCGAACGGTGATCGCCCCAAGCCCCTGGACGGACAGGAGGGGACCGACGGCCGGGAACAGGAGATCGTCGCAGCGGTCCGGGAGATCGAGCGGGCCTACGGGGCGCAGACCCTCCTCTACTCGCTGATCGAGAAGATCGGGGGGGAGGTGGACGTGGACCGGATCTGCCGGATCGCCGTGCAGGAGATGGAGGACGCGCTGGGGGCGTCCACCGTGCTCCTGATGCTCATAGATGAGCCCACGGGGGCGCTCTCCGTCCAGGCCGCCTCCGGGGTCTGCGCGGACAGGGCCGAGGGGTTTCGCCTGACGCCTGACGCCTGCGTCACCGGGCGCGCCCTCCGCTCCTTGAGGCCCATCGCCGCGCGCTGCGAAGAGGCCGGGGGGGTGGAACGCCTCCCGTTTCCCGCGGACCATCTCCTGAGCGTCCCGATGGTCGTCCGGGGCAGGACCATCGGGGCGATCCTGGCCTGCGACAAAAAGGCCGGGGGCGAGTTCCTGACGCCGGAGATCAAGCTCGCCTACGCCCTGGCCGCCTACGTGGGGGCGGCGCTTTCGAACGCCTTCCTGATCGCCCACAAAGAGGCGCAGGCGGCTGCCCTGTCTAAGTCTGACCGGCTGCTCCGGCAGTCCTACGAGAACCTCCTTCAGGCCGACAAGATGGCGACGCTGGGCCTGATCGTCGGGACCGCGCTGCACGACGTCAACAACTTTCTGACGACGATCACGGGGCACGTTCAGCTGCTGGAGATGTCCGACCCGGACCCCCACCGGCGGGCCTCCTACCGGAACGTCCTGCGGGCCACCGACGGCATCAAGGGCCTGATCCAGGGCATCCAGGGTTTTTCGAGGAAGAGCGCGGAGGCCTACGCCCTTCTGGACGTGCGGAGGCCCCTGGAGGAGGCCATCGGCCTGATCGAAAAGTTTCTAACCGTCAACCGCATCCGCCTCATCCGGGCCTTCCGCACGGGGCTGCCGCCCATCATGGGGAGCCTCAATCAGCTCGAACAGGTCTTCCTGAACCTGATTCAGAACGCCGCCCAGGCCATGGGAAAGGGAGGCACGCTGACGCTGAGCGCGGACGCCGAAGGGGGGGGCGTGGTCCTGACCGTGGCCGACACGGGCTGCGGCATCCCGGAGGAGCACATCGGCCAGGTCTTCGACGTCTTCTTCACGACCAAGCCGGCGGGCAAGGGCACGGGGCTGGGGCTGGCCATCTGCAAGCGGATCGTGGAGGAGCACGGGGGGAGCGTGGGCGTGGAGAGCGAGGTGGGGGTCGGGACGCGGTTCACGATCCGGCTGCCGGGGGTAAGGGACGTCTCCGGGGGGAACGGCGTCTCGCGGGCCGTCTATTCAGACGTGAACCCCTTTCAGAGCCCTGTCTCCCTTCTGTAATCGAACATCCCGCATTTTGAAATTTGGAACTCAGGAAATCAGGAACTTTTTAGCGGGCGCTGGACATGCCCCGGACCAAATGTTATATTGTTCAGCATGTCCAGCGCCTCCTCCCATTTCTCCGACGTCGGCCGTCTCCTGGACCTCCCTCCTGAAGAGGCCGGCGCCCGCCTGCGCGCGCTCGGCTTCCGGGACGGGGCCGCGGCGCTGCAGAACCTCCGGCGGCTCGTCTCCGAGTCGCCCCTCTCCCCGCCGCCCCGCGCCCTGCTCGCGGAGGTCTGCGGGTCCCCGGACCCGGACACGGCCCTGAACCAATTCGAGCGCGTGGCGGCGGCGGCGATCAGCCGGCCCTCCTTCTACGCGACGCTGGACGACCGGCCGGAGGTCTGTCACCAGGTCGTCCGGCTGCTCAGCGTCAGCCCCTTCTTGGCGGACATCCTCGTCCGCAACCCCACCTTCTTCCACTACCTGTTCGAGACCCCCGGCCTGCTGACCGAAGAGGTCCCCCCGGAGCGTCTGAGAGAGGACCTCCGGAGGGGCATCGGCGTGTTCCGGACCCAGGAGACGCGGCTCAACGCCCTGCGCCGTCTCGTGCGGCGGGAGCTGCTCCGCATCGGGGCGTCGGACATCGCGGGGGATATGGACATCCTGTCTGTGGCGCGGGGCCTGGCGGACCTGGCGGACGCGGTCCTGCAGGTCCTGATCGACCTGCTCCGCCCCCCCCTCGTCTCCCGGTATGGCGTTCCGAGGGACGGGGCGGGCCGGGAGGTCGGGTTCGCGGTGATCTCGCTCGGCAAGTTAGGGGGCCGGGAGCTGAACTTCAGCTCCGACGTGGACCTGATGTTCGTCTACGGGGCCGACGGGGAGACCGGGCCGGCGTCGGCGGAGGGGAAGCGGGTCTCGAACCAGGAGTTCTTCAACCGGCTCGCGGGGGAGATCGCCCGGCACGCCGCGGAGGTGACGGACGAGGGGTTCCTCTACCGGGTGGACCTGCGCCTGCGGCCCGACGGGGAGTCGGGCGCGCTGGTCCGGTCCATCGCCAGCTACGAGCGCTACTACGAGAGCCGGGGGGAGGTCTGGGAGCGCCAGATGCTGATCAAGGCGCGGGCCTGCGCCGGGGACCGGGAGACCGGGGGGGCCTTTCTGGAAATGATCGAGCCGTTCGTGTACCCGGCCTACGTGGACTTCTCGCCCGCGGAGGAGGTCCGCCGGGTGAAGGAGAAGATCGAGGCGAAGCTGGGCCGGCGGGGGCAGCGGGAGACGCACCTGAAGCTGCGGCCGGGCGGCATCCGGGACGTGGAGTTCACCGTCCAGGCGCTGCAGCTCCTGATGGGCCGGCAGCGGCGCGACGTGCGGACGGGCGCCACGGCGGAGGCCGTCGCGGCCCTGCGCGGGGCGGGGGGACTGTCGGAGTCGGAGGCGGCGGACCTGGAGGCGGCCTACCGCTTCTTCCGGCGGCTGGAGCACCGCCTCCAGATGCGGCAGAACCGGACCGCCTACGTCCTGCCGGAGGCCGTGGAGGATTTGCGGCCCGTGGCCCTCAGCCTGGGGTACGGGGATGCCGTTGCATTCCGGCGCGAGCTGGACGGGCATCTGGCCCGCGTCCGGGCGATCTACGAGGACCTGTTCCGTCCCACGGCCCCGACTCCGGGACTGGACGCGGCGACGCTGTGCGAGCGGGAGCCGGGCGACGCGGAGGCGGCGGCCACGCTCCGGTCGCTGGGGTTCGAGCAGCCGGAGGGGGTCCACCGGAACCTGATCTTCCTGGCCTACGGCCACTTTCCGAGGCTGCGCGGGGCGCGGGCCAAGGGGCGGTTTCTGGACCTGGCCCCCCGCCTCCTGGACGCGGCGCGAGGGCGGAGCGACCCCGACGCTGCGCTCAACCGATTCGAGCGGGTCGTGGCCGCCTACGGGGCGGAGGAGGCGCTCTACCGCATCCTGAGCGAGAGCGGGGGGCTGCTGGGCCTGATCCTGGCGCTCTGCGCGGAGAGCGGCTTCCTGGCCGAGATGATCTCCCGCGAGCCGGCCCTGCTCGACTGGCTGACCGTGCCGGACGTCCTGCTGCGCGACCGGACGGAGGCGGAGATGGAGGCGGAATTTTCCGCGGCCCTGTCCGATGTCACAGGAGAGGATGGGGTTGTGGCTGCGTTGAACGCCCTGAAGAACCGGGAGACGCTGCGGATCGGGGCGCGGGACATCCTGGGTCTGGCCGACGTGGCCACGACCCTCGACCAGCTCGCGCTGCTGGCGGAGACGGTCCTGCGCCAGGCGCACGCCCTCTCGGAGCGCGGGCTGATCGCCCGCTGGGGGGCGCCGACGGCGGCGGACGGAGTTCCCGCGCGATACGCGGTGATCGGACTGGGAAAGCTGGGCGGCAGGGAGATGGACTTCGGGTCGGACCTGGACCTCGTGTTCGTCTACTCGGAGGACGGGGAGACGACCGGCGGCCCGCGGGGGGAGCGGACGGAGAACCTCCGGTTCTTCATCGACCTGGCGCAGGAGACCCTGAACCTCCTGAGCCATCCGACGCCGCACGGCCTGCTTTACCGCGTGGACGCCCGGCTGAGGCCGGAGGGGGGGAGCGCACTCCTGGCCCTGTCTCTGGCCGCCTACGACCGGTATCTGAGAGAGCGGGCGGCCACGTGGGAGCGCCTGGCGCTCTGCCGCGCCCGGCCTGTGGCCGGGGACGAGGCGTTCGGTCGGCAGGTCCTGGACCGGATCGAGGCCTTCGTCGCGGGAGACGGGTTGAGCGAGGCGGACCTTGCCGAGGTCGCTTACGTGCGGGGCCGGATGGAGGAGGGGGGACGCGAGAAGTATCCGGGTCAGGTCCACCTGAAGACCGGGCGGGGGGGGATCGTGGACGTGGAGTTCATCGCGCAGACCCTGCAGATCGCCCACCGGTCCCCGGACCTGCGCGCGCCCGGAACCCTGGAGGCCCTGCGCCGGCTGCGGGCGCGGGGGCTGCTGACGGGGCCGGACTTTCGGGTGCTGACCGACGCCTATCTGTTCCTGCGCACGGTGGAGAAGGCCATGCGGCGGGCCGACGACCACGCCCGCAACGTCCTGCCGGAGGACCCGCACGCCCTGAAGGTCCTGGCGCGGTCCGTGGGGTTCGCGGATGCGGAGACGTTTCTGGAGGCGCTCAGGGCGCACACGGAGAGCAACCGGAGGATATTCGAACGGGTGGTGGGGAAGGCGAGATAGACCTTGCCCCCATCGACCGGCAGCCCTTCAGCTCGACCCGATCTTGCGGGCGAACTCCTCCACCGCGATCAGAGGGATGGTCTGGAGCTGGACGGTCCCGCGGGAGCCGAGCTGGACCGACACGTTGGCGATCGTCAGGTTGTCCGGCGCCTCGACAATGCTGATGAAGTCGAAGGCCCCGAGGGCGGCGTACTGGCTGATCACCTTCGCGCCCATCCCCTCGATCTCTTTGTTGACCTCCTGGATGCGGCCGGGGTTGTTCCTGATCGTCTTCCGGCCCTCATCCGTCAGCGTGCTGAGCATCGCGTAGAGCGGCATCGCAACCCTCCTGTCCTTCTGCTTTCCAGGTTGACTTTCCCTAATTTCGTTCGTATACTTCCAATTAGACGCAAAGCTTCAAATGCTGGCGTCGCCGCACCTTGCGGCTCTGCTCTTTGACAGCAGAACAGGTTCGGCGGGTTCTGATATCCAAACGCCCGTATCAGGTAAAATCTGTTGGGTGTCCTCAGAACAAGAGCAAGTTTCCAGGCCCGGACGGGGCCTTCAAAGGTTTGCGTTGCCTGAGAAGCTGACGCCTTCAGGCGTCAGAGTCGTCACCGCTCCCTCTCCCGTCATCTCTTGCCCAGGGCGGACGCACAGAGTCCTGCCAGAAACACCGTACAAATTATGTCATGGCCGAACGGATGTCAAGGGGAATCAGACTCCTCCCCCGGCCCCTCTCCGAAAGGTCGAAGGTCGAAGGTCGAAGGTCGAAGGTCGAATGTTGTCATTCGCACTTCGCACTTCGCACTTCGTCATTCAGGGAAGGGGGTTGGGGGGTCAGGTCTTCCCAAACGCATTCGCGAAGATGAAGAAGTCGTTGAAGCCGAACTCGCCGTCGCCGTCCAGGTCGAACTTCCTGTTCTCCTCTGTGGCCTTCTGGCCGAACGCAGCGGCAAACAGGAAGAAGTCGTTGAAGTCGACCTCGCCGCTGCAGTCGAAGTCGGCCAGGAGACACGTCTGTACGGTGAGCGTGCCTTTCTTGACCGCCACCGGAATCGCCCTCCCGTTCTCGTCCTTCAGGCTGGCCTCCAGACTCAGATCATACGTCCCGGCCGTCGCGCCTGCCTTCACATCGAAGGTCACCGTCACCAGCACCAGCGCGTACTTACTGGAGTCGAAGTCCGGGACCGGGACCGGCGGAATCCCCGTCGCTCCGGCCATCGACACCCGCACCTGGCCCGCTGTGTTCAGATTAGAGATGACCGTGATCCCCGCTGAAGTCACCAGACCCGTCCCTTCTGCCCGCTTCGCCGTCAGCACATCCGCGGGATACGTCAGCGTGAAGTTCCCCCCGGCGATCCCTCTGGCGCTGTCCACCGAAATGGAAACGACGACCCCCACCCCCAAACTCACCCTCGCATTCGAGACCGAGACCGTGCGCCCCCCCACTGCCTTGACAGTAAGGACACCCTTCCTGGCCGTGACCGGAATCGCCCTGCCGTTCTCATCCTTCAAGCTCGCCTCCAGGCCCAGATCGTAGACGCCGGGGGACGCGCCGGCCTTCACGTCGAAGGTCACCGTCAACAGCGCCCCACTCCCGGACGCGATCCCCGTCGCCCCGGCCATAGACACCCGGATGCTTCCCGGTGCGCTCAGGTTGGGAATCGCTGTGACCCCTGCCGAGGTCACCAGGTCTGTGGCCCTGACCTGTTTCGCCGTCAGAATGTCAGGGTTATAGCTCAGCGTGAAGTTCCCTCCCGCGATTCCCTTCGCGCTATCTGCGCCCACCGTGACCACCACCCCTGTTTGACCGGGATCGACAATCACGTCCGACACCGAGACGATGCGGCCTCCTGTGGCCTTGACGGTGAGGACGCCTTTCCTGACCGTGACCGGTATCGCCCTCCCGTTCTCGTCCTTCAGGCTGGCCTCCAGGGCCAGATCATACCTGCCAGCCGCAGCCCCGGCCTTCACGTCGAAGGTCACCGTCAACAGCGCCCCGGCGCCGGACGCGATCCCCGTCGCCCCGGCCATAGACACCCGCACCTGGCCCGCCGTGTTCAGGTTGGGAACCACCGTGATCCCCGCCGAGACCGCCAGATCCGTCCCCTTCGCCTGCTTCGCCGTCATGACCTCTGCGGGATAACTCAGCGTGAAGTTCCCCCCTGCGATCCCCCTGGCGCTGTCCACCGCAACGGAAACCACCACCCCCGCCTGGCCCGGGTCCACGGTCACATCTGACACGGAAACCGTCACGGCCTCCGATGTGTTCGACCAAATGAGAAGACCTGCGGTGAGAAGGGCTGTTGTCAAAAGAGACTTTCGCATCATTGGGCATATCCTTTTGCATCTGCCCTCGGCCCTCACCCCTGGCCCCTCTCCCGTACACGGGAGAGGGGGAGGCGAATGGAGTGAGCCGGGGTGAGGGCTACTTCAACAACAGCATCTTCTGCGTCTGCCGGAACGCCCCGGCCTCCAGACGGGCGAGGTAGACCCCCGTCGCCACCGCACGGCCCGCGTCATCCCGGCCGTCCCACACCACCGAATGCCGTCCGGCGACCTGTCGCCCGGACGCCAGCCGACGAACTGTCTGGCCTGAGAGGTTGTAGATCGTCAGCCGGACCTCCCCCTCCTCTGTCAGGTCGTAGCGAAGAGTCGTAGTCGGGTTGAAGGGATTCGGATAGGCCACGCTCAGGGACGAGGTTAGCGGCCGATCCCACACGCTCTCAACTTCTCCGAGCAACTGACCGTCAACTCCGAAGACCCTTCCTCCCACCCGAAGAACGAACGCTGAACGCTGAACGCTGGATGACCTGTCTTCTATGTTCAGCGTTATCCATATCACCACCGGCTCCTCTGCCTCCACGCGCGCAAAGTGAATCCGCACCTCTCCCGGCCTGTCGGAATTTGTTGCGATCAGGAGGCCCTCCGGCCCCTTCACCTCTGCCGCTCGGGTCGCGTCATAAGTCAGCGTCAGCGCCCCGCCGTATATCCCCCTCCCCAACATCAGCGGCACCTCTCCCCCCTTTCCCCCACCGAACCACACCTCTGCGCCTCTCCTCACCTGCCCCCACGTTCCAACGTTCCAACGTTCTAACGTTCCAACGTCCCCGCTGCCCACCGGCTTCGGCAGCTTCGGGATCAGCCCAGCCCGGAAACGGAGGATGAGAATCACATCCCCTTCGTCCAGCGTCCCGTCCCCGTTCACGTCCCCGGTCCGCTGCTGCGCCGCGGTCAGCGTCGTCAGCCCGGCCCGGAAGCGGAGCATCAGGATCGCGTCCCCTTCGTCTACCACCTTATCCCCGTTGACGTCGCCCTTCCCCTCCGCTGGCGGCTGGACCACAGCCCTCGGACGAATCCGGACCTTCGCCACGTTTTGCGCCGTCTTCCGGCGCTCGATGCTCGCCAGGATGGCCTCCCGTATGCTCACCGTAGCGTCCTCTGTCGCCTGCAGCCCCGCCGGCTTCGATCCCTTCAGCCTCTTCACCGCAAACTTCAGGACGCCCAGCAGCCCGCTCCCGCTGACCGCGTTCCCCTTCCGGCCGTCCAGCAGCTTCCCCTCGATCCTCACCTGGTCCCCCTCCACCGTCACCCCGGCCCCCTCCTGCTTCACCACCGCCTTCTTCCGCACCGCCGCCACGCCGTCTCGCAGGCCCTTCAGCAGCAGCCGGTCCCTGAGGGCCGTCGAACCGGCCGGCGGCCTCTGATCAAAACCGACGAACTCCAGCCGCGTCGTGTCGAACTGCACCGTGGCCGTGTAGCCCTTCAGGTCCTGCACCCCGTCCGCGTACACGGGGACGGAGGCGGTCGAGTCCGGGTCTACCTCCATCGTATCGATGCCCACCGTCACCTGCCCCAACGCCTCCTCCTTCTGAAGGGGCACGTCCTGCGCCGGGATCGTCACCACCGGCGCGCTCCCGCCCGAAGGGACCTCCACCGGGTCGGGCAGCCCATCCCCGTCCCGGTCCAGCGCCACGCTCACGGCCTGGTCCCGCCCCGGGACCTCCGCGTACAAAAGGTAACGCTTCCGGAGCCCGGCTATGATAGAAGGCAGCCGCGACAGGGTGAACGCGCCCCCCTTGCCGATGACCTGCTCCGCCACCACCTGCTTCGTGGCCTCGTCCACCGCAAACACGCGTCCCCCCTGCGCATTCAGGGTATCCGTCCGACTCCCCTGCTGCGCAGTCGCAGAGGCGGCGAACACCACAGTCCCCTGGATTGATCCCGTGGCCGGGATCGACCCGCCCGTGGAGAACAGGAACTCCCGCGACGACCCCAGCTCCTGCCCCCGCCTGCCCACCGCCGACAGGACCGTCAGCCGGTAGGTCGTCCCCGGCTCTAAGGGCACGTCCCGATACGTCACCTGCCTCCCCACCACCGAGGCGTCCTGCTGCCAGTTGAACTTCTTCGGCTCCGGCTGCAAATCCACCTCCACCGCCGCGAACCGGCTCCCGAACGCGAACACCTCGTCGCTGAACTCGATCGTGACCGACGTGGACGGGCTGACGTTCGTCGCCCCGTCCCTGGGCAGGGCGCTCACCACCCCCAGGGTGTCCAGCGGCGCCTCTTTGGCCGACCAGGGGACCTTCGTGAGGTCCTTTGCGCTGCTGTAGACGTAGACGAACCCCGACGTGGCCCGGTAGGGCCGGGCCGTGTACTCCGCGATGATCGTGTTCGTCTTCTGCGGGTCGATCTCGTTCGTGTCGTAGGATTTGATGACCACCTGCGAGTTGTCCGACACCACGTCGAAGACCTTCAGACGCTGCGACACGTTGGGGTTCTGGAGCGTGGCCGTGGCCTGGGTCGGGACATTGTAGGCCGTCGGCGAGAAGTTGAAGGGACTGCGGACCTCAAACGGAAGAACCGTCGGCGGCTGTACGTCGAAAGTCAGCGTGATGGTCAACCGGCCCTGGTTCGGGTCGTTGCTCACAATTGTCAACGTGGCGTTTTCCACCTTTCCGATGACCTCTGGCCTCAACGCCACCGTCACCGTCTGCGACCCGTTGACCGGCGCCTCAAACCGCGTCGCCGTCACGACCCGCACGAGCTGCGTGCCCGTCACCTCGATGTTGCTGACCGTTAACAAACTCCCTCCGATGTTCAACACCTTGAAGCTTTTCTCCACCGGCGTCGTGGACTGGACCACCGTCCCCCAGGCCAGGGCACGCGTCGTCCCCAGGTCCGTGTCGATTTTGGGCGGAGTGCCTACGGGGTCTACCGTGGCCGTGAGCTTGGCCGTAATGGGAGCGAGATTCAGGCTCGGATCGAACCGGATCGTCAACTTCCCTTCTGGCGTGCCCACGATAGACGGCGTCAGTTTTACCTGGATCAGCACAGTCTTACCTGCCTCCACGTCGAACCGGTCTGCGCTCGCCAGCTCGAACGGAGACGTGTTCTGCGTCACCATCTCCACGATTACGTTCGTCACTTTCAGGACACCGCCCCCGCTGTTCTTCACGTCCAGCGTCTTTGTGACCGCCGTTTGAGATTGCGTCACACGCCCGAACGGCAACTCCCGGTCCACCGCTGGCGTCGGCCCTTTGCCCGTCAGAGATACCGTTGTGGTCGTGGCCGTGGGCGCGGCGTTGTGACTCAGCGTCAACGTCGCCGTCTTGTCCCCGGCGCTCATCGGCGCAAACGTCACCGTCACAGTCTGTGGGGACGCTCCCGCATTGACCGTGAATGTCGTCAGGTTGACCGAAAACTGCGAGGCGTCGCTGCCGGTCACCGTGATACCTGTGACATTCAGCGCCGCATTCCCCGTGTTCCCGGCCGTGAACGTGAGCGTCTTCTGATCCCCGAACATCAGCGACGTCGCTGAGACCGCGATGACTGGCCTGGGGGGCTCTGCGCCCGTCCCGCTGACCGCATAGAGCAGCGGCGAGGCCACATTCGTGGCGTTGTGCGTCAGGACCAGGTTGGCGGACTTCGGCCCTGTGGCCGTCGGGCGAAACGTCACGATAACGGCCTGGCTGTTCCCCGCATTGACTGTAAACGAGGTGGGGCTGGCGCTGAACATCGTCGTGTCTGCGCCCGTCTTCGCGATGGACGAGACCGTCAACCCCGCTGTACCTGTGTTGGACACTGTAAACGTCTGCTGGCCGGACGCCCCGACGTTGACGTTTCCGAAACTCAGTGACGTGGGACTCACCGCGATCCCGGCCACGGCAGGGGCGACAGGGGTGACAGATGCCTGAGCCGACGCCGCGCTCCGGTTGCCTCCCGCATCCACCGCCACAAGTTTGTAGTAGTAGGTCGTGCCGTTGGACAGCCCCGTGTGCGTGACTGTCCTGGCGTCCGCATGGTTCACCCGGCCCACCGAGTCCGCCGCCGACGGCGTGAAGTTGTTCGTCGTGCTCCGGTAGATGACGTAGTAGGAAATATCCGATTCCGTGTTGGCCGTCCACGATAGGGTGGCCTGACCGTCGCCTGCGGTGGTTGCCAGCCCTGTAGGGGCGTTGGGCGGCGCGTCCCCGGTGAGGGTGACTGTCAACGGGCTGGCCTTGTTCGTCGCGTTGTGCGTCAGGTTCAACGTCGCAGACCGGTTGGCGCCGGTGGTCGGCGACGGCGTGAACGTCACCGTGAACGTCTGCGTGGCCCCCGGATTGACCGTCGCGGCCGCGTTAGGCGACACGCTGAACTGCCCTGCGTCGGTCCCTGCAATCGAGGGCGTGACCGTCATGCCCGTGTTCCCCGAATCCGAGACCGTCACCGTCAGCGGCGAGGGGCTGCTCCCCCTGAACGTCAGGGACGAGGGGGCCGGATCGCCGGCCTTCAGGAGGATCGTGATCGTCGCGGACGCCTGTGCGGACGCGCCGCTCCTGTTTCCCGCGCTATCGGCAGCCGCGATCTTGAAGTAGTAGGTCCCCGCGCTCAACCCCGCATTCGTGTAGGTCGTGGTCGGCCTGTCCACGCGAGCGATGGAGTCCTGCGATACAGGCGTGAAGTTGTCCGTCACACTCCGGTAGATGACATAGTGGGACAGATCGCCCTCCGCGCTGGCCGTCCAGTTGAGCGTGACCTGTCCGTTGCCTGCGGTGGCGCTCAGGCCGGTCGGCGCGTTGGGCGGCGTCGTATCGACCCCTCTACCGGAGAGGGCGATGGACGCCGGGCTCCCTGCGCTGTGCGCAATCGTGATCGTCCCCGACCTGTCCCCCACAGAAGTCGGCGCAAACGTCACCGTCACCGCCGCGCTGTCTCCGGCGTTGATGTTGAGGTTGGGCGGCACGGCCGGCGAGAAGCTGAACTGACTCGAACTGCTGGACAGCCCGGACACCGTCAGCGCCGTGTTGCCCGTGTTCTTGATGTAGAACCGCAACTGCGCCGACTGCCCCTTCTCCACATTCCCGAACGAAAGCGAGAGGGGAGACACGGCGATGGCCGACGCCTGGGCCGTGCCCGACAGCGCAACGGACGAGGGGCTTCCGGCTGCGTTATGGGCAATAGATAAAGTCGCTGACCGGCTCCCCGGCGACCCGGCGGGCGTGAAGGTCACCGTCACGGTCTGGGGCTGCCCCCCTGCGTTGATCGTGAACGAGGTCGGCGACATCGTGAACTGTGACGTGTCCGCGCCCGTCTTCGCGATGGACGAGACCGTCAACCCCGCTGTCCCTGTGTTGGACACCGTAAACGTCTGCTGGCCGGATGATCCCACGTTGACCGCGCCAAAGGACAGCGAGGAGGACGACTGACTGTAGACCGGCGCGAGGGTCGCGGACGCCTGGTTGGATTCCCCGCTCTTGTTCCCCGACGCATCCACCGCCTTGATCTTGTAGTAGTAGGTCCCGGCGCTCAGACCCGTATTGGTGAATGTTGTCCCCGGTTTGTCCACACGGCCAATGGAATCCGTTGCAGCAGGTGTAAATCCGTTGCTCGTGCTCCGGTAGACGACATAATAGGACAGGTCGCTTTCCACGTTGGCCGTCCAACTGAGTACGACCTGATTGACGCCTGCCGTGGCGCCCAGGCCGGACGGCGCGGCAGGCGGGGTCACGTCTTTGGCCGTTCCCGAAAGCGCAACGGATGCTGGACTTCCTGCTGCGTTATGCGCAACGGATAGAGTCGCCGACCGGCTCCCCTCCGTCCCGGTGGGGGTGAACGTGACCGTGACCGTCTGAGCCGCCGCGCCCGCGTTGATCGTGAACGAGGTGGGGCTGACTGAAAATTGTGGAGCATCCGTCCCGGATGCTGTAATCGAAGAGACCGTGAGCGCCGCATTGCCGGTGTTGGAGACCGTAAACGTCTGCGCAACGGATGAACCGATATTGGCGCTCCCCAATGACAGCGCAACGGATGAGAGGCTGATCGCTGGCGCGAGGGTCGCGGATGCCTGGTTGGACTCCCCGCTCTTGTTCCCGGCTGTATCCACCGCCTTGACCTTGTAGTAATACGTGCCTGCGCTCAGGCCGGTGTGGGTGTAAGTTATGGTGGGCTGGTTGACCTGCGCGATGGAGTCGCCCAGGGCCGAGGCGGATGTACTCCGGTAGACCACGTAATGAGAGAGGTCCGTCGCCGCGCTGGCGACCCAGGAGAGGACCACCTGGTTGTTTCCGGCTGTGGCTGTCAGGCCGGTCGGCGCGGGAGGCGGCGTGACATCGGCCCCGGTCCCGGACAGAGAGACTGTGGACGGGCTGCCGGAGGCATTGTGCGTGATCGTCAGCGTGCCGGACGCAGCCCCGGCGACCGCCGGAGTGAAGGTGATCGTGACGGTAGTGCTATCTCCGGCGTTGATGCTCAAAGGGCCGAGGGAGGACGACGAAAACGGCGCTATCGCGCTGATGGTCGTCACCGAGAGCGTCGCGTTGCCCGTGTTCTTGATCTTGAGGGTCTGCGTGCCGGACGACCCCACGTTGACGCTGCCGAAGGAGAGGGGGGAGGGAGAGAGCGAGATGACCGGCGCGGTCTGAACCCCTGTGCCGGACAGGGAGACTGTGGACGGACTGCCGGAGGCGTTGTGCGTGATCGTCAGCGTCCCCGATGCAGCCCCGGCGACCGCCGGGGTGAAGGTGATCGTGACGGTGGTGCTGTCTCCGGCGTTGATGCTCAAAGGGCCGACGGAAGACGACGAGAACGGCGCTATCGCGCTGATCGTGGTGATGGAGAGCGCCGCGTTGCCCGTGTTCTTGATCTTGAGGGTCTGCGTGCCGGACGATCCCACGTTGACGTTGCCGAAGGAGATCGGGGAGGGGGAGAGCGAGATGATCGGAGCGGTCTGAACCCCTGTGCCGGACAGAGAGACGGACGATGGACTTCCAGAGGCGTTGTGCGTGATCGTCAGCGTGCCGGACGCAGCCCCGGCGACCGCCGGAGTGAAGGTGATCGTAACGGTGGTACTGTCGCCCGCGTTGACGCTCAAAGGACCGACGGAGGACGACGAAAACGGCGCAACCGCGCTGATCGTCGTCACCGAGAGCGCCGCGTTGCCCGTGTTCTTGATCTTGAGGGTCTGCGTGCCGGACGACCCCACATTGACGCTCCCAAAGGAGATCGGGGAGGGAGAGAGCGAGATGGCCGGGGCCTGAGCCGTCCCGTTTACAGTCAGTTTGGCCGTCGCCGAAGTCGCGTCGTTGCTCGTGATCGTCAGGGTGGAATACTTTGTCCCCCCTGAAGTCGGTGTAAACGTCACCGTCACATTCTGGCTTGCGCCCGCGTTCACGCTGAAGGTCGTGGGCAAGGCCACGAACTGCACGTCGCTGGAGGTGATGGCGCTGACCGTGAGCGTGGCGTTCCCCTTGTTCTCAACCGTCATCGTCCGGGAGACAGGGGAGCCAACTGCGACAGAGCCGATGCGCCGGAAGGGAAGCCAGGAGGGCCACTCCTCAACCGCTGCATTGTTAGTCAATCGAGATTGGCCCGTCCCATCAGCATTCATTACATAAACCTCTTTGTTACCATCACGGAACGCACCAAAGATAATCTTTGTCCCATCTGGTGACCAACTTGGATCGTCATCTTCTAATGCGTCATTTGTTAATCGGGTTTGGCTTGAGCCATCTGAATTCATCACATAGATTTCATCGTTGCCATCCCGAAGCGACCGAAAAACAATCTTGCTTCCGTCCGGAGACCAACTTGGATTACTATCACGTGCTCCGTTGTTGGTCACCCGTGTTTGGCCTGAGCCGTCGGCATTCATCACGTAAATCTCTCTCGCCGAGTCCACGCCCTCGCCGCCATCACGATCTGAGTCAAAGGCGATCTTCGTCCCATCCGGGGACCAGCTTGGAAAAACATCATTTATTGAGTTGTTGGTCAGCCGTGTTTGGCCTGAGCCATCCGCGTTCATCACATAGATCTCGTTGTTACCATCGCGCTGTGACTGAAAAGCGATCTTTGTTCCGTCCGGTGACCAACAGGGATAAACATCACTCGCTGAGTTGTTAGTCAGCCGTGTTTGGCCTGAGCCATCCGCATTCATCACATATATCTCATAGTTGCCGTCGCGGTTCGATTCAAACACGATCTTATTTCCATCCGGCGACCATATTGGCTTCAATTCGCTTGCTGTATTGTTGGTCAGGCGGGTCAGACCTGTTCCATCCGCATTCATCGTGTAGATTTCAAGGTTGCCGTCACGATTTGACGTAAAGGCGATCTTCCCGGCGATCTGGAGGTCCGACGCCGCGCCCGTCCCGCTCAGCGTCACCGTGGCCGGGCTGCCCCCGGCGTTGTGGGCAACGGATAGAGAAGCCGTTTTTGATCCAGCGGATGAAGGCGAAAAAGTCACTGTGAAAGTCTGGTTGGCCCCCGCCACAATCGTGGCCGTAGTCGGAGACACGCTGAACTGCGCGGCGTCCGTGCCGGACAGGGTGATGCCCGACACGCTGAGCGTCGCATTGCCCCGGTTCGTGACCGTGAAGGTGGTGTTGCCGGACGACCCGGTGTTGACCGTGCCGGCGCTGACCGTGCGGAAGAAGGGAGACCAGGAAGGTCGATAGTCAGTTGCCGAGTTGTTGATCAGCCGCGTTTGGTCAGCCCCATCGGCGTTCATTACATAGACCTCATTTTGACCATCCCGGTCTGACTGGAATACGATTTTGTTTCCGTCGGGGGACCACCATGGATGTCCATCACCGGAAGCGTTATTCGTAAGACGGGTTTGTCCCGTTCCATCCGCATTCATCACATAAATTTCATCATTTCCATCCCGACGGGTATGAAACGCGATCTTACTCCCGTCTGGCGACCAACTCGGAAGGGCATCATCCGCCGTATTGTTGGTCAGGCGTGCCTGGTTACTCCCATCCGTGTTCATCACGTAGATTTCGTAGTTACCGTCCCGATTCGACTGAAATGCGATTTTACTGCCATCTGGAGACCACCTCGGATATTGGTCACTTGCCGAGTTGTTGGTGAGTCGGGTTTGTCCCGTTCCGTCCGTATTCATCACGTAGATTTCGTCGTTACCGTCCCGGCTTGACGTGAAGCCGATCTTTGTTCCGTCTGGAGACCAGGAAGGATAGGTATCGGCGGCCGAGTTGTTGGTGAGTCGGGTTTGTCCTGTTCCATCCGTATTCATCACGTAGATTTCATTGAACTGAATATCATTGCCATCACGGTCTGATTGAAAGGCAATCTTTGTCCCATCTGGAGACCAGGAAGAATGGGTATCGGCGGCCGAGTTGTTGGTGAGTCGGATTTGTCCTGTTCCATCCGTATTCATCACGTAGATTTCATTATTGCCATCACGGGCTGACGTAAAGACAATCCTGGTATTGGTGAGCGAACCTGTCGAGAAGGTGAAGATGGGGACCGGCGCAGCCGTGGCCGTGCCGTTCACGGTCAGTTTGGCCGTCGGGGAGGTCAGGTCGTTGCTCAGAATCGTGAGCGTGGAGTACTTTGTGCCCGCCGAGGTCGGGGTGAAGGTCACGGTGACGTTCTGGCTCGCGCCGGCGGCCACGGTGAAGGCCGTCGGGTTGATCGTGAACTGGCCGTCGGCGGAGGTGATGCCGGTGACGATCAGCGGCAAAGCGCCCTTGTTCTCAATGGTCATCGTGCGGGAGGCCGAGGCGCCGACGGAGGCGGAGCCGATGCGCCGGAAGGGCGTCCAGGAAGGCCAAAGATTCTGATTGGATGAGGCGGCTGTCAGGGCTGTCAGGCCCCCTCCAGTGGAGTTCATCGTGTATATGTCGAAATTGTGGTTGGCATCTCCGAGGCCAAAGGCAATCCTGGTCCCATCCGGTGACCAGGAGGAGAACCACTTCCTTAGACCAACCGAGGATCCCGCTGTCAAGGTGTTATTGGTTCCATCTGCGTTTATCACGTAGATATCATCTTGTGATCCACCCGGACTTGTCACATAGGCAATCTTGGTCCCATCTGGCGACCAGGAGACACCAGCATTTGTTGCGTAGATCAACCGAGATGAATTTGTCCCATCTGTATTTATCGTATAGAGACCGCGAGTGTTTGGGTCTGATACCGCCTTATTAAAGGCGATCTTCGTCCCGTCCGGCGACCAGGAAGGTGTTTCAATATCCCCAACTGACAAACTAACTTGATTGGAGCCATCCGCATTCATCACAAAGAGGGTTCCGCCGGACGAAAAAGCTATTTTTGTCCCGTCCGGCGACCAGGAAGGCGATACATCCGATGTCGAGTTATTGGTCAGCCGCGTCTGGTCTGTCCCATCCGCATTCATCACATAGATTTCATTATTCCCATCTCTATTTGATGAAAAAGCTATTTTCGTCCCATCCGGCGACCAGGAAGGATCTCTATCATCTACTGAGTTATTGGTCAGTCGGGTCTGGCTGCTCCCGTCTGCATTCATCACATAAATCTCTACGGTGCCATCCCCAATCTTTGCTTGAAAGGCGATCTTCCCGGCGATCTGGAGGTCCTGGGCGAACAGGGCAGAGGGCAGGATCGCGAAAGACGCGAAAGAAAGGAACGCGAAAAGCGCGAAACCCAACCACCTCCACCCCAGGGTGGTGCAGGGGAGAGTTTCGCGTTTTTCGGCATTTTTTCGGGTTTTCGCGTGCGCGAGGAGGGCGAGGAGGGCGAGGAGGGCGAAGAGACCCCTCCCCCTGCCCCTCCCCCGAAGGGAGAGGGGAGAAGCCCCCACCCCATCCCTCCCCGTGGACGGGGAGGGAGCGACGGTCTCCCCCCGTTCACGGGAGGGCTGGGGTCGCGACCTCATGGGAGCGACAGGTTGAAGGGACGGAAGGGGGGGATACACCATGCGCATCCCCGTCGCGGCGAACCGTGCCCATATCCTTGTCATGGCCTTGCTCTCCCCAAACACAAAGACCCATCTGTTCCTGCCCCCCCTCTTATCCCCCCGCAAGCGGGGGGAGGGGAGGCGCACAGATGGGCCTTGTCAAACCGCCTCAGTCCGATGATCAGATCGTATAGGGTCTGTCCGAACTCTCTTTCTCACGTCAGGCCCTCCTTCCCGACTCCCGATACCTGACCTCAGCGCAAGGGCCGCTTCATAACCTCATACAGTTTTTTCGCATCTTTACAGGGCTGTCGAAAGCCAAACAGCTCACTCCTTCTTAGTCTTTTTCGACGGCCACAGGGCCATAGCGCCCAGCATCACCAGGACAAGGAACATAAAGACAATGGCTTTATCCATTTACTCCACCTTCTTTTTCCTGGATGGCCAGATCGCCGCAATGAAGATCATCAACGCAACCCCCGCAAGCATAAGATAGGCTCCCCAAATGCCGTCCATTTCATTTACCTCCCTTCTTCCACAAAAAATGAGACAATACAATCCACACTCCCGTCAATACAAATCCAAAGATGCACTGTCCCACATTCCATCGTCCAGTCAAGGTCGTATAGATAAACGTGCCGACTGTCAGGACGGTGAAATTGAGACACGTCTTGGAGACCTCTTTCCACCAGTCCATGCCTCCCTCCTCTTTCAAAGAAATGTACGCATTTCAAAAGGCTGTCGCAACAGGTAAATGTCTCTCACGGCACAACGAGACAAAGGTGATCTTCGCGGAAATCTGGAGGTCCTGGGCGAGCAGGGCAGAGGCCTGTCCTGAGCGAAGGGCGAGCGGAGCGAAGCCCGGAGTCGAAGGGGCAGGAGGGCGAAGAGGGCGAGGAGGGCGAAGAGACACGAAACCCATCCTCCCCACCTTCGGCCCTCACCCCTGACCCCTCTCCCGTACACGGGAGAGGGGAAGCCGAGCGCAAGCGAGGCGGGGTGAGGGCCTTTGGACTGCTGAAGCCATGCTTCAGCCTTCTCCGGCGAAGCCGTGCTTCGCCTGTCCTGTCCGACGGAAGCACGGCTTCCGTCGATCAAGGCGCAAGCGTGGCTTGCGCACTCCAAAGGGTTAGCGACGAGCCGTGCCCATATCCGTGTCATGGCCTTGCCCTCCCGGTGTTCGTCCAAAACACAAAGGCCCATCTGTTCCCGCCCCTTCCCCCCGTCCACGGGGGGACAGAGGGGGGGCGCACAGATGGGCCTCGTCAAACCGCCTCAGTTTGATGATCAGATCGTATAACTCGATCTTCAAGTTTTTTCCAGTAACGAACGGCCCAAGGTTTGCTAACGGCCTCATTGGCAGCAAATCTCACCTGATTCTGCACCAAATTTGGGCCTTAAGGGACAGGATGGAGCCTCGATTGCTTTCATTTACAGCAGATTCTGACTCAAACCGAGGCGAAAAGATGCACAAACTTTCAGCGTTTTTGGCCTGAGCAAAATCCTGACCCGTGTTGTACACAAAAAACTTGATCATCGAGTATAAGGTCTGTCCGAACTCTCTTTCTCACGTCAGGACTCCCTCCCGACTCCCGATACCTGACCTCAGCGCAAGGGCGTCACTTCATTTATTTCATAGACATATCAAAGGGGTTACTTCTCCGTCTTCTTCCTCCCCCTCTCCCCTCGGGGGAGGGAGGGTGGCGGGTCGCGACCTCATGGGAGCGACAGGCTGGGTGGAGGGGGAGGGGTCTACGTCACATCAAGCTGGTCTTGCTTCAGCTCCCGCTTCGCGTAGTCGAGGAAGACCCCCTCGCGGATGCAGAGGTCCACGATGTCGGGGTCGAGGGCGCCCTCCTTGACCATGGCGCCGATGATCTTGATGGCCTGGGACAGGGGCATGGGCTTCTTGTAGGGGCGGTCGTGCGCGGTGAGGGCCTCGAAGATGTCGGCGATGGCCATGATGCGCGCCTGGAGGGGGAGGCGGTCGGCGGTGAGGCCCTGCGGGTAGCCCCTGCCGTTGAGGGCCTCGTGGTGTCCCCCGGCGTATTCGGGCACCCGCCTCAGCTTTCTGGAGAAGGGGAGCTGGGACAGCATCTTGACGCTGACGGCCGCGTGGTTGCGCATGACGCCGATCTCCTCCGGCGTGAGCGTGCCCCTCCGGATGGACAGGTTGTAGACCTCGTCCTCGGTCAGCAGGGGCATCGCGTCGCCGCCCACGTTCACGGTCCGGGACCCGATCTCCTTCAGCCGGGCGATCCTGGCGTCCTCCATGAACTCCCCGCCCGTGTTGCACTGCGCCAGGAAGTCCAGGTCCGCCCGGAGGGCCTGGATGCGCCCCTGCGCCTCCCGGTCGATCTCCGCAAGGCAGGCGTCTTCGGCCTGCCCCGCCCGGAGGAGCGACAGCTTGCGGCGCAGGGCCTCGGCCTCGGCGTCGCGCTGCGCCAGCTCGAACCGCGCCCGGATGAGTTCGATCCGGTCGAAGATCGTCTCCAGCTTGCGCGCCTTGTCCACGACGTACTCGGGCGTGGTGATCTTCCCCACGTCGTGCATCCAGGCCGCGATCCGGAGCTCATTCACCTCGTCCGGCGTCAGGCGGATGTAGGCCAGCGGCCCGGCCTGCGTCTCGCTCACCTTCCGGGCGATGGACACGGTCAGGTCGGTGACGCGCCGGATGTGCCCGCCGGTGTACTTCGACTTTTCGTCGATGGCCGCGGCGATCGTCTTGATGAACGCCTCGAACAGGTTCTCCAGGTCGCGGATGAGCCGGACGTTGGTGATGGCCACGGCGGCCATGGAGGCCAGGGAGGCGGTCGGTTCGACGGCCTCGGGGGCAAACGCCACGACCTCTTTCGTGTCGGGGTCCTGGGCGTTGATGAGCTGGAGCACCCCGATGATCTCGTTCTCGTGGTCCTTCATCGGGATGACCAGCATGGACTTCGACCGGTAGCCGGTCCTGGCGTCGTAGCGCCGGGGGCCCGTGAAGTCGAACCCCTCGGCCTCGTAGACGTCGGGGATGTTGACGACCTTCCCGGTGTTGGCGACATAGGCGCAGACGTTGGACATGTTGGGCTGGCCGTCCACGGAGAGCGGGACGGGGGGGAGGGGGATCCGGGCCTCGCTCGTGCCCCCCATCCTCTCGTTGAAGGTGTCGTTCTGCACGACCTCGAAGCTGAGGTGGTTCTGCGCCGGCCGGACGATGTAGAGGGTGCCCGCGTCCGCGCCCGTGAAGGCGCGCGACTGGTCGACGATCAGTTCGAGCAGGGCATTCAGGTCGCGCTGGCTGGAGAGCGCCAGGCCGATCCGGATGAGCTGCTCCGCCTGCTGCCGGAAGTCTATCGAATGGGTCATGGGTCCGGCCCTCACCCCCTGGCCCCCTCTCCCGTTCCTTCACTACGTTCAGGACAGGAGAGGGGGAATCCCCTACCCCTCTCCCGTCGTACGGGAGAGGGGTGCCTGAGCGAAGCGAAGGCGGGGAGAGGGCCTGAATTATTGCCCTGTCTCATCTGCGGGCACAATCCTGCCTTCCCGGATGGTCAGGACATACATGCCGCTGTTCTCCCGCTCCCCCGGCTCCAGCAGGACCCGCCCCGTGGCCCCGGCGAAGTCCTGGCCGGCGGCGAGGCGTTCGCGGAGGGCCTCCCGCGAGGCGCCCCCGGCTGCGATGGCCCTCAGGACACAGGTCATGGCGTCGTAGCTGAGGGCGGAGGCGACGTTGGGGGCGCGACCGAACCTGGCGCGAAACGCCTCTCTGAACCTGCGCGCCGGGGTGTCGGCGGAGTCCTCAAAGTACTTTGACACAAATAACGCGTTCTCCAGGGCGCCGCCGACCTCCCTGCTGACGCGAGGGGAATTCCATCCATCCCCCCCCAGCAAGCAGGACGCCATGTGGTAAGGGGCGACCTGCGAGACGATCAGGATCACATCCTCAGGAGACTGGGCGGCCACGAGCAGGCCATCCACGAAGGGGACCGCCTGCGTCGTGTCGGACCCGGATGCGCTCGTATCCGGGGCCCCGCCGATCACGGCCGTCCCCGCCAGCGCCGCGCCGACCTCGCGGATGCGCTGGATCTGGCTCTGAAAATCGGCCGTGCCCGGCGCGTACCATTCACTGGCGACGACCTTGCCCCCGAGCGCCGAGACGCGACCGGCGAACGCCTCGGCCATGTGCCTTCCGTAGGGGTCCAGGGAGGCCAGGATCGCGAAGGTCTTCAACCCCGCGCGGAAGGCGTGCTCTGCGATCCTGCCCCCCTGCGCCCCGGGCGTGGCGTTGATCTGAAAGACATAATCCCCTATGGAGGCGATGCCGTCCTCCGAGGCCGTGGGCGTGATCAGCGGGACCTGCGAGGCGTTGGCCACCGCGGCCGCGGGGACGGTGGATCGGCTCGTCAGGTCGCCGAGGATGGCCACCACATCGCGGTCCTGGGCGAGTTTCTGCGCCAGCTTGACGGAAGTGACGGGATCGTCCTCCGAATCCTCGAAGACGATATTCAGGGTATCGCCCGTGGCCAGGGGCATCAGGTCGCGCGCCAGCAGGATGCCGTCCCGGAGTTCCCTGCCCAGGTCCCTGGAGATCGGGCAGAGCACGGCCACCTTGAGCCGGGCCGGCCTGCCGGCGGAGACGGGAAGGGGGAGGGGCGCAGTCGCAGGGCCGGGAGGCGTGCGCATCAGGGCTCGCGCCTCCCCGGCGTAGGGGCTGTCGGGAAACGCCTTCAGGAAGGCGGTGGCCCGCGAGGCCCCGAGATCGGGCCTGCCGAGACGGAACGCCCAGCGGACCTGCCCGAACTGCACGACCTCGTCGAACCGGACGGACGTCAGGTCCCTCCTCAGGCGCTCCACCTGGGCGGGTGAGAGTCGCTCCGTCGCGACCATTTCGCCCAGGCGGTCCGCCGCCCGCGCCCTGAGGCGCAGGTCGCCCGCGCCCCTGAGCACCCTGGCGTACTGATCCGCCGCCGCGCCCGCGTCCCCCTGCCGGAAGCGGCAGTCTCCGGCCACCAGGTCCCCTTCCGGGAGGTATCGGCTCTCCGGGAATCTGTCGTAGAGCTGGGCCACGGCCACGACGGCGAGGTTGTACTCCTGGAGTTTGTAGAGCGTCTTGGCCAGCATCAGCGCGGCGGCTGAGGACCTCTGGTGCCGGGAGGAGAGGTCGAGGAGGGCCTGGAACTCGACGCGGGCCTGCGCGAATTCCCCCTTCGTGTAGCGGTCCAGGGCGCCCTGAAACCGCGCCTCCACCTCCTGATTGAGCGCGGGCCTTCCGGGCCGCTGCGCGGCCACCGTCTGCGGATGCAGAAGGAGACCGACCCCCAGCAGGAGCATCATCAGGGCAGTTTTAGATTTTACCGCCGAGAGAGCCGAGAACAGTGGTGGGGGTCGAGACCTCACTGGAGCGACAGGTGGTGGGGTGTTAGAGTTCATCAAGGCAGGCTTGGGATGAATGGCATTGAAGATAAGCCTGTGCCTCCGCCGTTGCGCGGGAATGAAGTTCCCGCGCTACTTGGGATGCGCCCGATGAATCGGGCTTCAGCCCGGCGTAGCCGGGCGCGTAATAGGTAGCTCGGAGATTTATCTCCGAGCCACGAGGGCGAGAACCCTTATTTCATGCCATTCGGCTTAGGATGGAAAGGTCACGAATCGAGGTTGAAGCTCCCGAAATCTTCCGGGGGGATCTGCTGCAGCCGGTCGCGCAGCTCCTGCGCCCAGTCCTCATCGGACTTCGAGCCCTCTTTTGCCCGCTTCTCGAACACCTGCTCCTCGATCAGGATGGGGGCCTTGAATTTGAGGGCCAGGACGATGGAGTCGCTGGGACGGGCGTCGATCTCCAGAAGGCCGGCGGGGGACTCCAGCAGGACCTGGGCATAGTAGACGCTGTCCCGGAGGTCGGAGATGACGACCCGGACAACGCGCGCCCGGAGCTGCCGGATGACCGTGGCGATGAGGTCGTGAGCGAGCGGGCGCTTGGGCTTGTCGTTGAGCAGCTCTATGCTGATGGCCAGGGCCAGGTTCATCTCGATCCAGATCGGCAACACGCGCTTCCCGTGGACCTCCGAGAGCATCACGACGGCCGTGGTTCCCAGCCTGGGGTCTGTGTAGATCCCGGTGACAGCAGCCTGAATCATAAAGATAGTCCTGAGTGACGAGTCCTGAGTGACGAGTCACGCGCCGCGAAGTCATAAATCACGGCCACACATAAAAATATGAAATCGCTTCGGGTGGGTCAAGGAAAATCGCCGGTCCAGGGGGAGGCGCTCACTTGACTTCACAAGAGGAAAGGGGTATCTTCCGCGCATGACCATCCCCTCCCTGAACATCCCCGTCGAGGCGGTCCGGGGCATCGGGCAGAAGCGGTCTGCGCTGCTCCGGTCCGCGGGCGTGGAGACGGTCTCGGACCTCCTCCTGCGCGTCCCGAGGCGGCACATCGACCGGAGCGCGGTGGCCCCGACGGCCGACCTGCCCATCGGGGTCGAATGCACGGTCGTCGGGACGGTGGTCTCCGCCGGCGCCCTTCCGGGGAAGCGCCCCCGCTTCGTGGTGGCGCTGCACGACGGGTCGGGCCGCATCGACTGCGTCTGGTTCGGGGGGGTGAGATTCCTTCACAGGGCGTTTCAGAAGGGGGACCTGGTGGCGGTGGCGGGCAAGGTCGAGCGGTTCGGGGGGCGACCCCAGATGGTCCACCCGGAGTTCGAAATCCTGGCGTCGGAGGAGGACGAGGACCGGCTGCACACGGGCCGGATCATCCCGCTCTATCCGACAACCGCGGGGATGAAGGAGGGGAGGCTGGACAGCCGGGGGCTGCGGCGCGCGGTCCGGGCTGCCCTGGACGCCTTTGGCGGCGAGGCGCCGGACCCCCTGCCGGAGGCGGTCCGGGCGCAGGCGGGGCTGATGCGGCTGACGGATGCGCTGAGGCAGGTCCATTTCCCCGAGACGCTCGCGGCAGCGGAGGGGGCGCGTGGGCGGCTGGCCTTTGATGAACTCCTGCTGCTCCAGGCCGCCCTGGCGCAGGCGCGACAGAGGCGGCTGGCCGAGCCGGGGATCGCGTTTTCGGGCAGCGAGGCGCTGGCCGGCCCGCTCCTGGCGTCGTTGCCCTTCGCGCTGACCGGGGCGCAGCGGCGGGCGTTTGCGGAGATCGTCTCGGACATGCGGCGTCCGCACCCGATGAACCGGCTGCTGCAGGGGGACGTGGGGTCGGGCAAGACGCTCGTGGCCCTGCTGACCGCGCTCGTGGCCGTGGCGGACGGCTACCAGGCGGCGATCATGGCCCCCACGGAGATCCTGGCCGAGCAGCACCTCTCCAGCCTCCAGGCCCTCGCGTCGCCGCTCAGGGTCCCGGTCCGGCTGCTGGTGGGGGGGATGCGGGCCGCGGAGCGCCGGAGGGCCTCGGCGGAGGTCGCCTCGGGGGAGGCGTCCCTCATCGTGGGCACGCACGCCCTTCTGTCGGAGGATGTCCGGTTTCACCAGCTGGGCCTGGCCGTGATCGACGAGCAGCACCGCTTCGGGGTGTTCCAGCGGGCCGCCCTGAAGGGCAAGGGCGCTGCGCCGGACGTGCTCGTCATGACCGCCACGCCCATCCCCCGCACGCTGGCCCTGACACTCTACGGGGACCTGGATGTCTCTGTGCTGGACGAATTGCCTCCGGGCCGGACGCCGGTGCGCACGGCCTGGCGCACGGCGGACCGGCGGCCCGCCGTCCTGCAGTTCGTGCGGGACGAGGTGGCCAGGGGCCGGCAGGTCTACCTGGTCTACCCCCTCGTGGAGGCGTCCGAGAAGAGCGACCTGAAGGCCGCGACGGAGGCCTGCGAGGCGCTCCGCGCGGGCCCTCTGTCGGGGCTGCGCCTGGCGCTGCTGCACGGGCAAATGAAGGGGGAACAGAAAGAGGCCGTGATGTCGGGCTTCAAGGAGAGAGAGGTGGACGTGCTGGTCTCGACGACGGTGATCGAGGTGGGGGTGGACGTGCCCAACGCCTCGGTGATGGTCGTGGAGCACGCGGAGCGGTTCGGGCTGCCGCAGCTCCATCAACTGCGGGGCCGCGTGGGGCGCGGGGCGCACGCCTCGACGTGCGTCCTGATCGCCGACCCGCCTGACGGCGCGCTGTCCGAGGACGCCCGCGCGCGCCTGGAGGCGCTCGCCCGGACGAACGACGGCTTCGAGATCGCGGAGATAGACCTCCGGCTGCGGGGGCCGGGGGACGCCTTCGGGGCCAGGCAGTCGGGGCTGCCGGACCTGCGGATCGCGCACCCGGTGAGGGACGCCCGGCTCCTGAGCGAGGCCAGGCAGGTCGCGTCGCGGATGATCGAGGCCGACCCGGACCTGTCCGCGCCGGGGCACCGCCTCCTGCGGGAGATGATGGACCTGGAGCAGAGGCGGAGGACGGACCTGACCGGTATAGGATAAAGGAGGACTGACCATGAGCAAACTCTATTACACCGAGCACGGCCACGTGGTCCCCACGCTGTGCGAGGAGCTGACCCGATGGCGGAGGGCGCGCAAGGTCCTGCGCCTGCCGGCCACGGCTGCGCCGGGGACGCTGTACCTCCTGGCCCGGTGCTACAGGGACAGCCCCCTGCCGCTCCGGGTGAGCGTCAACGGGAAGGAGATCCCGCCCATCCCGCCCGGCAATCCCGTCGCCTATTTCTGGTACGACGTGCAGGTGGATCCCTCGCTCCTCAAGGAGGGGGCCAACACGTTTGAGTTCTGGACGGACGCCCCGGCCATGAACGCCTGGTCGCTGGCGATGGAGTCGGGCCACGCGAGGCCGGAGAGCGCGGTGAGCGACGACGGCGGAAGGACGTGGCGGAACGAAAAGATGGGCTACCTCAGCGTGCTGCTCGGGGAGTACGTGGCGCGGATGCGTCTAACAGAGGGGGAGGACCCAGCCCCTCCATCGGTGGCCTGGGAGGACCCCTCCGGCCCGCGCCTGGCGCGCCTGCGGGAGATTATGCCCTCGGCGGCAGTAGATGCGGGGCCGCTGATGCGGCGCGTGCGGGCGCTCTCCGCCTGGCTGAGCGCGAGCTGGGAGCACACGAGTTCAGGGCGCGCCGCGCAGTATGCGCCGTGGGACGCGGAGACGATCCTGGCCTGGGGAAAGGCCCGGTCCGGCCACGCGGGGCAGCTCGCCGTCACGATGTGCGTGCACTACGGCGCGGCGTTCGTGAGCTGCTGCCAGGCCGTGGGGATCCCGGCGCGCTGCGCCGTGCTGATGGGCACGCCGAACGGCTACGACGGGCACTTCGTGGCGGAGGTCTGGTTCGAGGACTACGGCAAGTGGGTGATGGTGGACCCGAACGCGGACGCCGTCCTGTTCAGGGAGGGGATCCCGCTTTCGATCCCGGAGATCCAGCGGGCGGGAGGCGACCTGAGCGGGCTGATCGAGTGGGGGCCGGGGGCGGACTTCCAGCGCACCTTCCCCCACATGGTCGAGTTCGTCAGGAACAACCTGGAGAAGGGCGTCTGCTTCCGGCACCGCAGCGTCTGGTATCGGGCGGACTTTCAGTCCCACCCGGAGCTGACGCCGCCGGGGCACGGCTCGACCTCCTACTGCGAGACGGGGCTGGTCTGGGAGAGACGGGACAGGGAGAAGTTCGGGATGTTCCCCTGTTTTGGGGACGCGGGTTATTTCGACGCGCCGCCGCGCCGGTGAATCCCGCAGGGACGGTTCGCGAACCGCCCCTACGGCCCTTTCAGCGCGGCCCCGATGCGCTGCGCAAGGGCCTTCCGGTCGCGCGGTCCCGCCATCACGGCGTCGGGCCGGACGCCGAGGGTTTGCAGCGTGACGGCGGTCCCTTCGTCTATGGCATCGGCCAGGACGAGGACCTTTTGATGAGGACGGAGCTTGCGGATGACCGAGAGGCAGTCGGGGCCGTCCACCTCCCGCAGCCGGAGGCTCATGACGACCAGATCGTAGCCCATCGCCGTGACCTTGTGGAGGGCCTCCCGCCCGTCGGTGGCCGTGTCCACCTCGTGATCGGGGTCGTGGTCCAGGACGGCCGCGAGGAGGGCCATCAGGGGGGCGTAGTCGTCCACGATCAGGATGCGCACTCAGAGCCTCCGGAGGTGAAACCCGCCGTCCACGGGGATGGCCGCGCCGGTGGTGAAGTCGAAGTAGCCGGCGGCGATGGCCGCCACGGCCTTCCCCACGTCTTCGGGCCGGCCCCACCGGCGGATGGGGGTCAGTCCCTCGGCGATCAGTCTGTCGTATTTGGCCCGGACGGGGCCGGTCATGTCGGTCTCGATGATGCCGGGCTGGACCTCGTTGACGGTGATGCCGTGCTCGGCCAGCCGGTCAGCGAACAGCTTTGTCATCATGCCCACGCCGGCCTTGGAGACGCAGTACTCCCCCCGCGACGGCGAGGAGGTGTAGACCGAGATGGAGGAGATGTTCACGATGCGGGGGGAGGAGACCACGCCCGCGCGGATCATCTCGATCATCCGGTTGGCCACGGTCTGCGTCAGGAAGTAGGGCCCTCTCAGGTTGGTCGCCATCACCTCGTCGTAGCTCTCCGCCGTGGCCTCCAGGAGGTCGGCGCGCACCTTCGGGGCGATCCCGGCGTTGTTGACCAGCAGGTCGATCCTGCCAAAGGTCTCCATCGCAGCTTGCGCCAGGCGGTCGGCGTCCTCCCGGCGCGCGACGTTCGCCTGGCAGACCTCCGCCCGCCTCCCGGCCTCCTCCACGAGGGCCTTCGTCTCTAAGGCCGCCTCCCGGTTGCCCGCGTAGTTGACCAGGACGTCGTAGCCGACCCCGGCCACCTCCACGGCGATCCCCCTCCCGATCCCCCGGCTGGCGCCGGTGATGAGCGCGACTTTTGAGGACATCGCAGAACCTCCACTAATCCCTTGACCATCCCCTGCAATGGGCCTATATTCCTGTAAAGACACGTAAAGATAGGGATTTTGCGACAACGAGAGGAGATTTTTTGAGGTGGCCATTCTGAAGGTCGCCTGCCTGGGGCACCCCGTCCTGCGGATGAAGGCCAGGCCCCTGTCCAGGTCCAACATCAAGGGGCGCGACATCCAGCAGTTCGTCGACGACATGGTGGAGACCATGCGGGACTATCACGGGGTCGGCCTGGCCGCGCCACAGGTCCACGCCCCTTACAGGATCATCGTGATCGAGGAGCAGGAGGCATCCGAGGACGGGACGCGGCCGGCGGTCCCGCTGACGGCCCTGATCAACCCAACGCTGGGGCCCGCAGGCGATCAGACCGCAGAGGACTGGGAGGGGTGCCTGAGCATCCCCGACCTCCGGGGGAAGGTCCCCCGGTGGGCCTCCGTCTCCGTCCGGGCGCTCGACCGGCAGGGCCGCGAGGTGGCGTTCGAGGCGCGGGACTTCTTCGCGCGGGTGATCCAGCACGAGGTGGATCACCTGGACGGCATCGTGTTTCTGGACCGGATGAAGGACATGTCTACGCTCACGTTCCTGCAGGAGTATGCGAGGTACTGGAAACCCAACGATGAATGATGAACGATGAACAAAAGAGGTGATTTCATTGAAGTCTTATATTGTCTGTCCGATGGCGCTTGTCCTGTCCCTGGCGTTCGCCGGCTGTGGCAAGATCCCCTTCATCGGCAAGAAGGGCGGCCAGGAGGGCATGGCCACAGACGAGGTCCTCGTGCAGGCGCTGCAGGACAAGAACCCGGTCGTGCGCAGGGATGCGGTCCGGCTGCTGGGGGAGATGATCGACACGCCGGAGAATCAGGTGAAGAGCGCCCGCGCCCTGGCCGTTGCGCTCAAGGACAGGGACGAGGAGATCCGCCTGGAGGCGGTCAAGACGCTGGGCGCCATCGACCCGATCTACAGCAACCGCTACCTGAAAGAGGCGCTGAACGACCGGAGCATCAAGGTGCGGGTGCTGGTGATCCAGGTGATGAAGCAGCAGAACGAGAAGCGGATCACGGAGGCGAAGCAGAAGGCCCTGGAGAAGGAGAAAGAGGCGCAGGCCGCACAGGCCACGCAGGCCGCGCAGGCGCCGGCGAACCCTCTCCTCGCCCCGACGCCGACGCCCACGCCTCCGCCGGGGCAGGGGGGACAGTAGGCCAGGGTGGGAAATTGAAAATTGAAAATTGTTGAATCGGCCTTAAACAAATCCCGCGCTCTGTCGTCTAAGGCTCAGATAGACGGACTTAATCTCCTACCTTACGATCTTTCCGAAAGGAGCCTCCTATGAAGCGCATCCTGTTGCTGACTGCCCTTTCCCTCGGCCTGTTCGCCGCTGATGTTCTTGCCCAGCCCCCCGGAGGAGGAGGGATGGGAGGCGGAAGGGGGATGATGGGGAACCGGCCATCCGGAAGAACCAGGTTTATGTGGATGACGTTCTGCTTCGACCTGAACGCCACGGACGCGCAGGTGGCGAAGGCCTGGCCCGTCTTCCACGAGACCTTCTCCAGGCAGAAGGCCCTCGAAGACAAATATCAGGATGATCCGCCTGAAGAGGCGCGGAATGAGATGCAGAAGGTCCAGGCGGACCTGGAGGCGAAGGTCAAGACCCTGCTCACGCCGGAACAACAGCAGAAGCTCGCAGAAATGGAGTCTCAACGGCAGCAGTGGCGGGAGCGCCGGGGCGGGGGAGGGCCGGGCGGCGGGGGACCCCCCCGGTGAGGCACGGAACAGATGGGAAACGTGAAAGCGCCCTTCTGATCGTCTCAGAAGGGCGCGATCTTTTTGCGCGGTCGGCTTGACAACGCAGAGGCCGCGATATATCATGGGGTTTATGGAGCCGTGGCGGAAGAATCTTTACGTCATCTGGGGGGCGCAGTTTCTGGCGATGGCGGGCATGTCGATGGCCATGCCCTTCATGCCGTTCTACATCCGGTCGCTGGGCGTGGCGGACCTGGCGTCGGTGAAGCGCTGGAGCGGCGCGGTCTTCGCCGGGCCGTTCTTCGTCTCCGTGTTCATGGCCCCGGTCTGGGGCCTGGTGAGCGACCGCGTCGGGCCCCTGATGGGCGGCACGCTCTCGTCCTACGTCGGCATTTTGCTTTTACTTCCGCGTTCATCGTTCCGCGTTCATCGTTATTTTCTATACTCCGGGTTCACCAGATTCTCCGGCGCCTGGCCGGTCAGCACGCGGCGGCACTCCCACGCGGTCTTGGTCTGAAGCTCCTGAAGCGACTCCGTGGAGTAGAACGCCGCGTGGGGCGTGTGAATGACGTTGTCTAAGGCGATGAGCCGGTCTCCGGCCTCGGGCGGCTCCCTCCGGCGCACGTCGAGGGCCGCGCCGGCGATCTGCCCGGATCGGAGGGCCTCGCAGAGGGCCTCCTCGTCCACGATGTCGCCCCGCGAGGTGTTGATCAGGAAGGCGGTCGGCTTCATCCGGCGGAGGCGGTCGGCGTTGATGAGTCCCCGCGTCTGGTCCGTGGAGGGGCAGTGGACCGAGACGAAGTCCGAGGTCGCCAGGAGCGTCTCCAGGTCCACGGCCCGGATGCCCGCGGAGGCGGCCTGTTCCGGCGTGAGCGAGCGGGAGCAGGCGATCACCCCCAGGCCGAAGGCCCTGGCGCGCGGGGCCACGCAGCGGGCGATCTTGCCGAACCCGATCAGGCCCAGGACGCGGCCGGTGAGGCGGTTGAGGGGGAGGCCCTCCTGGATGCTCCACGTCCCGGCCCGGATGCGGCGGTCGAACAGCGCGGTCCTGCGCGAGAGGGTCAACAGCAGGGCCAGGGTGTGCTCCGCGACGTCCTCCAGGCAGTAGGCGGGCACGCGGGTGACCGGGATGCCCCGCTGCGTGGCGAAGGCCACGTCGATGTTGTCCAGGCCGATGCCGTAGCGGGAGATCACCCGGAGTCGCGGGGCGGACTCGATGACCCTCCGCGTGGTCCGCGCCCAGCAGGTCATGATCCCCTCCACGTCGCGGGCCAGGCCCGCGAGCGTCCCCTCCTCCCCGTTCGGGGCGGCCACCACCTCGTATCCGATCTCTCCCAGAATCTTCCTCTCTATCTCCAGGTCTGGCCAGGCGTAGTCCGTGACGAGCACCTTGCGGGCCATGAACACCCTCCTTTTTAGAGTCGAAGGCTTCTCCTTCCGTCGTTTATCGTTCATAATCTACAACTTACACGCCGCCCTCCGCAATCTAAAATCTAAAATCCAAAATCTGTTTATGCCCCCATAAAAATTACCGATTTGACGGCGCGTCGGGCGTGCCCTATCTTCAGACCATCTCAGAAGGAGCGGTCCCATGCACGATTTTCGACTGATCGTCTTCTACACCGTGGCCGAGAAGGGGAGTTTCTCGCGCGCGGCCAGGGCGCTTTACCTCACGCAGCCCGCCGTGACCTTTCAGGTCAAGCAGCTCGAGGAGGAGTACGGGACGCCGCTGTTCCACCGCACGCCGGAGGGGATCTCGCTGACGAAGGCCGGGGAGGTCCTGCACCGCTACGCCGGGGAGATCATGGCCCTCTACGCCGCCGCGGACCGGGAGATCGGCGCGCTGACGGAGCTGCTGCGGGGCCGGCTGGTCATCGGGGCCAGCACCACGCCCGGCGAGTACCTCCTCCCCAAGATCGTCGGGGCGTTCAAGCGGGAACACCCCCAGATCGAGATCGTCATGGAGATCGCCAACACGGACGAGGTCGCCCGGAAGCTGGTGGAGGGGGCGTTCGACCTGGGCGTGGTCGGAAAGCCGGTGGACTACCCCCGCCTGGTCCAGGAGGCGTTCGGGGAGGACGAGATCGTGGTCGCGGTCTCGTCGCGGAGTGAGCTGGCCCGTGAGAAGTCCCTGGACGCCGGGGCGCTCAGGGCGCATCGGCTGATCCTGCGCGAGGAGGGGTCGGCCACCCGGCAGACGGCCATAGACGCCCTGACGAAGGCCGGGGTCAGGGAAGAGGACCTGAACATCGCCATGAGCCTGGGCAGCACGGAGGCGATCAAGGCCGCGGTGGAGGCGGACCTGGGCATCTCCCTGATCTCCCGGTGGGCGCTCCTCAAGGAGGCGCGCCTCGGCACGATCGTCCCGTTGAAGGTGAAAGGGGCCGATCTCCGCCGTCAGTTCTACCTCATCCACGGGGGCAAGCTGCGCTCCCCGGCGGCGGAGCAGTTCCTGGCCTTCGTCCGGGCGTTCGACCTGAAGGAGCTGTCTTGAAAGCGGCCATTCGCGCGCAGTTCAACCGCCAGGCGGCCTGCTACCTCCGGGGCAGCGGCATGGACGACCCCGAAGCGCTGGGCCGGATGGTGGCGGCGGTCTGCCCCGGCCCTGCGGACCGGGCGCTGGACGTGGCGTGCGGGGCGGGGTTCCTGGCCCTGGCCCTGGCCCGTCGCGCAGAAATGGTCGCAGGGTTGGACCTGTCCGAGCGGATGCTAACCGAGGCCGAACGCCTGCGGATCGAACAGGGGACGGGGAACGTCGCCTTTCTGCGGGGCGACGCGGAGCGCCTGCCGTTTGGGGACGGACGATTTCAGGCGGTCACGTGCAAGCTGGCCCTTCACTACTTTCCGGGCGCGGCCCGCGCCCTGTCGGAGATGCGACGCGTCCTGGCTCCGGACGGCCGCCTCGCGCTGATGGACCGGGTCGCCTCGGAGGACCCGGAGCAACGGGCCTGGCACATCCGCATCGAGCAGGCCCGGACGCCGTGCAAGCTCCGCCTGTATGCCCCTTCGGAGGTCTCAGGGATGTTCCAGAAGGCGGGGTTTGAGGTCGTGGCCCGGCAGGCGTGGACGCGGCGGCTGGACTTTGAGGACTGGGTCCAGAGGACGGGGGCTTCGGAGGAGATGGCCTGCCGCGCCCGTGACCTGCTAACCGCCTCCATCCCCGGCGACCGGGCCGGGCTCGATCCGAGGTGGGAGGAGGGGCGACTGACGTTCGAGATGCCGGAGTTTCTGATCGCGGCCCTCAAAGAGGGACCCGAAGATATAATCAGGAACTCAGGAAATCAGGAAAGCTGTTTCTGAGTTCCTGAGTTCCTGAGTTCCAGATTTCCAGGAAGGTCTGTGAGCCGTGTTGCACATCATCTGGGACACGCGGGGCTACTTTTTCTGGCTTCTGATGGTATCGCTGTTCTGCTGGACGCTGGAGCGGCTGACGCCGTGGCGGCAGCAGCAGAGGGCGCTCAGGGGGCAGATCGGGCAGGACGCCTTCTTCCTGGTCTTCAATGGCCACTATGCGGGCGTGTTGATCGCCTATCTCTCCAACTGGCTCATTCAACAGATGATCCCCCTGCCGGGCGGCTGGCGCATCCCGTCGCCGGAGTCCATTCAACTCCTGTCCGACAGCCCTCTCTGGGCGCAGTTCGCCGTCTTCCTCGTCGCGAAGGACCTCCTCGAATGGGGCGTCCACAACCTCCTGCACCGCGTGCCGTGGCTCTGGGCGTTTCACAAGCTCCATCACAGCATCGAGGAGCTGGACTGGATCGGCAACTTCCGGTTCCACTGGATGGAGATCGTGGTCTACAGGGGCCTGACCTACCTGCCGCTGGTGATGCTCGGCGTGGACGGAACCGTCATCCTGTGGATTGCGATCGTCTCCACGCTCATCGGCCACCTCAACCACGCCAACCTGAGGATCGACTGGGGGCCTCTGCGCTACGTCGTCAACTCCCCGCGCTTCCACGTCTGGCACCACGACGTCACGCTGCACGGCAGGTATGGACAGAACTACGGGATTGTGTTCAGCCTGTGGGACTGGCTCTTTGGGACGGCGTATCTGCCTGCAGAAGAAGAACAGCCCGCCCGGCTCGGCTTCGAGGGCATGGAGGCGTTTCCCAGGTCGCTCCCGCTGCGGCTGATCTATCCGCTGGGGGATCTGTTCAGAAAGAAAGGATCATGATGACGCTTCCCCCCATCCTCTCCGGCCTTGTGATCGGCGCGGCCTACGGCTACATCGCCAGTCGCGGGAAGTTCTGACTCAGCTCCGGCTTCCGCCATCTCCTGGTCAGGAGAGAGACGGTCCGGTTTCGCGCCTTCCTGCTGGCCGTGGCCGTGCAGATGCTCCTGCTTCCTCTTCTTGGGAAGATCGACCTGGTTCACGCAACGGTCCCTGCCTTTTACCCCCTTGGCGCGGTCATCGGGGGATACCTCTTCGGGATGTCCATGGCGTGGGCGGGCGGGTGCGCGGCGGGGGTCTGGTACAAGGCCGGGGAGGGGGACTTCAGCGCGCTCCTGGCCGGCCTGGGGATGGCGGTCGGGGCGGCTGCGATGGAGGAAGGGCCTCTCCGTCCCCTCCGGGAGGCACTCCAGAACGCCCTGACGACGGAGGCCCTGCGGGGCGCGACCCTCTCTCACCTGCTAAGGCTTCAGAGCGGCTGGCCTCTCACCTCCCTCGTGGCCGTCCTTTTTCTGGTCTATCTTTTTCGTCAGCCCTCCGCCGCCCCGTCCGGCGCTTCGTGGGGGTGGAAGAGGACCGGGTTGCTGATGGGAGGCCTGGGCCTCCTCTCCTGGCTCCTCGCCCGGCGGGTGGACGCGCCCTTCGGGATGGCCGTCATCCCGGGGGCGGTGGACATGGTCGAATACACCGCGAAGGGAGAGGGCTATCGCCTCGGCTGGTTCCTCTTCATCCTGACAGGTATCCCTCTCGGAGGTTATGTAGCCGCCCGCCGCTCCGGCCCGGTGTCCCTGGAAATCTCCGCTGACGGGGGGCTCTGGAAGGCAGTCGCAGGCGGCCTTCTGCTCGGATCGGCGTCCTCCCTGGCCGCCGGATGCACGGTGGGGCACAGTCTGATCGGCGTGCCGCTCCTCTCCGTCGGGAGCCTCGTCACGACGGCCTTCATTATCCTCGGAAGCTGGACGGGGGGGTACATCGAGAAGAGATTAAATAGCTTTTCATAAATCTTGCGTATGGAACGATTCGCATGGCGCACAGGCCCTCACCCCGCCTTCGCTCCGCTCAGGCACCCCTCTCCCGTACGACGGGAGAGGGGAAGGGGGGTCCCCCTCTCCTGTCCTGAGCAAAGCGAAGGAACGGGAGAGGGGGTCAGGGGGTGAGGGCCAGAGCCGCAGCGATTTTTTATCAAGCTCTCGATATAGCTCCCTGCACAGGATCAGAAAGGAGGTGAGAGTTCAAACTCCGTTCGTCCTGAACCGGCGCGTTTCCCCGAGGCCGACGTGCGTTGGCCTTGTCACATAAATCCCAAGGAGGACAGTATGTCACAACCTGTCTCAACCTCGATAGACGAACAACACGTCCCCGCCGCCGCGTGCCCGCTGAACCTGAACGTGGGCGCCCTGCGCCGGGCCGTGCCCCAGGACGCGCGGGAGGACATCGATCTCTGGACCGGCTGAATTGCCGGGGCTCTCCTGGAAGGAGAGACGAAGGCCGTGATCGAGGCGGCGGGGTTCACGGACGTGCGGTTCTCGGAGCGGCGCTGGGACGCCTTCAGCGGCTCGACCTCGGAGAGCAGCGCCGCCAAGTTCGGCACGGAAGGCGTGGCTATTTACGCGGTCAAACCGCATTGATATAAGGAGGCTCGAAATGGCAAAGCTTCTTTTCATGGGCGTGCACGGCTCGGCGGACCCGACGAACGCGGCCATGCCGTTCATCATGGCCAACGGCGCCGCCGAGGCCGGGCACGAGGCGCAGATCGTGCTGGCCAACGAGGCCGTGTGCCTGATGAGTCAGACGGTCGCCGACAACCTGATGCCGTTCGGCTGGCCCCCCTTCAAGGAGGTCCTGGCCGGGACGGTCTCGCACGGCATCCGCATCCACGTCTGAACGCGCTGCGCCCGCGCCCGTGGGGTTGCGGAGAAGGACCTGGAGGGCAAGAACGCCGAGTTCACCACGCCGGCGAAGATCGCCGGACTGCTGGCCTGGGCGGACAGCACGGCCAGTTTTTGAACCCGTTTTTTGTGGGTGGCAGGTTTGATGAATTGTCTTATATTCATGTCGGTTTATAGGGCGTTTGTCAGGCTGTAAACCACCTACCAAGGGGGGCAGATATGATCTTCAAGCAGTATTACCTGGGCTGTCTCGCCCACGCCTCGTATCTGATCGGAGACGAGGAGACCCGGACGGCGGCCGTGGTGGATCCCCAGCGCGACATAGACCAGTATCTGGAGGACGCGCGGGGGCAGGGGCTCCAGATCCGCCACGTCTTTCTGACCCACTTCCACGCGGACTTCGTGGCCGGCCACCTGGAGCTGCGGGACCGGGAGGGCGCGCAGATCCACCTCGGCGCCCGCGGCAAGGCCGAATACGCCTTCACGCCGATGCGGGACGGGGACGAGGTGGCGTTCGGCAGGGTCCGCCTGAAGGTCCTGGAGACGCCGGGGCACACCGTCGAGTCGATCTCGATCCTGGTCTACGACCTGGACAGGAGCGACCGCGACCCGTGGGCCGCCCTGACCGGGGACACGCTGTTCATTGGGGACGTGGGGAGGCCCGATCTGCGGGCCTCCCTGGGCTGGTCGGCGTCGGACCTGGGGGGCATGCTCTACGACTCCCTCCGGGAGAAGCTGCTGACGCTCCCGGACGAGACGCTCGTGTACCCGACGCACGGGGCCGGGTCCGCGTGCGGGAAGAACCTGAGCACGGACACGGTCTCCACGGTCGGGGTGCAGCGCCTCTACAACTATGCCCTCCAGCCCATGAGCAAGGAGGAGTTCATCCGGGTCGTGCTGGTGGACCAGCCCGACCCGCCCCCCTATTTCACGTATGATGCCGTCCTGAACACGAAGGAGCGGCCCACGCTCCAGGAGACGCTGGAGCGCGAGCTGAAACCCCTGACGCTCGAAGAGACGCTCCGGCTGAAGGCAGGAGGGGCGCAGCTCCTGGACGTGCGCGACCCGGCGGACTTCGAGGGCGCGCACCTGACCGACAGCCTCAACGTCGGCCTGGGGGGGAAGTTCGCGACCTGGGCCGGGACGATCCTGGACCGGGAGCGCCCGACCGTGATCATCGCCGATCCGGGGCGCGAGGGGGAGGCCGCGATGCGCCTGGGCCGCATCGGGTTCGACCGGGTGGCCGGCTACCTAACGGGCGGGATGCAGGCCGTGGAGGCGCGCCCCGACCTCGTGCGGCGGACCGAGCGCGTGACCGCCGCGACGCTGGCGGAGCAGCTCGGCTGGCCGGACCCGCCGGTCGTCCTGGACGTGCGCACGGAACGGGAGCGGCAGGAGGGTCGGATCGAGGGGAGCCTGCACATCCCCCTGAACCACCTTCAGGAGAGGTTGTGCGAGGCGCCGCGCGGGCGGAGGCTCGTGGTCACCTGCGCGGGCGGCTACCGGTCCTCCATCGCCGCGAGCCTCCTGCAGCGGCACGGGGTCGAAGACGTAGCAGACCTGGTGGGCGGGATAGAGGCGTGGGAGACGGTGAGACAGCAGGCCGCCGGCGCGGCCGTCAGATAAAGGAGGAGATATGAGCCTGTATGAAACGATCTTCGTGCGGCCCTGGCCCTTCTGGGCCGCCGGCGCGGGGATCGGGCTGTTCGTGATCGCCTTCGCCTGGTTCACCGGGAAGGCGCTGGGCGTATCCACGGGCTACGGGACGTGTTGCGGGCTGGCCTCAAGGCTCAGCTTCTTCCGAAAGAAGCCCTACACGGACCGCTGGCGGCTCTGGTTCATCGCGGGCATCCCGCTGGGCGGGCTGGCCTCGGCGGCGCTGTCGGGTAAGCTGGCGTCCACGTTTCAGATGGGGATGTTTGACACGGCGGTCACGCCGAACCCGTGGGCGAAGGTAGTCCTGCTCCTGGTGGGCGGGGCGCTGGTGGGCCTCGGGGCCCGCTGGGCGGACGGGTGCCCCAGCGGCCACTCCATCGTGGGCGTGGCGCAGGGGGCCAGGTCGAGCATCCGCGCGACGGTCGGGTTCATGGTCGGCGGCCTGGTCGTGACCAACCTCTTCTTCTATCTCGTGGCATAGGAGGCCATCCCATGGGACTTCGCTTTCTGCTGTCCGGGGCCGTCTTCGGGTTTCTCCTGTCCCGCGGCCGACTGACGGATTACGACACGATGATGGGGATGTTCCGCCTGACCGACCTCCACGTCATGGGGGTGATGGGGGTGGCGATCCCGGTGGCGGCGGTCGGGATCTTCCTGCTGCGCCGGGGCCGGGCGCGCGCGGCGACCGGGGGGGAGATCGAGGTCCACCCCAAGCCGGACCACCGGTGGACGCCGGTGGCGGGGCTGGTGTTCGGGGCGGGGTGGGCCCTCACCGGGGTCTGTCCGGGGACGTCCCTCGCGCAGATCGGGGAGGGGAAGACCTACGCCCTGATCACGGCGTTCGGCATCCTCGTCGGGACCTACGCCTATGGCTGGCTCAGATCGGCCCCCGCCGAACATCGCGCGGAGGCCCTGGCCGGGGCCGTGGCAAAGGAGTAGCTGGGGTAGAACGAAAGGAGGTGAAGTGTCCTTCTTAAAAGGGGGGTCATCTCTACTCAAACGGCCTTTCTCGGAGTCGGCCTGTCCCGGCTCCTTCACATAGATTCCAAGGAGGTATCCGATGCGTGGGCACATCTTCCTGATCGTCCTGGGCCTGCTAATCGTCGCTGCGGGGTCAGCGGTCGCAGGGGATACAAAGACCGCCTCTGCGCCGACGCCCGACTGGGCGCTCAACGCGACCATCATCGAGGCGTGCAGCTGCCCGATGTTCTGCCAGTGCTACTTCAACACAGCGCCAGCGGGGCACAGCGGCGCTGGACACGACGGGCACGGCGCGAGCGAACACTTCTGCCGGTTCAACAACGTGTTCCGTGTCAATAAGGGGAACTACGGCACGGTCAAGCTGGACGGCGCGAAGTTCTGGGTGGCGGGTGACCTGGGCGGCGACTTCTCGAAGGGGCAGATGGACTGGGCCGCGCTGACGTTCGACCCGTCGGTGACGAAGGAGCAGCGGGACGGGATCGCCGCCGTCCTGGGCCACCTCTACCCGGTGAAGTGGGGTTCGTTCGCCATCGCGCAGGACGCCCCGGTCGAGTGGAAGGCCACGAAGGACCGCGCCGAGGCCAGGCTGGACGGGGGGAAGGCCGGCGAGGTGGTGCTCAATCGCACGCAGGGGATGACCGACGAGCCGGTGGTGATCAAGAATCTCAAGTACTGGGGCGCGCCCCGGAACGACGGGTTCGTCCTGATGCCCAATGAGGTCGAGGCCTACCGGGCGGGGGCCAAGCCGTTCGAGTTCAAGGGCACCAACGGATTCATGATCACGTTCGACATCGCGTCGAAGGACGTGGCGGCGGCCAAATAGCCTGAGCGTGAGCGTCCGTCAACGCTAAAAGCGCCTCCGGCCTCCGGGCCGGAGGCGCTTCGCGTGTACAGGGGATGGACGCGGGCAAGGAGAATGTGGCAATCCGGGTTGAATTCTATTATATTTGGGGCGTCGCGCTTTCAGAAAAGGTCAACTCTTTTTATGAGGTACTTATGCCCTCCAACGTCCGTCTGACGGCCTTCAGCCACGGCGCAGGCTGAGCGTGCAAGATCGGTCTTCATGACCTGAAGGCGCACGTGCTGCGCCACATCCCTAAAATCAGCGACCCGAACCTCCTGGTGGGCACGGAGACGGCGGACGACGCGGCGGTCTACCGGATCGACGACCGGCAGGCGCTCGTGCTGACGGTGGACTATTTCACGCCCGTCGTGGACGACCCCTACACCTTCGGGCAGATCGCGGCGGCCAACGCCCTGAGCGATGTCTACGCCATGGGCGGGCGTCCGATGACCGCCCTGAACATCGTGGGGTTCCCGAAGCAGTCCCCGGACCTGCCGCTCGAAGTCCTGGGGGACATCCTGCGCGGCGGGGCGGACAAGGCCGCGGAGGCGGGCATCTTCATCGTGGGCGGCCACTCCATCGACGACCCGGAGCCCAAGTACGGGCTGTTCGTCGTGGGGATGATCGCCCCGGACCGCATCCTGACGAACGCCGGCGCCAGGCCGGGGGACCGGCTGGTCCTGACCAAGCCCATCGGGACCGGGATCGTCAGCACGGCCATCAAGCGGGGCGAGGCCCCGCAGGCCGTGATCGACCGGGCCGTGGAGGTGATGGCCACGCTCAACCGCGCGGGGTGCGAAGCCGCCCTGGGCGTGGGCGTGAACGCCTGCACGGACGTGACGGGCTACGGCCTGCTCGGCCACCTGCGCGGCCTGGCCGCGGGCAGCGGCGTGGGGGCCACCGTGCGCCTGGGGGGCGTCCCGGTATTGCCCGGTGCGCGCGACCTGCTCGAACGGGACATGGCCCCCGGCGGCACGCACAACAACCTGGAGCAGCTGCGGGACGACGTGACGTTCGACCCGGCCCTGTCCGAGAACGACCGGCTCCTGATGTGCGACGCGCAGACCTCCGGGGGGCTTCTCCTGTCGGTCCCCCCGGACCGGGCGGGCCGGCTGATCCAGGCCCTGAAAGCGGCGGGCACGCCCGCTGCCGCAGAGGTGGGAGAGGTCACGGAGAAGGATGTGGGGAGGATACGGGTGACGCCATAACAGGACCACAGGACCACAGACCACAGGACCACAACACCAGAGTCAGTGGTCAGTGGTCAGTGGTCAGTCTTTTCGGAGGCCCATTTGGCTTACGAGGTCGGCAGTTATCGGTTCGACGTCGAACGTTTCTTCCCGGACTCCTTATTCCGGGCGATCACGAATGTCCGGGTGAAACACCCGGAGGTGATCCTGGAGGAGGCCGTCTCCCGCCGCCGCCGGACCCGCCTGACCGGGGAGGATGGAAGGCTGATGATCCTGGCGGCGGACCACCCGGCCCGTCGCCTGACGGCCTCGGCGGGCGATCCCCTGATCATGGGGGACCGTCGCTCCTACCTGGGGCGCATCCTGCGCGTTCTCCTCAACCCGGCCTGCGATGGGGTGCTGGGCTCCCCGGATATCATCGACGAACTTTTGATTGTCAACGCCCTGCTGAGGAAGGTGGGCGGCCCGTCCCTGCTGGACGGCCGTCTCCTGGTCGGTTCGATGAACCGGGGGGGACTGGCAGGCTCGGCGTTCGAGATGGACGATGCGTTCACGGCGCACACGGTCGAGGGCATGGTGCAGTATCGCCTGGATGCCGCCAAGCTCCTGCTCCGGGTCGACCTGGAGGACCCGGCGTGCGTCCGCACGCTCGCGGCGTCGGCGCAGGCCGTGACCGCGTGCCGTCGCGCCGGCCTCCCGATCTTCGTGGAGCCCCTGCCCGTGCGGAAGACGCCGGAGGGCTACCGGGTGCAGAAGGATGCGGCGGAGCTGATCAGGACGGTGGGCGTGGCCTCGGCCCTGGGGGAGTCCTCCGCCGGCACCTGGATCAAAATCCCCTATTGCGAGGGCTACGAGGCCGTGGCCCGGTCCACGACCTGTCCCGTGCTGATGCTGGGCGGGGAATCTCACGGCGACCCCTCCCCCGTGATCCGGGAGTTTGCGCAGGGGATGCGGGTCGGCGGCGCCGTCCGGGGGGCGCTCGTGGGCCGGAACGTCCACCACCCCGGCGCGGACGACCCCCTCGCGGTCTCGCTGGCCATCACGGGCATCGTGCACGAGGGGCTGGATGCGGAGGGGGCCATCGGGCGACTGATGAGCGCGAGAGATCAGGAAATGGACGCAATTGCGAAATTCTTTGGGTAGGGGCGACCGGCCGGTCGCCCCTACGGCTGTTTGTGGGAGATGACCTTATGCGCGTCCTTGTGGTTGGCGCCGGAGGGCGCGAACACGCCCTCTGCTGGAAGCTGACGCAGAGCCCGAGGCTCACCCGCCTCTACGCCGCGCCGGGCAATCCCGGCGTTGCGCAGATCGCCGAGTGCGTCCCCATCCGGGTGATGGACATAGACGGACTGCTGACCCTCGCGCGGGGGGAGCGGATCGACCTGACCATCGTGGGGCCGGAGGACCCGATGGCCGCCGGGATCGCGGACCGGTTTGAGGTCGCGGGTCTCAGGGTCTTCGGCCCCTCGCAGAAGGCCGCCGAGATCGAGTCGAGCAAGGCGTTCGCGCTGGGTCTGATGCACAAACACGGGATTCCGACGGCGGACTACGCGGTCTTCACCGACCCGGAGAAGGCGGAGGCCTATCTGATTCGGAAAAGGCCCCCCATCGTCATCAAGGCGGACGGGCTGGCCGCCGGGAAGGGGGCCATCGTCTGCGCCACGCTGGAGGAGGCGCGTCAGGCGGTCCATCAGGTCCTGGTCCAGCGGACCTTCGGGGACTCCGGGGACACGGTCGTGATCATGGACTACCTGGAGGGGGAGGAGGCCTCCATCTTCGCGCTGACGGACGGGGAGGACGTGGCGATGCTCGCCCCGTCGCAGGACCACAAGCGCATCTTCGACGGGGACCGTGGGCCGAACACGGGCGGCATGGGGGCCTACGCCCCGGCCCCGGCCGTGACCGACGCGGTCCTGGCCGACGTGCGGGAGCGGATCGTCCTGAGGACCCTCCGGGCGATGAAGGCCGAGGGCCGGCCCTACAGGGGGGTGCTCTACGCAGGCATCATCCTGACGGCGGACGGGCCGAAGGTGATCGAGTTCAATTGCCGGTTCGGAGACCCTGAGACCCAGGTGGTCCTCCCGCTCGTGGAGGCGGACCTGCTGGACCTCTGCCTGGCCGTCTGCGAGGGCCGCGTCAGGGAGGTCTCGGTTCCGCCCCTGCGCCGGGCAGCGGCCTGCGTCGTGCTCGCCTCGGAGGGGTATCCCGGAAGTTACCCGAAGGGGCGCGCCATCTCCGGCCTCGACGAGGTGGAAGGGATGCCGGACACAGTCACTTTCCACGCCGGGACGGCCCGGCAGGACGGGCGGACGGTGACCGCCGGAGGGCGCGTCCTGGGCGTCACGGCCCTGGCCGGAGACCTGCCGTCCGCCATAGCCCGCGCCTACGAGGCCGTCGGATACATTCACTTTGAAGGTATGCAGTATCGAAAGGATATTGGCTACCGGGCGTTGAAAAGGCAGTCCTGAGTCCTGAGTTCCAAGTCCTGAGTAAAGGCAAAAGCTCTATTCCTTTGCTTTTACTCAGCACTCAGGACTCAGCACTTTCTTTGGGCACTCAGCACTCAGGACTCAGCACTTATTTTTCAGGCAGAAAGGGTTTCTCAATGAGCGCGCCTCTTGTCGGCATCCTCATGGGCAGTCCCTCGGACCAGAACACCATGCAGAAGGCCGCGGACCTGCTCGAAGAGCTGGGCATCCCCTGTGAGATGAGCGTCTGCTCCGCGCACCGCAACCCCGACCGGACCGCCGAATACGCGAAGACCGCCGCCTCTCGCGGGCTGAAGGTCCTGATCGCAGGGGCCGGGCTGGCCGCCGCCCTCCCCGGCGTGCTCGCCGCCCACACCCCCCTCCCGGTCATCGGCGTCCCCATCGGGGCCGGGCCGCTTCAGGGCCAGGACGCGCTTTACGCCATCGTGCAGATGCCCCCCGGCATCCCCGTGGCCACGGTCGGGATCGACAACGCCCGCAACGCCGCCGTGCTCGCGGCGGAGATCCTGGCGCTGTCCGACGAGGGGGTCCGGGAGCGATTGATGGCGTATCGGAAGAAGCTGTCGGGGTAAATGCGAAAGGCCCTCGCCCTCCCCCAGCCTTGTCAAAAAGCCCTTGTGGCCCCCTCCCTCTCCCGTACGTACGGGAGAGGGAGGGGGTGGGGGGTGGGTGAGGGCCTGAACTTCGACTCCTGGCCTCTGAACGCTTATGATCCAGACGAAAGGAACCTCATGCCGAAACGAAAGCCGAACCTGATCCTGTTCGGGGTGGACAGCCTCAGAGCAGACCACATGAGCTGTTACGGGTATCACCGGCTGACGACCCCTCACATCGACCGGCTCGCGTTGCAGGGGGTGCTGTTCGAGCGCAACTACTGCCCCCACGTGCCCACCACTTCGGCCTACGCCTCGATGCTGACGGGGATGGACTGCTTCTCCACCCAGGTCGTGGCCCTGAGGCACCAGGGGGGGCTTACCCCGGACGTTCAGACCCTCCCGGAGGTATTGAGGGGCGCGGGCTACGCCACGACCTGCGTCGGGTTCACCGGGAACCCGAGCTCGCGCGGGTTCGACACGTACCTGGACTACAAGGCGTGGGGGAAGTGGGAGGAGCGTCCCCTGACCAAGGCGCACAACCTGAACGAGGTCACGATTCCCGAGCTGGAGCGGCTGGCGTCCGGCAAGCAGCCGTTCTTCCTGTTCCTCCGGCACATGGACCCGCACTCCCCCTACCTGCCCCCCTCCCCGTTCGACCGGATGTTCCACAGCGGGGACGAGTGCGACCCGTCCGACCGGTCGATGGACCCGGTGATGGCGTTCAAGCCGTTCTGCGACTATTTCGCGAGCTGGATGCCGCCCGGTATCACCGATGCCGACTACGTGGTCGCGCAGTACGACGGGGAGCTGGCCTACATGGACGCCTGCATCCAGCGCCTGCTGACGCGGGTGGAGGAGCTGGGCCTGGCCGAGGACACGCTGATCGTCCTCAACGGGGATCACGGGGAGACGCTGATGGAACACGACTGCTACTTCGACCACCACGGCGTCTACGAGCCCACGCTCTATGTCCCGCTCATCCTGAGGTGGCCGGGCCGCCTCCCGGAGGGGCAGCGCGTGCCGGGGATCACGCTGCACCAGGACCTGGTCCCCACGCTCCTGGGGCTATTGGGCGTGAAGACCAGGACCCGCTTCGACGGAAGGGGCCTGATGCCCCTGGTCCGGGGCGAGCGCGCCTCGAACCACTCCGACTTCTACATCACGGAGTGCACCTGGATGCGGAAGCACGGCTGGCGGACGCCGGAGTGGAAGCTGGTCGAGGCGCTGGAGCCGGACTTCCACTTCAAGCCGCAGACGGAGCTTTACAACCTCGTGCGGGACCCCGGCGAGCGGGTGAATCTAACGGAGAAGGAGCCGGAGGTCGTGGCCCTGCTCAGGCGTCGCATGCAGGCGTGGATCGCAAAGCGGGAGCGGGAGACGGGCAAGACGAACCCGATATACACCAACCTGGACTGGCACGGGAAAAAGGGGCACGGCCCCTTCCGCACGTCGCAGGAGGCCTACGACACGCTGCACATCGGGTCGCCGGGGGCCGCGCAGAAGCTGCAGGCGCGGGATGCGAAGGGGAAGGTGGAGGCGAAGAAGGGGAAGAAAAAATAGCGTGGGAGGAGAGCTGTGTCCAACCTGCGTTTTGCAGCCCCGAGGGAACAGCGCGTGGCCGTGGTCACGGGCGGGGGCCGGGGGATCGGCCGGGCCTGTGCCCTCCGGATCGCCCAGGAGGGCCGGGACGTCGTGATCGCGGAGGTCGGAGACTTCGGGGCGGAGGTGGTCCCGGAGGTGGAGGCCCTCGGCCAGCGCGCCCTGTTCATCCAGACGGACGTGACGGACGAGGCCTCCGTGCGGCAAATGGTCGCGCAGACGATCGAGGCGTTCGGGCGGCTGGACATCCTGGTCTGCTGCGCGGGCATCCTGGGGCTGGAGGCGCCGTTCTTAGAGCAGTCCGCCGCGCAGTTCGACCGGGTGATGCGGATCAACGTCTATGGCGTGTACCACGCCCACCAGGCGGCCCTCCCGCACATGCTGGCGCGGGGGTGGGGCCGGTGCGTCACCATCACCTCCGGGGCGCGGCACGCGGCCACGAACCAGGTGCCCTACGGCGTCTCCAAGGGGGCGGTCTACTCCTTCATCGGGGCGCTGGGCAACGCCTACCCGAAGCAGGGGGTGTTCGTGAACGGCGTGGAGCCGGGCCGGGCGCTCACGCAGATGGTGGTCCCCCGGTTCTCGCCGGAGTTCCTGGCCAACCCCGGCAACCCCATGGGGCGCTACGCGGACCCGGAGGAGATCGCCGAGGTGGTGGAGTTTCTCTGCTCGGAGCGGAACACGTATACGACGGGGTCGGTCTGGAGCGTGAAAGGAGGGACGGGATGACGCCACTGGAGGCGGCCATGCTCAAGCGCGCGGTGGAGGAGGCGGAGCGCCGGCTCGACCCGGAGATGGACCTGCCGGTCGCGCACGCGCCCACGTCCTTCTACGCCTACCACACGGCCCTGCGGGGGGTGCGGGCGCATCCGCTGCGGGAGGCGTTCTCGTGCGCGGGGCTGCTGATCGAGACGGGTGACCCGGCCCGCTGCGAGCGGGCGGCGCGGATGCTCCGCAGGGCGCTGCAGGCGCAGGACCGGGACCCGCAGAGCCGCACCTACGGGGTCTGGCCTTACTACTGGGAGGAGCCGCTGGGGCAGATGGAGGCGCCGGACTGGAACTGGGCGGACTTCTGCGGGTCGGAGCTGCTGCTGATCGTGCACAGACACCCGGAGCGGCTGGCCGAAGACCTGCGCGAGCCGGTGCGGGAGGCAGTCCGGCACGCGGCGCGGTCCGTGCAGCGGCGAAATATGGGGCCGCACTACACGAACATCTGCGCCCTGGGGACGTTCGTGGCGCTGGCCGCGGGGCGCTGGCTGAGGGACGCGGACCTGTGGGACTACGGGGTGGAGCGGCTGAGGCGGTTCGCGGCGCACACCGACGGGACGGGGAGCTTCAACGAGTACAACAGCCCGACCTATGCCTTCGTGACGATGCGGGCCCTGGCGAACATCCTGACGCACACGGATGACGCAGAGGTCCAGCGGGTCGCCGGGGGGCTGCACGAGCGGGTCTGGCTGGGGCTGGCGTATCACTTTCACGCCCCCACGCGGCAGCTCGCGGGGCCGCACAGCCGGTCCTACAACACGGACCTGAACAGCCACGCGAAGATGGCCCTGCAGGTGGGCACGGAGGGCGCGGTCTCCTTCTACACGCCTGAGGACGTCCCCGGCGGCGCGCCGTTCCCGGCGCGGATGCGCTGCCCGGCGCATCTCCTGGGCCATTTCCGGGGCCTGGAGGCCCCGGTCCAGCGGCGGGAGCTGTTCATCCCCGCGCGGAGACACGATGACGGACGGGAGGAGGCTTTCGTCCAGGGGACGACCTTCCTGCACCCGGCGTTCGCGCTCGGCACGGTCAACCGGTCGGACCTCTGGCACCAGCGGAGGCCGTTCGTGGGCTACTGGGGGGACGGAGGGGGCGGGCGGTCCCTGCAGCTCCGGGGGCTGAAGAACTTTTACGACTTCACGTCGGCGCACGCCGTGACCGTTCAGGAGCGGGGGTGCGCCCTGTCGGCGATCAACTACCTGACGATGGCCGGGGACCGGCACCCGTCCTTCGACATCCTCCGGGACGGGCGGTTCCGGGCCACGGACCTGCGGATCAGCCTGATGCTGACGGGCGCGCCCGACGCGGCGGACGTGCGGGTGAATGGAGAGGCGGCGAGGGCGGGGGACCGGTTTAAGGCCGGGGACCGGGTGACCGTCGGGCTGGACGGGGCGTTCATCGGGGTCTGCTGCCCTGCCGGGACGTTCGGCGGATCGAAGGGGTACGGGGAGGTCCGGCGGAATGAGGAGGCGCTCTGGGTCGATTTCGTGCTCTGGTCGGGCGAGGAGCGGGTCTGGGACTGGGCGGAGGCCGGAGACGCGGCGGCGGTCCTCGCGGTCTGGATCGCAGGGGAGATGGCGCGGGAGGCGTTCGACAGGGCCTTTCAGGGACAGGAGATCGCGGCGCGCATCGCGGACGGGCGGGTCGAGGGGACGTGGGCGTCGCCTGGCGGGAGGCTGAGGGTCGAGGCGTTGTCGCGGCCGGGGGACCGCGTGACGCAGGGGTCGGCATTCCGGTTAACGGTGGACGGCCAGGACGTGCCGCCGACGCGGATCACGGAGGAACGGATGGTGGGATAGGGCAAGCGGAGGGGCGATGGAATATCCGATGAAGTTAAACGTGCCCGGGCCGTCGGCGGAGCAGGCCCTGGCGGGGTTCGAGGAGAGGCGACGGCGCCTCCTGATGGCGACCGCCGGAGGGGACCGCATCACGGGGGAGGAGATCGCGGACCCCCGCGCGGACATCTACGGCAACCGGGCGATCGCCAATCTGGTCCTGGGGCGGTTCGCGCCGGAGGGCAACGCCCGTCTCCGGAGGACGGCGGAGTGGTTCGATCACCCGCACCCGAACGGCAGGACGCACGACGGAGAGTGCGACTTCGCGGCGATGAAGCTGTGCCGGGCGTTCTACCTGTTTCGAGACTCGGACCGGCTGGAGGCAAAGACGCGGGAGGCGATCCGGCGGTTCTTTCTGGGCCGGGACTTCGCGAGCCGGCACCACTCCGAGAATCACGAACTCCTGTTCCGGGCCAGCCGCTACCTGATGGCCAGGGCCCTCCGGACGGAGACGTTCCAGGCCTACGGGAGGACCGGCGCTCAACTCGCCCGGGAGGACGCGGAGTGGCTCCTGCATTTCATCCGCTACCGCGCGGAGCGGGGGTGGGGGGAGTTCGACTCGTCCTGCTACTTCTCGCCGGACTGGGAGTGCGCGATCTCGCTGCATGACTTCTGCGGCTCTGACGCCCCCCCGGCCCCGCCGGAGGACGCGGCCAGGGACGCTGCGATCCGCCGCCTGTCCGGGAGGATGCTGGACCTCCTGCTGACGGACATGGCCGTGGACTCGCTGAACGGGATGTACGGCGGGGCGCACGGCCGCATCTATCAGGTCCAGGCCCTGGACCACCGGGATGAGGCCACGTTCCCGCTCCAGTATCTCTATTTCGGGAACGTCGATCCTGCGGCCCTGGGCGCGAGAGGGACGCTCGTGGACGCCCTGACCTCCGGCTACCGGCCTCACCCGCTCGTGGTGGAGATCGCCCTCGACCGGCCTGTGGCCTACGAGAACCGGGAGCGGAAGCACCTGCACAACACCGCGGACGTCCGGCCGATGGAGCCGGTGGAGGGGAGCATCCGAAAGTACACCTATTATACGCCGCGCTACGTCCTGGGTGCGGTGCAGTACCAGGACCCCTATCCCGAGGACTGCCGGGGGAAATGGTACGCCCGGCACGAGCAGCACGAGTGGGACCTGACCGTCGGCAGCCGGACCAGCGCGCGCATCTTCACCCACCATCCGGGCGAGAGCGGGCCGGAGCACGGCTACTGGACGGGGGACATCCGGTGCTGCTGCGGGCACTTCCTCCAGAGCCGGACGGCAGTCCTGGCGCTCTACGACATCCCCCCGGACCAGCCCCTCCAGTTCATCCACGCCTGCGTGCCGAGGCGGGCCTTTGACGAGGTGGTGGAGGAGAACGGGTTCATCTTCGTCCGGGAGGAGGGCGTCTTCGCGGCCCTCAGGATGCTGGGCGGGCACGTGTGGACGACCGAGGGGGATTGGAAGGACCTGGAGGTCCAGAGCCCGGGGGGGCGCAACGGGGCCGTCTGCGAGGTCGGGCTTCTGGAGGCATTCGGGTCGTTCGACGCCTTCCGGCAGGAGATCGCCTCCAACGAACTCCGGTTCGACGCGGGGGAGATGCGCCTGACCTACGCCTCGCAACGGGCCGGGAGGCTGGCCCTGGACACGAAGGGGAGGCGGGAGGTGGATGGGGCTTCGCTGGACCTCGAATACCCCACGTATGACTGTCTCTACTTGAAGTCTGCGTGGAAGAGCGGGGTCGTGGAGGTCCGAAAGGGGGACCGGCGACTGACCCTCGACTTCACGGCTCCAGAGTTGAAAACCGCCCGGAAAAACTCCCCTTGACAAACAGGAGGGATACCCTTAAATACTGATGTACATGAGCGATCCCTTTTTGTTCCGTAAATCTGGGAGGCCGACGTGAACAGCCGCCGATTGAACATCCTGCTCGTCGAAGACGACGAGGATGACTATGTCCTCGTGCGCGATCTGCTGTCTGAAATTGAGGCATGGAAGTTCGATCTGGAATGGGTGGCCACCTACGACGCCGCCCTGGAGGCGTTCCAGCGCAACCGGCACGATGTCTGCCTGATCGACTACCGCCTCGGCGCGCACGACGGGCTGGAGCTTTTGCGCCGGATGGGGGAGGGCGGCAGCCGCGTCCCCATGATCTTCCTGACCGGCCAGGGGGGGCACGAGATCGACGTGGAGGCGATGAAGGCCGGGGCGGCGAACTACCTGGTCAAGAGTCAACTGGACTCGCCTCTGCTGGAGCGTTCCATCCGGTACGCCATAGAACACGCGCAGACCCTGGAGGTGCTCCGAAAGGCGCTCAAGTTTCGGCTGGAGTTTGAGGGGGTGGTGGGAAAGAGCCGCGCGATGGAGCGGGTGATGGAGCTGGTGGAGAAGGTGGCCGACACCGACAGCAGCGTGGTGATCGAGGGGGAGACCGGAACCGGCAAGGAGCTGATCGCCCGGTGCCTGCACAGGAACAGCCCGCGCCGCCACCAGCCCTTCCTCCCCATCAACTGCGGGGCCCTGCCGGAGCACCTTCTGGAGAGTGAGCTGTTCGGTCACGAGCGGGGGTCTTTCACGGGGGCCTATGCCAGAAAGATAGGGCTCCTGGAGTCCGCTCAGGGAGGGACCGTCCTTCTGGACGAGATCTCCACGCTCAGCCCGAACCTGCAGGTCAAGCTGCTCCGGGTGCTGCAGGAACGGCAGGTCCGCCGGGTGGGCGGGCAGGAGACCATCGACATCGACATCCGGGTGATCTCGGCCACCAATGAAAACCTCGAAGAGGCCGTGACCGGAGGCTCCTTCCGAAAGGACCTGTATTACAGGCTGAATGTCATCACCATCTCCTTGCCCCCGCTGCGGGAGCGGGTGGAGGACATCCCCCTTCTGGCGGAGCACTTTCTGGAGGGCCTGAACAGAGAGCGGCAAAGAAACGTCGAAAGGATATCCAAAGAGGCGATGGACATCCTTCAGGGCTATGCCTGGCCGGGCAATGTGCGAGAGTTGCAGAACGTGATCGAACGGGCCTTTTCGCTCACCGATTCCGGGGCGATTACCCCCTCGGACCTGCCGGCGCACCTGGTCCGAAAGGGCCTGGCGGTGCTGCCCATAGATACTCGCCGTCCCTTCAAGGAGGCCAAAAGGGTCTATATCGAACCCTTCGAACGGGAGTACCTGACGAAACTCCTGCTGGAGTGCCGGGGGAACGTCTCCCGGTCGGCCCAGCGAGCGGGGTTGGACCGTTCCTCTTTTCAGCGGCTGATGAAAAAATACAGCATCCGCTCGGAGGACTACCGGGACGCCTGACAAATCGATGTCTTTATGACACATCACTGCCGCAAAAATAATCCAATTCGACCCTTAAGGTTTCTAAGATCAATTTAAGTTATTTAAAAAAATTATCTTATACAAATATTTCGTTTCTAAATTTCCGTAAATTTCAACGCTTTTTTAATCCCTTCCGATACATCGCTGCATTTTTACAGCACTCCTCCCCGTTTTTCCCCGAAGCCCCCTGCGTCGCCTCCTCCTGTCTCCGTAAAAAATCGAATGGGTGAATTCCGTTTCAATAACTGCATATAGAGTTTGAGCTTGATATAGCCACTGGATACAGGGGCGAGACTCGACCGGTAAAAAGAATAACCGGTCTCCCTCCGGGTCCGCAGTTCGTTGGCACAGGCATTGCCTATTTCCTGGGTGCCTGCCCTTAGAAAAGGGGGCAGCCCGAAAGGGTTGCCCCTGAAATTCCACCCGGCGTGCCACACAGAGGAGGGAGCCGGTCTGCACAAGAGAGCCACACTGCCGAAGACGCGCTTTCCTGGTGGTGTGGATTTTATTTTTCCCCCTGACGCCCGATGACAGAGTCACACACGCTGAGGAGTTCGCCTGCCGTGAACACGCTTATGTGGAAGATCGCAAAGCCCATTCTCCTGGCGCTGGTGCTGGCGTTGGGCTGGGTGGTGATCCTGGCGGTGATCCTGATGGGATGAGGAGAGAGAACGTTTGTGTGAAAGTTGGTGGGGGTGTTCTGGATCGGCTGACCGACTCCCTCCCGTCGTCAGCCGCTCTCCAGGACACCTCCCTAGGAACCTTACCCGCTGATAGATCCCTATCGAGGAGGCTCGCTATGCAGCCCCAGGCAACGACGATTTCGCGACAGCCCTTCGGGAAGGAAATGGTCCAGCGAAAAGCGGTGGAACCCGTGAGGAGACAGCGGGCCTTCCAGAAGGCCGCCGCCGGAGAACCCGCGAAAAGGTCCGCGTGGGAATCCATGGATCTCCTCAGCGCAACGAAGGACCCCTTCAGCCTGCACAGGGAATATTTCAGGGGGAATGACTACTATTGAGCGGTTTCTTCCAGGACTGCGGGTGACCTCTGGGATCGGCGGACGCGACCGGGCGGAGACCTCGCGGCAATAACCCGCCGATTCGCAGACCCGCGTTGACCTCCCCCAGGGGCGACTCCCTTCCGGAGAGGAGCCGCAGGGCCCCCCGGCCTGATGTTCAGGGGTGAGCGTCGGGCCGGGGTAACAACGCAAGCCATGCAATACAGGGCGATGTAGGGCGCGATCGGTGATCGCGCCGTCCTATCGGAGGGATCATGTCGGTCAGAGTGGGGATCAACGGATTCGGACGCATCGGACGCCTGGTGCTGCGGGCGGCCATGGCTGACGGTGAGGTGGAGGTGGTGGCGGTCAACAACCAGGCGGACGCCAGGACACAGTCCTACATGTTGAAATACGACTCGGTGCACGGCAGGTATCCGGGGACGGTGACCCATACAGGAAACGCGATGGTGGTGGACGGCCGGGAGATCGGGGTGCTCACGATCAAAGACCCCGCCCAACTGCCCTGGAAGGCGCTCAAGGTAGAGACCGTCGTGGACTGCACCGGCGTCTTCACGGACGTGG